>Ga0182024_10021504_pt1 | contig 11708 bp, 9 predicted proteins | sample P32metaG_FD_120480 | JGI IMG/M metagenome (GOLD analysis project Ga0182024, IMG submission 120480) | Permafrost microbial communities from Stordalen Mire, Sweden - P3-2 metaG (Illumina Assembly) | ecosystem: Environmental > Terrestrial > Soil > Wetlands > Permafrost | place: Sweden: Stordalen... | reverse complement strand
CTGCTCGGCTACCAAGACGCGTGGCTCAAGGTGAACTATCCCGTCGAGTACATGGCGGCCCTCCTGACGTCGTTTCGCGACGACAAGGACAAGACCTCGGTCTACCTCAACGAGGCCCGCCAGATGGGAATCACTATCGGCGTCCCCGACGTGAACGAGTCCTTCGCCGAGTACGCCCCGAGCCTCTCGCAGGACCAGACGATCCTCTTCGGCTTGGCCGCCGTGCGCAACGTCGGTGAAGCCCTGGTGGAGAAGATCGTGGATGAGCGCGAGGCCCACGGGCACTTCAGTTCCATCTATGACTTCGTGCGCCGCGTGGACCCCATGGTGCTCAACCGACGCACGATGGAGTCCCTGATCAAGGCCGGCGCGTTCGACGCCCTGGGCGTGCCTCGTTTGGGCTTCTTGTTGAAGGTCGACGAGATCTGTGACGTGACGCTCGCTCGTCGGCGCGACCACGCGCTCGGCATCACGACGTTGTTTGCCGCCTTCGGCGAGGGTGACGGACACGACTGGGAGGGAACCGACGTCGCACTCTCGGACATCGAGTTCGACAAGTCGGTGAAGCTGGACTTCGAGCGCGAGATGTTGGGCACCTACATCTCGGACCACCCGCTCTACGAGGTGGAGAGTCAACTGGCGATGAAGACCGACGGCTCGATCATCAGCGTTCGCGAACGAGGCGAAGAGCTGGCGCACGCCGGCAAAGCCGTCACCGTGGGGGGCATCCTCGCCGAGGTCCAGATTCGCACGACCAAGATGGGCAAGCAGTACGCGCGCGTGGTGTTAGAGGACCTCGGGGCCTCCATGGAGATCAACTTCTCGGCGAACAACTTCGAGAAGTTCAGCGGCTTTCTGGCCAAGGACAACATCGTGCTGGTGAAGGTGCGCCCCGGTTTCGAAGAGGAACTTCGTTTCAGCGCAATGGACGTCGAAATGTTAAGCGTGGAGCGCGGGAACGAGGATTTGCGTCTGGCGCTTCGTCCCGAGGACCTCACGCAGAGCTCCATTGCCACGTTGCGCGAGATACTTTCTCGATATCCCGGCCGTTCTCCGGTCATTGTGGAGACCGGTACGGCCGGCCGGGCCTTCAAACTGGGCCCGGAGTTCAACGTCAACATCGCGAGTGTCGTCGCCGATCTTCGTACCGAATTCGGTCGAAACGTCATAAAGGCCTAGTGGGGCCAGGGTGTTGTGTAAAGAGTCGTAGAATGTATTCCTATGGCAATGACCGTCTCTACGAAGGACACCACCGCGCTCAGCGACGCCGAGCTCGCCGATATGGCCGATCTGTGCGTCGACCGCGAGCCCAACTTTGACATTGGCTTCCTCTCCAAGCAACGAGAGGACTGGGTGCTGGTCACCCAGGTGCGCGAGGGCAACAAGTTGCGCGGCTATTCGTTCTGCACCTTGGAGAGGATTGGCGGTACGCCGTCACTGCTGGTGGGACTCTTGCTCGTGGACCGCAACGCCAAGTCCGACCAGACGCTCAAGACGATCCTGCACGACCAGTTCCGCCGAGCGCTGCTGGCCTTCCCCGACGAGGACGTGCTGCTGGGCTCGCGTCTCACCTCACCGGACGGCTTTCGCGCCTTCGCCGGTCTCGAAGACGTCGTGCCGCGACTGGGCTACAAGCCGACCGGCGAGGACCGCGCCTGGGGCCGACGGCTGGCCAAGCGCTTCGGCTCGGAGAAGTCGATCGACGACAAGACCTTCATTATGACCGTCTCGCCGGGACCGGTCGGCGGGCTCGACTACGTCGCCTCCAAAGGTCCGATTCCCGACGGGGTGGAGACCTTTTTCGCCGGCCTCAAGCCGCAAAAGGGCGAGCGCCTCATGGTCTTCGGCTGGGCCATGGCCGAGTCCCTGGCCTCGGGCAAACTGCCCAAATAATTCAACCCGCGTAATTTAACCGCGAGGCAACAGTCCAGTGCAGCTCTTGTAGCAGTGGCCGTCGATCGGCTTGGACAACGTCGTTAACACGTAGGTCGGGCGAAATCCCAGGGCCGAGGCCAGGTCCTTACCCGCCAGCGACGGACGTCGCGTCGCTTCCATGGTTCGAATCGCGTGCGCGTCTTCGCAGAGCAACCACACGTCGTCCCCGAACCAGCCGAAGCGAACCCAGGTGGATCCGTCGTCGTGTCGGCGCAGCAGTTGGGGACCGCGATCGGCGGCGATCAGCGCGACACTCGGGCGTTCACCGCGGAACTCCCAGTACGGCGCGCTAGGACCGCGAAAACCGAACAGCGGTCCGTCGGCCGGGCTGGCCAACTGCTCGAGCCACCGTCGCACGCGCCGTCCGTGGTAGGTCCCGAGTCGACGCGGGAGATCGGCGAGGGTGACCGCCTCGGGTTGAGCGAGGTCGTTGCGTTCGATGTCCTCGGCCAGTACACCTTCGACCACGTCGAAGACGGCCAGGTCGGTGACGTAATCCGACGGCCAAGGAATGCGCCAGCGCACGATGGACTGGGACTTGAGATCGACGACGGTGGTCGTCTCATTCGTCGAACCGAGCACGAGCCCGTAGACGGTGGCGCCAGCGGTAAGTTCCACCGTGGCCCGCTGGGGCATTCGCTCGACGAGGCGCTTACTGGCCCGTACGGCGGGGTCGCGAGAGAAGATCGGCATCAGGCTCCCACGATACGCAACTGTTCCGCGAGCGCCGACACACTGTCGACCGGGAGACGACAAACGCCCGCGCGACACACGTAGGCCAGTCCCGACCGACGAGCGTCTAAGAGCGGTGAGGAACCACTGCCCGTGACGAGCACCGAGCGCCTTGTGAAGCTCGAGTTCATGAACGCCGAGAGTTCGTTGGGCGGCCCTGGGATAACGACCTCGACGCCCTCCAGCGCGAATCCGGCCGCTTCGACCAAATCGGGAACGGCGCTCGGATGTGTCGCGATCAGTGACGACGCGAGTTCGACCAAGCGTTGGGCGACGACGAGGTATTCGAGGTCGCCGGTGACCAAGGCCGCACGCGCGAGCGCGCGGCACGCGACGGCGTGACTCGACGGGGTCGCCCCGTCGAAGATCTCCTTGGGTCGTGCGTGGAGATCGGTGACGAGATCGCTTCGCGAGAAGAATCCGTTCCCGACGTGGGGAGCGCGCGACGTCGGTACCTCACCGTCCCAGTAGTGATCGAGCAGGTAGACCGCGCAAAGTCTCGCTCGGTCGATCCACTGGTCGTCGCCCGTGGCTTCGAAGGAGTCGACGCAGGCGTCGAGCATGCACGCCATGTCGCTCGCGCTGGCGTGCGCTCGCCGACTCTCGGTTCGCCACCACGCGTCATCGTGAAAGTGCGTTCGCTGGAGCGAACGCAGGAGCGACGTGGCGAGTTCGACGGAGGGCGCGTCACGAACCTCGAAGAGCGCCGACGCGAACATGGCGTTCCATTCGAGAATGACCTTCTCGTCGCGACCGGGTTGGACTCGACGCGCGCGCGCACGAAGCAACGACTCGCGCACCGCCGCGAGGGCGACGGGGGCACTGAACGGTTCGCCGTCGGCGAGTCGAGGTATTGAGCGGCCCTCGAAATCGCCGGGCTCGTCAATGCGCCAACGACGTAACGCCGCATCGAGATCGTCGCCGAGTCCGTCCACTTCCAACGCCTGCGCCACTTCGTGGGGAGTCCACGTCACGTGGGATCCCTCGACGCCGCCCGCGTCGGCGTCGAGCGCCGAGGCGAAGCCACCGTCGACCGCGAGGTCGTGCAACACAAAGTTGATCGTGTCGAGAGCGACCTCTCGCCATTCGGCGTGCTCGGGCACGGCCCGGGCCGCGCGCAAGTAGGCGCGTGCCAACAAAGCCTGGTCGCTCAGCATCTTTTCGAAGTGGGGTACGCGCCATTGGGCGTCCACGCTGTAACGGGCGAAGCCCCCTCGGAGGTGGTCGTAGATCCCCCGTCGCGACATGGCGTCCAGGGTCCGCTCGACCGCGTCGCGGGCCGAAGCGTCATTGAACTCCAAAAGCGCCTCGACGTAACTCGGTCGCGGGAATTTAGGGGCGTTCCCGAATCCTCCTTCGAGGTCCACTTGACCGACCAGTTCGTCGCGAAGCTTGCGCCGTGAAGCCCTGAGGTCGAGGACGTCCGAGAACGGCGCGAGGTGATCAATGAAACTGACTTCGCGATCGAGAGCACGCGAGAGTTCATTGGCCTGGTCCTCTACCGCGTCGCGCCGGGTGGTCCAGGCGTCGCGCATCGCCGTCAGGAGCGTGGTGAAACTCGCCTGGCCGTGGCGCTCAACGGGGGGATAGTACGTGCCGGCCATGAAAGGTCGCCCGTCCGGGACCAGGAACACCGACATCGGCCACCCACCGTGTCCACTGACCAACTGCGTGGCCGCCATGTAGACGGCGTCGACGTCGGGCCGCTCCTCACGGTCGACCTTGATGGGAATAAAGAACTTATTGAGCAGCGCGGCGACGTTCGGGTCCTCGAACGACTCGTGAGCCATGACGTGGCACCAGTGACACGCGGCGTAGCCCACGGAGAGAAAGATCGGACGGTCGAGTCGCGCCGCTTCGGCGAGCGCTTCGTCTCCCCACGTTCGCCAGTCAACGGGGTTCTCGGCGTGTTGGCGTAGATACGCGCTCGAGGCGTTCGCGAGTCGATTGGTCACCGACGCAGCGTACCGACCACGTTCGTGGAAGCACGCAACCGAGGTCGTCGCGCGCCGTGGCGGACGCCGTCGAAGACCCTGAGACGCCGCTGCGAACAGCACGCTCTTCGTGACGAACGTCTCGTGGGCGAACGCCGAGCCACAACTCAGTACTCTGGTGGTTCGAGAGTGGGGAGCGGTGAGAACGTGGCACGAGTACTCAGGTGGGGAATTATTGGTACGGGCGGCATTGCCCGAACGTTTGCGCGTGACCTAGCGCTGACCGGCGTCGGGGTCGTCGCCGCCGTGGGATCGCGCACGCGTTCGTCGGCCGAGGCGTTCGCCAGTGAACACTCCATCCCGCGCAGCTACGACTCGTACGAGCAATTGGTCACCGACGTGGACGTTGACGTTGTCTACGTCGCGACGCCCCATCCCATGCATTACGACAACGCCACGTTGGCGCTCGAGCACGGCAAGCCGGTACTCGTCGAAAAGGCCTTCACCATGACGAGTGATGAGGCGCGACGATTGGTCGCGAACGCCCGAGAAAAGCGACTGTTCCTGATGGAAGCGATGTGGACACGCTGCCTGCCGCACATCATTGAAATACGTGCGCTCCTTGCCAGAGGTGAACTTGGTCGCATCGTCAGCGTCGAGGCCGATCACGGTCAGTGGTTCGCGTCCGATCCTGAGTTTCGTCTCTTCAATCCGGCGTTGGGCGGGGGAGCGATGCTCGATCTCGGCGTCTATCCCGTCTCGTTCGCTTCGATGGTGCTCGGCGCGCCCTCGCGCGTGGCGGCGCTCACGCAACCGGCCTTCAGCGGCGTCGACGGGTCAGTCGCGATGGTTTTCGGTTATGAGAGTGGCGCGCAGGCCGTGCTGTCGTGCACCTCGGGCGCGAGGACACCGACGAGGGCGTCCATTTCCGGGACCGACGCGCGTATTGAGATTGGTGGCAGTTTCTACGCACCCGGCCCGTTCACGCTGGTGCCACGAAATGGCGACGAGCGAACCTACGAGTTCGCCTCAGTCGGTCGCGGCCTGCACTACCAGGCGGCGGAAGTGGCGCGGTGCATCGAGGAGGGGATGCTCGAGAGCCCGATGATGCCCTTGGAAGAGACCATTTCCATCATGGAAACGATGGAGCGGGTTCTCTCGTTGACGTAATCGCCCACCGGCTCTCCACCGCGAGTGAAAAGCGCACACGGTCGTCCATGAACGAACGACGAGCATCCGGGTTCGTCCGGAGTGGTCCGCTGACGTGAAGGAACCATCAGAAAGACCATCTGATCAGGAGGTGAAGAGGATCGCGACGTGTGCAGTGGTTGAACGGTCTCGTCGTCTTGGCACTTTAAATCGAGAAAACGATGACTTTCGGATTGGCGCGACAATCGTTCATTGTAAGTGAACACGATATTTCGAGGGAATTTCCGTATCGTGAACGACGGGCAACGTGTCGACATGTTATTTTACCAATCGGACATTAGGTTTCACCTGATGTTCACGCGGTGCACGTAGTAATAAAACTATCGACACCACCACGGTGTCATTGAAGGGTTGGGGATATGAATTTTAAAACAGGAAGGACTCTTGCGTCCGTGGCATTGGTCGGCACTTTTGTCGTCACAATGATGCCGAGCGTGAGTTCTGCAGCTGGAAAGACCGTGTCGGCTACCACGTTTAATACGAGTTATTCGACGATGAAGTACCTGAAGGCGATCGTGAAGAAGGGTAAGGGCGCCATCACGGTCATCCTTCCCGACACGAAGTCGTCGGCTCGGTACACGGCTTTCGACGCTCCGGACTTGACCAAGGCGTTCAAGGCCGCCGGCGTGAAGAAGTGGAAGGTTGAAAACGCGTTGGGATCTGACACGACGATGTTCACCGATGCCCAGGCGGCAATTGCCCGTGGCACCAAAGTGCTCATTGTGGACCCGATTGACCCGACGACCGGTGCTTCCATCGAGGCCTACGCAGCGGCACGTGGCGTGAAGACCATTGACTACGACCGTCTCACCTTGGGTGGACAGCGTTCGTACTATGTCAGCTTCGACAACGTCGCGGTCGGTACGTTGATTGGTCAGGGCGAACTGGCTTGCCAGACCGCCTGGGGCGTCACTAGCCCCGTGACCTACATCTCGTACGGTGCACCAACTGACAACAACGCCACCTTGTTCGCGAAGGGCTACAACACCGTCCTCGCCGCCGCCGGATTCAACACGACCGCCACTACCCTCAGCGGTAGCAAGCAGTCGGTGTTGGAGAACGCCGGTACGTGGGACGGCCCAACGGCCGCTTCGGACTTTGAGGCTGCCTACACGGCACACCCAAGCATTAACTCTGCGGTTACGCCGAACGACAACAACGCTTCGGGCATCATCACCTACCTGCAGAGCAAGGGTCTCAAGCCCAAGACCTTCCCGTTCACCGGCCAGGACGCGTCGCTCGTTGGTTTCCAGAACGTCATCTCTGGCTACCAGTGCGGCACCGTCTACAAGCCGATTTACAAGGAAGCTCAGTCGGCCGTTGCGCTCGCGGTGTACCTCAACGCTGGCCAGAGGCCACCGAAGGGTCTCGTGAACGGCTCGACGCCTGACACCCTTGAGAACAGGGGAGTGGCATCGGTACTTTTGACGGCCTCATGGGTTACGGCTGCGGACGTTGAGTCCACGGTCATCCACGACGGTTGGTTGAAGGCTTCGGACTTGTGCACGACTTCGTCGCCGACGGTTGCTGGCTCACCCCAGCCCACCTTCGCGGCTGACTGCACGACGTACGGCATTCATTAAGTAATCAATGATGGAGAACACCCCCGAGTCAGCTCGTCCTTCCACGTCCGGCGACGGGCGAGACGGGCCAGTTGACTCGGGGGCCTCCGCATCATCCGCACCACCTCTGTTGAGCCTGCGCGGGATATCGAAGAATTTCGGTCCCGTGCAGGCACTGCAGGACTGCGACCTCGACGTTCCGGCCGGTCAGGTCACCGCACTGATCGGTGACAACGGCGCTGGCAAGTCAACCCTCGTGAAATGTATGTCGGGGATCTACGCACCGGCCTCCGGCCAAACCTTCTGGAACGGCAAGGAAGTGAACATTCACACTCCTCGCGACGCGTCGGATTTGGGGATCGCCACCGTGTACCAGGACCTCGCACTATGCGACAATCTCGACATCGTCTCGAACATGTTCCTCGGTCGCGAAGAGACGAAGTACGAGATGCTCTCCGAGATCAAGATGGAGCTCGCAACGAAGCAAACGTTGAAGGACCTCTCGGTGACGACGGTAAAGTCAGTGCGTCAACTCGTCGGTTCGCTTTCCGGCGGACAACGTCAAGCCGTCGCGGTGGCGCGCGCCGTAATGCGCGACTCGAAGTTGGTCGTCATGGACGAACCGACGGCGGCCCTCGGCGTCTCGCAGACCAAACTGGTTCTCGAACTCATTCGTACGCTTGCCTCAAGGGGCATCTCCGTTCTCATCATCTCTCACAACCTTTTGGACGTCTTCGGCGTCGCTGACCGCATCGCGGTCATGTACTTGGGCACCATCGTCAGTGAGGGTCCGATCGCCAATTACGACACCGCGAGTGCCGTCGAGTTGATCACCACCGGAGAGTCCAGCCGCGTTCCTTCGCGCCTCTCCTCGTCTCTTTAACCGAAAGGCTCTCCGTTGTCCGATGCCCCCGAACAGGTGACACCGAGTCACTCCAGCGAGCACGACGTATCGACGCGGCGTTCGCTGTCTCATCAGGTGAAGCGCGTCTGGCAGGGTGACAACGGATCGATTCCGATCCTCATTGGCCTGGCGGCCCTCGTCATCTACTTCCAGGTTCAGAACTCGGTCTTCCTTACGCCGGAGAACCTGACCAACCTATTGATCCAAGCCTGCTTCTTCGTGCTCTTGAGTATGGCTGAGATCTGGCTCCTCCTCTTGGGTGAGATCGACCTGTCGCTCGGATTCGTCGCGGGCATCGGCGCCGCCGCAGCGGTCATTCTGACCGCCACGAAGTACCACTGGCCGTGGTGGCTCGCCGTTCTCCTCGCCCTGGCCGTTACGACCGGGATAACGACCTTGAGTGGGGTACTCGTCATTCGCCTTCGACTCCCCTCGTTCATCGTGACCCTGGCCGGACTCTTGGGCTGGCAAGGTGTCCTGATCTGGCTCGTCGACAAACAGGGCACGGGCGGGGCTATACCGCTGCACAACAACGAGCTGTACTACATCGTGAATGGCAATTTCACTCCGTTGGCCACGATTATCTTCGTCATCGTGATTGTCGCGATCTCCAGTTTTGCCTTGTTGCGCGCCGCGAGCAATCGACGCACGAGCGGACTCGACACGAACTCGACGGTCATGATCGCCAAGATTGTCCTGCTCGTCATCACCGGAGGCTTATCGATCTGGATCTTTAACACGAATCGTTCCGGGTTCACCACCATCGACGGGATGCCCTTCGTGATTCCGATCGTCCTGGCGGTCCTCGCCGCCGGCAGTTTCATCCTTATTAAGACCAAGGCCGGTCGCTACATCTACGCCATTGGCGGAAATAGTGAGGCCGCTCGCCGCGCCGGCGTCAACGTCAATCGTTACCGTCTCATGGCGTTTTCCCTCGCCGGCTTGACCGCCGGTATTGGGGGACTGATCTACGCCTCTCGACTCGGGGGCATCACCGACGGGATTGACGGCGGGAACCTCGTGCTCGAGTCCGTCGCCGCGGCCGTTATCGGCGGCACGAGCCTTTTCGGTGGACGAGGCAAGATGATCAATGCCGTCGTCGGTGGCGTGATTATCGCCACCATTCCGAACGGCATGGGCCTGGTTGGTATGAGCGCGGCGACGCAGTACATTGCGACGGCTCTCGTGTTACTGGCGGCGGTCTCGATCGACTCGATCGCCCGACGCGGCAGTACGGTCCTCGGCTAACGGCGTCCCAGACTGGGTTGATCGACCCCTCGTCGTCCACCCGCGACGTAGAACGGCCATCAGAACAGCTGGGGTAGATCACCGCGGCGCAGTTTGCCGTTGCCCGTACGCGGAATCGCGACGACGTAGCGGATCTCTTTCGGTTTCGCCCAGGGACCGATCCGTTCCTCGGCCACGGCGCGTACGGACTCGTCCAGTCGTGATCCGTCACTGACGATCAGGGCAACGACTCGCTGTCCCCATTCGGGATCGTCGACGCTGGTGACGGCCACGTCGCGCACGCCCTCGATGGTCGCGAGGGCCGCCTCGAGCTCTTCCGGCCACAACTTCTCGCCTCCGGTGTTGATCAGGAATCCCAGTCGTCCGCGTACGGCCACGACGCCGTTGGTGACCTCGCCGGCGTCGCCGGTCGGGAACCAATCGTCGCGCCCGTCGGGACCGAGCACCGTCGGGCGTGGCCCACTGCGGTACGAACGAAAGAGCGTGGGCGTTCGAACGCAGAGTTGACCGTCCACGCTCGCCACCTCGACGCCCGGAAGGGGAGTGCCGTCGTAGACGACACCGGAACCGGTCTCGGTCATGCCCCAGGTCGTGACCACATTCGGAGGAAGTCCCGTGGGCGCGCGCGCACCGCCCAATAACACCGAGCGAAAGCCGCTGAGGTCGTGACGACGTAGTTGCGCTTGAACGACCGAGACGTGGGTCGCTCCGTGGTGGGCCGCTGCGGCGAGGTCTTCGTCATCACCCCAGTGCAAGGTGGCGTCACTGAACACCGCCCTCAAAAGGACGGCGAGACCGCCAATATGGCTGGCCGGGAGGCAGGGCACCCAAACCGGGGGTGATCCACCGCGAAGTGTCGACTGCGTGATCTCGGCGCTGGCGCGAAGGGCCGACCAGGAGAGTTCGATTGATTTGGGTTCGCCACTCGAACCCGATGTCAACATCACCAGGCCGATCTCGTCATCGACCGGCGTGCCGTTCGTCAGTTCCGTCGTGCCGTGGATATCGCGCACCGCGGTGGCGCCTAGTCGTTCGAGTTCTTCCAGGCGCCGACGCGGCGACGTTCGCCGATCCAAAACGCAAAAAGCGAGCGAGGCGTCAACGGTCTCGCGAATCGCGCGTTCGAGGTCCGGACCGAGCTCGTAATCAAGCGCGAGCAGGGAAGTCACGAAGCCACACTAGATGTCAAGAACTATCTACCGTTTCGAGGATCCGGCGATGGTGTCGGTTCGCGCCACCTTGGGCCCACGCCTGATGGCCCACGAAGGCCCGTCCGGCGAACGCGGAACACTCGACGTGTTGATGGCGTCGGTCTGGACCCCGTAGCGTGGTGGCCATGGCTGAGACCGTTATCCAAGGTTCACCGATCGACCCGGTAGGAGAGTTCCGTTCCTGGCCGCCGCCTGAGTGGCGGCGATTCGGAGAGTTCGACGACATCATCTACGAAGCCGCCGAAGGGATCGCCCGCATCACCATCAACCGCCCTCACGTCCGCAACGCCTTTCGCCCGCAGACGCTCTTCGAGCTGTCGCGCGCTTTCGAAATGGCCCGCGACGACGTCACCGTCGGCGCGATCATCCTGACCGGCGCCGGACCCGACGCCTTCTGTTCCGGCGGTGATCAGAGCATTCGTGGTGACGACGGCTACATGGGCGACGACGCCGTCGCCCGCCAAGGCGTGGGTCGGCTCAACGTCCTCGATCTGCAGATTCAGATCCGTCGACTCCCGAAGCCGGTGATCGCGCAGATCGCCGGGTACGCCATTGGCGGCGGGCACATCTTGCACTTGGTGTGCGACCTCTCGATCGCGGCCGAGAACGCGCGTTTCGGCCAGACCGGACCGAAGGTCGGCTCCTTCGACGGAGGGTACGGGTCATCGCTGCTGGCGCGCACCATCGGCGTGAAGCGCGCCAAGGAGATTTGGTTTCTCTGTCGTCAGTACGACGCCCAACAGGCGCTCGAGTGGGGACTCGTCAATACCGTCGTGGCGCTCGATCAACTCGAGGGTGAGACCGTCGCGTGGTGTCGCCAGATCCTTACCCTGTCGCCGATCGCGCTGCGGATGCTCAAGGCCGGGTTCAACGCCGCCGAGGATGGCATGGCCGGCATCCAGCAGTTGGCCGGGGACGCCACCATGCTGTTCTACATGTCCGAAGAGGGTCAAGAGGGTCGCAACGCTTTCGT
>Ga0182024_10021503_pt1 | contig 11708 bp, 13 predicted proteins | sample P32metaG_FD_120480 | JGI IMG/M metagenome (GOLD analysis project Ga0182024, IMG submission 120480) | Permafrost microbial communities from Stordalen Mire, Sweden - P3-2 metaG (Illumina Assembly) | ecosystem: Environmental > Terrestrial > Soil > Wetlands > Permafrost | place: Sweden: Stordalen... | reverse complement strand
GAGCGCCGGCCGCAGGACCTCATTGTTCCGATCCAACAGCACGGCGCCGTGCATTTGGCCGCTGAGGCCTATACATGCGATTTCCGCGGCCGGCACTGCCGCCTCGCCCAGGAGCTTGCGTACAGCGGCCTGGCAGGCATTCCACCAGTCTTGCGGATCCTGCTCCGCCCAACCGCTTCGCGGAGATGCAAAGGGTTGGTGTTCGTGGATAGCGGAAGCGACGACCGCGCCTGATTCGTCGATGAGCAGGGCGCGCGTCCCTCCCGTGCCCACGTCAATGCCTAGCAGCTTGATGGCTTTGTCCCCCGGTTTCTGCGATCCACCAGTGTAGCGGAGAGCTCAGAACTGGTTCCACAGGAACTGGTTGTAGACATCGTGGTGGAACTGAATCTCGGGCACCTTGATCAGGCTCCCGAGCAGCCGCGGACACCGGTCAGCCGAGGCCTGCTTGAGATCGGCATAGCGACCCTTCACATCGGCTCCGAGCAAAGTCGTGGTCCATTTTGATCGGCGAAAATCGTCAATTGCCGTGTACACGTTGTCGGGCAGGTAGCGCTTGGCCTGGCGCAGGTCTTTGATCTTCGAAATCTCGCCTTCGATGCCGGTGCGAAAGATGGAATACAGTGCCAGGTAGGGATTGGCGTCTGGACCAACCGACCGGACTTCGATGCGCGAGCTCTTTTCGTTGCCCAGGGGCACGCGCACCATGGATCCGCGATCAATCGGGGAAGCCTTTATCTGATTGGGCGCCTCAAAGTGCGGATCGAGGCGGCGGTACGCGTTCACGCTGGCGTTGAGCAGCAGGCAAATATCATTAGCGCTGGAGAGAATGCGATCGATGAACGACCACGCCAGCGGACTGAGTTTCTCTTCTCCCTCCGGATCCCAGCAAAGATTCTTGCCGTCTTTGCTGATGGAGACATTGGTATGCATGCCGTTGCCGTTGACTCCGATCACGGGTTTGGGCAGGAAGGAGGCGGAGCAACCCATGCCGGTTGCTACCTGGCGGCAGATAAGTTTGTAAAGCTGGATCTGGTCCGCGGCTGCCACGACCTCGCCGTAGCCGTAGTTGATCTCGAACTGCGAAGGCGCGACCTCAGGGTGGTCCTTTTCATTCTCAAAGCCCATTGCGCGCTGCACCTCGGCGCTGGTGTCGATAAAGGTGCGCAGCGGGTCTCCGGGAAGCGAGTGATAGTATCCGCCCGTATTGACGTACTCGAACTTGCCCGTCTCCGGATAACGGCGCTCGGCGTCGACACCTTCAAAGAGGAAACCTTCAATCTCGTTGGCAGCATTGAGGGTGTAGCCGTTCTTCTCGTGCTGTTCGCGGGCAAAGGACTTGAGCACGCTGCGAATATCGGCCGGGTACACGGCTCCACTCTTATCGATGACCTCGCCGAAGACGATCACCTTGCCGGCGCCGAAAAAGTCCGCGGGCACCCAATAAAAGGCGCTCCAGTCGATCCCCAGGCGCAGGTCGCTCTCCCGCTGAGCGGAAAACCCACGGATCGAGGATCCGTCAAAGGTCAGGTTGTCCCAGCTCTTAACGATGAATTTCTTATCGTAGTCGAGCATGTGGAGGCGTCCTTCAAGGTCGCTGAAGAGAACGGTGACCGCCTTGACGCCCTTTTCGTCGGTGAGGTACTTGAGCCGTTCCTCGCGGATTTGGTCCGCGGGAACGCGATTCTTCCGCTGTTCTTTTGCTTTCAGGTTCAACGCTTCGAGCTCTTCATAGGGGAGCGTGAGAAAACTGCGCAAATCGTTCGACATGGATCTCCTTTAGAGTGGATATCGCCCTGTTTGCAGATCAAGATCAGCATATCGCGGGGCTTGCCGCCAACCAAGAGAACTGCTCCAGAAACGCCGCCCGCCGAGTCGAATTCCAGATATGCTGGTTGCGGCGTTATTGAATTACAAAGGAGCCAAGACCATGGTCACATCGCCAAGCGGCGTGTTAGGAAAAGGCGCTTCGTTCCCCGTTGGATGGGCCATTCTGCTTATTATTGCCGGATTTTTTGCGTTGGCCTTGCCCTTCGAGGCAGGGATCGCAATCGCCGTCGTCATCGCGGTGCTGGTCATTGTGGCCGGTATCGCCCATCTGGCGGGTAGCTTTGCAGCGCGCACCACCGGAGGGTTCTTCTGGCGCCTGTTGGTCGGATGCGCTTACTTGATCGCAGGCGTCTACCTGCTGATAAACCCCAAGTTGAGCCTGGTCTCGCTCACCCTGGCCTTGGCTCTTCTATTCTTTGTGGAAGGCGTTTTTCACCTCGTCACGTACTTCCAAATCCGGAGTGCTCCGGGTGCGGGATGGCTTCTGTTCGACGGTATCGTAACCCTGATACTAGCCGTGATGATCTGGCGGAGCTGGCCGGCCAGCGCGGTGTGGGCGCTGGGTACGATCGTTGGGGTTAACCTGCTGATGAGCGGCTTCACGCGATTGATGTACTCGCGGGCAGTACGCGCCCACCTCTAGGGGCCAGGTCATGACGCTCGCAGACACTGAGAAGGCCGCAGCGGCGCGCAAGAGCCTGGAATACATCAAGGATGGAATGGTGGTCGGACTCGGCACCGGTTCGACCGCCACTTTTGCTATTCAGTTTCTTGGGGAACAGGTCCGCAATGGGCTGAAGATTCGCGGGATCCCTACCTCGCGCGCGAGTGGGGAGCTGGCGCGCTCGCTGATGATTCCGCTCACCAGTTTCGATGAAGTGGAATATACCGATGTGACCATCGATGGAGCCGACGAGGTCGCTCCGGGTCTGGCATTGATCAAGGGAGGCGGGGGCGCGTTGCTGCACGAGAAAATTGTGGCTGCCTCTTCGCGGCGCCTGGTAATCGTGGCTGATGAGCACAAAATCGTCCAGCGGCTGGGCCGTTTCCCGTTGCCGGTGGAGGTGATTCCGTTCGCGGCCTCGCCGGTCAAGAAGCAGCTGGAGGGGATTGGGGCACATCCGGTGCTGCGTTCCGGGCACGACGGCTCGCCTTACATCACCGACGAAGGCAACTACATCTTCGACTGCCATTACGGAGAGATCCTGGATCCGGCTGCCGTCGCTCACACCATCAAGAGCATGACGGGTGTGGTCGAGCACGGACTTTTTCTCGGATTAGCTTCGGTCGCGATTATCGCCGGTCCGGAGGGTGCACGGGTCATCGAGGCATAGGTGGGTGCAAACGGTGCGAAAAAAAGTGGCACCTCACGGGTGAATAACTGGAATGCCGGTGTAGTTCCAGATTAGGTCCCCCTCTTACTTCGAGCCGGGGATTACTATCGCAAAGCCTACTTGGGCGGCGGCTTCGCACAAGCGGAGATCACTGGAGACAAACTTCCGCTGGGCGGGGCGTTGCTGACACCAAATAATGGCCGATGCGAGTTGCAAACTGTCCGCAGCGCGTAAGGAATACATGTCAACTAAAATCCCTGCCTGGTCACGGAGCTTATCGCTGGGGAGAACCTCACGCCAGCCTCGGCTTAACACGGCAAGCCGGTTGAGTGCAGCTTGCCGGCCGGCATCGTCCAATTTACCGGAACGGTGCAGTCGCGCAATCGCGCTACGTATCTCTACCGTCGTGGCCCACCAAACTACCGGAGCAAACTGTTTTGCCAGCCTCTTAACCTCATTGCTTGTCCGTTCCTGAATGCAGAGTGGGATCACAGCACTGGAATCCCAGAAGGCGGGGCTGCGGTTCACCGACCCTCGTCCCTCTCATCCAGAATCGCCTGGATCGCGGCATTTCCTCTGACAGTCGCCCTCGGCATCTTCCAGAGTTGGTCAAGGTCCAGAGGTTTTTCAGGCAGCCGCATGGCTCCGGCGGCAACGAGGGCCAACTCCTCCTCACTTGCATCCTCGGCGGCGAAGGGGATCAACTTGGCTACGGGCAAATTTCGATCCCTGATGACGACGACTTCGCCGCTCTTCGCATAGGTCAGATAGGTGCTGAGCCGATTCTTAAGTTCCGCGACATTGACGCTGCGCATGGCTCACCTCATTATGGCTATTATAGCCACAAGTTGGAGTGACACACGGAATGGCCTAACGGAATCGAATCGTTCTACAAAGACCCGGTAAGCAAGGGAGGGTTAAAGACAGCGAAGGTGATTATCGTTCCACCAGTCCCTCAGTCCTCATCGAGGTCGGCAAAGAGCTTCCATAGGTTTATCCAGATCTCTGTCCCAGGCACTGCTAACGTGTCAGCAGCTGTCCACGTGTCCCCCACGCAATGTCGGCCTGTTCTGGATGTCGGATCAATGATCCAAACGCACGGAACGCCCATCCGCAGGTAGTCCAAGCGCCCTTGATAGAGCCTAGGGCTGAGTCGAAATACGTGCCGTATCGTGGAAGCGCTTCATGTCGATGCCGGCCATCCGGCCTTCGGGGTCGTACACGAAAATATCCGTAAACTTTGCGTCCCATATAACCTCGTTGGCGCGATAAGAGGACCGGGCGTTGACCACCTGGGAAAAGGTCTCGTCCATCCCAGTAAGCAAAATCAGAAATTCAGCGCCGCTCTCGCACAGCGAATCTTCCGTTACTCCAAACAGCGGGCTGTCTTTATCGATGGTGTGAACGATGGTCCAGGAGAGAGGAAAGAAGACCACGCTTTCCCGCTCCAGCTTAAGCGGGTAGTAGCGCCGCACCCTGCTTCCTCTCCCATTGTCCTCAAAGCGCGAGACCAGGAGCCGGACATGGAGATCGATAATCTGGTTGTTGCGCGTGTTAACAATGCGGAACTGGAAGGAGCGAAGGTCGCCCATCCACGACATCACCGCATTTTGACTAAAGAGAATGTCGGCGACTGGCCTGGAAAAACGAGCAAAGACCAGCCCCGTGACCACCGCCAATCCAAGCAGGCTGACGACCGACTCCAGCGCGACCAGCGTGTTAGTAGCGTATCCGACAGGCACAGTACTCCCGTAGCCAATCGTCGCTGAAGTGTGAATGCTGAAGAAGAAGGCCTGCAGGAAAGGAGAATGTATGCCGGTATCGAGTGTGTTCACCAGACCACCGGGCCCGACAACCACGTAGGCCACAGCGAAGACACCATTAAGCGCCAGGTACGAGATGGCAACAAAGAGAAAGAAGCGGCCCCAGGTGGTGCTCACCAGGTTGGAGTAGGCCAGAAAAGCATGCAGCCCACGGCCTCGCCGTTGCACGTTGAAGCTGCCGTCTCGATTGAGCAAGCGAAGCTGACGCTGCTCGGAAACGACGCGGCCGAATCCCAGATCGCTCGACGGATCTTCGACAACCTTCGGGGGAACTTCCTTCAGCTCTTGGTCGGTCACCCGACTATTTTCTCAGGACAATCTCCTGTGCAGCAGAGCCAATGTGAAATCCAGACATAGCGCCGATAGCTCGGGATCGTAACGATAACCCTCATCGCGCATAAATGCGTGAGCGCCGTTCAGTTCCAGCCACTGGAAATTCGCTCCTACCTCGTCCAACCGCGCCTTGATCAGGTTCCGGCCGGCGAGGGGAACATGGGGATCCTGGCGGCCCCAGATGTGCAGCAGCTCGCCCTTGATCTCTCCCGCGCGCTCCAGAGAATCATCGTGTTTGCCCAGGCCCAGGCTGTGGCTGTGAATGTCCGTAGCATAAAAGCATACGGCCGCCAGTACATCCGGGTTCATGGCGGCGCGAAACGCCAGATGCCCGCCCATGCAGATGCCGATCGTTCCCATGCGGCCAGTGCAATCGTCGAGTCCCCGGAGATAGTCCAGCAACGCGCGCGCATCGCTGTCATACGAGGAAACTGGCTTAGCGTACTTGTCGGCATTGCCTTTGTCGGATCCAGCCTGATCGTAAGCCAGCACGGTACCTGCCGGTTCGAGCTCGTGATACACCTCGGGCACGGCGACCAGGTAGCCATGGCCCGCGATAAAGGCGGCAAAGCGGAGGATGGGACCGGTAGCCTGGAAGATCTCAGAGAACAACACCACGGCGGGATATTTCCCCTTGGCAGCAGGCCGAAGGATATAGGTCCGCATCGGGCCCGTGGGTGTGGCGAGATCGACGGCTGTTTGTTCTTGAAGGATCATGGTGCGCCCCCTTGGCGGCAGCAAGAATTGTACCGTTGGGGATTGTACGCTTGAGAAACAGGCTGCGGAGGCATCTGACTATCGATGGTGATTGGCAAATTACAGCAGGAATCAGAAGGGCATGCATCCCCGCCCGCAGCCTCAGCCTGGGCGCAGGTGGAAGCGGTCCAGCGGCAAGTGCATCTGCCTTGTCTGCTTGTGCCGCAGCCGGCTCATGCCGTGCTGGCGGGAGAACTAGCTGCAGGATTGACCTGCTTCGGCGAATTGCCCGCGGAGATCAAGCGGGCCATTCAGATGCATGATACGGGTTGGGCCGCGAGCGATGCGCAGCAGATTCAGCGGCTGCGCTCCGGAGGCCCCCACGTGGCCGAGGCAGCCCCAGTTTCCTTCATTGCCGTAGCCCCGGGAGAAGTAGAGGAAGCGTGGACGGCCTCCATTAATACCGTCGAAGCCTTCTCCAGGGCGGGTGCGATCATCATCAGCCGTCACTTCAGTCTGCTCGCCCAGAATGACCTGGCGCACCATCAGCGTTTTGTCCAGGCGGAGAAATTGCGCCAGCGGAAGCTCGAGGGCGCAGCGAAGGCGCACGATCTAGACCGCTGGACAGCAGCGCTTGGCTTCTGCGACCTGGTGTCGCTCTTCCTGCTGAGCGCGCCCGGCAGGGAAGCAGAGTTTCCGCTCGCCCATCCATCCTCGCCCCAGGCAGGAACGGCTCCTCGGGTCAGAATGCAGAGCGATCACAGAAATCTCCGCTTTACCCCGGAGGTAGTTCAACCCGGTTGCGCTCTATCGATCCAGGCGCTAAGGCATCCCGTGCCAGCGCAGGGCCCGCGGGCAGAGACTCTCACCTGGCATGTGCAATGAATGATGTGATCGTGATTGGCGCGGGAATTGCCGGCCTCGCAGCAGCCCGAACCTTGGCGGAGGCCGGCCAGCGGGTGGCGCTGATCGAAGCCCAGGAGCGCGCCGGCGGACGGATCCTCACCGTCCCGGCCGCGGATGGCGGATTGCCCGTGGAGCTGGGCGCGGAGTTTATTCACGGTCTGCCGCCGGAGTTGATCCATCTGGTGGAAGAAGCGGGTCTTACGCGGTTCGAATTGGAAGGCGATTCCCGCTGCGTCCGTGCGCATCAGGGTTTGAGCCCCTGCGCACCGCAGCGCGAGGTCGACCAACTGTTCGACGAACTTGGTCAAATGAAGCAGGGACCATCCGATCTCACCTTCAGCCAATTCGTCGGCCAGAGAAATCTTGCACCAGACGCCGTGGCGTTGGCGACCAACTACGTCGAAGGTTTCAATGCGGCCGACGCGAGTCGCATCAGTGTGCAGTCTCTGGCGAAACAACAGGCGGCGGAAGACGCAATCGAAGGAGACCGTTTGTTCCGTGTGGCTGAAGGCTATGCTGAAGTCCCGGCGTTTCTGCTACGCAGGTTTCTCGATGCAGGGGGCGACTGGGCTCCGTCCTGCCCGGTGCGATCCATAGTCTGGAAGCCGGGACGGGTGGAAGTGGCAACCGCGGGCGACCGCGCTTTCCATGCGGCAGCCGTAATCATCACCTTGCCTCTGGGCGTGTTGCAGGCGAGACGCGTCGCGTTTACGCCGCAGCCGCGGGAGATTCTTGATGCGGCTGACCGGCTCGCCATGGGGCCGGTCGCCCGCGTGGTCTATGAGTTCGACCCCAGGTTTTGGGACCGCTTCGCCAGCCTGGGCGGGGTGAGCTTTGTCTTTGCTCCGGAGTTCACTCCCCCTACCTGGTGGACCACCAACCCCCAGCCAAGCTCCTTGCTCACGGGCTGGGTAGCCGGCCGCAAAGCTAGCAAGCTGACGATCGCTGGCCTGCCAGAAGCCGGGCTGGCGACGCTGGCGGATATTTTCGGCAGCTCGCCTTCTGACATTCGCCAGTACCTGGTGCGCTGGCAACTGCATGACTGGCAAGCCGATGTCCATAGCTTGGGCGCCTACACTTACGTTCCGCGAGGCGCGATCCAGGCTTCCGACGAGCTCGCGGTGCCGGTCGAAGGGACTCTATTCTTCGCCGGCGAGCATACAGACACGAGCGGTCATTGGGGTACCGTCCATGCGGCCCTGCGCTCCGGCTATCGCGCCGCGGCGCAGGTACTCGGAGCCCGTCCGTCACCAAAGACGGTAGCCGATGGCTAAACAGGGATGTGCGGAGAAAACGAATGATAGTGGGTGTTGCTAAACCAAGTCCCCCACCTTGTCTGCGATATTGCTGGCTGCGGAGCTGACGTTACTGGCGACCGTACTAACGCGCGACGCTACATCGCCGGCCACGCTTTTGCCCGTTTGGTAGACCCGCGAGGCATGTTTGCTGAGGTCGTCGCTGGTGTCTTTAATATAGTCACTCGCATCCTGCAGGTTACGTTTAAGTTGCTTGCGAGTCTTTTCCCCGCTCTGCGGTGCATAAATGAGAGCTGCGGCCGCGCCAGCGGCTACCCCGAGGAAGAAAACTGCCCAGTAGCGAACTACGCTCATGACGATCCACCTTTCACGAACACTAAGTAAGTCATCCATTTGGAATGCATTGAGACCGGATAGGTTGCAGTTAGGCCTGATTAGTAGAGAACCAATAGCTCGAATTTGCTATTGATTTCTGGAGAAAAAATCCTTAAAATAAGAGCTTTGCATGTCCCGGCGGGTCTTGACTGTCTGGAATTACAAGCCGTCGGGCAGTGTTTGTTGCTCATCTCCCTAGAGGATAACGGATCAAATGGCAAAACGACGTGGTAATCCAAACTGGGGTAAGCCGGAGCCGATAGGCCCGGTGGTCCCAACTGTCACTTCTTTCGAGCAGGTTGTCAAAGAATTTAAACTGACTCCCGATCAGTATGTGCGTTCCACACGGTTGCGCGAGTGGGCCCGGCGCAACAAGAATTCGAAGTATATCCCGGAAGCGCTTCTCGAGGCTTGGGGCTTTGAGATCGAATCAACGTTATAGACGAGAAGCACGAAAACCGGTCGAATTTGTAGGGCAAAGAAAACGCCGCTTACGCGGCGTTTTCTGCGTCTGGGGCAGATGTGACAGCATCCACGTATCTGGCGGACAATACGGTTATGCAGGCAAAGTTGCCATTTACCGACGTACCGGGGGCCCTCGAGGAGTTCAAGGCCGGGCGTATGATTGTCGTGGTCGACGACGAGGACCGTGAGAATGAAGGGGATCTGACGCTGGCGGCGGAATTTGTCACCCCGGAAGCCATCAATTTTATGGCCAAGTACGGGCGCGGACTGATCTGCCTCAGCCTGACCGAAGAGCGCGCGGACTATCTTCGCCTGGGACCAATGACGCACCAGAATTCGTCTCGTTTTGGTACGGCGTTTACGGAGAGCATCGAGGCTCGAGAAGGAGTGACCACGGGCATCTCCGCGTATGATCGCGCGCACACCATCCAGGTTGCGATCGATCCGCTGATGAGCGCGGCGGACTTGGCGCGGCCGGGGCATGTTTTTCCTCTGCGCGCCCGGCGCGGGGGAGTGCTGGTGCGCGCCGGACAAACGGAAGCTTCCGTCGACCTGGCGCGTATGGCAGGGCTGATCCCGGCGGGAGTGATCTGCGAGATCATGAACGACGACGGCACCATGGCGCGGGTACCCGACCTGGTGGAATTCTGTAATCAACATCAGTTCAAGATGTTGACAGTGGCGGAGTTGATCCGGTTCCGGCTGCAGAACGAACGCTATATCTTCCGCGTGGCGGAATCGATCATGCCGACCCGCTTCGGCGACTTCCGCATGATCGCCTATGAGAGCGAGGTCGACGGGGGCGAGAGCCACCTGGCGCTGGTTCGAGGCGAAGTGAGCTCGGAGCTCAACCCCGAGCCGGTTTTGGTGCGGGTACACTCACACTGCCTCGCGGGAGATGTCTTCGGTACTACGCTGTGCGATTGTCACCAGGTCGTCCAGCGGTCGCTGGAGATGATCGCAGAAGCTGGACGGGGCGCCCTGGTGTACCTGCACAATACAAGTAAAGGTTTCGAGGTTGACCGCAGCGTAACCCCGCACCGGCTCTTTCTGCACCGCGAAGAGCGCGGCGGCGAACATCAACGTATTCTGCGCCAGGTAGGGCTGGGCGGGCAGATACTCTCCGATCTGAACATCCGCAAGATTCGTCTGCTCTCCAATACGCCCACGCACGTCCCGGCACTGCAGGGCTTCGACCTGGAGATCGTAGACCAGGTAGGGCTCACCCGCGCCAAACCCGGTGCCCGCTAGTAAAAACCGCAGGTCCCTCCACTGCGCTTCCCCTTATTTCCTGTGGAGGTTGGTGGCGTTGGCGTTCTTCACGCGCGGTCGTGTCCAGTGCTGCGTAGCAGGAAATCCGGGTTCGCTCCGGTCGGGACCTGCGGTTTCTTCAGCCTGCAGACGGTTCTAGAGCGGGGAGGGGAAAGCCGCGGCGAGCCAAATCGGCCTGCAGCTGTTCTACATTTTCAAACAGGGCGGCATGGAGTCCTATAGCCTCCGCGCCGTCTATGTTCTTTTGCAGGTTATCGATGAACAGGGCCCTCTCAGGTGAAACATTCAGCTTTTTAACCGTGTGCAGGTAAATGGCAGGTTCGGGTTTGACTACGCCCAGTTCACAGGACCAGGTGAGCCAGTCGAACTGGCTCAGCCACGAGAAACGTGGCCGGAGATAGTCCAGCACCCCGTCACCCATGTTCGACAGAATGCCGAGCCGAAAGCCAGCCTGCTTGATCCTGGGAATCCAGGCCAGCATGGCCGGATTGAGGTTCATCCACATGATGGCGTCCTGTTCCGTCAGCTGCTCGATCTGCTTTGCCGTGAAACGGACGCCGGTGTCGCGGGCAACCGCCTGCCAGTAAGTCTGGGCATTCAAAATGTCTGCATCGTAATCCAGGCGGTGCGCCCAGTAGGCCTTTTCGAAAGCCTCCTCCTCTACGCCGGCAATAGCCAGCAGGTTGCGATGCGCCTGTTGGTCGGGCGGTCCGCTGAGGACTTCTCCATAGTCGAAGATCACGGCTTGCAGTTCCATAGGAAGCTCTATTACACCATGTAGCAGGGAGGGAACGGAGTGAGATGGTCGTCACGAACCCAATGGGATATGGCGGAGACGGCGTGGGCGCAGCGGCTAGCCCAATTGCGCGCGGCCGGCGCCCAGCTATGGGATCTGACCGCCTCCAACCCCACGCGCTGCGGATTTGCTTACGATGAAGCGTCCATCCTGGCTCCCCTGGAAGACCCGGCGGCCTTGCTCTACGAACCGGAACCGCGGGGTCTTCGCCACGCCCGCGAGGCGATCAGCCTCTATTACCGCGACCATGGAACGACGGTAGATCCGGATCAGATCTTTCTCACTACCAGCACCAGCGAGGCCTACAGCTTCCTCTTCCGGCTGCTCTGCGACCCGGGCGAAGAGGTGTTGATCGGCCAGCCCGGCTACCCGCTGTTCGATTTCCTGGCCCGGCTGGACGACGTGCGGCTGATTGCCTATGAGCTCTTCTACGATCATCGCTGGCATTTGGACCTGGAGTCGCTGCGCCGCCGTATAACCCCGCGCACTCGAGCCATTACGCTGGTCCATCCTAACAATCCGACGGGACATTTCACCACCCCAGCGGAGCGGGCGGCGATCGAAGAATTATGCCGCGAACATGGCTTGGCGCTCATTGTGGACGAGGTCTTTCTTGACTACG
>Ga0182024_10021502_pt1 | contig 11708 bp, 10 predicted proteins | sample P32metaG_FD_120480 | JGI IMG/M metagenome (GOLD analysis project Ga0182024, IMG submission 120480) | Permafrost microbial communities from Stordalen Mire, Sweden - P3-2 metaG (Illumina Assembly) | ecosystem: Environmental > Terrestrial > Soil > Wetlands > Permafrost | place: Sweden: Stordalen... | reverse complement strand
GATGTACCGGCAAACTCGATTGCGGTAGGTGTGCCGGCCCGCATCAGCCCGAGAAATTCTCATATCGAAGTGCCTGAGTGGTCCGCGCCGGAGGAATCGCTCTTATGAACAGCGCTGAGATTTCCGTTGTCGTGATTGGCAGAAACGAAGGGCAACGGCTGGCGGACTGTCTGGATTCCGTTCGGCGAGCGCGTATTCCGGCCTTCGAACTCATCTATGTGGATTCGGCATCCACCGATGACTCGCGGGAACTGGCTGACGCGGCGGGCGCCAAAGTGATCACTCTTACCGGCGGGAGGTTATCCGCCGCGCGGGCCCGCAACGCGGGGTGGCGCAGTACCTCGGCGCCTTACGTTCTGTTTCTTGACGGCGACACGATTTTGGATTCTGACTTTGTTGTCCATGCATTGAAGGCGCTGAAGGATCCGGCGGTTGCCGTGGTTTGGGGGCATAGACGCGAAATCCGGCCCCAGGCATCTATATATAACCGGTTGGTCGATCTGGACTGGATTGCGCGGCCGGGTTATACCGAGTTCTGCGGCGGCGATTCGCTGATGCGCCGTGAGTGTCTTGAATTCTCCGAGGGTTTCGATGCGAATCTGATCGCCGGTGAAGAGCCCGATCTGTGCCGGCGAATCAGAGCCGCGGGTGGCAGGATTCTGCACATCGACGTGCCGATGACTGGCCACGATATCGCGATGCAGCATCTGAGCCAGTACTGGCGGAGGGCCGTGAGGACAGGGTATGCCTATGCCGAGATAGCGGCGCGTTATCGCGATACGGCCGATCCGCTGTGGACGGCGGAGTCTCGAGCAAATATCCTGCGCGGATCGATTTATATTGCGGCCATTCCCGCAGCGGGAGTGATCGCGCTTGTTTTGAACTCATGGCTGCCGATCATCGCTTTGGCAGTAGCGGGCCTTCTTGTCGCGATGCGGACTGCGTTTCTTGCGAGATGGAAACATGCGTCGCGCGGCACGCTGATTCTGTTTGGCATCCATTCTCACGTGCAGCATATTCCGATACTTCTGGGCCAGTTTCTTTATTTCCAGGCCCGCTGGCGCGGCACTGGCCGCGAGCTTATCGAATACAAGAAAAGATCATCATGAGCAAAGCCATTATTCTCAGTTTCCTTTTCATTTTCATGGCGTTACTGGCAGGGGCGTCGGCTCCCGGCCAGATCACAGAGATCGCAATCGGATCATCCGTCGTGCAGCCTTCAGTAAAACGTCTGGGCATCAATCTGAGTGAGCCGACTTACTACGATGCGGGTCAGATGACTAAGAATCTTGTATTCAGAAACCCGGGCTTCGAGGGCGGTATATACAATTCGATAGTTCGGTGCTCGTCCGGCAGCCCAACCAGCTGCACAGATGAGAACACCATATCGTCATGGCCCGCGGGCTTCTGGAAAGGCGCAACCTTCGAGATTTTCTATGGCGCCGGGAGCGGCCGCAGCGGAACCGTCTCGGCATATACCGCCGCCAACGGGAAAACTATCGGAGGCAAATTTACATTCTCGGCGGCGGGTGCGAGCCCAGGCAAAGGCGACTATATGATCGTCCGGCTGCTCGCTCCGGGCAATGCGACTGCGGGGTGGTGGGTCAAGACTTCGGGTGCGGCGACTATCGGCACCAACACCGCGGATCTGCCAAGCGGAACAACGGGACTGCAGACAGCGGCCGTCAGCGCGCCATCCACTAACGACGCGGCCAGCCTCAAGGCATACTTCGACAGTGATGCAGGCCGGTCGTTCGTGCTGCTCGACGGCACTTTTCATTTGTCTTTCAAGGCCAAAGGCACGGGAGGTGCGAATGCGATTGCGCTGAGCCTGCAGCGCATCGGTCTTGCCAGTTACCTGAACCAGACGGTCTCACTGACGAACGCGTGGGCGACTTATTCCTTTTCTTTCACGGCGGCCGAATCGGGGTCTGCGCTGCACGCGGTCGAGCTTCAGTTTGCCACGGTCGGGGAAGATTCTTTTCTGCTGGACGATGTTAGCCTTACCCAGGTCAATTCCGACTCCTCAAATACGACCGCGTTTCGCGATCCTGTTGTGAGCACCTTACACACGTTGCGTCCGGGAGTACTGAGATCGTGGGCAGGCCAGCTGGGGGATACGCTGGAGAATCTCATCGCCGATCCATACGGACGGCAGCGAGCCGGCTATTCCGCGTGGCACACGACGCAGGAAGATATTTCGTACGGCTTGCCGGAGTTCCTGCAACTCTGTGAATCCATCGGCGCCGAGCCATGGTTCGTGGTGCCATCGACGTTCGATACTACGGACGCTTCCAATCTCATCGAGTATCTGGCCGGGTCGGCCGCGACGCACTATGGTTCGAAACGCGCGGCCCGCGGCCATCCAGGTCCATGGACCTCCTCATTCTCAAAAATTCACCTCGAGTTCGGCAATGAAGCGTGGAACTCGGCATTCAAAGGCGGAGCTATCGAATACCCGGAGCCCTACGGCCGCCGTGCTCAGACTATCTTCGCGGCTATGAAAAGCAACCCATCTTATAACGGTACGGCCTTCGACCTTGTCCTCGGCGGGCAGGCTGTCTCTCCGGGAAGAAACCGCGAAATTCAGGATAATTGCAACAACAACGATAGCTTTGCTGTGGCGCCTTACATGATGGGCACTGTGGATTCTTTTGCCGATAACGAACATTTATTCGGGTCCACCTTTGCCGAGGCCGAAGCTCTCATCTCACCCGCGGGAACCGCGGAGGGCGTGACCGGGGGCCTGATGACGCTGAACCAGCAGGCAATCAAGGCGTCCGCGCACCCCGTTCCGCTCGTGACGTATGAGATGAATCTGAGCACGCTGGCCGGCAGCATCGGGCAAACGGCTCTGAATTCTTACGTGTCATCACTGGGTGCGGGACTGGCAGTGAGCGACGCGATGTTGCTGGAGATGCGGGAAGGAGTGCGGGCGCAGAATCTGTGGAACCTTACGCAATATGACTTCACCCGCCCCGATGGCAGCAAAATCTATCTGTGGGGCGCTGTGGTGGACATGGGCGTAACGAATCAACGCCGTCCTCAGTTTCTCGCGATGCAGCTGATCAATCACGCTATTGGAGCGAACGCCAACATGCTTCGGACCGTGCAGAGCGGAGAGAATCCCACTTGGAATCAGCCTCTGGTAAACAAGGTGCAGTTGGCGGGGGCTCATTATATTCAATCGTTCGCCTTCGCGAGCGGATCCACAATGTCGGTCGTCGTCTTTAACCTGAGCCGGTCGTCCACGCTGCATGTTGCCTTCAGCGGTGTCAATGCTCCTTCTGGAACCGTCGAGATGGAAGAGCTTACGTCGGCCTCGCCTGCCGATACCAATGAAAGCTCAGAAGCTATTTCCATAACGAATCATTCTGTCGCGAACTTCGACAGTTCAGGGCCGATGTCTCTGCCGCCCTGTTCGATGATTTCTCTTTCGTGGGAAAAGCCGCATTCGCGCGACTCTTTGGCGGAATGACGTTGACATGGCGGCAAGAACAGTTGCATACCCGGAGCATGAACGCAATGACAATTCAAGGCGAGACAACAGCGTGACGGTATCGATTTCGGAATCGTACGCCAGCGCCGCAATCGCCGATGCGGTTCCGGTCAGTCAGAGTGAGGAACTGGTTGGTTCGCTTCGTGCGAAGGCGCTCAGGGGTACGGCATGGACTATCGCTGCCTACGCGATCGCGATGGTGCTGCGGTTAGGCAGTAACGTTGTTCTGACGCATCTTCTGGCCCCCCAGTTATTCGGCCTGATGACGCTGCTCACGACTGCGATTACAGGCTTGACTCTTTTTTCGGATCTGGGCCTCAACCCGAACATCGTCCGCAGCAGCCGAGGTGACGATCCGGATTTTTTAAATACAGCCTGGACCATGCAGGTGACCCGCGGGATTGGCCTGTGGATTTGTGCCCTGTGTCTGACGGTACCGTTTGCGCGCTTTTACCACGAGCCGCGTCTGGCCGTGATGGTGCCGGTTATTGGTTTTTCTCTCGTTATCTCAAGTTTCAACTCTACGAGTCTGGCTACTCTTGCCCGCCGCATGGCGGTTAGAGATCTTGCTTTGGTGGATCTCTCGATCCAGGTTGCCCAGCTTGTATTTACGGTCGCCTTTGCGCTGATCTATCGTTCCGTCTGGGCTCTGATCGCGGGGCGTCTGTTCTCCGATGTCGCCCGCCTCATCGTCAGTCATCGTCTGATACCTGGCAGGCGAACCAGCTTCCGATGGGATCCGGAAGCGGTCAGTGAGCTGTTCGCATTCGGCCGCTGGGTAGTATTTTCGACTGCGCTTACGTTTCTTGCCTCGCAATCGGACCGAATGATTCTCGGCAAGCTGGTCTCCCTCGAAACGCTCGGGCTTTACGGCATTGCCTTCACGCTGGCCGATATACCCCGACAGGTCATTCTTACTTTCTGTACAAATATCGTATTCCCTTTTGTGTCGAAGCTGGCGCATCTTCCCAGGGAGGAATTCTTCGGGCTGGTGCTGCAACACAGACGGCATGTCCTGATCGCAGCTTCCGCCATTCTCGCCCTGGTTGTCACCTTCGGAGACCAGTTCATGGTCCACATATATGATTCGCGCTATCACGCCGCGGTCTGGATCGTGCCTGTGCTGGCGCTGGGTCTCTGGCACACGCTGTTATACGCCACTACGAACGCGTGTCTGTGGGCTGTTGGCAAGCCACAAAGCATCACGGCGGGATATCTGTTCAGCGCCATAGTTGTCCTGACCGTGACACCCTGGACATTTCACATCTGGGGCCTGCCCGGGTTCGTGTGGACCGTGGCTTTCAGTGATTTGCCAATGTACGCAATGACGCTCATCGGATTAGGCCGCGAACGAATGTTTCCGGCTGTTCAGGATTTCAAAGCGACGCTGCTCTTTATCTGTTTTTGCGGAGTTCTTATAGCCGCCCGGGCGCTGGTCGGCCTGCATTTTCCACACCCGATAGACCTTCGTTAGTTCTCAGCCGACGAGTATTTGGTGATCGTCATCGGCTCGCCGTTGAGACCACCCGGATCCATGCAGATCATTTACGAAAGGACAGGATTATGACTGAAGTAATGAACGACCCAACGAGCGAACTACTAAGTGACCCATTTACCAGGCGTCTTCAGGAGCTTGGAAAAGAGAAAGCGGCGGAGTATCAGAGTAATACACCGTACCCCCACATTGTCATCGACAACTTTCTGCCGCAGGAAGTCACGGAGACGGTCCTGCGGGAGTTTCCCGATCCCAAACAAGTCAAATGGGACGAATTCTCAGATAAGAATCAGGTGAAACTGGCATTCGACACGGCTGAGCGGCTGCCTTCGCCGATCAGACAGGTGTTGTATTTCTTCAACAGCCGGCCGATGCTTCAGTTTCTCGAGGAGTTGAGCGGAATTCAGGGGCTGATTCCGGACCCCTACTTTGTCGGCGGCGGTTTACACCAGATCAAGCCAGGGGGCTTTCTCGAAGTGCATGCGGATTTCAACCGTCACACTAAGCTCAAGCTGGATCGCAGGCTGAATCTTTTGCTTTATCTGAACCAGAACTGGAAAGAAGAATACGGCGGTCACTTCGAGCTCTGGAATCAGGACATGTCGGCCTCCGTGCGCCAGATTCTGCCGCTTTTCAATCGCTGTGCCATATTCAGCACTACTTCGACGTCCTATCATGGCCACCCCAATCCGCTGACCTGCCCGCCGAACCGGACTCGTAAGTCCGTCGCCATTTATTACTATTCCAACGGACGTCCGGAAGAGGAGGTGCGCGAGGGTCACGACACTCTCTTCCGCGGCGCAGAACCCGTTTCGAAATCGCATATCAGCATGAAGAGCGTGATCCGAGCTATTACGCCGCCAATTCTGATGGATGCCGTAACCCGCTCGAAGCGCACCTAAAGGGGGCAACAAAACGTATGGGAGGAAATATTATGGCTGAAAACGTAAAGCGTCATCTGGGAGGACTGGCAAGACTTCCACTGGGTTATCTGGATCACCGCTCAAGGGTCAAACGGAGCGGCGACTTCCGGCAAATGGAGTCTTATGGTCTGGTCAACAGGCCTAACTACGCCTACGGTATGCTGCGCGCCGCAGACCTTGCCAGATTTCTCGGTAAGCGCGCTGCGACCGTGTGCGAATTCGGGGTTGCCACCGGCAACGGCCTGAGTAACATGGTCGAACTGGCGGAGCAGATTTATGCGGATACTAAGATCGAGTTAAGGATAGTCGGCCTTGACACCGGCGAAGGTCTGCCCTCAGTCGGAGACTACAGGGACCATCCGGAACTCTGGTCCGCCGGCGACTTTGCCATGACGAACAAAGAAGAACTACGCAAGCGGATGGGCGGTAAAGCCGAGCTGATATTCGGTGACATCAAAGACACAGTGGATGGGTTTGTCGCCAGCCTTGATGAATCCGCACCGTTGGGATTCGTCTCGATCGATGTGGACATTTATAGTGGAGCAAAGAGCGCACTCCGCGCTCTGACGGGCAAGACCGAACTCTACACTCCTGCAGTCAGCCTCTACTGCGACGACGTCACTTTTTTCTTCGCGAATCAATGGTGCGGTGAGCTGTTGGCGATAGAGGAATTCAACGAAGAAAATGCGATGCGAAAGATCGATCGGGATCGCAGCCTTCCCGGCGGCCGGCCTTCCGGCACAGAGAACTGGCACCAGTCTATGTTCGTCTGCCATTTCCTGGATCACGAAGTTCGCCGCAAGCCGCGGGAGCGAAATGGTCTCTCGATTCAGGAACACTACGACTTTATGAAGGCATCCTCGTTGTTCTAAGATCCACAGTTCACCGGATCTGAATACCGGGCCGGGGAGATTCATGAGCAGGAGTCAAACACTAAAACTTGTTCCCAGCCTGCGCGCCCGGCAGTTGTCCGATGGCCGGATTGTGCTCACCCAGAAATTCATCGATGGCGTCAGTCAGTTTCATCGACAATGGGCCGGACCCGTTGATGTTTATTTGGAGCGCTGCAATACTCAATATGCCAATCTCGATGAACTGGCGGTCGCGCCGCACCAGTTTCCGTTTCGAATTCATCTTCTGTCTCTGGATGACATTTCAGCGGCGCTGGTGGCAGACCCCGCCGGAGTGGCTCTGCTGAGCCTGGATGATTTTCGTCAGAGTGGTCTCGGGGCGTGGTGCTGGCGCAACGGTGTTAGTTGCGCTTATATCAGCGAATACAGCCTGACGACACGAAAACAGATTGTCGATACCGGTACGGCGAATCCGCTGAAGCGCGCGCGCAGAAAATTATGGGAATCGGCCGAGGAGCGAAAACGACGGCGGGCTGTTAAGGCCGCCACAGGTTTGCAATGCAACGGAACACCGACGTATGAGAGTTATCGCGAGCTTACTCGCAATGCTCTTCTTTATTTCGACACGCGCGTTTCCAGAGAGCTTCTGGCTACGACCCACGATATACATAAGCGGCTGACTTACAAAGGTCCGCTGAGACTGGTCTATTCCGGACGGCTGATTCCGGCGAAGGGCGCCGAAGATCTTATCGAAGTAGCCGTCGGCCTTCGCCGCCGAAACGTCGATTTCCACCTCACCATCTGCGGAGACGGGGAATCCAAAGCCATTATGGAAGACCGAATCCGACGTGAGCAGTTGAGCCGTCACGTTACGCTTGCCGGTGTTCTCGATTTCAGGAACGAACTCGTGCCGTTTATCAAGACCGGCACCGACCTGTTTATCTGTTGTCACCCTCAGGGCGATCCGTCTTGTACATACCTCGAGACGATGTCGTGTGGCGTTCCTATCGCCGGGTACGCTAATGAAGCATTCGAAGGCCTGGTAAAGCAGTCAGGGTGCGGTTGGGCTGTTCCGGTCAATAACTACAGCGCACTCACCGAAAAAATCATCGAATTGACCGGGAGGCCAGAGGCTCTGCTCGAAATGTCTCTGGCATCCGCGGTTTTCGCCGGCGATCATACTTTCGAGCAAACCTTCGCGCGCCGGGTCAGCCATTTGAGAGCGCTTGCGGACGCGAAGCGCCCTGGCATCGGAGAGTAGCTCGCCGACTTGGCCGCCCTGGTAGTGTTGCGGTACTTGTTGAATGCCGTCATTCAGACGCGCAGCAGTACATACAGAACGCCGGAAAACTGAATACCGATGTATTCCGCTGTCCAGAGCGGGATGCGTGGCGGAAAGGACCACTTGTGAGCAGGATAACGGGAACCAGCGAGACGCAGCGTTTCTACAACGAAAGCGGTTGGCGGGAAGAGGGCGGAGCTTCGGTCGACCATAATCTGTTCGGTGTGACGGAAGACGGTCCAATTCGGATAGAGCTGAACAATCTGCATCAGGGGCGTATTCGGGCCGCTCTCACTGCCGCCGGGTTACCGCTTAGTTTGCTCGAGTGCGGATGCGGCGGAAACCCCGAAAAGCTGCTACTCGACCTTTGTTCGAAATATACAGCGGTCGATTTCTCGGACAGAGGAGTTCAAATGGCGCGGGCGGCCTTCTCGAATGTTGGAATCGCTCACGAATTTCGCACCGCAGATATCTGCGCTCTCCCATTCGATGAAGCCACCTTCGATGCGGTCTACTGTGCGCATGTGATTTATCACATAGAGAATCCGGCTGGCCAGGATGCAGCCATAGCTGAACTCATACGAGTCGTTCGCCCTGGCGGCGTCGTGGTTCTGGTGGCCGCCAACCCTCACCCTTTGGCATTTCCAGTGCGCTTTTTGAGGCGCGTACTCGCCAGGACTCCGATAATCGGGCATATCCTGAACCGGCTGCGAAAGAAGCCGCCATTGCCATACAGGCCTATGCCGATTGGCTGGATCCGCCGGCGTCTCGCGCGCTGCGGCACGGTCAATCTGGTCGGTCTGGGCATTCCATCGACAAACTTTTATCGGAACGTCACGGAATTCAGAGGGATCGGCAAGGCGCTGTGGAACGGCGTCCGATGGCTGGACATACATTATCCCGAGCGCTCCGCCTGGTGCGGCAACTACGTGATGTTCTCTCTGGTCAAAGCCCAGCCAGAGGGCCACGTCTCGGCTAAGGGCAAAGGTGTCGTCGCTGCGGCAGCGAGCGCAAAATGATTTCTTTGAATCGGCAGGGCACGTCACCTGAGGAATCCGGTGAAGCCTCCGGCGTAAGTTCCTGGCAGTGGATCGGGATTCACAACCTGATTCGTAGAGTGCTTACTTGCGATCCTCACTTTTTCTGTGTAGCCAATACGCCGTTGTTGGGGACGCCCCGCACCCAGCAAAACCATGCCATCCTACAGTTCCTTTATTTCAATCAAGGCTGAAAATCGCTGCTGGCGCTTCCGCCAGGTTTCGACTGGAGCACCAATGAATCGGGAGGAAGGGGCGATACGCCTCACTAGAATCATGCGTGACATTTTCGATAGTGACGACCTCCAGTATCGCGACGGTCTGACTATTAACAGTGTCCCTGGCTGGGACAGCCTGGGGCACATGCGTTTTTTGAACGCAGTGGAGAAAGGCTTCGGCGTGGAATTCACAAGTGGTGAAGTTGACACATTTGAGAATGCAGGCAACGTGCTCGATGCAATTCTTCTGCGGGAGGCGCGCGTATGACAGGCGCCTTGTCGGACTTGCCGTGGCTAGTGCCGACGCCGCCGGACTTTAAAGCCCGCGTGCGTGCCGCACTGTCGGGCCAGTCCGTGGATCCGCTCGAAGTCCGAAAGCTGGGAGGTTATGCGCTCGATCTCAGCAGCCTTGACCTGATGGGAAAGCTGGTCCGCCAGCACAGGGCGGGGCTGATCCGAACTGCCGGACTGACACCGTTCCGGCTGGGGATTGCTTCGTCACACACAATGGATCATGTCGCTTCCGCGCTGCCCGGTACCGCGCTGCGCCACAATCTGGTTGTGGATGTGGTGCTGGCCGGGATGGGTCCGGCGCCGCCGCCGCTGGTCGGTCCCGAATCCGTACTCGGACGTGCGGACCTTGATGCGATTCTTATTGCGTTCGATTACCGCGTGCTGGGACTGGCGGAGGCGCAACTGACGCCTCACGAGGCGGAAATTGCCGTATGCGGCGCCATCGATTTTCTCACCGGGTTTGCCGCGGGAGTTCGCGACATGGGCATAACCTGCATCCTGCAGACTCTTGTGCCTCCGGTTAGTCCGCTATTCGGAAGTCTGGACGGGCGTGTTCCGGGGTCCGTGCGCGCAATGATCGAGCGATTCAACGAAAAGCTGGTGTATGAGGTGGCAATCGAACGGGACCTTGTACTCGATGCCGCTTTTCTGGCAAGCGCCGTCGGGCTCTCGTCATGGAATCACGCGCGCGACTGGAATAAGTCCAGACTTCCCTGTGCCTTGAACGCAACGCCACTCTACGCGGACCATATCTGCCGTCTGCTGGGCGCGGCCTGCGGAAGAGCAAGGCAGTGCCTTGTAATGGACCTAGATAATACTCTGTGGGGCGGCACGCTGGCGAAGGACGGACTGGAGGGAATTTCTCTTGGTCACGGCAGCAGTGTCGGTGAGGCTCACGTTGCGCTGCAGCGTTACATCGTGGAACTGCGCCGCCGCGGCGTTCATCTGGCCGTCTGCTCCGGAGATTCCGAAACGAATGCCCGTCTTCCTTTTCGAAAGCACCCGGAGATGGCGCTGCGCGAAGAACACATTGCACTTTTCGTCGCGAATTCGTTCGATACGATCGGGAATATCCGCGAAATCGCGGCTATCCTCAACATCACTACCGACGCAGTTGTATATCTGGACGACGACCCGGCCCAGCGCGCAAGAGTTCGTGAGGTTCTGGCGGAGGTGGCAGTCCCCGAACTCACGGCGGACCCGGCGGACTACGCGGGGTTACTCTCGACCGCAGGCTATTTTGAAGCGGCGAAGTTTTCCCGCGACGATATGGAACGCGCCAGCTTTTTTCTCGCCTACAGCAGAGGCAGTGATAGCGATTTCTCGCAATATCTGGAATCGCTTGAGATGGTCGCCACAGTTGCCCCGTTTAACGCCACGAGCCGGGCCAGAATTACTCAATTGATGAATGCGTCGGGCCAGTTCAATCATGCGGGAGAGAGTTACTCGGAACGCGATATCGAGACTCTGCAAAATGCTCCCGACAAATTCTGCATGAAGATCAGCCTCGCGGACCGGTTCGGAGACAACGGCATCGTCTCCATAGTTGTATTCGACTGCTCAAAACCGGAATGGCGGTGTATAACCTGGCTTACCCTTTGTCGGGTTGCAGGGCATCGGGTGGAGGAACTGGCACTGGCTACTGTTGCCCGTGCGGCATCGGAAGCAGGCGCTGTCAGGCTGTCCGGCCTCTATTCGCCGACAGCCCGTAATGGAGTGAATCCCGAGCATTTTGCCAGACTCGGGCTCACCAGAAAAGCAATTCGTTCCGACGGTGGGATCGAATGGGTTCTGGACCTCGCCGGTTATGAAATGCCGGCTTTGCCATTCGCCGTTGTCCGGCCTAACGGTCTTGCCAACCATCACGCGGCGTGACCGGTAAAGTTCTGAACTTTCCCGCGGCCAGTTCTCAGGGGCAGTTCTCAGAAAAACGATGAGCATTCATGATCTGAATCTATTCGAGCAGGACTCCGTAATAGAGGCGGACCTGTGTATCGTCGGGACAGGACCCGCCGGGCTGTCTATCGCGAAGACATTCGCAGGCACATCGACCAAGGTCGTGCTTGTGGAAAGCGGTGGGCGGAGCGAAGATCCCGCCACACAAGCGCT
>Ga0182024_10021501_pt1 | contig 11709 bp, 12 predicted proteins | sample P32metaG_FD_120480 | JGI IMG/M metagenome (GOLD analysis project Ga0182024, IMG submission 120480) | Permafrost microbial communities from Stordalen Mire, Sweden - P3-2 metaG (Illumina Assembly) | ecosystem: Environmental > Terrestrial > Soil > Wetlands > Permafrost | place: Sweden: Stordalen... | reverse complement strand
CTTGATGATCGCGTCGACGGCGACATTGTGGGCGGTTTCGCCGGTGTCGACGATGATGTCGGCCTCGCCATAGGCGCCGTAGCGCTCGCTCGCCTGGGCTTCGAGCACCTCCATGGGATCGCGCCCCTTGACCAGCGGCCGGGTCTCCCGGCGACCGACTCGACGGGCAAGCACCTCCAGGTCGGCGCGGAGCCAGACCGACACCGCCTTTTCGGCGATGAGGGCCCGCGTGCGGGGGTCGGTGAATGCGCCGCCGCCGGTCGCCAGGACGTGCGGAGGGCCCTCCAGCAGGCGGGCGATCACACGCCGCTCGCCGTCGCGGAAAGCCTCCGCGCCATAAGCCTCGAAGAAGTCGGCGACCGACCGTCCCGCCGCCGCCTCGATCTCGGCGTCGGCGTCCTTGAACGGCATGGCCAGCGCCGCCGCCAGCCGCCTGCCGATGCTGCTCTTGCCCACCCCCATGAGTCCGACGAGGGCGATGGTCTTGCGATTCAAGGGCGAAAAAGGCGGCATGTGCGAATGCGGCTTTACACGAGCGGCGCCCCGAGCGCCAAGTTTCACCCCGAATCGCGAGAGAGGTGGGCGGCATTGGCCGGCGCCGACTGGACCGAGGCCTTCCTGGAGATGATGGCCGCCGAGCGGGCGGCGGCGGCCAACACTCTGGCGGCCTATGCCCGAGATCTTGCCGACAGCCAGGGGTTCCTTCACCGCCGGCGCAAGGATCTGGCCGACGCCACGACCCAGGACGTCGAGGCCTATTTCGCCGATCTCGGGGCGCGGGGCCTGGCCCCAGCCACGGCGTCACGCCGACGGGCGGCCCTGCGACAGTTCTATCGTTTCGTCGTCGGCGAAGGCTGGCGGCCCGACGATCCCTCTCGCCGGGTCGAGGCGCCCAGGCGCGGGCGACCGCTGCCCAAGGTTCTCACCGCTGAAGAAGTCGTGAGTCTGATAGACGCCGCCGCTCGCAAGGACGGCGCCGCCGGCCTGCGCCTGGCGGCGATGGTCGAGCTTCTCTACGCCTCGGGTCTGCGGATCTCCGAACTGGTGGCCCTGCGATTTTCCCAGGTCGCCGCCGACCCAGCCTATCTGTTCGTCAAGGGGAAGGGGGGCAAGGAGAGGATGGCGCCGCTGGGCGACGCCGCCCGGTCCGCGGTCAAGGCCTATCTTGCGGTGCGGCCCAAGTTCCTGCCCGCCGGTGTGAAGGAAAGTCCCTGGCTCTTTCCTTCGAGAGCCGCCGGCGGCCGGCTGACCGCGCGGCGCTTCGCCCAGTTGCTCGACGAAGCGGCCCTGGCCGCCGGGCTCGATCCGGCAAAGGTCAGTCCGCACGTCCTGCGTCACGCCTTCGCCACCCACCTGCTGGAAGGCGGCGCCGATTTGCGCACCGTCCAGACCCTGCTCGGCCACGCCGACATCGCCACCACCCAGATCTACACCCACCTGACGCAGGATCGTCTGCGCGAAGTCATGGAGACCAAACATCCCCTGGCGCGCAAGCCCAGGTAGGGGCGGGGTGGCCGATCGGGTTGCGGCAAAAGGTGTCGCAGCTGGCGCCTGGAGAACGATTGAAGCGTTGAGACGGCGAGGCATGCTCATGAAATGCTTGTTTCCCATCCTGGCCGCCGCCGTCGCCCTCCCCCTCGTGGCCGGCGCGTTCGATGTCGGTCAGCCCGCCCCCGCCTTTGTCGCCCACGACGCCGAGGGCAGGGCGGTGACCCTCGCCGCCTTGCGCGGCAAGACGGTGGTGCTGGAATGGACCAACGACGGATGCCCATTCGTCGGCCACATGTATTCGAGCGGCGTCATGCAAAGCCTGCAGCGGCGCGCGGCGGCCGAACGGGTCGTGTGGCTCAGCGTCATATCTTCGCGCCGGGCAAGCAAGGCTACATGACCGGGCCCGAGGTAAGGGTCTGGAAAGCGCGAACCGGCGCCGCGCCCGCGGATGTGCTCCTGGATCCCTCTGGGACGCTCGGCCACGAGTATGACGCGCGAACCACGCCGGATATGTACGTGATCGACCCCTCCGGACGCCTCGTCTATGCCGGGGCCATCGACGACAACCGCTCGACACGGCCAGGGGACGCCAAGACGGCCAAGAACTACGTCGTCATGGCGCTACGGGCGGCGAAGGCTGGGCGCCCGGCCTCACCGGCCTGGACCAAGTCCTACGGTTGCTCGGTCAAGTACTAAGGCCCTCGCGGGTCACGCGCCCGCCAGGGCTGAACTTGCTCCCCCATCCCATCGTCCCTAGTTTGCCGCCAGTTGGGCCGGGAGACGTTCACGAAGGACATGGCCGCCCACTATCTGGAATTCGAGCGGCCGATCGCTGAACTCGAGGCCAAAATCGAGGAGCTGCACAAGCTCTCCGAGATCAATGGGCCGGGCGCCTTCGACAGTGAGATCGCCGCCCTGCGCGAGCGGGTCGCCGAGCTGCGCGCCGAGGCCTATTCCAATCTCGACCCCTGGCAGAGGACCCAGATCGCCCGCCATCCCCAGCGGCCGCACTTCGTCGACTACATCGCCGGCCTGATCGAGGAATTCGTCGAACTTCGCGGCGACCGCAAGTTCGCCGACGACCAGGCGATCCTCGGCGGCCTGGGGCGTTTTCGCGGGCAGCCGGTGATGGTGATGGGTCACGAGAAGGGCCACGACACCACCACCAGGATCAAGCACAACTTCGGCGCCGCCCGTCCGGAGGGCTACCGCAAGGCCGTGCGCCTCATGGATTTGGCCGAGCAGTTCAATCTGCCGGTGCTCTCCTTCGTCGATACCGGCGGGGCCTATCCGGGCGTCGGCGGCGAGGAGCGCGGTGTCGCCGAGGCCATCGCCCGCGCCACCGAGCGGTGCCTGACCCTGGGCGTGCCGATGATCGCCACCATCACCGGAGAGGGCATGAGCGGGGGCGCCATCGGCATCGCCGCCGCCAACCGCGTGCTGATCCTAGAGCACGCCATCTACGCGGTGATCTCGCCCGAGGGCTGCGCCTCCATTCTGCTGCGCGACCGCGCCCTCGCCCAGGGGGCGGCCAAAGCCATGAAGATCACCGCCGAGGATCTCATTGCGCTCAAGATCGTCGATCGGATCATCGAGGAGCCGGTGGGCGGCGCCCACGCCGATCCGGTCCTCGCCATCAGCCGCGTGGGCGATGTCGTCGAGGCCGAGCTGAAGGCCCTGCTGCCGCTCACCCCCGAGGCTCTCCGCCGCCAGCGGGCCGATCGGTTCATCGCCATCGGACGCATCTGACAGGCATTTAACTTGCGGCGGCTGGCGCCGAGGTGTCTGCTCGCACGGTTCAGCTGCGAGGAGCGAGATAAATGGCCGACGGCGCGATGAGCCTGATGCGGGCGGCCCGCGAGGAAGCCTGGTCGACGCCGCTCGATGAGATCGACGTCAGCGTCGGCGAACGGTTCGTCTCCGACACCTTCTGGCCGTTTTTCGAGCGGCTTCGGGCCGAGGCTCCCGTCCACTACGGCAAGTCGCCCGAGTTCGGACCGTTCTGGTCGGTGACCCGCTATCACGACATCGTCGCCATCGAGACCAATCACCAGGTCTTCTCCTCGGAGGGCAGCGTCTCGATCGGCGACAACGACGAGAGCGATGATTTCAAGCTGCCGATGTTCATCGCCATGGACCCGCCCAAGCACGACGCCCAGCGCAAGGTGATCGCCCCCATCGTCTCGACCGAAAATCTCAAGACCATGGAGGGGCTGATCCGCGAGCGCGCCGGCAAGATCCTCGACGAGCTGCCCATGGGCGAGAGCTTCGACTGGGTCGACAAGGTCTCGATCGAGCTCACCACGCAGATGCTGGCGACCCTGTTCGGCTTTCCGTTCGAGGAGCGGCGAAAGCTCACCTACTGGTCCGACATCGTCACCACCGACATGAGCGAAACGATGACCATCGATGAGGCCAAGGCCGAACTCATGGGCTGCGCGGCCTACTTCAAGAATCTGTGGGACGAGCGCATCAAAGAGCCGCCGACCAACGACCTCATCTCCATGCTCGCCCACGGCGAGGCGACCCGCGACATGCCGTTGATGGAGTTCCTGGGCAACATCCTGCTGCTCATCGTCGGCGGCAACGACACCACCCGCAATTCCATCTCCGGCGGCCTGCTGGCCCTTACCCAGCACCCCGAGCTCTACGCCAAGGTGCGGGCCAATCCGTCGCTCGTTCAGAGCATGGTGCCGGAGATCATCCGCTGGCAGAGCCCGGTCGCCCACATGCGCCGCACGGCGCTGGCCGACTTCGAGTTCGGCGGCAAGACCATCAGGAAGGGCGAGAAGGTGGTCATGTGGTACGTCTCGGGCAACCGCGACGAAACGGCGATCGACAATCCCAACGCCTTCATCGTCGACCGCGAACGGCCGCGCCAGCATCTGTCCTTCGGCTTCGGCATCCATCGGTGCGTGGGCATGCGGTTGGCCGAAATGCAGCTGCGCGTGGTGTGGGAGGAGATCCTCAAGCGCTTCCCGACCATCGAGGTCGTCGGCGAACCGGTGCGCCTCAAATCCTGCTTCCTGCGCGGCATTCGCGGCCTGCCCGTGAGCATCCCGGCGCGGGTGTAGACGGGCGCGCTGGACACCAGCACCCCAACGAACGTCATGGCCGGGCCTTCGTCCCGGCCATCCATTTCGCGCCGAAGCCTGCAATGGCCGCGCCCGGGCGCGGCCACGACCAGCGCCGGTGATCATGGATCACCGGGACTGCCGCCCGGTGATGACGGTAGGGTTTTGGAGCTTGGGACGCAATCATGAACGAGCAAGTCTCCAGTCGGGACTACGCCGGCCCGGCGGACCTGCGGGCGATGCAGGCTCTGACCTCGCGTTGCTGGAGCCTCGATGAGCGCCATCACGTCGGCGGCCTGGCGTGGCAGAGGTTCGAGCACGTTGGGCGCGAAGCCGAGTGGCCGACCAGGCTGTGGGGGATCGGCGGCGAGGTCGTGGCCTGGGGCTGGATCTACGAGCGCGATCCTGACCAGCTCTATCTTCAGGTCGATCCGGCCCACGCCTCCGTCACTCCCGACCTGCTCAACTGGTTCGAGGCGACGGCGAGCGCTGATAGGCTGGGTGTCGAAGTCTCCGACCGGCAGCTGGGCCTGATCTCGACGCTCGAGGCGCGGGGCTATGCGCTGCGGACATCAGGCCCCTTCGGCCTGGTCAACATCCGGTCGCTGACGGACCTGCCGGCGCTTGAGCCAGCGCCCGGCTTCGTCGTCCGCACAATGGTCGATGCGCCCGACCCCGACCGGCGCGCCGCCGCCCATCGGGCCGCCTGGTCGCGGATTGCCGGCCGCGAGAACGACCCGCCGGGGCGCTCTCGGGTGACCGGTGAGAGCTATCGCCAGGTGATGGCCGCCTGGCCCTATCGCCCCGAACTCGACCTAGTGCTGGAAGCGGCTGACGGACGGTGGGTGGCCAACTGCTGCGCCTGGCTCGACGAGGCCAATGCGATCGGCGAACTGGAACCGGTCGGTACCGACGCCGACTGCCGGCGGCAAGGCCACGGCCACACGGTGTGCCTGGCCGCTCTGCATGCCCTTCGCGGCGCCGGCGCAACCTCGGCCATCGTCGGCGCGCGGGGCGACGATGCTTATCCGGTTCCCCGCCGGCTCTATTTCGGCCTGGGCTTTACGACCTACGCCCGCGATGTGACTTACGAGCGAGCGCGCGTGACTTGAGCCGCGGGGGCTTGCCTGACGCTGGGAAAGCCGCATTAAGGGGGAAATTCAAACGCTCGTTCGGAGGCTTCCGATGATCCAGACCCGGTTCACCCAGATGTTCGGCGTCGACCATCCCATCGCCCAGGGCGGCATGCAGTGGGTGGGCCGCGCGACCCTGGTCTCGGCGGTGGCCAACGCCGGGGCGCTTGGCTTCATCACCGCCTTGACCCAACCGACCCCCGAAGCCCTGCTCGAGGAGATCGCCCGCTGCCGCGACTGGACCGACAAGCCTTTCGGCGTCAACCTCACCATCCTCCCGTCGATCAAGCCGCCGCCCTATGCCGAGTACCGCGCGGCGATCATCGAGAGCGGGGTCAAGATCGTCGAGACCGCCGGCTACAAGCCGCAGGAGCACGTCGATGAGTTCAAGAAGCACGGCATCAAGGTCATCCACAAATGCACCTCGGTCCGCCACGCCCTGTCGGCCGAACGGATGGGCGTCGACGCCCTTTCCATCGACGGCTTCGAGTGCGCCGGCCACCCCGGCGAAGACGATGTTCCCGGCCTGATCCTCATCCCCGCGGCCGCCGACAAGTTGAAGATCCCGATGATCGCCTCGGGGGGGTTCGGCGATGCCCGCGGACTGGTGGCCGCCCTGGCGCTCGGCGCCGACGGCATCAACATGGGCACTCGTTTCATGGCGACCAGGGAATCGCCGATCCACGAGAACATCAAGCAGCAGATGGTGGCCAACGACGAGCGCGCCACCGACCTCATCTTTCGCACCATGCGCAACACCGCCCGCGTCGCGCGGAACGCCATCAGCCAGCAAGTGGTCGAGCTGGAGCGCGGCGGGGCGAAGTTCGACGAGGTGCGCGAGCTGGTGGCCGGGACCCGCGGCAAGATAGTCTACGAGACCGGCGATCCCGACCACGGCATCTGGTCGGCCGGCCAGATCCAGGGCCTGATCCACGATGTCCCCAGCTGTGCCGAACTGATCGGCCGCATCGTCTCCGAAGCCGAGGACATCATCCGCCGCCGCCTCGACGGGATGGTCGTCACCCGAGCCAGGGTCGCGGCGGAGTAGGGGCCTTCTTCTCCTCCCCCGCTTCGCAAGGGAGGAGATCTTTACTTCGCGTTCTTGAGCGCCTCCTTCAGCTCATCGACGGCCTCGGCGGTGGTGGCCCAGGAGCACATCAGGCGGACCGAGCCGTCGAGCACCCGCCAGGCGAACCAGCCGGCCCCGCGCAGGCGGGCGTAGGCGGCCTCATCCATCTCCAGGAAGACGCCGTTGGCTTCCACCGCATGGACGACCTTGAACGGACATCCGGCCGCCAGACGCTTCGCCATGGCGTTGGCGTGGGCGGCGCGCCTGACCCACGCGCCGTCCTCGAGCATGGCGATCCACGGGGCGGCGAGGAAGCGGGACTTGGAGACGAGCTGCCCGGCGTGCTTGAGGCGCGCCCCCAGGCGCCGGCCAAGCGAGCGGTCGATAAGGACAATGGCCTCGGTCGGCGTCGAGCCGGCCTTGGTCCCGCCCACCACCACCGAGTCCGCGCCAAGACGGGCGAGGGCTTTGGGATCGAAGCCGGCGGCGACGGCATTGGCGAGCCGCGCGCCATCGATGTGGATCTTCAGGCCCGCCGCCCTGGCCGGGGCGATGAGCGCGCCCATGGCGGCGGCCGAATAGACGGCGCCGTACTCGGTGGCGTTGGTCAGCGACAGGGCGGCCGGGGCCTGGACGTGCGGGTGGTCGGGCGCCGCCAGGGCCTCGTTCAGGGCGGCCGGATCGATGCGCCCCGAAGCGCCGGGCAGGCCGATGACCCCCATCCCGCCGCCGAAGAAGGCCGGCGCTCCGGTCTCGTCGCTGGCTACATGACTGTGCTCGTGGGCGACGAACGCCTCGTGCGGCTGGGCCAGCGCCGCCAGGCCCAGGGCATTGGCGGCCGTGCCGGAGGCGACGAAACGCACCTCGGCATCGACGTCGAGCAGAGCGCGGATGAGATCGCCGGCCTGGGCGCAGACCTCGTCCTCGCCGTAGCTCGAGGCGAAACCGCCGCCAAAGCGCCTCAGGGACTCGAGGACCTCCGGCATCGCCCCGGCGACGTTGTCGGAGGCAAAATCATGTCGCTCCAAGACCTTTCAGCCGCCCGGCGCCGGGGTCTTGTCGAACCTGGCCGCCCCCTCGTGCAGGCGGTGCCAGGGCTGGGCGGCGGAGGTCCAGATGTCGGCCTGGACCTGGAAGGCCGAGGGATCATCGAGGCTGCCGACCTTGATCACCGCAATGGCTGTGTTGGCCTCGGGCAGGGAATAGAGCGGCGAGCCGCAGCTCTCGCAGAAGCCGCGCCCCACTTTTGCTCCGCTGTCCCCGGTCGACCAGTAGAAGCGCGGCTCGCCCTTGGTGATCTTCAGGGCGTCCTTGGGAACAATCATCGCCAGGGTCGGGGCGCCGCCGGAAGCGTACTGGCAGGCGCGGCAATGGCAGGCGACCTGGAAAACCGGCTCGGCCGAGAATCTCGTAGCGCACCGCGCCGCAGGCGCAGCCGCCATCCCTGGTGGTCATGATCCTTTCCTCCTCTCTCAGGCTGGCGTCTCGCGCCCCCAGACGCGCAGTTCGTCGACGTAGAGGTCGGGCTCCTCCATGGCGGCGAAGTGGCCGCCCCGAGGTTCCTCGGTCCAGCGGCTGATGTTGTACACCCGCTCGGCCAGGGATAGGCGCGGATCCTGTCAAGGACATCGGCGACATCGGCCTTGTCCCAGGCGACGGCGAACGGTTCGACGACGGCCATGGTTCTCTCCGGCTGGACTTGAAGGACAACGCTCGGCCCTCGGCCCTGGCCGGTCAAGTCTCGGTATCGCCGGTGAATACCGCCGCGCTGATGGTTTCCATCAGGGCCGGGATGAGCACATCGGCCTCGCAGTCGCCTCCGAGCCGGCCGGTGAGCTGCAGCATGATCGCTCCGTGGATCGCCGCCCAGAACATGTGGCCGACCAGGACTGGATCGCCCTGGAGCCGGCCGGCGGCGGCGATCGGCTCGAGATAGAGCGTCATCGTCCGCCGCGATCGTTCGGCCGCCCGCTCGAAATCCGGATACTGGCCCTCGGTCGGCTGATTGATGTCGAACATCAAGGTGTAGGCCTGCGGATGGTCGAAGGCGAAGCGCACATAGGCCGCTACCACCGCCCGGGCCTTGTCGCGCGCGTCCCCCGGCGTGTCGCGCCAGGCGGTCTCCAGGGATTCTGCGTGGCGCTGGAAACCGCGGGCTCGAACGGCGGCGAGGATGGCGTCCTTATGCTCGAAGTAGCGATAGGGGGTCATCGGGCTGACGCCGATGCTCTCCGCCAGCTGGCGGATGGTCACCGCCTCGGCGCCATGTTCGGCGAACAGGTTCTCGGCGGCGTCGCACAGGCGCTCGCGGAAATCGGCGATGTCGTCGTCGGAGAGCGGCCTTGGCACGAAGGACTCGCGGCTGCGAAAAAAGCGCTTGCCACGGTCTATAGCGTACGGCATAAATTTACAACGTAAGATATGACCTGAGCGGAGGCCGCCATGGACGGATCGCAGCCGATCAACACCTATCTCGCCGGCAACTTCGCCCCGGTGGGCAGCGAGGACGATTTCTCCCTCGAGGTCGTCGGCGGGTTTCCCGCCGCCCTCGCCGGCGCCTTCTACCGCAACGGCCCCAATCCCCAGTTCGCCCCCCGGGACGATTACCACTGGTTCTCCGGCGACGGCATGATCCATGGCGTCTTCGTCGAGGACGGCAAGGTCTCCTACCGCAACCGCTATGTGCGGACGCCCAAGTGGATGGCCGAGAACGCCGCCGGCCAAGCCCTCTTCGGCACTTTCGGCAACCCGATGACCAGCGATCCGTCGGTCATGGGCAAGGACGGCGGGGTCGCCAACACCAACATCGTCTGGCATGCCGGAGCTCTGTTGGCCCTGGAGGAGGGCCACAAGCCAACCCGCCTCGATCCGCTGAGCCTGGAGACGCTGGGCTACGCCGACGCCTATCGGGGCAACGTCACGGCCCATCCCAAGATCGATCCGGTGACCGGCGAGATGGTCTGGTTCGCCTATTCGTCGGGCGAGGCCCCGCTCAACGCCCAGGTCTCCTACGGGGTCACCGACAAGACCGGCGCCGTCACCCGCCGAGACGACTTCGAGGCGCCTTACTGCAGCATGGTCCACGATTTCCTGGTGACCAGCGGCCACGTCCTCTTTCCGATCCTGCCGCTCACCGGCAGCCTCCAGCGGGCGATGACCGGCGGCCCGCCGTTCGCCTGGGAGCCCGACAAGGGCGCCTTCATCGGCGTAATGGCCAGGAATGCCGAGGTCGGGTCGATGCGCTGGTTCGAGGTCGAGCCCTGCTACGTCTTCCACCCGATGAACGCCTGGGAAGAGGGGACGCGGATCATCGCCGACGTCATGGAGTATCCTCAGGCGCCCCTCTTCCCGAACGCCGACGGCAGCCGGGGCCTGGGCGCGGCCGCCCGCCTGGTGCGCTGGACCCTCGATCTGGCCGCCGACAGCAACGTCGTCCACCGAGAGCCCCTCGACGACCTGGCGGGTGAGTTCCCGAGGTTCGACGAGCGCCGCACCGGGCTTGACTATCGGCATGGCTGGTTCGCCGCCAACACCACGAGCCAGCGCGAACTCGGCTTCGATGCCATCGCCCACGTCGATCTAAAGACCGGCAAGCGCGGCGTCTACGCCTTCCCCGCCGGCGACGTGCCCGGCGAGCCGGTGTTCGTGCCCCGTTCGGCCGACGCCGAGGAGGGCGACGGCTGGCTCGTCGCCCTGGCCTATCGCGGGGCCGAGGATCGCAGCGACTTCGTGGTCTTCGACGCCCAGGACGTCACCGCCGGCCCGATCGGCCTCGCCAAGGTCCCCCGCCGCGTCCCCTTCGGCTTCCACGGCAACTGGCGTCCGGCATAGGAAAGCCCCAATCCCAGAACGTCATGGCCGGGCTTGTCCCGGCCACCCATGCCCAGGTCGCGTGCGGTTCGGTGGTCGGCCGCGCCCGGGCGCGGCCGCGGCGAGGCCTGCATTTGGACCTCCGATGGGTCACCGGGACTGACGCCCGGTGATGACGGTCTTGATGGCATGCAGGCGCTCGCCATCTCTCCCCCTAGCGTGGTAATCGAAAAACTCGTCCCCAGGAGAGCCCATGTCGACAGCCGAAGTCTCCGCCAAGCCGTTGCCGGCGGTCTCCTTCCTCAAGATCCCCGACGATGGCGATCCCTACCTGGAAGGCTCCAGGTGCGCGGCCTGCGGCGAGACCTTCCTTGGCGAGCGGCAGACCTGCGCCGCCTGCGGCGCGCGCGGCAAGATGGCGACGGTGCGCCTCGCCGACACCGGCAAGCTCTACAACTTCACCGTCGTCCACCGGAATTTCCCCGGCGTGCCGGTGCCGTTCATCTCGGCCATCGTCGATCTCGACGGCGGCGGCGTGGTGAAGGGCAATCTCATCGATTTCCCCCCCAGTCCCGAAGCGATCAAGTTCGACATGCCGGTGCGGCTGGTCTTCAAGGACGCCGGCCGCAAGGACAAGGACGGCGCCGCCTACCTCGCCTACTTCTTCACGCCCGCCTGACCGACAAGGAAAAGAGACGATGACCGAAGTCTACGTGGTCGGAACCGACATGATCAAATTCGGCCGGTTCCCCGAAAAGACCGTGCCGCAGCTGGGCGCCCAGGCGGCGCAGATGGCGCTCGACGACGCCGGCCTCAGCATTCACGACATGCAGGCCCTCTACTGCGGCAACCTCGGCGAGGCCGGGGCGATGGTCGGCCAGCGGGTGCTGCGCGAGATCGGCCAGACCGGCATCCCGGTGGTCAACACCGCCAATGCCTGCGCCACCGGAGCCACCGCCTTCCGCGAAGCCTGGACGGCGATCAAGGCCGGACTCTACGACGTCGTCCTGGCCGTCGGCGTCGAGCAGATGGGCAAGGGTCTCCTGGGCGGCGGCGGCGGGGCCTCCGGCATCCCCACCGAGGGTCTGCTCGGCTCGGGCACCATGCCCTCGGTCTTCGCCCACGTCGGCAT
>Ga0182024_10021500_pt1 | contig 11709 bp, 11 predicted proteins | sample P32metaG_FD_120480 | JGI IMG/M metagenome (GOLD analysis project Ga0182024, IMG submission 120480) | Permafrost microbial communities from Stordalen Mire, Sweden - P3-2 metaG (Illumina Assembly) | ecosystem: Environmental > Terrestrial > Soil > Wetlands > Permafrost | place: Sweden: Stordalen... | reverse complement strand
TGGCGTGGCTGGCCCGGGTGGTACGGTTGGCGTGGCTGGCGCGGGTGGTACGGTTGGCGTGGGTGGAGCTGCGGCGGCCGCGGCGGTGGAATCCGTGGCAGGCGGTGCGGCCGCCGGCGCGGCGGGGGGCGGGTGGAGTGCCGCGGCCACGGCCGCATGTGCTTCGAGGGCGCCCGATGCATGCTTGTTCCAAAGCTGCCAGCTGACGAAGCCGCCGCCCACGAGCACGGCCACGCCGAGCGAACCGACCAGCCAGTGCGTCCAGCCCGGCACGAAGACGCGGCCATAGACCTCGCCCGCGGCGCGGCGTACCAGGGCAGCGTTGATCTTGCGGGTCTCCTGCGTATAAGCGCCGAGAAGCGCTCGATCACAGGCGACATTGATGACTCTCGGGATTCCCGCCGACAAACGGTGCACCTCGTCCAGCGCACGCGACGTGAAAATCTCCTCCTGGGCGCCGGCAACGCGCAGGCGGTGGCGTACGTAGCCTTTGGTTTCTTCGCGCGACAGCGGCTTCAAGTGGTAGCGGCCGGTGATGCGCTGAGCAAGCTGGCGCAAATCGGTACGGTCCAGCAATTCGCGCAGCTCCGGCTGCCCGATGAGGATGATCTGCAGCAGCTTCTGCGTGGGTGTTTCCAGATTGGTGAGCAGCCTCACCTGCTCCAGCACATCGATGGTCAGATTCTGCGCCTCATCGACCAATACGATGATGCGTCTGCCATCGGCATGCGCGCCGAGCAGCCGCCGATTCAGCGCGTCGATCATCTGCTTGACGCTGTCGCGATCGGACTCGGCGATCTCCAAACCCAGCTCCTCGCAGATGGTTTGCAGAAACTCGACGGCCGAGACGCGAGGATTGAGTATCACCGCCACGTCGGCATGGTGCGGAACGCGCGATAGCAGCGTGCGCACCACCGTGGTCTTGCCGGTGCCCACCTCGCCGGTCAGCTGGATGAAGCCGCCGGATTCGTTGATGCCGTACAACAGATGCGCGAGCGCCTCGGCATGGCGCTCGCTCAGATAGAGATAGCGCGGATCCGGAGTGATGGCGAAGGGCTTTTCGCTGAGACCGAAGAAGCTGGTATACATGGCTGCGCCGGCATTATACCCGCTTGGGTGCCATGCCTCAGACAGGCTCCCAGGGCTCGCCCGGCTTGTGCAGCAAGCTGGCGCGGGTCAGCGAACCTTTGCCGAATCGCGCGCGAATGCCGTCGACGGCGCTGTCCAGGAGCGCCGGCGCGCGCCGCTCCGAGAACAAGTCCCGCTGCAACCCGTCGCGCAGATCGCTCACTCCCACACCCAGCAGCCGCACGGCAGCCCGCGGTTGCGCGCTCAACCAGGCGCCCAGCAGCTCCTTGGCGGCAGCGGAGATCACAGCCGTGTCGTTGGTGGGCGCTCCCAAAGCGCGCTGGCGCGTGAAGGTGGTGAAGTCGGCGCGGCGGATCTTCACGTTCACCGTGGCCGCGAGCAAGTCGTGGGCGCGCAGCCGGGAAGCGGTGCGGTCCGCCAATCGCAGCAATTCGATCTGCAATTGGCCGTGGTTGCGGATGTCCGCCGCGAAAGTGTCTTCGGCGCTGATCGACTTTTCCTCGCGATCCGGTTCGACCGGCCTGTCATCCAGGCCGCTGGCGCGGTCGCGCATGGTGCTGCCATGCTTGCCGAAGGCACGCCATAGCCGTTCATCGCAGGCCTTGCGCGCGTCGCCGAAGCTGCGTATCCCCGCCGCCTGCACGCGTGCCAGGGTCTTGCGTCCGACGCCGAACAGCTTTTCGATGGGCAACCCATCGAGCACATCGCGCATGCTGTCCGGATCGAGACGGTACATGCCGTCCGGCTTGCGCAGGTCCGAGGCGATCTTTGCCAGCAGCTTGTTCGGCGCTATGCCTACCGATGCAGTCAGACCGGTGAGTTCCCTGACACGGCGCCGGATATTCGCACCGATCTCCTCCGGAGAGCCGAGCAGCCGCTGACTGGCGGTGACATCGAGAAAAGCCTCATCCAGCGACAATCCTTCCACCAGCGGCGTGAATTCGCGGAATATCTCGAACACCCGCGCCGATACTTCCTGGTAGCGCGCCATGCGCGGCTGCACGCAGACGGCGCCGGGACAAAGCCGCAGCGCCTCTGTCATGGGCATCGCGGAGTGAACGCCGAAGCGGCGCACCGCGTAGCTCGCCGCGGCCACCACCCCGCGGCCGTTGGTGCCGCCGACGATCAGCGGTGTACCCTTCAGGCGCGGGTTGTCCTGCTCTTCCACGGACGCGTAAAAAGCGTCCATGTCGATATGCAGGATCGCGCGGGCGCCGCTACACCGCACCGATCATTCCACGGTGATGGTGATTTTCTTCGAGTGCAGCGCCGGATCGAACGACTGGTGCAGGTAATCGGCGAACAGCAGCTGCAGGGTGTGTTTCCCCGGCGGCAGCGTCACCACGGTCTCTGTTTGGCCCTTGCCGAAGTGCAGCACCTTGTCGGTCGCCGGCAGCGGTGCGTCCAGATTGACTTCGCTGATGTCGGTGTCGACCAGCAGATGATGATGGCCGGTGTTGTCGAACTTGATCCCCGCCGGGGCGACGCCCATGCCCTTCAGCCCGAACTTCACGGTGACCGGGCCGTGCAATTTGGCGCCATTTTGCGGAGCGATGAAGTACACCTCGGCACCCGCCGGGGCCGCCGCGCGATCCGCCACGGCAGCCGCGGCGAGCAGAGTCAACCCCAAGGCGATCATTATACGTTTCATGCCAATCTCCTGATAATTGCCAATACGCCGACCTCGAGCCCGCATCTTACAGCTGTAACGCGGCGTAGATGAATACGCTTGCCACGGTAATCGCGAGCATGGTGAAGTAAACGACGAACAAGGCGAGCGACTTGGCCAAGGTGAGCCACCAGCCCATCTTGAACACACGCCGCATGGCGATGATGCTGTACACGACCATCAACCAGAACAATACCTTGAAGCCGGTGTTGTCGAGCGGCGCCAGCGCGGGCCATGCCGTCGCGGCGTCGCCCGACAAGACGAGCAGTGTCGCCACGAAAAAGAAAAACGCGTGCAAGTGCAGAAAGAACAGCAGATGCACGGCATAGCGATGCCGCGGCCACCAGTACATCAGCATGTGCAGGAATGCGACCAACGGCAGGAAAACGAACATGCCCTTCGGCATGGCGGCCACGCCGGCATGCAGCAGGTTGTTGCCGTTGTCGCGCACCACGCCAATACAGGCGCGTTGCAAGCGCCTGTTCCAGTCGGGTCTTTTCGCGAGCCACGCGAACCCGACCGTGCCGTTGGTGCAATCGGACTCCTGTGTCTTATGCAGGTCGCCGGCGTCGATGCGCACGACCTCGCTTTTGAAGTGCGAGAAGGATGCGATGAGGAAGAACGCGACGCTCAAGATCAGATACAGGCGAAACGGCGGCAGGTAGGCGGCGCGGCGTCCGGCGACGAATTCCTGGGTGAGCTTGCCTGGCTTGAACCATAGGCATTTGAGAGTCGCCCATAGGCGCGAATCCGAGTGCGTCAGGCCCTCCAGCACCTCGTGAATGAGTTCCCGGGTGCTGGGCACGTGCACGTCGGCCGCCTGGCCGCAGTTGCTGCAGTAGCGGCCCGCGAGGCCTGCGCCGCAATTGCGGCAGCGCCCAACCTCGTCCTCGTTCATGAAGCGGCGGCGGCCCCGACGCCTAGTTCCTGAGGCGCGAAATCATCGACCGCGATGATCTCGAGCACCTTCGCATCGTAGTCGCGCAACATCGCTGCTTCCGCGGCGTCGATCAGCCCTGACTCGAGCGCCTGTTCTATCTGTCCGGGAAGATCCAGCGAGGTTACCCGGCCGGTTTTGACGCCCTCGACGCGAATGCGCTTCTCCAACGGCTCGGCCATGGCGGCGAGAATCAGCGTTTCCTGCAGCGCACCCAAGGGGCTGTGCGCTCCCGGCGTCTTGTAAATGTAGGCGCTCAAGCGCTCGCGCGCGGCCGTGGGGCTCATCAGCAATGCGCCGATCTGCCGGTCCAGCGCATCGCTCGGCGGGAAGTAGGTAAGACCGCGGGGAAATATCACCATGCGCATCAGCGCTGCCAGCAACCGGCTGGGAAAATTGCGCAGAAACTGATGCAGCTGTTCCTGGGCGTGATACAGCAGGCTGCGGCAAGCCCATTCGATGAGCGGCAGGTCCGCCTCCTCGCTGCCCTGATTGTCATGATGCTTCAATACCATCGACGCGAAGTACATCGCCGACAAGACGTCGCCGAGCCGCGCCGACAGGGACTCCTTTTTCTTCAAATAACCGCCGAGTGCCAGCATGGCGACATCGGCGGCGAACGCGAAGGAGGCGCTGAAGCGGTTGACATGCTGGAAGAAGCGCGCCGTCGGGCCGGTCCGCGGCGCCCTGGTGAAGCGCGCCAGCGTGCATCCCAGCACCAGGGAGCGCACGGCGTTGGAGATCGCGAAGCCCACATGGCCCATGAGCGCGGCATCGAACTCGCGTATCCCTGCCTCGCGATCCGGATTCTTCGCGGCGTTCATCTCCCGCAACACGAACGGGTGGCAGCGCACGGCACCCTGGCCGAAGATGATGAGGCTGCGGGTCAGGATGTTCGCGCCTTCGACCGTGATCGCCACAGGTACGATCTGATAGCCGCGGCCAAGATAGTTGCGCGGCCCCAAGCAGATGCCCTTGCCGCCGTGCAAGTCCATGGCGTCATTGGCGATCATGCGTCCGAATTCGGTGGCGTGATATTTGAGCATTGCCGACGGCACGGACGGCTTTTCGCCGCCGTCGATGGCTCCGGCGGTAACCGAGCGCGCCGCGTCGATGATGTAGCTGCGCGCCGCCATGCGCGCCAATACCTGTTCGACGCCCTCGAAGCTGCCGATGTGGGTGTTGAACTGCCGCCGGATGCGCGCGTAAGCCCCGGACGCATACACGGCGGCCTGGGCGCCGCCGGCGGCGTTGGAAGGCAGCGAAATGCAGCGCCCCACCGACAATTGCTCGACCAACATGCGCCAGCCTTGGCCGGCGGTCGCGAAGCCGCCGATGATGGCGTCCAGCGGCACGAAGACGTCGGTGCCCTGAATGGGGCCGTTCTGGAATGGAATGTTCAGCGGATAGTGGCGGCGGCCGATGACGACGCCCGGCGTGCCGCGCGGAATCAGCGCACAGGTGATGCCAAGATCGGCCTTGTCGCCCATCAGATGGTCCGGATCGAAGAGACGGAATGCCAGGCCGATGAGGGTTGCGACCGGCGCCAGCGTGATGTAGCGCTTGGAGAAGTTGAGGCGAATTCCCGTGATTTGCGTGCCCTGCCACTGGCCCTTGCAGATCAGCCCCACGTCCGGGATCGAGGCCGCATCGGAGCCTGCGCGCGGGCCGGTGAGGGCGAAGCAAGGAACGTCGTCGCCGCGCGCCAGGCGCGGCAAGTAATGATCCTTTTGCGGTTCGGTGCCGTAATGCAGCAACAGTTCCGCCGGCCCCAGGGAGTTCGGCACGGCGATGGTGGACGAGGCGGTGGCCGAGCGCGATGCGATCTTGGTGAGCACGCAGGAATGCGCGTAGGCCGAAAATTCCAAGCCGCCGTAGCGCCGCGGAATGATCATCGCAAAGAAGCCGTTGGACTTGATGAACGACCACACGGTCTCGGGCATGTCCGCGCGGCGATGCGTGATGTCCCAATCGTCGAGCATTGCGCACAGCTGCTCGCAAGGCCCATCGATAAATGCCTGCTCCGCGGCGCTCAAGGCGGGCGCCTTCGCCGACATCAGCTTGCGCCAGTCCGGACCGCCGCTGAAGAGTTCACCGTCCCACCACACGGTGCCCGCGTCCAGCGCTTCCCGCTCGGTGGAGGACATCGCCGGCAGGAGCTTGCGGTACTTTTTCATGAAGGGGCGCGTGATGAACCGCACCCGCAGCGGCCGAATATTCAGCAGCAGCAGACTTAACCACGGAACACAGAGAACTGACTTCCACCAGCCGGGCGCCGCGCCCAACGCCAGGTAAGCGCCAAGCAGCACCATCAGCGCCACGGTGGAGAGCCCCAGGCCGATGCGCCGATAGGTCAGCACCAGAAGAACGACCACGAACAACGCCGGCCAGCCAACCATGACGCCGGCCTGCAGCAGAACCTCGTTCATGGCGCCAGCTTATGGATCAGATCAAGTCTTTGACACCGTCGCGTTCTTCGAGCAATTCGCGATGCGTAGCCTGCATTTTTTCACGGCTGAAATCGTTGACGTCCAATCCTTTGACGATGCTGTAAGCGCCGTTCTTGCAGGTGACCGGATACGAATAGATGACACCTTCGGGAATGCCATAGCTGCCATCGGACGGCACCGCCATGCTCACCCAGTCGCCGTCGTGCGTGCCCAGCACCCAATCATGCACGTGATCCAGTGCCGCGGCCGCTGCCGAGGCCGCGGACGAACTGCCGCGAGCCTTGATCACCGCCGCGCCGCGCTGCTGCACCGTTGGAATGTAGGTGTCCTTGAACCAGGCTGCATCCACCAGCGACAAGGCAGGCTTGCCGCCGACGGTCGCATGGTGAAGATCCGGATACTGAGTAGCCGAATGATTGCCCCAGATGATGACTTTCTTGACGTCCGCCAAGGGCGCAGCGGTTTTCTCCGTGAGCTGCGCCAGTCCGCGATTGTGATCGAGGCGCGTCATCGCGGTGAAACGCTTCGGATCCAGCGAGGGCGCGTTGCGCTGCGCAATCAGCGAATTGGTGTTGGCGGGATTGCCGACCACCAGCACGCGCACGTCGCGACTCGCCACGGCATCCATCGCCTTACCCTGCGCAGAAAATATCTTGGCGTTCTCCAACAACAAATCCTTGCGCTCCATGCCCGGTCCGCGCGGGCGCGCGCCGACCAGCATGGCAAAGTTGCAGTCCTTGAAGCCGACGTTGGCATCGGATGTCGCGGTTACCTTATTCAGGGTCGGGAACGCGCAGTCGTTCAGCTCCATCACCACGCCGCCCACCGCGGCGCTGGCCGCCGGGATTTCCAACAGATTCAAGTTGATCGGCTGGTCGGGGCCGAGCATCTGGCCGGAGGCGACGCGGAACGCCAACGCATAGCCGATGTTGCCGGCGGCGCCCGTTATGGTGACTGTGACTGGCTTTTTCATGACTCGCTCCCGCGCAAAAACCAAGAATGGTAGCCGAAATCGCGCGCCGGCGTCATTGACGAATCGGCAGCGGCGCAAGGCCGGCGGCGGGCAGCCGTGCACGCAGGAGCTGCGCCACGGTGGGGGCGATTTGCCGCATGTCGATGATCCCCAGATCGCGGTGCCGGGCGATCCCCGGCCCCGCCACGAAGAAGGCTGCACGCATCTCGGGAAATTCCGGCGAGAAACCGTGACTGCCGGGCGTACCGTGCAGTTCGGTAACCATCTCACCCGTCGGCTCGGCGGCGGCGTAGTAGCCCAATTTCATCACAAGCAGAAAACTCGCCCCGTCGAACCCGCCGCGCTGCTTGATGGCAGCACCTTCCAATATGGCATCGATGCCGTTGCGCTCGTCCGCCTTGAGCGCTTGCAGCAGCGTGCGTACGTCTTGTTCGGTGCCCGCCGCGACCGGTTCGTTCAACAAGATCGCCGCCATTCCGCCGCCGCTCCACGGTTGTGCCTTCCACGACGCGATCGTGGCCACGTGGGTTTGGGGATCGAGGGGCGCATCCACCAAGCCGGCGCGAATGAAAGGCGGCAAGAAATTCACGCGATGCGTGATGCGCGTGAATCCATGATCCGAAACCACGACGGCCACGGCCTCCGGGTCGTTGGCGCGGGCCGCCGCGAACAATTCACGCAGATCGGCATCCAACACCTCGAGCTCGGCATTGGCCTCGGCGCTGAATGGGCCATGCGCGTGCTCCTCCTCATCGAGGGCGCTCAAGTGGATGGTCATGAACTCAGGTTTACGCGTGCGCAGAATGTCCAATGCATAGCGGGTCTTGATCACATCGCCGGCGGGGCCGGGATCATTGCCCACCATGTAGGGGCCGAGCCGCGCCTGCATGTCGGCGAGCAGACCGTCGGGACGCGACAACGCCGCGATCAGCGCAGCGTCGGAGCAATCGAGATCGGCCTGCGGGCGCGCCGTGCGCCAGAACTCCGGAATCAACGTGTCGACGCCCGTCGCGCCGACGCTCACCGGCCAGCCGATGCTGGCGGTCGACAATCCGGCTTCGTGCGCGGCCTGCCATAATGTACGCGCCTTGATCTCCGCCGCATACCAATACCAGGCGCCGTCGAAGGTGCGCCGCGGGTCGAATTGTACGTTGTCGAGAATGCCATGCTCGCTCGGCGACACGCCGGTCAGCAGCGTGGTATGGCTGGGATAGGTAACGGTGGGCCACACGCCGGTGACGCCGGCGGCATGAGTTCCATCGCGCAGCATGCTGCGCAGGAATGGAATCTTCAGACCGTGCGCGTCCGCTTGCAGCACGTATTCGGGCTTCATGCCGTCGATAGAGATCATCAGAACCGACGCGGCGGCGGTGAAATGCGCGGGCGCGGCCGTCAGCATGAGCAGCGCCGCGCACCATGTGCGCGGCAGCGAGCGAGCGACGCTCACTCGTCGCTCGGAACGATGTAATGGGGATAGATGCTGTGAAAGCGCTGCATTTCCGCAGCGGCTTCCCTCAAGCGTCCGGCGCGGCGCAATGCCGCGATATCGGCGAGCCACTGCGACGGCCGGCGCGTGTCGGCCGGTTCGCTGTAAAGCACGCGCGTCACCCGCGGTGCATCGCTGCCGCGCATCGTCGAAGCCGGCGCCAAGATAACCGCCGCCACCATCGCCAGCGACAACAGTACGCTGGCGGCGAACGCCAGCGGCGCCAAGCAGGGTGATTTGACGGGTGTGCCGAGCGCGGCGCGCAAGATCGCGCGATCGAGCGCGTGCGGCGGCTGAGGCGCGGTCTCGCCGCGGTACTGACGCGACAGCGCGCTGTCGCCGTGCAGATACTCGTACAGTTCGTCGCCTACATCCATGGTTCGATTTCCTTCAAATCGCCCGAGCCCGCAGCGGCAGCGGTTCCGCTTCCGTCACCGCGGCCAGCGAGTTCTTCAATTTACGCACAGCGTAGCGCAGTCGGCTCTTCGCCGTCTCGACCGGTACGTCGGTGACCCGGGCAATTTCTTCGATCGTCAATCCGCTCTCTTCGTGCAGCAAGAATGCCTCGCGCTGCTCGCGCGGCAGCGCGTCCATGGCGGCCAGCAGCGCTGATCGTTGCTCGGCGAATTCCGCGACCCGGTCCGGCCTCTCATCCTCCGGCGCCTCCGCTTCGTTCAACTGTGCATCAGCATCGTTGCCGTGCAAAGAACGCCGCGAATGGGCATTCCTGCGGAAAAAATCCATCGCGCAGTTATGGGCGATTTGGAAGAGAAAAGTGGCGAATTTTGCGCGCGGTTCATAGCGCGCGCGCGCGGCAATCAACCGCGACCAGACCTCCTGGAAGAGATCGGCGGCCGCGCCGGCGTTGCGAACGTGGCGCAGCAGGTAGCGGTACAGCGGCCCCTTGTGGCGCGAATACAGCGCGGCGAAGGCGTCGGGATCGCCATCGCGGTAGCGCAGCATCAAACTCACGTCGTCATCAAAAAATGCCATGCCACGAGCATACGTAGAGCGCATGACGGTGCCAAGAAAGGCAGTAAAAAAGTTGTCATAAGATCGCCCGCTCGCGATTCGAGAAAAAACAACTTCATAAACAACAGGTTATAAATCTCCAAAAAAAGTTGATTTAGTGCTTGCGTCTAGTGGTGTTGTATATTACTATATCACCAAGTCACCGAAACACCTCGATGACAGCAACAGACCCACAGGAGATCATCATGAACACCACCCTTTCCACCAAGCTCGCCGCCTTAGCCCTCGCCCTTGCCGTCAACAGCGTCATCATGGGCAGCGTTGCCCTCATGTTCAACGCGCGCGTGCATGAGGTTTCCGCCGTTACGGTTGCGGCTACCGAGTTGCATGACAGCGACGTTGCATGAAGCGGTCGACCTACAGCGATCTGGTAGATTAGCGTGCTATATGTCCCGTACACCCGGGGCCGGAATATCGAGCAAGTAATGGACCCGAACTGGAACGACAACCAACCCATCTATCGCCAATTGCGCGATCGAATGGTCGCCCTGATTCTCGAGGGCGCGCTCAAGGAGGGCGACCCATTGCCCTCCGTGCGGGCGGTGGCTGCCGACTACCGGCTCAACCCGCTCACCGTGCTCAAGGGCTACCAGCAGCTGGTCGATGAAGGTTTGGTCGAGAAGCGCCGCGGCCGCGGCATGTACGTCAGCGATGGCGCGCGCCGGCTGCTGCTGGCCGGGGAACGGCAGCGCTTCATGAACGAGCAATGGCCGCAAATTCTGGCCGTGATCAACCGGCTCGGCTTTTCCTCGGAAGAATTATTCGCGCAGACTCCGGCGCTCACCCATCCGGCACCTCCGCCCCGCGGCGGCGATGCCAAAGAAGAATGAGATTTCCATGGCTCCGCTGATCGAAGCTCGCAATCTATCCAAAAAGTACGGTTCCCACGTGGCGCTCGACAACGTCAACGTCAGCATCGAGGCCGGCCGCATCGTCGGGCTCATCGGGCCGAACGGCGCCGGCAAGACCAGCGCGCTGCGCGCCATGCTGGGCCTGACCACTTATGAAGGCGAGCTGCGCGTACTCGGCCGTGAGCCGTTCCGCGAACGCACGGCTCTCATGAATGAAGCATGCTTCATCGCCGACGTGGCGGTGCTGCCCTCCTGGCTGCGCGTAGACCAGGCAATCGATTACGTCGCAGGGGTGCATCCGCGCTTCCGCCGCGATCGAGCCCAGGGATTCCTCGCCAAGGCGCAGATCACCGGCAAACGGCGCATGCGGGAATTGTCCAAAGGCATGAAGACCCAAGTGCATCTAGCGCTGACCATGGCCATCGACGCCAAGCTGCTGGTGCTCGACGAGCCCACGCTGGGCCTCGACATTCTCGCGCGCCGCAGCTTCTACGATGCGTTGGTGAATGACTACATGGATGAGACGCGCACCATCGTGATCACCACGCATCAGGTCGAGGAGGTGGAGAACCTGCTCACCGACGCCATTTTCATCGATAAGGGTCGCATCGTGCTCGACTTGAGCCTGGAGGATGTTGCGCAGCGCTTCTGCGCGGTGAGCGTCGCGCCGGACAAGCTCCAAGCGGCGCGCGCGCTCAAGCCCTTCTACGAACGGCACGCTCTGGGCAAGACGGTGCTGTATTTCGAGGCGGTGACACGCGAGCAGCTGAACGAATTCGGCGAATTGCACACGCCGAGCATCGCCGATCTGTTCGTCGCCAAACTGTCCGGGGATGCCGCATGAACCACTACATCTGGCTGATCCGCCGCGAATTCTGGGAGCGGCGCGCGATTTGGGTGGTACCGGCGGCGATATCGGCCGCGCTGATCCTGGTGGCATTGTTCGGCCGCATGCAAATCATCAATGACGTGCCCTTGGAGAGCCCCTACGTCGGCAAGGTTTACCTCGGCCTGACCGGCGCACTGTTCATCACCATCATGATGCTGTATTCCACGCTGTACCTGCTCGACTGTCTGTATGACGACCGCAGGGACCGCAGCGTGCTGTTCTGGAAATCGCTGCCCATTTCCGATACCGACACCGTGCTCAGCAAACTGCTGGTCGCCTTGTTTGCCATCCCGCTGGTGAGCTTCGTGGCCGCCGACATAACCTCGCTGATCG
>Ga0182024_10021499_pt1 | contig 11709 bp, 11 predicted proteins | sample P32metaG_FD_120480 | JGI IMG/M metagenome (GOLD analysis project Ga0182024, IMG submission 120480) | Permafrost microbial communities from Stordalen Mire, Sweden - P3-2 metaG (Illumina Assembly) | ecosystem: Environmental > Terrestrial > Soil > Wetlands > Permafrost | place: Sweden: Stordalen... | reverse complement strand
CTCGCGGGATCGGCGTACTGTGGTTCTTCTCGCGCCAGTCGGGTACCCGTATACACAAAGCCAGAGTTTGGAGCTTCCATGACCACCCCACTGCAATCTCTTTCCGAGCACGGCCAGAGTCCGTGGATCGACTACCTGTCACGCCCGTTCGTCCGTGACGGCGACCTCGCCGGACTGATCGATGAGGGGATCGTCGGCGTGACCTCGAACCCAACGATCTTCCAGGGGGCGATCTCCGAGGGCGAGGCCTACGACGATCAGCTGCGCGAGGTGCTCGCGAGCGAGCGCGATCCCAAGGAGGTCTTTCTCGCCCTGGCGCGCGATGACGTTCGCGGGGCATGCGACCTGCTGGCGCCGGTGTTCGAGCGGGGAACGCCGACGCGTGACGGCTGGGTCTCGCTCGAGGTCGACCCGAACTTCGCCAACGACACGTCCGAGACGATCCGCGAGGCCCGGCGGCTGCACGAGATGGTCGACCGGGCCAACCTGTTCGTGAAGATCCCGGGAACCGAGGCCGGGCTGAGCGCGATCGAGGAGACGATCGCCGGGGGGATCCCCGTCAACGTGACGCTGCTGTTCTCGCTGGAGCGGCATCGCGCAGCGGCGGAGGCCTATGTCCGCGGGCTTCGCCGTCTTCGCGACGATGGCGGCGACGTGGGGACGGTGGCGTCAGTCGCCTCGTTCTTCGTCTCCCGCGTCGACACCGAGGCCGACCGGCGCCTGGAGGATACCGGCGGCCACGACGAGCTGCTCGGGAAGCTGGCGATCGCCAACGCCAAGCTCGCCTACCAGACGTTCAAGGAGATCTTCAGCGGTCCCGACTGGGAGGAGCTCAAGTCAGCGGGCGCTTCGGCGCAGCGCTGCCTGTGGGCGTCGACGTCGACCAAGAACCCCAACTACCGCGACGTGATCTACGTCGAGGAGCTGGTGGGCCCCGAGACGGTCAACACGATGCCGCGAGAGACGATCGAGGCGGTACTCGATCACGGCAAGATCGAGCCGACCCTGGAGAAGGACGTGGACGATGCGCGCCGGACACTCGAGGCGTTCGCGGATGCGGGGATCGAATACGACGACGTGGTGGCCGTGCTCGAACGCGAGGGCGTGGAGAAGTTCGCCAACTCCTTCAAGGAGCTGATCGACGGCGTGGCCGCCAAGCGCGAGCAGTTCGTGGCCGTCTGACCCGCAGTGCCGCCGGCTGGATGGGCCTGCCTAGATGGCGGGAAAAGCCCTTGTCATGACGCCGGGGTTTGCTACATTTCTCCCCGAAATTCACCACATTCGATCGTGCTCCCGAGACTCGATCGATTGTGATGGCTGGTGATCTGCGTGACCTGTCCGTTAGTGGCCCTAAAGCTTCTCAACGTCGATGCCTGCGCCTGAACCACTCGAGTCCCCGGTCCCGGAGTCGTTCGAGGTGCGTCGGCTGGCCGACGCCGAGGGCGTCGTGCTCATGCTTGCCGGCGAGCTCGACCTCGGATCGGCGCCCGCCCTGGAGCAGCAGCTCGAGGAGGTAGGGCACGCGAATCCGGCCCGCCTGCTCCTGGACCTTCGCAATTTGCGGTTCATGGACAGCACCGGACTCGCCCTGATGATCAAGGCGCAGCAGTCGGCCGACGACAACGGGAGCAGACTCGCGTTTCGGCGCGGGACCAGCCAGGTTCAGCGGCTGTTCCAGCTCAGCGGCGTCCTCGAGCGGTTCACCTTCGAGGACTAACCCTCGAACGTCCGACTAGGTGAGCGTGGCCAGCGCCAGCGGCACGACGCGCTGGGCGCCGGCCTGGCGCAACTGACCCCCGACCATCGCCAGCGTCCAACCGGAGCTTCGACGATCGTCGAGCAGGACGCCCGTGCCCGGCGGCGGCCTGCCGGCGACCGCGAACGCCCCCCGGACATTGGCCGCTTGCTGCACGGCGTTGGCCATCTCCCGTTGAGGTGGGCGCTCCTGCTTGCGAACCACCAGCTTCAGCGGCGCGATTCCCAATGACGCCGCCACCCGGTCGGCGAGCCGCACGATCGTCTCGCCCAGGTGCACGGAGGGAACCGTGGTGATCCACGAGACCGGTTCGCCGGCGGCCCGCAGGATGTCGGACAGCCCGGCGACGACATCCTCCTCTAAGGATCCCTCGCGCAGTCCCCGCTCGATGGCCGGCCACCAGCCCCCGTCGCCAAAGCGAGCGAGCGCCCAGCCGGGCTCGATCACGGCTGATGCCGGGATCCTGCGCATCGTCCCGGCGGCGTCGGGCGCCATCTTCTTGACCTCCAGAGATAGAGGCCGGGAGCGCAGGTGGCGCTGCGCGAGCTCGACGAGCGCCGGGTCGGGCGGCTGGTCGAAACGGCGGGCGGTGCAGACCGAGCACCGGCCGCAGTCATCCGGGTGAGGATCGTCCAGCTCCTCCTGCAGAACCCGCATCAGGCATCGCCCGTCGGCCCCGAATCCCGCCATCGCCTCCTGCTCGGCGCGGCGCAGGGCGGTGACCTGCGCGTAGCGCTCGGCGTCATAGCTCCAATCTGAGCCGGGGACCGACCGCCACTTGGTGCCCTCGCGGCGCACCGCTCCCTCCACGTCGAGGATCTTCAGCATCGACTCGATGCGTCCCATCCCGAGATTCACCACGGTCATCAGCTCACGTGTGCTGACACCGGCGTCGCCGGCGGCTTGCAGCGCGGCGAGCACGATGGCCACGCGCTGGCGGTCCGGGAAGGCCTGCTCGATGAAGAAGTCCTGGATCCGGCGATCCTCGCCGCCGCGCAGGAGGACGATGTCGGCGTGGTTCACGCCACGCCCGGCGCGCCCGACCTGCTGGTAGTAGGCGACCACCGAGCCCGGAGCCTGGTAGTGCACCACGAACGTCAGGTCGGCCTTGTCATAGCCCATTCCCAGCGCGCTGGTGGCGACGACCGCCTTGATCTCGTTGTTGGAGAGGCGTTCCTCGGTGACGATGCGATCGTCGCTGTCCTGCTCGCCGCTGTAGGCGAGCGCCGGGATGCCGTTGGCGGTCAGGAACGTCGCCACCTGCTCAGCGTCTCGCTTGGTGAGGGTGTAGACGATTCCCGACCCCGCAAACGCAGGCAGGTGCTCGACCAGCCAGGCCAGCCGCTCGGCCGGCCGCGGCAGCTCGAGGACCTCGAGGCGCAGACTGGTCCGAGCCAGCGGGCCACGGTAGGAGCGCATCGGCTCCCCGCCGGCGATGGTCAGCTGCTCGAGCACGTCGCCAACCACGCGATCGTTGGCGGTGGCCGTGGTCCCGAGCACCGCCACCTCGGGTCCGAGCGCCGCGAGCATGTCCTTGACGCGCCGGTAGTCGGGGCGGAAGTCGTGGCCCCAGTCGGATATGCAATGCGCCTCGTCGATCACCAGCAGCCCGACCGAGGCGGCGAACCGCGGCAGCATGGTCTCGCGAAAGCGCGGGTTGTTCAGCCGCTCAGGGCTGATCAGCAGCAGGTCGACGGTGTCGTCGGCGAGCCGGTCGCCAACCTCGTCCCATTGCAGCCGGTTGGTGCTGTTCACCGTCAGGGCGCGCAATCCGAGGCGCTGCGCGGCGGCGATCTGATTGCGCATCAGCGCCAGCAGCGGGCTGACGATCAAGGTTGGTCCCGCCGGGCGGGTGGGATCGGTACGCAGGAGCGCGGTCGCGACGAAGTACACCGCCGACTTTCCCCAGCCGGTCCGCTGGACGCACAGGACCCGCGCGCGGTCGACGACGATGTCGTGGATGGCCTCGAGCTGTCCGGGCCTGAAGCTCGAGCTCTCTCCGGCCGTGAGCGTGCGCAGCCGCTCGAGCGCGGTGACGGCGAAAGTGTCCTGAGTGGCGGTGCTCACCCGATCATCGTGGCACGCCCATCGGGTGTGACCGCGGGCGGCGGCCGTGTATTAAGAACGCCGAGCTCGGCGTGTATCACTATTGGCATCCGGGGCGGCGCTGTTATAGCTTCCCGGCGTGGCTACAGGAGAGCAGAGCGACGGTGTCCTGTCAGTCAGCGAGTTAACGGTGTCGTTCGGCGGGATCACCGCCTTGGACGGCGTCTCCCTGGAGGTCTCCAGCGGTGAGGTTCTCGGCGTCATCGGCCCCAACGGCGCCGGCAAGACGACTCTGTTCAATGTCATCTGTGGCTTTGTCAAGCCGGCCGGGGGAGAGCTGAGCTGGCGCGGCAAGACGCTCGCCGGGGTGCGCCCGGATCGCCTGGCTTCACTCGGTATCGCCCGGACGCTACAGGGGGTCGGGCTGTTTGCGCAGCTGACCGTGCTGGAGAACGTGATGGTGGGGGCCCAGCGCTTCTGCAAAGCCGGCCTGGCCAGCGCGCTGCTCGGATTGCCGAGGTCTGACAAGGACGAGCGGGCCCTGCGCGAGCGCGCCCTCTCGGCGCTAGGCACGCTGGACTGCGCGGACGTCACCGATCGTCTGCCGGCAACGCTTCCCTACGCCGTGCAGAAGCGCGTGGCGTTGGCGCGCGCGCTGGCCTGCGAGCCCGAGTTGCTGCTGCTCGACGAGCCCGCGGGAGGGCTCGACGCCGGCGAGCTCTCCGAGCTGAGCAAGACGATCCGCTCGTTCGGAAGCTCGATCGCGGTGATGCTCGTCGATCACCACATGGATCTGGTGACCTCGGTGTGCGACCGTATGGTGGTGCTCGACTTCGGACGGGTGATCGCCTCGGGCGTGCCTCCGGTCGTCCGAGCCGACCCCCGGGTGCTGGAGGCCTACCTGGGACAAGAGGTCGAGCCTGTGCAGAACGCTCCGGCGAGAGGTCAGGACGATGCTCGAGGTTGAGGGCCTGACCACTCAATACGGCGCCGTGCGCGCTGTCGATGGCGTCTCGCTGGAGGTGCCGGAGGGCTCGGTCACCGCGGTGCTCGGAGCCAACGGAGCCGGTAAGACCTCGCTGCTGCGGACGATCACCGGGCTGGTGCCCGCCCAGGCCGGCCGGGTCGTATTCGCCGGTGAGGACATCACGCGCCTGGCGGTGGAGGAGATCGTTCGCCGTGGCGTGGCGCACGTCCCGGAGGGGCGCGGCGTGATCGCCGAGCTCACCGTTGCGGAGAACCTCAAGCTCGGCGGTCTGTGGCGGGGGCGCGGGGCCGCTCCGGCCGAGGAGATCTATGAGCTCTTTCCCCGCCTGGACGAGCGCCGTCGTCAGCCGGCCTCGAGGCTCTCCGGGGGTGAGCGCCAGATGCTCTCGATCGGCCGGGCGCTGATGGGTCGCCCACGGGTCCTGCTGCTTGACGAGCCGTCGCTGGGCCTGGCGCCGGTGATCGTCGCCCAGATCATGGGAATGATCCGCACCCTCGCCGACACGCTCGGGCTGGCCGTGCTGCTGGTGGAGCAGAACGCCCGCAGTGCCCTGTCGATCGCCAACCGCGGGATCGTGCTCAATCTCGGGCGGGTGGTCGCCGACCAGGAGCCTCACGAGCTGGCCGCCGACGAGCGTCTCCGTCACGCCTACCTCGGGTTCTGAGCGCGATGACCAAGTTCATCGATCTGACTCTGAGCGGGATCTCCACCGGGGCGGTGTACGCCGCGGTGGCGCTGGCGCTGGTGCTGATCTGGCGGGCCACGCGAATCGTGAACTTCGCCCAGGGGGCGATGCTGATGATCACCACCTTCATCGCCTCGGCGGTGATCAGCTCGACCGGCTCCTACTGGCTCGGCTTCGCGGTCGCGCTGGTCTCGGGGCTGGTGTTCGGTGCGGTGGTCGAGCGGGTGCTGATCCGCCCCGTCGAGGGCGCGCCCCCGCTCAACGCCGTGATCCTGACGCTCGGGCTCTACACGCTGCTGGTGGCGATCGCGGGAATGATCTGGGGAAGCACGCCGCGCTCGTTCCCCGCCGCCTTCTCGCTGCGTGGCTACGACGTGGGGGGGACGCGGCTGCTGTTCACCCCCAACGACACCTTCACGGTGCTGGTGGTGATCGCGGTCGCGGTCGTGCTGGCGTTGCTGTTCCGCGCGACCTCGCTCGGACTCCAGATGCGCGCGGCGGCATTCGCTCCCGAGGTTGCGCGGTTGCTGGGGGTCCGGGTGGGGCGGATGTTCACGCTCGGCTGGGCGCTGGCCGCGGTCGCCGGGGCGCTGGCCGGAGTGCTGGTCGCGCCGGCGGTGTTCCTGGGTCCCAACAGCTTTGACCCGATCCTGATCAGCGGCTTCGTCGCCGCCGTGCTCGGGGGGCTCGACAGTCCCCCCGGCGCGGTGCTCGGCGGACTTCTCCTCGGTGTCGCCCTGTCCTACGTCTCGGGCTACGAGGGCTCGTCGCTGGTGCCGCTGGCCGCGCTGGTGATCCTCGTGGTCGTCCTGATGGTGCGCCCGAGCGGGCTGTTCTCGGCCACCGAGGAGCGCCGGGTATGAGCGCCGTCGTCCGAGCGCGCGAGGTGCTCGCGCGCCGCATGATCCTGCGTTCAGTCGCCTGGGTCCTGCTGGCCGCGATCGTGCTGGCGATCCTCAGCGAGGTCGCGGGCGCATACCAGGATCTGCAGCTGGCGACCGGCGCGTACTACTTCGCCGTGCTCGCCGGGCTCACGGTGCTCGCCGGGCAGAGCGGGCAGATCTCACTCGGGCAAGGTGCGCTGATGGCCGTGGGCGCCTACACCTTCGCGCTGCTGGTCGGCAACGAGGGGTGGGCACTGGTGCCGGCGATCGTCGCCGCGGTGGTCGTAACCGCGGTCGTGGGGATTCCGGTCGGCGCGGCGGCCAGCCGCCTGCGGGGGCCGTACCTGGCGGGGGTGACGCTCGCCTTCGCGGTCGGGCTGCCGGCGCTCGCGGACAAGTTCCCGGGCACGTTCGGGGGCGAGAACGGACTGTCGATCAACCCACCGGTACCGCCTTCGTTTCTGGGCTCCAGCTTCCCGCTGGAGCGGTGGGAGGCGTGGATCGCCCTGGCCGGGGCGCTGGTGGTGCTGTTCGCGCTCCTGAACCTGACCAGCAGCGGGGTGGGAAGGGCGTTGCGGGCGGTGCGGGACGACGAGATCGCGGCCTCGCTGTGCGGACTGCGGGTGGGACGGACGCACACGCTGGCGTTCGTGGTCAGCGCCGGCTGCGCCGGGTTGGCCGGCGCTCTGCTGGCCGTGGTCCTGCAGCTCGCGGAGCCCGGCGCGTTTCCGCTTCAGCTCTCGCTCTCGTTGCTCACCGGCGTGGTGCTCGGGGGCTTGGGATCGCTGGTGGGCGCGATCTGGGGGGCCGCACTGCTCACGCTGCTGCCCAACTGGGCCAACGATCTGGCGAATTCGTTCTCGCTCTCGACCAAGGTCTCGGAGAATCTTCCGCTGGCCATCTACGGGATCGTGCTGATCGGGGCCATGATCCTGTGGCCGAGCGGTATCCAGGGCGGGGTGCGGGCGCTCATCCGGCGCGCGCGAGGACCGTCATGAACAGGCGTCGCGCCCTGGCCTCCGCGCGCGAGCACGGGGGGACCGGCCGGTGCGTCCGGCGCCCAGCAGCGCGGCCTGGACCTCCCGCAGGCGGGCGTGATCGCCTCGGATGTCGGTCGCGGCGTCGTTGTACAGAAACGCCTCGGCCAGGCGGATCAGAGCGTAGGCCAGCGTCTCCGGATCAGCGGGGGTCTGATAGCGCCCCGCGGCGATCTCGGCGGTGATCAGGTCGTTGACACACCGGACCGCCCGGGGCTGCACCACGCCCGTGCTCGAGGTCAGCAGACGCATCGCGCCGGCGCGCTCCTGCTCGAGGAACCGGCGCAGGGCGGTGGAGCGGGTGAGGCTTCGATTGATGCGGTCCAGGATCTCGAGCAGACCCTGCACCCCGCGCCGCCTGACGGCCCGCCGCTGGGCGGCGAACAGCGCCTCCAGCTCGACCGCGATCACCTCTCCCAGCAGCCGATCGCGGGAACCGAACCAGCGGTAGATCGTGGCGCGACCCAGTCCCAGACGCCGAGCGACAACGGTGAGGTCGACGCGTTCCCCGGCGACATATTGCCGGCGTGCGGCCTGGAGAACGTCATCGCGGGACGCCGTTGCCGGCCGGCCTCGTTTCGCTCCCGTTGCGACGCGCACGGCAGAAGTTTAGTATTTGAAACGCGAGAGGGAGAACGTATCGAAATGCTAGGAGGAGAGTTGATGGCACTTCCCAGGAGCCGCGGGCTGATCAGGGTGGCGCTGGCTGCCACTGTGGCGCTCGCAGTGGCCGCGTGTGGTTCGAGCAGCAAGAGCACCAGCGCGCCGGGGGTCACCGCGACGAGCATCACGTTCGGCACCCACCAGCCGCTCACCGGTCCGGCCGCGCCCGGCTACAGCGAGATAGCACCGGCATCCCAGGCCTTCTTCAACTACGTCAACGCTCACGGCGGGGTGTTCGGGCGCAAGATCCATCTGATCATCAAGGACGACGCCTACAACCCCGCGAACACCGTCAACGTCGTCCATCAGCTCGTCCTCCAGGACAACGTGTTCGGGATCTTCGAGGGTCTCGGCACGCCGACCCACACCAAGGTGGTCGGCTTCCTCAACGCCTCCAAGGTGCCTGACATGTTCGTCGCCTCCGGATGCCCGTGTTGGGACAACGGGAGCACGCAGCCCGAGACGTTCGGCTGGCAGCCGAACTACACGATCGAGGGCAAGATCCTGGGTCAGTACCTCAAGCAGCACTTCGCCGGCAAGAAGATCGGCGTGCTCTATCAGGACGACGACTTCGGCCAGGGCGGCCTCGCCGGAATCCAGGACGAGGTCCCGGCCTCCGACATCGTCTCCAAGCAGCCCTACCAGTCCGGCACCACCACGCTGGCGCCGCAGATCACCGCGATCAAGTCCGCCAAGGCCCAGGTCCTGGTCGACTTCACCGTGCCCATCTACACCGCCATCGGCCAGCTGACCTCGTTCACCCTGGGCTACAAGCCGCAGCTCGTGGTCTCCAACGTCGGCATCGATCCGATCACGGTCGGCGCTCTGCTGAAGACGGTCTCTAAGGGCAAGGCGTCGGGCACCGGACTGATCGAGGGAGCGATCACCGACGGTTACCTGCCGTCCAACACCGACACGTCGAATCCGTGGATCCAGCTGTTCATGAAGGTCCACGCCCAGTACGACGCCAGCGCTCCGTTCGACGGGAATGTCGAGTACGGGATGGCGAACGCCTACACGCTCGTCCAGGCCCTCAAGGCGGCGGGTAAGAACCTCACCCGCCAGGCGCTGGTCAACGCCGTCGACAACGACGGCGGCTCCTGGAGCGGGCCCGGGCTGGTGCCGTTCCGCTACACCAAGACCGAGCACGGCGGCTACTCCGGGGCGGAGATGGGACAGGTACGCAATGGCAAGATCGTGCTGTTCGGCGGTCCACTGCGGACCGACCCGACAGCAGGCAGCGCGATCACGCCCTATACGACAGCCCAGCCCGCGCCTCCCGCCGGCGGCATTCCCAGCAACTGACGCCTGAGCCGAGCTGCTCCGGTCCACCCGATCGTGTGAGCGATCGGGCGGCCCGGGGTGGTGCGGGATAGAGTCGGACCCGTTGGGGGCGGAACCTGTCGACCGTCGAAGGGACCCTCCGTGGATGCCGTAAATCGTCAGTGCCGACTCGCCGCTCGCCCGGTGGGTCTTCCCAAGCCAAGCGACTGGGACTTCACCCAGGAGCCCGTCCCCGAGCCTGGTGAGGGCGAGGTGCTGGTCAGGACGCGCTTTCTGTCTCTGGACCCGGCGATGCGCGGCTGGATGAACGAGGGCCGCTCCTATGTCCCGCCGGTGGGAATCGGCGAGGTGATGCGAGCTCTGGGTGCCGGCGAGGTGGTGGCCTCGCGCCACCCCAAGCTCTCGGTCGGCGACCAGGTCACCGGGCTGCTGGGCGTGCAGGAGTATGCGCTTGCCCAGGGCGACGCCGTGACCACGGTCGACGAGAGCCTGGCGCCGCTGCCGGTGTACCTCGGCGTGCTCGGCATGCCGGGCATGACCGCCTACTTCGGCCTGCTCGATGTCGGCCGCCCGGTGCAGGGAAACACCGTCGTCGTCTCCGGCGCCGCCGGCGCCGTCGGCGGGGTCGTCGGCCAGATCGCCAAGATCAAGGGCGGCCGCGCGGTCGGAATCGCCGGCGGGACCGAGAAATGCCGGCACGTCGTCGAAGACCTGGGTTTCGATGCCGCGATCGACTACAAGTCCGAAGACGTCGCCGGCGCCCTGCGGCGGCATTGTCCGGACGGAGTGGACGTCTACTTCGACAATGTCGGCGGCGAGATCCTCAACGCCGCGCTCGCTCGGCTCGCCCGTAACGCCCGCGTGGTGCTGTGCGGAGCGATCTCGCAGTACAACGCCACCGGCGCCATCACAGGGCCCTCGAATTACATGTCACTGCTGGTGAACCGCGCCAGCATGACCGGCTTCTTGGTCAGCGACTACGCGGCCCGTTTCGCCGAGGCCGCGCAGGAGATGGGAGGCTGGATCGCGGCGGGCAAGCTGAAGTCGTTCGAGGATGTGGCCGATGGCCTGGAGACATTCCCGGACACGCTGCTGCGGCTGTTCAACGGTGAGAACACCGGCAAGCTGGTCCTGCGGGTCGCCGATGATTGACGCCTCAGCGTCCGGGCACGTCCGCCACCGGCGCCACCGGCGTCACCGATTCCATCGCGCGAAACCCGTTTGAACCCAGCGCGATAGCTGCCTTCGCGGTCACCAGCTGGTACAGGATCATCAGCTGCACGAGCGCGAGCGACTCGGAACGCTGAAGCTCGGTGCCGATCGTGAACTCCCCCAGCCGGCGCGCTCGCAGATGGGTGGCGAAATGCATCCGCGCCCAGATCGCCTCCTCGATCTCGGCGGCGTGATCCGGGTCGATCCGCCCCGGGATCAGCAGCACGCTCTCCCCAGTGCGCTCGTATAGCCGCAGGCCGTCGTCGAGGCTCTGCACGAACGCGGTCAGATCGGGGTGGGGGAGACTGTCGCGGAGGATGAGCTCGGCGTCGAGATGCGTGGGGTCGGGATCGGCGCCCTCGGGCGGCGTGAACGACACCAGGATGTCGGCGTGCCGGCGCTGGGGCCGGATGAACTCCTCGGAATCGGGCTCGCGCCGATCGAGCTCGGCAAGCACCTGATCGGTGGTGTATCCGCGCCGCGAGCAGTCGCGCTGCACCTTCCAGCGGCGCCGCAGCTCCTCGGGCGGGTTCAGGTACACGCGCACGTCGTAGACGTCGCGCATCTCAGGGAGGTGATAGCCGAGCAGCCCTTCGATCAGCGTGAATCGCTCCGGCCTGATGTAGATCGCCGGCCCGAAGGTGCCGTCCTGGTGGCGGTAGACGGGCTTGAGGATCGGCTCGCCGGCGCGCAGGTGCGTCAGGTGCTGGGCGATCATGTCCAGGTGGTTGCAGGCGGGATCGAGCGGGGTGATTCCCAGCTCGGATCGCTGCTTGCGGTCGTAGCGGTGATAGTCGTCGGTGCAGATGTGGGCCACATGCTCCTCACCGAGGACGCGGACCAGCCCGCGGGTGATCGTCGTCTTGCCCGCGGCGGAGTCGCCCACGACGCCGAGGATGACCGGACGCGGATTCACGCTGCTCACACCGGCGCCGGCGCCGGCGCCGTCGCCTTGGCCGTGACCGTGTGGTACAGGATGAGCAGCTGCACCAGCGCCAGCGAGGCGGAGCGCTGCAGGTCAGTGCCGACGATGAACTGGCCGAGCCGATCGGAGCGCAGGTGCGAGGCGAAATGGAGCCGATCCCAGATCGCCTCCTCGAGCTCGGCCGCCTGCTCGTGCTCGATGTTCCCGGCGATCGTCACCAGCAGCTCGG
>Ga0182024_10021498_pt1 | contig 11710 bp, 7 predicted proteins | sample P32metaG_FD_120480 | JGI IMG/M metagenome (GOLD analysis project Ga0182024, IMG submission 120480) | Permafrost microbial communities from Stordalen Mire, Sweden - P3-2 metaG (Illumina Assembly) | ecosystem: Environmental > Terrestrial > Soil > Wetlands > Permafrost | place: Sweden: Stordalen... | reverse complement strand
GCTCTACGGGATAATTTTCTTGACTTCGTTCATGTGGCAATGGTATGGCTGTCGGACCAGAAAAACGGAGGAGTTCTCGATGACTTTCCGACCCACCGCCCTGTCCGCGGCCTGCACCATGACTCTTGCCACCCGGATTTCGATTCTTGCTCTCACGCTAAGTCTGCTGTGTCTGCCGGCAGTTTCCCAGTCCACGGCCGGGCGCGTGATGGGTACCATCACAGATCCTAGCGGGGCTTCGGTTGCAGGAGCCAGCGTTGTTGTTACTGACACCCAGCGCGGAACCTCGAGAACGTTCACTACTGACACCTCCGGCGACTATGTCGCCCCAGATTTGATCCCGGGAACTTACAAGGTGCACGTTGAGGCTAAGGGCTTCAAGACTGCGGAGCGGCCGGAAATTACGGTGGAAGTGGCGACTGACGTTCGCGCCGATTTCAGCCTGCAACCGGGCAACGTTTCCGAAGTTGTCACCGTCACAGAAGAAGTGCCGCTTCTGAATACGACCTCGGCAACATTGGGCGGAACGTTGAGCAATAAAGAAATTAACGATCTCCCGTTGAACGGACGCAACTACGAAAACCTGCTGCAGCTTCGCCCAGGCGTGATGCGCTATCCCGGCGGCGGATTCTCAACCACGAGCACCGACGGCCTGCGCGCGGAAGACAACGCTTACTTTATTGAAGGTCTTTTCAATAGCGAACCGTTTTCTGGCCAGGGCATTATTAACGGCGCAGGCATCGCGGGAGACTCTGCAACCATCTTACCCATCGATGCAATTCAAGAGTTCAACGTTCAAGAAAATCCTCCCGCTGAATACGGTTGGAAGCCTGGAGCGGTCGTGAACGTTGGATTGAAATCCGGCACGAACACCATTCACGGCAGCGCGTTCGCGTTTGGCCGCGACGGAGCCATGGATGCTCGCAACTATTTCAATGATGCGCCCGCGCCGAAAAATCCTCGAACGCTGGAGCAGTTTGGCGGCAGCGTCGGCGGCGCAATTATCAAGGACAAAGCGTTCTTCTTCGGCGCCTATGAAGGCCAGCGCTACGATGTGGGAAACTCGTACAGCGTAACCACTCCCTCAATGCAGTCTCTAACGCTCGCGCCTGGGGCGACACCGAATTGCACGGCGCCGACACTCGCGGGAAGCGACTGTAGTGGCAGCATCCCCAATGCGATTGCCGATCTTTTGGCCAATGGCTACACGGTTCAGGCCACGGGGCCGTGCACTGGCCCTTGCATCAGTCCGGCCAGCATGAAGATCTCAGGTTGCTCAGTCTCGGCCAGTGGCGTGGTCACCTGCAATGGAGCTGGCTTCCCCATCAACAACACGCAATCGATCAATATCGTGCAGGGATTTCCTAACGACGTAGGCGTGGACAACGCGCTGGGCAAAGTGGATTTCAACCTCAATCAACGCAACAGCATCAGCGGCATGTACTTCTACGGGAACAACAACGGAACCGTGGAAGATTTCCCCGAGTTGCAATCACAGTGGCGCTCCAAGATTCATACTCGCGCCCAGGTCGTGGGCGGAAACTGGATTTGGACTCCGAATGCGAGCTGGGTAAACGAGGCTCGCGTCGGCTACAACCGTCTCTACCAACCGACCCTGCCCGGCGATTTGAATACGCCCGCTTCCGGCTACGGACTCGATACGGGCGTCAGTGGACCATTCACCGGGGGCTTGCCGCGCATCGGTTTCGCGGGTGCCTTCGTCCCAGGACTCGGCGGCTTCAAGTGGCCGAAGTTCCAAGGGCCAGACTCAATCACGCAGTTCATCGACCATGTTTCCTACACCCGCGGTAAGCATGCTTTCAAATTCGGCGGTGAACTTCATAGGAACGAAGTCACCGGCGGGGCCTTCGGCAACGTCCGCGGCAGCATTACCTTTCTGGGCGGAGTGGCCTTAACCGCTGGAGCCGGCTCGACGCCGCTCGAAGATTTTTTTGCCGGCGATCCGTTCAAGGCCTCGGTGCAGGTCGGCGATCCGGCGCGCGACATTCACAACTGGGCCTATGGTCTTTTCGCGCAAGACGACTGGCGCGTGACTAAAAATCTCACGATCAACTACGGACTGCGCTACGAGTTCAGTACCGTGATGGCGGAAGCGCATAACCTGCTGGGCAATTTCGATCCGAGTTCTCCTACCGGGTTGATTCAGGCGGGGAGGAATGGCGTGAACGGGCCGTACAATCCCGATCACAAAGACTTTGCGCCGCGCTTCGGTTTTGCCTGGGATGTAACCGGCAAGGGCGACACGGTAGTCAGGGGCGGCGCAGGGATGATCTATGAGACCATCAACTGGGAAGCGATGTTAGCTTTCAACAACGCTTTCGGCCTCAACAACGTTCCCACTGGAGCGATCATCGACGCAGCCGGCGATACCGCGGGCGGAACGATCACCGCAGGCAATTTGGCAGTCCCGCCGATTATGCCGCAGTGGGATAGCGGCGTTCCGATTTATGGGCCAAACGTCAGCACCACGGACCTGAACTGCTTTAACAATCCGTGCCCGATCATGAGCGTGAACCGCAATATCACCACTCCTTACGTGTGGGATTGGACGCTGGGCGTGCAGCACGCATTCACTCCGAATTTATCGCTGGAAGTTGCCTATGTGGGCAATCATGGTGGGAACCTGACTGGCATTCGGGATATTAACCAGCCGCCCGTCGGCAGCGACTACAATCCGGCTTGCGCAGACGCGGCTACCAACTCCCCGGATCAGCTTTGCCTTCCATATAACAGCAAGTTCCCTTACCTGAGCAACATCTTCCAGATGGGGAATGTTTATCGATCGAACTACGACGGCTTGCAGGCCACGCTGAATTCGCGGAACTACCATGGATTGAGTATGGTTGCCGGCTACACCTACTCGCACGCGCTTGACGATGTAGGCGCTAACTGGGACTTCGGGTACGGCGCTGGTCTCCCGCAGGACTCTTACCACGTGGGCCGCGAGTATGCCAGCAGCGACTTTGACATTCGACACCGCTTCACGCTCTCGCTGACCTACGCGATTCCGGGACGTTCCGGCTTCGGGCAGATGATGGAAGGGTGGGAAGTGAACTCGATTGTTACCCTCGAGAGCGGGCAGCCCTGGGGTCCGATCGATCTCGGCACCGATGCCGCAGGCACTGGCCCCTTGCCCGTGAGTCCTCCAGCAAGTGCGCCCATTCGCTGGAGCTTCTACGGGAAGCCTTCAGATTTCACGTCCGGGCCGACGGCGATTCCCTTCTATCCAGGGACTTCAAACGCGGCCTGCGCAGCACAAGCCTTGGCCGTGGACGGTGGAACTCCTGGACCTTCGACCGCATCCTTAACATCATTCGGATGCTACGCCAAGGGCACCTCGATCATGATTCCGCCCCCGCTAGGGCAATTCGGCAACATGGGACGCAATCTTTTCCGCGACTCCGGCTTCCGTAACTTCGATTTCTCGGTGGCAAAAAACTGGCATTTGGGCGAGCGCCTTCGCGCCCAGTTCCGCGCCGAATTCTTCAATATTCTCAACCATCCGAACTTCGCGAATCCTTACGGCGGCCAGAACGGCTTTGGACTTAACGATCCCTCAGTTCAGCCCTTCGGTTGCGGATGCGCGACGCCAGATGTCGCCGCAGCAAACCCAGTAATCGGGTCGGGAGGCAGTCGCGCGGTTCAGCTGGGATTAAAGTTTACGTTCTAGTTATTTCGATCAGTTCCAGTGTGAAAGAAGGCCGGACGAGTTCCGTCCGGCCCCTTTTTTCGCAACAAGTGTTGTGACAATCGCACGCTAAGAGGTTAGGGCCAGGTGATCAATAAAATCATGAGAGTCAGAGCGTATTTTTATTTCGCAGGATTGCTTTTGGGATTCTTCGCACTCATTTCCACCGTGGCTTCCGCACAAACGGAAGAGCATCGCGAACGCACCATTGATGAGATCAAGGTTGAGGCCGTTCACCGCGCCGAGGTCGGGCAGTATCCGCTGATCGGGCTTGATCCCGCCGATGTGAAAGAGGCATTTGAAAGCATTCATACCGCCGATAAGGACGAATGGGCCGCGGGATTCATGCGCGTGGCCGACCGCTATTTCAACCAGGCGAAGTCGCTGGAGAAGTCCGATCCCACGAAAGCGAACGCCGATTACATTCGTGCGTGGCGGATTTATTCTTTCGGACGCTGGCCGGTCCCTTCATCGCCAGGAAAGCAGCGTTCCTACGAGAAAGCGCTCGAGGCGTTCCGGGAGCATGCGAAGTTCATGGACCCGCCGCTTGAAGTAGTACACATCCCTTTCGAGGGCAAAGAGATCACCGGCTATTTGCGCTTGCCGAAAAATGCCAAGGGGCCTGTGCCGCTGGTGATTGCGGTCAACGGCCTCGACAGCCGCAAAGAAGATTTGACGGAAAGTTTCAGTGCGATTCTTCCCTTTGGAATTGGCTACCTCGCAGTCGATGGCCCGGGAACTGGGCAGAATCCGATTAAAGTCAGCGAGACGGCGGACCGCATGCTCTCGCGCGTTCTCGATTACGCGCAATCGCGGCCGGAGATCGACAAGAACCGTCTCGCATTGCACGGCGTGAGTTGGGGAGCCTATTGGGCAGCCAAGATGGCGATCGTCGAGCGCGCCCGATTGCGCGGGTGCAGCGCGCAGTCTCCTCCGGTCGATCATTTCTTTCAGAAAGAATTTATATCGAACCGGCTGCTGGGCAATCGCGAATATTTATTCGATCAACTGCCCGCATTGATGAGCATTGTGGAAGGCGTGAATTCGCTGGACGACATGCTCAACGTTATGCCCAAGCTTTCGCTGGTGCGCGAGGGCCTGCTGGATAAGCCGACGGCGCCCATGCTGATCATCGGCGGCGTTCTCGACACGCAGGTGCCCATCGATGACGAGTATCTTCTGCTGAGCAAGGGCGACGTGCCAAAAGAGGCGTGGATCAATCCTCGCGGGGGGCATCTTGGGCGGCAGGTTGGCGTGTGGCCCGATCCGCGAATCTTCAAGGAAGTGATTATTCCGTGGCTCGTGAAAACGCTGCAAGCTCCTTCGAACTAGCGGTTCTGCGATCAGAAGCCTTTCTTCTAAGCGCAAACAAACCCCAAGGCCGGGGGCGTTGCTGACGCGGCGCCTCCCGGCAATCATCATTTGTTTCACCGGTCACGCGTGTCAAACCAGTCAATCATGTCCAATTCAAACGTAACTGCAGAATTACCCGCCGCGCAGCCGCCGTCTCGACGCAAACCTTTCTATGCATCGTTGTGGGTGCAGGTGTTGATCGCCATGGCGGTCGCACTGATCCTCGGCTATTTGAGCCCCGCAAGAGCCGCCGCCATGAAGCCGCTGGGCGACGCCTTCATCCGCATGATCACCATGATCATCACGATTCTCATTTTCTGCACCGTGGTCACGGGAATCGCGGGCATGCAGGACTTGAAAAAAGTCGGGCGGGTTGGAGGCAAGGCGCTACTCTACTTTGAAATTGTTTCGACGATCGCTCTGTTCATCGGCCTGGCCGTCGGCAATGTCGTGCACCCAGGCAGCGGATTCAACGTCAACACGGCGTCGCTCGATGCAAAGGCCGTCGCCGATTACGCGGGCCAGGCCAAAGCACAGGGCGTAACCGAATTTTTAATGCACATCATCCCAACCACTGTGACGGATGCGTTCGCCAAAGGCGACATCCTGCAAGTGGTCTTCGTTTCAATTCTGTTTGGTTTTGCGCTGTCATCGGCGGGGTCGCGCGCCAAACCGATTATAGGGCTGCTGGAATCGCTGACTCAGGTGGTCTTTCACGTGGTGAATATTCTCATGCGCTTTGCGCCCATCGGCGCTTTCGGCGCCATGGCCTTCACCATCGGCAAATATGGCTTCGCCTCACTGGGACCATTGGTCAAGCTGATCGCCACCTTTTGGATCACTTCCATTCTTTTCATTCTCATCGTGTTGGGCGCGATCGCCTGGGTCGCGGGATTCAACATCGTGAAATTCCTGCTTCACATCAAAGAAGAAATCCTGCTGGTGCTGGCGACCAGTTCTTCTGAAACCGCTCTGCCTACGCTGATGGAAAAGCTCGAAAACCTCGGCTGCTCGCGCTCTCTGGTGGGCCTCGTGGTTCCGACCGGATACACATTCAATACCGATGGCAGCAGTTTGTATATGACTCTCGCCGCTCTGTTCGTGGCCCAGGCGACGAACACACACTTGACTCTGCTGCAGCAGCTCACGATTTTTTCTGTCGCCACACTAACCTCGAAAGGAGCCAGCGGCGTGCAGGGAGCGTCTTTCATTGCGCTGGTCGCAACCTTATCGGTGGTTCCCACGATTCCGGTGGCGGGGATGGCGCTTATCCTCGGCATCGACCGCTTCATGAGCATGTTCCGAGGGCTGGTGAATATGATCGGTAACGGCGTAGCCACGCTAGTTGTGGCGCGCTGGGAGAATGAGTTGGATCGCGAAACCCTGAGGGGCAGGCTGGCATGAGAATTGTTCTCAAACTAACCAGTGGATTCGGATAGACACTTAGCGTTAATGTAGAGCCGAGAAACGTTGCGGGGAGAACCTCATGAGCAAACCTATATCGGATAAATCATCTCCTAACCGGCGGGCTTTTCTTAAAGCGGGCGGCATTCTAACAGCCGCCACGCTCGGCTCGGCGGCTCTACCGGATGTTGCACTTAGCCAAGCGAGTCCGGTTTCCGCTCCACTGCCCTCCAATTCGGCGACGCCAGCTTCCATGCCCACCCGCAATCTTGGAAAGACGGGATACAAAGTCGGCATCTTCAGCCTCGGAGGCCAGGCCGCTCTCGAGAAAGCCAACAACGAAGCCATCGCCGTCCCCATCGTCGAAAAGGCTCTCGATCTAGGGGTGAATTACATTGACACTTCTTCGATCTATGGCGGGCCCGAGCGCTGGAGCGAGCAATATGTCGGCAAGGTAATGAAGCATCGCCGCAATGACGCGTTTCTGGCAACCAAGACGAAAGAGCGGACGCGCGATGGCTCGATGCGGATGATCGAGACCTCTCTCAAACTGCTGCAGACCGATCACGTCGACCTGTGGCAGTTGCATGACATCGGAACGGTGACAGATATCAACGAGATATTTGCCAAGGGCGGAGCCATGGAAGCGCTGCTAGAGGCTCGCGATCAGAAAATCGTGCGTTATCTCGGAATTACTGGGCACTACCGGCCCGACGCGCTGATCGAAGCAATCCATCGCCATTCGTTCGACACCATCCTGATGGCAGTCAATGCCGCCGATCCGCATCATTACAGCTTCTCCGAGCACCTGCTGCCCCTGGCAGTGGAGAAACAGATGGGCATTATTGGAATGAAAGTGCCGGCGCGCGGACGCATTCTTTCGTCGTGGACGCCGCCTCCCATTGAAGCGCAGAAGCATATGTGGGAAGGCATGGTGCTGGCAACCACTCCGGGAACCTTGGACATGAAGCAGGCGATGCGCTATTCCCTTTCTCTGCCGGTCAGTACCGTCATCATTGGTTGCGATTCCATTGCCCAACTGGAAGAGAATGTAGGGCTGGCGCGCGAGTTCACCCCGCTCAACCAGCAACAAATGGCAGAACTCAGCGAGAAGGCACAGCCAGTGTCAAAGCAAGCGCTGTTCTTTCGCTTCTATGAACGAGCCTAGTTACGCGCAATGAAGCTCTGCGTGAACACCCTATGACCAGAAAGACTGCTCTCGTAACTGGTGCCAACGGCGGCCTCGGGACGCACGTCACGAAAGCCTTGCTGGATGCGGGCTTCACAGTCATCGGCCTCTCGCCGCGAATCCAGCAATCTGACTTCGATTATCCGAATTTCATAGCGCTTCCTGCCACGCTGGATAGCCTCGACGCAGCGAAAAAGTCCGTCGGCGGCGTAATCGCGCGCTGCGGAAGAATCGACGTTCTTGCCCACCTGGTGGGCGGATTCACCGGCGGGCAGACCGTCGCGGACACCGACGATGCCACCTGGCAGCGTATGTTCGACGCGAATTTGAACAGCGCATTCCATATAATGCGCGCGGTGATTCCTGAAATGCGCAAAGTCGGAGGAGGGCGCATCATCGCCATCGGCAGCCGCGCCGCCGAAAGTCCGGGCCCAAAGGTTGGCGCTTACAGCGCCTCGAAAGCGGCGCTGGTTTCGCTGCTGAAGACGGTCGCCCTGGAAAACAAAGACGCCGGCATTACCGCGAACGTGATCCTGCCGGGAACCATGGACACACCAGCCAACCGAAAAGACATGCCGGACGCGGATGTTTCGCAGTGGGTGCAGCCTGCCTCCGTGGCGAGTCTAATCGTATGGCTGGCGGGAGACTCGGGCAAAGATGTAACCAGGGCCGCGATTCCGATGTATGGACGCGGACTTTAGTTCCTTAATTCCTTCCCATTCTGGTAACTACGGTAATTCCTCTACTGCACAATTCTTGCTGCACGTTAACATTCGTGAAATATCTTGCAGGTAACATGGTTGCAGGAGAGCCGCATGAGTTCGCCGCGCGTTTCGAAGTCGCTTCCGCTGCAAGTGGCCGCCGTCTGCTACCGCAGGCAAGGCGCTGCGGTGGAATTTCTGCTGGTGAACACCAACGGCGGAAACAAGTGGACCTTCCCCAAGGGATCGCCGGACGCGCACCTTTCACATAGCCAGGCCGCCGAGCGCGAGGCCGCTGAAGAAGCCGGCGCTCTGGGCACCATCGAGCCGCGGCATTTTCATCTTTACATTCACTCCAAGGGCGTGTTCTGGCAGCCAGACGGGGTGCAGGAATTCGTGGTCAAAGCCTTTTTGATGGAAATCCATCAACTGCGCCGTCCCGATGAACCGCAACGCAAGCCCACCTGGTTCACCCCCGAAGAAGCGCGGCAGCGCCTCGCCAAAGGCCGCGAAGTGAAGTACGCGCATGAACTCGAAGCCGTGATCGACCGCGCCATGGATCGCATCCCCCACCACAGCGAATTGTGGGGCAAGCACTCCGAAGGCCGCTCCGCGCGTGCCGCCGCGCACTCCTGATTTGTCTCTAGCTCACTAACAGCTTGCGGAAGAACTCGATCCTGCATTCGATTTTGGGTGGCGCAGCGCTTCAGGCGCTGTGATAAGCATCTTGTTTTCAGAGTTGGCTTTAGCCACTGAGACTCATTGCTGGAATCACACCGTCAGCAGCTCACTCGGTACTGGGTACTGAGTACTCGCTTTTTATGAGACGATAAACCCAGCCCATGATTCAGCTTTCCGGCGCCGGAAAACGTTTCGGCCACAAACTTCTTTTTGAAAATACCGACTGGCTCATCACGTCCCGCGACCGCGTCGGCCTGGTGGGCGCCAATGGCACCGGCAAATCCACGCTGATGAAGGTTCTCGCCGGGCTCGACACGCTCGACTACGGCTCGCTCATCGTCGCTAAAGGCACCACATCTGGCTATTTGCCGCAGGATGGCCTCTCGCTTTCCGGCCGCACCGTATTTGCCGAGTGCATGGCCGTGTTCGCCGAATTGCACGCCATGGAGCGGGAGTTGGAAACGCTGACTCACCGCATCTCCGAGCTCGATCACACAAGCCCCGAATATGCCGATGTCGCCGACCGCTATCACAGCCTTGAGCACGAATTTCGTACTCGCGATGGCTATTCGATCGAGGCCGAAGTCGGGCGAGTCCTGATGGGCCTGGGTTTTCGCAAAGGAGACTGGGAGCGGCAAACCGAGGAATTTTCCGGCGGCTGGCAGATGCGGCTGGCGCTAGCCAAGCTGCTCCTGCAAAAGCCCAACTTGCTATTGCTCGACGAGCCCACGAACCACCTGGACCTCGAAGCGCGCAACTGGCTGGAAGAATATTTGCACAACTATCCCCATGCCTTTGTCCTGATCTCTCACGACCGATATTTCCTCGATGTGGTAGTCAACAAGATCGCGGAGATTTGGAACAAGAAATTCTGGTTCTACACCGGCAACTACGACAAATTTCTGTCGCAGAAAACGCAGCGCAACGAGCAACTGCAAGCCGCGTATAAGAATCAGCGCGAACGCATCGAGCAGCTGGAAGTGTTTATCAACCGCTTTCGCTACCAGGCGACCAAAGCCAAGCAGGTGCAGAGCCGCATCAAAGAGCTGGAAAAGATCGAGCGCATCGAAGTCCCGCCGGAAGAAAAGACGATTCATTTTTCGTTCCCGCAGCCCAAGCCCAGCGGACGCATCGTGGCCGAGTTCGAGAACGTGGCCAAAAGTTATCCAGCGCGGAACGACGGCCGATCGAGCGGTGAAAAAGAAGTCTTTCGCGGCGTGAGCTTTCTGATCGAAAAAGGTGACCGCATCGCCCTGGTCGGCATAAACGGCGCGGGAAAATCCACGCTGATCAAATTGCTGGCAGGCACGGAAACACCAACCCACGGCGAATTTAAACTCGGCTACAACGTTGAGGCCGACTATTTCGCGCAGGATCAATACAAAGAACTCGACGCCGAGGCCAGTCTGCTCGACGATCTCGGAGCGGCGTCTCCACGCTCTACGCAGACGGAGCTTCGCAGCCTGCTCGGCTGCTTTCTATTTTCCGAAGACGATGTCTTCAAGAAAATTGGCGTGCTCTCCGGCGGCGAGCGCGGCCGCTATGCCCTGCTGCGCCTGTTGCTGCATCCGGCAAATTTTCTACTGCTCGCTGAACCGACGAATCACCTCGATCTGCGCGCCAAAGATGTGCTCCTTGAGGCGCTGATGGGATACACCGGAACTGTGGTGTTCGTGTCGCACGACCGCTATTTCATCGACAAGCTGGCGACGCGCGTCTTTGAAATCGGCGATGGCAAGGTCGAAGTTTATCCCGGCAATTATGAGGACTATCTCTGGCGTAAACAGGGTGGAACTGAAAAGCAGAATGAGGCCATTCGCCAGCAGTTGAGCGCCGTCGAAACTCCCGCGCCAGCGCCGTCCAATGGCAATCAAGTTTCTGAGAGCACAACCGTCCTTGCCAAAGGAAAGCGCATGAATCCCCTCAAGCGCAAGAAGATGGAAGATCGCGTTCGCGAACTCGAGGGAGAGATCAGCCGAGCCGAATCCTCCATCGCGCGCTGTGAGACAGAATTGCAAAACTTCGTGAGCGCCGATGAAAGTCACCGCCAATCTGTGGAACTCGATCGGCTCAAAGCCTCGCACGCGTCCCTGCTGGAAGAGTGGGAAGGCCTTTCAGAATCTCTCCAAGAAGTGGACTAACGGCCAGCCTTCCGTCGCAGTCGTACAGTCTCTTCCGTAATCTCGGAGGTCACTTACTTCTGTGCGATAGTGTGCTTGGCCGAAGGGACACGAACTATCCGGACGCCCAAGATCCCAGACTCCCGCGTGCACGCATCGACAGGACGCGCCCTAACGCGGAACCAAAGGAAGGTCGTAATGCTCCAACCCTCAGAATACGCGTACAACGGAAAGAACAATCCGCCAGCGGCGAACCCAAACCCATTGAATCCAGTGAAAACCGTAAGCGCGCCCGTGGAGCAGGCCACCATCGGACGCACGCTCGTCATCAAGGGCGAAATCAGCGGCTCCGAAGCGCTTTACATCGATGGCAGAATCGAAGGCAAGATCAACCTGCCGGATAACCGCGTCACCATTGGCCGCAACAGCACCGTGCAGGCCAACATTACCGCACGCGAAGTGGTGGTGATGGGCAAGGTTAACGGAAACATCGAATGCACCGACCGCGTGGACATCCGCAGCGAAGGCTCGGTCACCGGAGATGTGAGCACCG
>Ga0182024_10021497_pt1 | contig 11710 bp, 11 predicted proteins | sample P32metaG_FD_120480 | JGI IMG/M metagenome (GOLD analysis project Ga0182024, IMG submission 120480) | Permafrost microbial communities from Stordalen Mire, Sweden - P3-2 metaG (Illumina Assembly) | ecosystem: Environmental > Terrestrial > Soil > Wetlands > Permafrost | place: Sweden: Stordalen... | reverse complement strand
ATTTTTGCGCGGCGGACCGCGTCAGCGAAACTCATGTCATCCCAGCGAAGCGAGGATCCAGGGGCAACCCGACGTCGCTTTGCCCCTGGATCCCGGCCTTCGCGGGATGACACCGGGTGTTGGAGCGCCATTGACAGGCGCCCCGCCGGTCGGCTACGCCGCGCCCTGGGTTCGGCAGGCGCTGCCGACATCGGCAGCCCCCGGCGAGATCATGCCATGACCGCGTTCTACGCTCTCGCCCTTGCCATCCTGCAAGGCGTCACCGAGCTGTTCCCGATCAGCAGCCTCGGCCATGCAGTGATCGTGCCGTCCTTGCTCGGCTGGCCGATCGACCAGCACGCGCCCGCCTTTCTGCCGTTCATCGTCGTGCTGCATATCGGTACGGCCGCGGCGCTGCTGCTCTATTTTTGGCGCGACTGGCTATTCGTCGCGCAAGGGCTCACCGGGCTTGGCGGGCAGAGCAGCAGGTCGGCCGCCGAGGCGCGATGGCTGCTCTGGCTCATCGTCATCGCCACGTTGCCGGCCGTCGTGGTCGGCTTCGCTGTGGAAAAGGCGGTGCGCGGCCTCTTTGCTTCACCGCTCATCGCGGCATTGTTCCTGATCGTCAACGGCTTTCTGCTGCTTCTCGGCGACCGCCTGCGGGACCGGGCATCGGAGGATGGCCGTCAGCAGCGCCTCAGCGGGCTCGGCTGGCGAGGTGCGCTGGCGATCGGCGCCTGGCAATGCACGGCGTTCATCCCCGGCATCTCGCGCTCGGGCGCTGCCATGGTGGGCGGGTTGTTCGCCGGGCTGCATCATAGCGAGGCGGCACATTTTTCGTTTTTGATCGCCACTCCCATCATCATCGGCGCGGCGGTGCTGGAGGTGCCAAAGATGCTTGCCCTTCCCGGCGGCGGGATCAACTCGGTAACCATCGCCGCCGGAATTGTCGCAGGCGTCACGGCCTATGCCAGCATTGCGTTCCTGATGCGCCATTTCCGCCGGCACAATTTTGACGATGCGCTGGTCCCTTTCGCAATCTATTGCTGGGTTGCCGGCGCCGGCGCCGCGCTTTTTTTGCTGGTGCGCGGTTAGTTCAGCGCGGCTCGGCGAAGCCCTTGGCGCGCATGCAGCCGGCGATGATCGCGTTGGCCCGGCCGCCGGTGTGTTCCTGCATCGTTTGCGTCTCGGCGCGAACCCCTGCGGCGCGCTGCCTATCACCCAGGCGGGTGGCAAGGATATCCTGATCGATATCGGCATCGGTCTTGACCGCGCTCTGGGCCACGGCGCGGCAATCCTCGTATTCGCGCGAAGCTGTCGCCGCATCGGCGCCGGTTTTGCTCCAGCCCCCGGCCGCCGCGCAACCAGCGAGCAGCAGCGCCACTCCCGGCCAACCGGCTCTCACGGCGCAGGCTCGGCCGCGGCGCGCCGGGCCGCGAGCCGATAGAGGATCGCACGCTTGTCGGCCGCGCTCGCTTCGTACCAGCCTCTGATCTCGTCGATCGTGCGCAGGCAGTCGCGGCACATCCGCGTCTGCGGATCCATCAGACAGATGCCGAGACAGGGCGAGAGCGGGCTCGCCTCACCCTCCCCATTTTGGCTCATGCCGAGGCGAGCGGCGCGAAATCCTCGCCGGCGAAATCGTAGCTTGTGTTGCAGAATTCGCAGGTCACGGTGATGACCTCGTCCTTGCGCATGTCCTCGATGTCGTCCGCCGGGAAGGAGCGCAGGATCCGCCCGATGCGCTCCTCCGAGCAGCGGCAGCGCGCCTCGATCGGATGGGTCGGATAGACCCGCACGCCCTCGTCATGGAAGAGGCGGAAGAGGAGCCGGTGCGGCGACAATTGGGGATCGACCAGTTCGCCCGGTGTCGCCGAACTCATCAGCACCATCGCGCGCCGCCAGCCGTCCTCGACATCGTCGGCGATGACCGTATAGCCACCCTCGGGCGGCACCCGCTGCAGCATCAGCCCGCCGGCGCGCCAGGCGCCGTTGTCGCCGGAGCGTGCCGCCGACAGTTTGATCCCGGCCTGGATCTGCTCGGATTGCCGGAAATAATGCTGGGCGCATTCGGCCAGGGTTCCCCCGATCAGCTCGACGATGCCCTGATAGCGCTCGGTATGCTCGCCCTGGTCGACGGTAAAGGCGATGTACCCCTTGCCGATCAGCTCGGGCACCGACGGGCTGAGCCCGGAGCCGTCCGCCGGCACCTGATCGAGCCGTTCGCGATCGTATTGCGCATAGCCCCGCACTGCGCCCTCGGTCGACACATCGGCGACAATGAGGCGCACCGGCCCGTCGCTCTTGGTCTGCAGCGTGAAGATGCCGTCGTATTTGAGGGCGCCCGCGAGCACCACGGCGAGCGTGATCGCTTCGCCCAGGATCGCGGCGACCGGCTCGGGATAGTCGTGCTGCGACAGGATGCGGTCGACCGTCGGCCCGAGCCGGACCAGCCGACCCCGCAAGGCAAACGGGTCGATTTGAAAGGGCTGAACGAGATCGTCGATTCTCGGGTCGGACTCGCTAGGCAAAATAATAGACTCCGCTCAGTTCAGCCCTCGCCCGCACCGCGGGAGAGGGAGGGGCCCATCGCGCAGCGATGGGAGGGTGAGGGTCTTTCGCTAGCCGACACCCTCACCCGGCCGTCGCTAGCGCGCCGGCCACCCTCTCCCGCGGTGCGGGAGAGGGAAGATAGTCAACCCAGGCACCACGCCAGGATGCCCTTTTGGACATGCAGCCGGTTTTCCGCCTCGTCCCAGACCACCGATTGCGGGCCGTCGATGACCCCCGCCGTCACCTCCTCGCCGCGCTTCGCGGGGAGGCAATGCATGAAGATGGCGTCGGGCTTGGCCTTCGCCATCAGGTGCTCATCGACGCGGTAGGGGGCCAAGAGATTGTGCCGGTTGACGCTCGCCTCGACCCCCATCGACACCCAGGTGTCGGCGACGACGCAATCGGCGCCGGCCACCGCCTCGTCCGGCTCGCGGGTCAGGGTGACCCGCCCGCCTTCGCGCCGCGCCCAGTCCATGACCGCCGGTGGCGGCGGCAATGAATCGGGGCAGGCCAGCCGCAACGTAAAGCCAAAGCGGATCGCGGCATGGATCCAGCTGACCGCGACGTTGTTGCCGTCGCCGCTCCACGCCACCACGGTATCGGCGACCGGCCCCTTCTTTTCCTGCAACGTCATCACATCCGCCATGATCTGGCAGGGGTGCGAGGAGTCGGTCAGGCCGTTGATCACCGGCACGGTGGCATACCGCGCTAGATCGTCGAGCTTCGCGTGGTGGTTCGTGCGGATCATGATCGCGTCGACATAGCGCGACAGCACGCGCGCGGTGTCGGCGATCGTCTCGCCGCGGCCGAGCTGGCTGTCGGCGGTGCCGAGGATGATCGCATCGCCGCCGAGCTGGCGCATCGCCACCTCGAACGACACGCGGGTGCGGGTCGACGGCTTCTCGAAGATCATCGCCAGCGTCTTGCCTTCGAGCGGCCGGTCGTGCCGGCCGTTCTTATAGGCAAAGCCGAGATCGAGGATGCTCTTCAGACCCGCGGTCTCGTAGCGGTCGATGTCGAGGAAATGGCGGGGCGGCTCGGCATCGCCCCGCCCGCCGAACGGTGCCGCGCCAACATTCGCCCTTGGCGCCACCGCCCTCACGACGCGGGCCATTCCCGCGCCACCTTGTTGAGGATGCTCATCGCCTCCTCGATCTCGGCCTCGCTCACGATCAGCGGCGGCAAGATGCGCAGCACATTCTCGCCGGCGGTGAGGCAGAGGAGCCCCTGCGCCCGCAGCTTGGCGACGAAATCGCCGGCCGTCACCGTCGGCTGGCAGCGCATGCCGAGGAGGAGCCCCGAGCCGCGCAGCTCGGCAAAGAGCTTCGGATAGGCCCCGACGAAGGTTTGGAGTCGGTCTTGCAGCAACCCGGAGACCTTCTGCACGCGCCCGAAAAAGCCCGGTTCGAGCATCACATCGAGGACCGCGTTGCCGGCCGCGACCGCCATCGGGTTGCCGCCGAAGGTCGAGCCGTGGGTGCCGGGGACCATGCCGATTGCGGCCTTCTCGCTCGCCAGGCACGCGCCGATCGGGAAGCCGTTGCCCAGGGCCTTGGCAACCGCCATCACATCGGGCGGGACGCCGGCCCATTCATGGGCGAAGAGCTTGCCGGTGCGGCCCATGCCGCACTGCACCTCGTCGAAGACGAGGAGCAGTCCGAACTCGTCGCAGATCGCCCGCAATCCCTTCAAATAGTCGGCCGAGGGGGCGCGCACGCCGCCTTCGCCCTGCACCGGCTCGATGAGGATTGCCGCGGTCTCCTTGGTGATTGCGGCCCGCATCTCGTTGAGATTGTTGAACGCGACGTGGTCGAACCCATCCATCACCGGGCCGAACCCCTTGAGGTAGCCTTCGGCCCCAGCCGCCGCGAGCGTCGCAAAGCTGCGCCCGTGGAACGAACCGTGGCAGCCGATCACCCGATAGCGCTCGGGATGGCCGGTCTCGCTCTGGTATTTGCGCGCGACCTTCAATGACAGCTCGACCGCCTCGGCCCCCGAATTATTGAAGAACACGGTGTCGGCAAAGCTGTTGGCAACCAGCCGCTCGGCGAGCTTCTGCTGGCCGGGGATCTGGAACAGGTTCGACGAATGCCACAGAGTTTTCGCCTGGGCGGTCACCGCCTCGATCAGCGCGGGGTGGCAATGGCCCAGCGCGGTGACGGCGATGCCGCTGGTGAAATCGAGAAACTTGCGGCCGTCGGTGGCGTAGAGATAAGAGCCTTCGCCCCGATCGACGGCGACATCCCACCGACCGTAGGTCGGCATTACAGCTGAAATCACGGGTTTTCTCCTGCGCGGTAGACGCGATAGAATTGCGGATATGCTGGACGGGCGCGAACTATCGTCGTCGCCGGTCCGCCCGCGACCCGCGTGGGGCCGCCATCCTCTGCCGGCTCGTCATGCCGGAATCGCGCATCATCGCCGCTCTCCTCGCCGCGGCGGGCCGGCCAAGCCGCGCCCCCGAAGCACCGGGCAGGAAAGCGGCGGAGTATGAGGATGGCGGCGAGAGCTGTCAATTCGCCAGAGGAGGCGATGGTGAGTGAGTTCGAGTTTCGGTTTCCGGTCCACAGCCGTTCCTCCGGCGTCACCTCGCCGGCTGTCTCTGCATGACTGCGCCGGCCCATCACCACGGCGGCGCTTCCGGCCACCTTCATGCCGCACCCGATTTCGGGCGTGCGTTCGCCTTCGGCGCGGTGCTCAATCTGGCTTATGTCGCCGCCGAGGCGTTTTATGGGGTTGCATCGCACTCGCTCGCGCTCCTCGCCGACGCCGGACATAATCTGGGCGATGTGCTCAGTCTGGCGGCGGCATGGGGCGCCTCGACGCTTGCCCGGCGCGGGCCGGGAGGCCGCTACACCTACGGGTTGCGCGGCAGCACGATCCTGGTCGCGCTCGCCAATTGCGTCCTTTTGCTCGTCATTACCGGCGGGATCGGATGGGAGGCGATCCGCCGCCTCCAAGAACCCGAGCAGTTGTCGGGCTCGACGGTCGTCATCGTCGCGGCAATCGGGATCGTCATCAACGGCGCGACGGCACTGCCGTTCATGGCCGGCCGCAAGAGCGATCTCAATGTTCGAGGCGCGTTCGTCCATCTGGTGTCGGATGCCCTGGTGGCGTTCGGGGTGGTCCTCGGCGGCGCCCTCATTGTTGCAACCGGCTGGTTCTGGCTGGACCCCGCCATCAGCCTGATCATCAGCCTCGTCATCGTGGTGGGCACCTGGTCGCTGCTGCGGGATTCGGTCGATCTCGCGCTGGGGGCCGTGCCGGGGAGCATCGACCGGGAGGCGGTCGCAGGCTATCTCGGTTCGCTACCCGGCATCGCGGCCGTCCATGATCTGCACATCTGGGGGATGAGCACGACCGATACGGCGCTGACCGCCCATCTGGTGCGCCCGGAAGGCGTATGGTCCGATCCGTTCCTGCACCACGTCGCGCACGAGCTCGAGGAGCGCTTCGGCATCGGCCACGTGACCCTGCAACTGGAGACCGCCGCCGATGCGGATGCCTGCCGGCTCGCGCCCGACGATGTCGTCTGACGGGAGCGTATGGGCTCGCGGCTCGGTTTGATCTCGCGGCGAGGCTCGCGCGCCTATAGTCTTGCGGCAGACCAGAGCCCGAGGGGGGTAGCAGATGCCACACGCTCTCTACGTTTGCCTGCAGGACGACGACAAGATCGCGGCCTTAGCGCTGGATGCGGGCACCGGCGCACTGACGCCGCAAGCCGAGGTTGCGGTCGCGGGCGGACCGTCTGGGCTGGCGATCAGTAACGACCGGCGCGTCCTCTATGTCGGGCATCGCACCCACCCGGCGATCTCGAGCTTCCGGATCGACCAAAGCACCGGGACGCTGACGCTGCTCGGGACCATCGCGCAGGAACACGCGCCGACGTTCATGGCCCCCGACCGCACCGGCCGTTATCTGCTGTGCGCCTATTACCAGGGCGGCGGGGCGGCGGTCTATTCGCTCGGCGCAGACGGCGCCGTCGGTGCCGCTGCCCAGGCGTGGCTCGCGACGGCGACCGGCGCCCACGCGATCGCGACCGACCCCTCCAACCGGTTCGCCTTTGTGCCGCACATCGCCCGGCTCAACGACAACGTCATGGAGCCGCCCAAGAACAACCCCGGCCCCAATATGATCATGCAATTCAAATTCGACGCGCAGACCGGCCGGCTCAGCCCCAATTCGCCGGCGCGGGTCGAGCCGCCCGAGATGACCGGGCCGCGCCACTATTGTTTTCACCCGACCCGGGATGTCGCCTATTTCTCCGACGAGCAGGGCTGCAGCGTCACCGTCTACCGGCTCGACCCGGCGACCGGCACCCTCGCCGCCGCGCAAACCGTCGCGACGCTGCCCGAGGGGTATTCCGGGCGCAATACCTGCTCGCAGATCCACCTCACGGCGTCCGGGCGCTTTCTCTACACCGCCAACCGCGGCCACAACAGCATCGCGGGCTTCGCGGTCGATCCCGCCACCGGGCATCTGACGGCAATCGGGCGCGTTCCGACCGAGGCGGTCCCCAGCGCCTTCGGCCTCGACCCGACGGGAAACTACCTCTTCGCTGCCGGCTCCGCCTCCGGCCGGCTCGCCGCGTACCGCATCAACGGCGACACCGGCGCGCTGACCCCGCTGGCGACCTGCGCCGTCGGCCAGCGGCCGATGGCGGTGCTGGCAACGCGCCTCGGCGCCTAGCGGCCAGGGAGAAAATCCGGTGAGAATTGGCCTCTTCTACCAGATCCAGGTGCCCAAACCCTGGACCCCCTCCAGTGAATCGCAACGCATCCATGAGGCCCTCGAGCAGATCCCCTATGCCGAGCAGCAGGGCTTTGAGAGCGTGTGGTTCTCCGAGCATCACTTCCGCCCGGTATGGTCGCACAACAGCGCCCCGGATCTGACGCTGGCGGCGGTCAGCCAGCGCACCAGCACGATCCGCCTCGGCATCGGCGTGGTGCTGGCGCCGATCCACCACCCGCTGCACGTCGCCGCCCGCATGGCGACGCTCGACATCCTGAGCCACGGGCGGGTCGATGTCGGCCTCGGCCGCACCGGCTATCCCTACCAGATCACCCCCTACGGGGCGGATCTGCGGGACACTCGCGGCATGTGGCAGGAATTCGCCGAACTCCTGCCGCGCATCTGGACCCAGGAGGAGATCTCCTACGACGGGGAGTACTTCAAGATCCCGCGCCGCGAGGTTCTCCCGAAGCCGGTGCAGCGCCCGCACCCGCCCTTATGGTCGGCCTGCGGCAGCGACGAGACCGCGCGCCTCACCGGCAGCCTCGGGATGGGCGGCCTTTTCGGCAGCGAAGGCGGCCCGGACCGGGTCGGGGAACTGATGGCGCTCTATCAGGATGCCTTGCGCACGACGGGCGCGACCCGGAGCGCCGCGCTGATGACTGCCGGCTATTGCCATGAGGATCCGAAAACCGCCGCGAGGCGGGGCACCGAGCTCGTCGGCTGGTACTTGGAGCAGCAGCGCGAGCGCGCCCGCCTGGTGTGGCGCGACTATGATCCCTCGACCGTGCCGGCGGACTACCAGAGCTATTACGCGCGCGACCAGCGCCTCGCCAGCGGGCCGCATCCGGGCGAGCCGACACCCGAGGAGGTTCGCGAAGAGGGCAGCAAATTCTGCGTCGGCACCCCCGCCGACTGCATCCGCTTTCTCGAAATGTACGAAGCCCTCGGCATCGAGGAAGTCTTCCTCCTCTGTGCCATCGGACCGGCCGCACACCAGGAGGTCCTCCACACCCTTCGCCTTTTCGGCGAGGAGGTCATCCCCCACTTCCAGAAGAAATCCGCGCGCGGTTAAACCAAATTTTGCCGAGATCACTGCGAGGAGCGAAGCGACGAAGCAATCTCGGTGAATTCGCGATCATTTAGCGTTCGAGCGCGCCGCAACGCGGACGGGGGCGTTGTCGAGATCGGGCAGGTTGCTGGCCGATACCGCGCCCAACCGCGACCCCTTGGTCACCGCCAGCGCAGCGCGGGCGGTCTCGTTTTCGGTGATCTTCGCCATGATCGCTTCCTTGGCGCGGTCGAAGACGCCTCGGTTGGTGGCGACGAAATCCCGCGATTGGCGCAGCCCCGAAAGGTATCCGTTGATCTCGGGCACGACATAGCGCGCCACCATGTCCCAGCTGCGCGACGTGTTTTCCGGGTTGGCCCAATCGTGGACAAAGCCGACCAACGTGCCAAAGCCGCCGCTGATCTCGATCACGGACTTGATCCGGGCGACCAGATCATCGGGAGTGCCGATCGTCGCCGCGGCGCCCTCGCCGAACCCGGTCTTCCAGACCGCCTCGTCGGGGTCGGTAAAGGGCTTGGCGCCTGGCCGCTGCAATGTGCCGACGATGTATTCGTTGTGGTGGCGCATGAGGCCGTGGCGAGCCTCCTCCCGCGCCTTCTCGCGGGTCTCGGCGATGTGCCAGCTCAGGAGAACACGCCATTTCTTGCGGTCGACCTTCGTGCCGTGCTTCTTGGCGGCGGCCTCGGCAAAGCCCCATTGCGTCGGCAGCGAGTTGAGGCCTTCTTCCGACAGGGACCCGATCGAGATGACGCCGATGCCGTGCTTGCCGGCGAGCGTCATCCCCGACGGGCTGATCTGCGAGGCGGTGGCGAACGGCATATCCTCCTGCAGCGGCAACAGCTGCAAGGCCGCATCCTGCAGGGTGTACCAGTCGCTCTTGGCGGTCACCCGCTCGCCCCGCATCAGCCGCCGGATGACGCCGATCGCCTCGTCCTGGCGGTCGCGCTGCACCATCGGATCGATGCCGAGTGTGTGGGCATCCGAGGCGAGCGCGCCCGGGCCCGTGCCGAAGATCGCCCGCCCGCCCGACATCCAATCGAGCTGCACCATGCGCTGCGCGGCATTGAACGGGTGGTGATAGGGCAGGGAAACAACCCCGGTCGCCAGCTTGATGCGCTGCGAACGCTGCGCCGCCGCGGCCAAAAACATCTCGGGCGAGCCGATCGTCTCCCAGCCGCTCGAATGATGCTCGCCGCACCAGAATTCGTCATAGCCGAGCTTGTCGAGCTGCTCGACGAGATCGAGATCGCGGCGGAACTGCAACAACGGATGCTCGCCCACGGGGTGATGCGGGGCGAGAAAGGCGCCGAAATTCAGACGCGGCATAAGGGGCTCTCCTGGATCGGTGTCAGGTGCATACTCTACCCGCTCAGACGGGTTTAGTCCCGACCGCGCAGTGATAGGCCTGGGCGATGAAGAAGGTGCCGTCGGCTTCGGCCTGGGCGACGGCCTGCTGGAACGCCTGGGTTTCGGCCGGGCTGAGGGCGGCGAGGATCTGTTGCTGGTAGCGCTCGATGCGCTCCGAGCCTGGCACGACCGAAACCATCTGCGGGAAGCATCTGAGCCCGGTGAGGCCGAGTGCGGCGAGGCGGCGGTAGAGGCTCATATCGGCGACGCCGTTCGGTGCCGCTCCGCCGCCGATGATGCCGGGGGCGTCGACCTTGGCCTTCAGCGCTGGATCTAGCGGCAGATTGACCCAGAACGGCATGTCGACCGCGCGCACCACGATGCCGACCCGCCCGCCGGGTCGGGTCACCCGCACGATCTCGGAGAGCATGAGGTCGGCGTCGCCCTCCTCGAACACGGTCGAGGAGAGCGCGACATCGACCGCGTCATCGGGCAGCGGCAATGATTCGGCGCGCCCTTCTCCGAAATCGATATGGTCGATGAGGCCCGCACGGTGGGCCAATGCCCGCGCCTCGCGCAAGAGATAGGGGCTCATGTCTCGGCCGATCAGGCGATTTTTGCCCCCGGTGCGGCGGGCCAGCTCGCGCATGATGACACCCGAGCCGCAGCCGACTTCGAGGACGCTCTCGCCGGGCTGGATCGCCAGCGCGTCGAGGAGCCCGCGCACGATTGCCATGTATCCCGAGCGGCCGCGCTCCTCGAGGCTGGCGACGCTACCGAGCAAGGCCCCGCCAAGGACGATCGTGCAATAGCGCGCGGATAGCGTAGGGATCAGCGGCTCCCACTGCCCCGGCGACAGATCGAGCGGCAGCAGCACCAGCGGCGGTCCTTCCCCGCGCACCCGGTACGAGATGCCGGCGATCTCGCCCTCCTGCGCCGCCGGCCCGGAAGCGGGCAGCGCGTCGGGGCGCCGGAGAAATTCCTGCATCGCCGCGCCGATGCCGTCGCCGCGCTCGGCGGCGATGTCGGCCCAGGTGTGCCCGATGTAATCGTCGAGCACCACGGTAGTGGCCTCAGGCAGCTCGACCAGCCCCGCCGCCACGCGGCGCGCACCCGGCCCATGGTCGCCGGTCACGACCAGCAGCCGCCCGGCGAGCGGCGCCAGGACGGCGGTGTCGAGCACCGCCGGACACAGCAGCGTCAGTGACGCGATCCGCTGCGGATGCCGCGCCGCGAAGCCGCGCAGGTCGGCCGCACCGCGCCCGGCAAAATGGGTGCTCTCGACCCCGAGATGATCGAGCAACTCGGCGAGGCAGGCCTCGACCGGCCGGTCCTCCTCGGGGTTCCTGGTGATCGCTATGGCCGTGCCCCCCTAGTAATAATTGGCGCCGCCGTTGACGTGGATGGTCTGGCCGGTGATGAAGCCGCCATCGTCGCTGACGAGGAACAGGCAGGTGGCGGCGATCTCGTCGACCTTGCCCTGGCGGCCCAACGGGATGCCGGCGGCGCTTGGCGGCCGGCTCTGGTACCATTCGGGGTTGTCCCGCCTGGTATCGATGCTGCCGGGCGAGACCACATTGACCCGGATGTTGTGCTCGGCGAATTCGGAGGCGAGCGCGCGGGCCATCCCGACAAGGCCCATCTTGGCGGCCGAGACATGGGCGCGCCCCTTGCCGCCGGTGAAGGAGCCATCGCCGGTGAAGAAGAGGATCCGGCCGTATTTGTTCTTGACCATCGACGGCATGACCGCGCGGGTCAGGTAGAGCGCCCCGTCGAGGACGACGCCCCGCACCGCCTCCCAATCCTCGACCGTCAGCTCGGTGAACGGCTTGTGCGGGCGGATCGCGGCATTGTTGATGAGGATGTCGACGCGGCCGAACTCGGAGAGCGCCTTCGCCGCCATCGCCTCCACCTCGCTGCGCTTGGCGACATCGGCAATGATCGGCAGCGCCTTGACCCCGAGGGCCTGGGCTTCGCGCGCAACGGATTGGGCCTCCTGCTCGTTGCTGCGCGCGTTGACGACGACAT
>Ga0182024_10021496_pt1 | contig 11710 bp, 11 predicted proteins | sample P32metaG_FD_120480 | JGI IMG/M metagenome (GOLD analysis project Ga0182024, IMG submission 120480) | Permafrost microbial communities from Stordalen Mire, Sweden - P3-2 metaG (Illumina Assembly) | ecosystem: Environmental > Terrestrial > Soil > Wetlands > Permafrost | place: Sweden: Stordalen... | reverse complement strand
TGGGGGGGAGAAGAAGCGCAACGAGATTTTCCAGATGGCCGTATGCGATCCGCGCCTGGCGCTGATGGACGAAACCGATTCGGGGCTGGACATCGACGCGCTGAAGGTGGTGGCCAACGGGGCCAACAGCTTGCGGCGTCCGGATCGGGCTATCATCATCGTGACGCACTACCAGCGATTGCTCAATTACATCGAGCCGGACCTTGTGCACGTCATGATGGACGGCCGAATCGTCAAATCGGGCGACAAGAATCTGGCGCTGTCGCTGGAAGAGCGCGGCTACGATTGGGTGGAGCGCGAAGTCGCCGCGGGAGTTTGAAGGTAGACAGGAATCGGCAATGACACGACTGGCCGCCCAAAATCAAAAGAATCTAGATCAAAAGAATCTGGATCAAAAGAATCTCGCCGAGCAGTCGGCGGCCCAAATCATTCCGTCCAATGGCCGGCCGTGGCTGGATGCGCTGCGCGCTGCGGGCATGGAGCGATTCAAGGCGGTGGGGTTTCCGACTACGATGCAGGAAGATTGGCGACTGACCAACGTGGCGCCGATCGCGCGGACTAAATTCTTCTTCGCGACTCCCACGTCAGGCGATGACGGCGGACAGTTGGTGCTCGAGCATGGCTTTGGCGACGATGCGCTGGCGGAGCTGGTTTTCCTCAACGGGCATCATGCACCGACCCTGTCGCGCCTGGGCAAGCTGCCGCGCGGTTTGAATGTCACGACACTGAGCCAGTCGCCGGCGGCGGATAACGGGCTTCTTGAGCGGCATCTGGGTCGATTGGCGGACATCAACGCCAATCCATTTGTCGCCCTCAACGCCGGCTTGATGCGGGATGCGGTGCTCGTGCACGTGTCGCGCGGCGTGAATGTCGAAGGGCCGATCCATTTGTTGTTCGTTTCGGCGGCAGGCAGCGAGCCGATCCAATCGCATCCGCGCATCCTGATCATCGCCGAGGACAATAGCGAGCTGACCCTGGTCGAGACTTTCGTGGGCGGCAGCGGCGTACATCTGTGCAACGCGGTGACGGAAATCCATGCCGGGGCCAATTGCCGGATTGATCATAACCGCCTGCAGCGTGGCGGCGCCGAGGCGTTCGCAGTTTCGACGGTGGCCGGCAGGCTGGGGCGGGGCGCCCGGTTGATCAACCACTCGGCCACGCTCGGGGGCAAGCTGACCAGAAGCGATTTAACGATCGCCCTGGCCGGCGACGGGGCTGATGCCACAATCAACGGCTTGGTGATCCTGGACAAGGACCAGCATTGCGACAACCACACGCTGCTGGACCACGCGGCCCCCCACTGCCCCAGCCACGAGCTGTACAAACACGTGCTGGGGGGCAAATCATCCTGCGTGTTTCGCGGCAAAATCCTGGTGCGGGCGGGCGCGCAGAAGACCGATTCGAAGCAGACCAGCAAGTCGCTGCTGCTGAGCGATGAAGCGACGATGAACAGCCAGCCGGCGCTGGAAATTTATGCCGACGATGTGAAATGCACGCACGGGAGCACGACCGGCCCAGTGGACGAGGAGATGGTGTTCTACCTGCGCTCGCGCGGCGTCGGCCTGGAGGCGGCGCGGCACCTGCTGTCGTATGCCTTTGCCGCCGATATTACCCGTCGGATCAAGGTCGAGCCGGTTCGCCGGCGGCTGGAAGATTTCCTGGCGGCCCAGCACGGCCTGCCGCGGGACCTGCGCATCACCGATCTGGGCGAGCACGATGAAAAGGCCCGATGAAAAATCTTCTCAGTCCTCTGCCGTTATGGACGAAGGAATCGAATCGTCGTCCGAATTAGGCGTGGGCCGCATCCGCGCCCAGTTTCCCATCCTGGAGCGGAAGATCCACGGCAAGCCGCTGATTTATTTTGACAATGCCGCCACGACGCAGAAGCCGCAAGTCGTCATCGACGCGCTCCAGCACTATTACGAATCCCAGAACGCAAATATCCATCGTGGCGTGCACACGCTCAGCCAGGAGGCGACGGCGGCGTATGAGTTGGCGCGGCACAAGATCGCCCGGTTCATTAACGCCGCGGAGGATCGTGAGATTATTTTTACCCGCGGTACCACCGAAGGCATTAACCTGGTGGCGTCCAGCTATGGGCGCAAGTTCCTCAAAGCCGGGGATGAAATCGTCCTGTCGGCCATGGAACATCATTCCAACATTGTTCCCTGGCAGATGCTGGCCGACCAAATCGGGGCGAAAATCCGCGTTGCGCCGATGAACGATCGCGGCGAACTGGTTATGGACGAGTTTGCCCGCCTGCTGAATGAACGGACCAGGATCGTCTCGATCGTGCATCTGTCCAATTCCCTGGGCACGGTGAACCCGGTGCGGGAGATCATTGCCCAAGCGCACCAGCGCGGGGCGATTGTGCTGGTGGATGGGGCGCAATGGGTTGCCCACGCCCCGACCGATGTGCAGGCGCTGGACGCGGATTTCTACGCGTTCTCCGGTCATAAGCTCTATGGCCCGACCGGCATCGGCGTGTTGTACGGCAAGGCCAGGCTTTTGGAATCGATGCCCCCCTACCAGGGCGGCGGCGATATGATCAGCTCGGTCAGCTTCGAAAAAACAACCTACAACGTTCTGCCGCACAAATTCGAGGCCGGTACTCCGCATATCGCCGGCGGAATCGGGCTGGGAACGGCCATCGATTTCCTGACCGGGATCGGCATGGACAACATTGCTCGATACGAACAGGAACTGCTGGACCATGCGACCCAGCGCCTGGGGGCCATCGGCGGTTTGCGCTTGATCGGCACGGCCCGGGAGAAGGGGGGCGTGCTGTCGTTCGTCATCGACGAGCCGGCGATCGCGTCGCTGGATGTGGGCATGATGCTGGACGCCCAGGGGATCGCGGTGCGCACCGGCCATCATTGCTGCCAGCCGGTGATGGATCGCCTGCGGATCAGCGCCACCGCCCGAGCGTCGCTGGCGATTTACAACACCAGGCAGGAGATCGACATCCTGGCCGATGCTTTGCAGCGGATTGTTGCAAGCGAATCGGCCAAAGCGCCCCGGCCCAGGCCGGCGGCGGCCGGAGCGGATTTGACTTTCCCGCAGGCGGCGGCCCCTTCGCCGCACGCCGCGGCCGAGGAGCTAATCGAGCTGTTTGATCTGCTTGGCGATTGGGAGCAACGCCATCAATACCTGATCGAACAAGGCGAAAAGCTGCCTCCGCTCCCGGCCGCGCTGAAGAGCGAATCCAATCGCGTTCGAGGTTGCATGAGCCTTGTGCATATGTTCGCGCGCAAGCAGCCGGGAACGGCGGATACGATCGACTTCCTGGCCGACAGCGACGCGGCGATCGTGCGCGGGCTTATCGCCCTGCTGCAAAAAGTCTATTCCGGCCAACCGGCGCGGGACATTGTTTCGTTCGACATTGCAACGCTGTTGAATCGGCTGGGATTGAACCAACATCTGAGCATGGGCCGGCGCAACGGACTGGCGGGAATGATCGACCGCATCCGCGCAGAAGCAGCCGCGCTAGGGCAGGGTGTGGGGAAATGAAAATGGACGAGCCGACCCCCGATCGCCAGGGCCTGCCGGTACTTCCTACATCGGGGAAGCTCGAGCAAGTGCAGAATCCGCAGCCGCAGGCACCGGCTCTGATGCAGCACAAATCGCCGCCGGATCTTCCCCCGGCCCAGCGGGCGCTCGAGGCGACCATCGTCGAAGTGCTGCGCAGCGTGTATGACCCGGAAATCCCCGTCAACATTTACGAGCTGGGACTGATCTACGAGATTGATATCGATCCACAGAATCACGTGAAAGTGAAAATGACTCTGACCGCGCCGGGGTGTCCCGTGGCCGGATCTTTGCCGGTGGAGGTGGAGCGCAAGATTGAGGCGATTCCGCAGGTGAGCGGCGCGGAAGTCGAATTGGTCTGGGACCCGCCGTGGGACAAAAGCCGCATGTCCGAGGCGGCGGTGATGGATTTGGGGCTCATCTAGAGCATCGGCGGCGCTCGGGGCCGCCGTGACAATTCCGGGCGCGGCCGATACATTGCCAGCGATGCGGCGAGGCGCAAGGTGTGCGATGTTGTCGGCAGGCCTGGCGGCCGCGTCGATGGGCGGCGCCGGCTGGGCGTGGGGCGATGATATTCAATTACCCGCCGTTGCGGACGTGTCGTTGTTGACGCCCGGGGATGCGGCCAAGCTGGCCGGGTTGGCGCCGCGGATCGACGCCGATCCGCTTTTCGCGACGGACTTGGGAGATGAGGCGGTGTACACCACCCCGCCGCCGCCGCGCGAGGATGAGGGGGTCAACGGCGGGGGCGCGCACTTCGATATCGATTTTGCCTACCTCGACCGATACGTCTATCGCGGGGTCAACCACGACGCGGTCGCCGCAAACGCCAGGTCGCTCAACCTGCTTTTCGAGGGTCGGCTGACGTTTGATCTGGGATCGTACCCGCATCCGTTTGTTGGACTTTTCACGGACATCTACGATTCGGACCCGGTCTCGCGATTCCAGGAGATTCGCCCCTATGCGGGTTTTGATTGGAACCTTCGGCCGTTTCTGTTGGAGGCGGGAAACATCGAATACATCTACCCGCAACGGGAACAGTTCAACCAGCCGGAGGTCTATGCCAGGATCGAGTTAGATGACTCGCTGCTTTTCCGCAGTGAACAGCCGATTCTCTCTCCGTACATCCTGGGGGCTTATGACTATCACAAGAATCCCGGGACGTACATTGAATTCGGCATGAAACACGATTTCCCGTTCGAGGATTTTGGGCTGACGATCAGCCCGCAAGTCGCCGTGGCGTGGATCAGCGGGTTGCAGCAGCAGTTCATTTTCATCAACACGGTCAAATCCACGGGCTGGCAGCACATGGAAGTGGGGCTGACCGCAACCTATTCACTCAACCAGCTTTTCAACGTCTCGCGGCGGTTTGGCGAATTCGATTTGAAGGGATATTTCTTCTACGACGAGCGACTCAACAGCAAGATTACAGCAGACAACGTGCTATGGGGCGGGGTTGGGGTTGGGTTCAAGTATTAGAGATGCCGACCGAAAGTCGTCATGCCGCCATGGAGCAGGAATAAGCTATCGCCGTTTGGCCAACACCGAATCCAGATATCCGCTGAGAATGGGCTCAATCGCGTCGCGTAATTTCGCGTTGGCGAAACCCGCCCAGGAGATGCCTGTTGTCACATCCAGCGGCCCATCCAGCGGCTTGCCGCGGCCATCGGTCAGGATGACGCCGGCTTGCTCGGCGATCAGCCAGGTGGCGCAGTCGTAAGGATGACAGCATAGCCCCTGCGGCTGATTCTGAATCTGGTAAAACAATGGCCGAAGGTCGGCGTTGAAGCGGTCGTGGCCTGCGATCAATTCGTAAAACTGTCCACCGGTGCAAATGTATTGATCGTCAAACACGGTTGCCCGGGTGACATCGGCCGGCCCGATCAGCCGGCTGACCAGATGCTCCATCACTTCCGACGCCAATACCTTTGTGCCCGGGAAAAAATTTGCCACCGAGGCGAACCCATGATCGATCGTCGCCGCCGTGGAGGGGGCCAGCTTCAGCGGCTGGCGATCGCCGCTGCGCAGATCGTGTCGCTGGCCTAGCGACGGACTGCCTTTGATCGCCCACAACACGTCGGCGAACCCCATCTTACTGGTGGGCAATTCGGTCATCACGGCCACTTCGATGTCGCGGAGGCGCGTGGCGTGCCCCTTGTTGGGCGCCACCCCGGCAATCGCCCAGGCGGGACGTTTGTCGTACATGATGCCGCGCGTGCCGTCGATGGGATCGACGATCACGCGAATGGCCGCATCCTCCTGCGACGTTCCGTCAGGAAAAACACGGTATTCTGCATCGCCACCCTCTTTATCCTCCAGACCCTCGGCCACGAGCACCAGCGGCGTCTGCCTGCCCCATTCCTCGCAGAATTCCACCAGCAGGGGCTCAACCTCGGTGTCGATCTTGTAAATCGTGTCGGCAGAACTGGACCGGCTGACTTCATGGATCCGCGCATCTGAATGCGAGCGCATGACCAGCTCACGAATCGTCCGCTGGAAGCAAATCAGGCGATCGACGATGGATTGGGGATTGGGGAGCATCTTGATCGTCACACAATAGTGGTTCCCACCGCCCACGCCCCGGGGCTGGAGTCCAGAAACGCCTCGGGCTTACGCCCGGTTTTCTGTTCGTATTCTTTCATGATTTGTGCGATCGCTGCGTCGGCGCTTGGGGTAGATTCGGCCAGAACGGCCACGGTTCCGCCGCTGCCGCCGCCGGTGATTTTGGCGCCAAAGAAGCCGCAAGATTCGCGCCGGCGAACCAGGTCCACCAACAAATCGCATTCATCGGCGCCCAGCAGCGCATCCTTGGTGTACGAAACGTGCGATGCGTACATCAGGTGGCCGGCCTTGTCCAATTCCAACTTGCGCTGGGCCGAATCCGGCGGCAGCGCCGCGGCGGCTTCGAGAAATTGCGCGAAATTCTTCACCCGCCGTGCTTCCAGGACGTGGTGGTCGGTCGCCCCAAGCACATGATAGCTCTGGTCCGGCTCGACGGCGGTGGCGGTATCCATTGTCGAGCCATATTGGGAAATGAACGCCGAACCTTTCATTTCCTGGGGTAAAAATGGCCGGAAGAACCGTTTGTAATCCTCTGGATCGAGGTTAGCCAGGTATCCTCTCATCGGATCGGCAACCAGGGTGGCGCCCACCGCCAGGCCCATTTCGCGCATTTTCTCAAGGATGATGCGATGTCCCATGAACGCGGCGCAGCGCGTTCGGCCGTATGCGCCGCCGCCGATGTTGTGCTTGACGTTGCTGTTGATGCCGATCACGCGCACACCCTGTGGTAGAAGCAGCGGAGGCAGGAGGGTGTGCGGCTGGCAGATCATGCGCAAAAGCGGCCCCGCTTCGCCGGCGCAACTGGTGACTTGATCCATGATACCGCTGGGCGCGCCGACGATGCGATTCTCCACCTCCTGGCACATGGCCGCCAACGACATGGGATCGGTCGAAATGCCCAGATGTTGGACCAGGTTCATCATGGTCGCGACTTCGATTGCAGCCGAGCTGCTTACTCCGGCGCCCAGCGGCACGGTACTGAGCAGGGCCACGCTCAGGCCCGCCAGCATCGCGCTCTTCAGATCCAGCAAGCCGCGCTCGTGCAGGATGGCCAGGCATCCGACGATGTATCCCGCCCAGCGCCGGCCGGGCTGCTTCAGCTGGGCGCGCAGCGAATCGATCGAGTGCCCAGCCAGCTCATCGAGGCTGATGCCAAAAGCAAATGGCCGGCGGTCGTCCAGAAGATTGAAGGAAAAGACCTGCACCTGCCGGTCTTGCCGCTCCTGCAAAGCGACAGCGGCGGCGCGGTCGAGCGTAGCTTCGGCGACCATGGAGCCGGTGTAATCGGCGATGCCGCCCATCACATCCAGCCGGCCTGGGGCGCGGCTGATGCGCGTGGGCCGCCCGGGCTGAAACTCGGCCGATAGCTCCGCGCGCACCCGGGCGCGCAATGCTGGAACAGGCGCCAGGCCCAGCAAATCAAGGCTGGGGCGCGCGTCGGCCCAGTCCTGATTCGGATTGATTGGTGGTTGGCTCAACGCGGTTCTCCGTTGCTTGGGAGCGCAAAATGATCTGCGAGAAGAAGCGATTGCCGGGCGAGGATTCGAAGGTGGCCGACAGGACGTAATTGTGATTCCATTGCAATCCGTCGCAGGCCAGACGAAAGATGTAGGCCCCGCTTGCCCGCTCCCAATGGGCCTTTTGCTGGTCGTAACTTGAAAGGGAAGCGGTCCAGGGATTGGCCATGCGAGCGCCGCGCGGGTCGGGCCAATTGGGGCGGTAATCGTACAATTCGAACAGAATGGTTCCGGCCGACTTGGTGCGATCGCCGAAGCGGTCATCGAATTCCACCAGCGCCTCGACGCCCTCGGGCTTTCCGCCGCCGCTCCAGTCTTTGACTTTGGAGAAGGTATCCAGCTTCATGGCGACGGGCCCGAAGAGGCGGTTTTCTTCCTCGGTACGTGGCTGCGGCAATGTCGAGGAGGAACATCCGGTCACAAGGAGCACGAGGACCACAAACCACGGGATGCGCCGCATCGCTGAAGACTGTAAGAAGGTCCGCAGGAGGTGTCAAAGCGTGACCTTCTGCGCCGATCGGTCGTTTCACGGCAAATCAAACGCAATCCGAATAGCCGCGAAGATGAGCAGAAGCTTGCTTCGGTTCAAGACGGTAATAACGTTTCCCAATCTCGCTCGCGGAATCGTCGTGATGCTGTCCAGGTTTACTGCGCAGATCGTCGGCACACCGTCAGCCGGCTGAAGTACGATCTCGGTTTGAATGTTGCGGATCGTGCGTGAAATGGGACCAACCGTCAGAGCGTTGAGTTTGCCGATGGCGCGGTCTCGCGTCAGAATAACGACAGGCCGGCGACCGATGGGAGCAGGTAGATCCGCCCAGACGACGGATCCCTGCTGCAAATTGGCCATTATCAATCCTCCCAATCACTGAAATCTTCAGGCTCAAGAACTTCCGGCGCCAACTTTGCAGAAGCTTTTGCCAAAAGATCCGCGTCATCACGGGCGGGAGGCTTCAATTCGGTGTCGGGAATGAATTCGATCACTTCGCGCGCGCGGCTGGGCACCCGAAGCTCGACAAACTCTTTCGCTTGGGCCAGAGCTTGGGCAAGCTGCTCGCGGACCAGCGGAATTCCGAATTTTGCCGATATGTCCAGCCCACAACTGACACCTTCCTTACCCTGCACACGCATCACATCACCACGGACATATTGCGCGGCAGCGCGGAGCTCGTAGTCGGGGGCTTGGGTTTCGGTGACGCGGATTCGATCCGGCTGTTCATGAGTGATCGTCAGTGTGCTGGTATGTCGCGAGTTGGAATCTGCTCGTTGGAGCAAGTCATCTAATTGGCGGCATTGCTTCAGATTCAGACGCAGCGAATAAAATGGCACGCGCCCAAATCGACCACTCTGACCCTTCACGGACCCGATAGATGTCCGGGGTGCTCTGGACATTCGAAATATTTTATAACGCCCGCACCTAAAAAGCACGTGAAATTATGTCCACATGTGATTTTAAATACACATTTATATAACCTTGTACAACAAGGTTATAAGCTAGTCGTATTCAAAGCTATCCCTCGCAATTACGAGGGGGCGGTTTTGGCCGATATTTAGTAGTAACCCCGCGGCGATGAAGCTTGCCAATAAGCTGCTGCCGCCGGAGCTGACGAACGGCAGCGTCACGCCGGTGACGGGGAAGAGGCGCATGACGACCATCAGGTTGAGGATCGCCTGCGTGGCCAGGAACGAGACGATGCCGACGGCGACCAGGCGGCCGAAGGGCTCTTTGGTGGCGGCGGCGATTTCGATGCCGGCGGCGAAGAGCACGATGTACGCCGCCAGCACCGCCACCGAGCCGACCAGGCCGAATTGCTCTCCGATAATCGCGAAGATCATGTCGTTGTGAAACTCCGGGACGCTGTGACCGACGGGGATCACCCCCAGGCCTTTTCCCGTCACGCCGCCCGAGCCGTCGGCCACCAGGGCCCGATCCTGCTGGAACCCCGCCTCGCGCATTGTCTTGGGATCCTTGCTGAACAGGCCGCGCACATAGCCGCGCTGATAATCGTGCACCAGCGACGGCAGCTGTTGAAAAAACGGCACGCCCTTTTGCCCACTGAGCCAGAAAATCGGAACGAACGCCAGGCCCATGGCCACCACCGCAACCAGGTGCTTGATTTTCGCCCCGGCGACGAACAGCATGGCCATGAGGGTTGGGATGAACAGCGCCGCCACGCCTAGCGCGGGTTGCTTGAGGATCAGCATCACGGGCGCTACGGTGAGGGCGAAGGGCGGCAACAGGCCCGACATCGTCCGGTAGTTGCTGCGGAATCGCAGATATCGCGCCAGCACCATCACGAACGAAACCTTCATCAATTCCGACGGCTCGAAACTGAACCCGGGAAACGTGATCCAACAATGGGCCTTGTTGACGCCGCGGACGAACGGCAGCGGATGGCCATGCTGCTCGGCGATCCCACCCAGCACGGTGTAGCCGATCAGCGCCAGACTCAGGAAATACAAACCCCAGGCGTAGCGGCCCAGGGCCAGATAGTTGACCGTCTGCACCGCGGCCATGCATCCCATGGCGATGGCCAGGAAAACAAGCTGCTTAGGCCCATCAGCCGGAGCGGGTGCAACCCAGATGCTGATCACCCCCAGGACCGACAACACGGTCACCGCCACGAGCACCGGCCAGTTGGTCGCGATTGCAAGCTGTTGCCACAGGCGGTTCATGGAATGGGAAGCGACCTGACTCATCGGATCATTCGTATGCCCGCATGGCAATCGCCGCCCCCGGATTGGATGGCGGGTGCAAAAGCCACAGCACCTCGCCGCTGGAGGGTTGGGGAAGCCGCCCGGGCAGATAGACCGTCAGCAGGCGCGTGTTGCGGCCGGTGAGCATTGTGCACCGCACGGCATGCGACAGCGGCGCCAGGGCGCTGTGGCGAGTATCCACAACGGTGTAGGCGATGGCGGCGGAATCGCGCCAGATCCGCAAAACGCGGCGACGCAAGACCACTGCCGTTACCGCCGTGGCAACGACGGCCAGAGCAATTACAGCGCCGGCGATGAGCCGGCTGTTCAGCGGATCGGCCTCATTGCGGAACGTCCATTCGGTGGGATCGTCCGGGTTTACGTGCAGCGAAACGGTTTGTCCGGTCGTAATGTAACTGTCCAACGCGCCCGACACGGTGACCGTTTGCCCCCCGATGGCAAAGCTGAGAGTGCAGACGGTGCCGGGAGGAAACTTGGCGCCGGTGCGCGAATCGCCATTGGCGTTGATGATTTTAGCGGTAACCGTGGCGCCATTGGCGATCAGCCATCGCTCCCGGCGATAGGCAATCACCTGCGTGAGGACGAACCAGATTCCAATGATCAGCAGCACCAGGCCGGCCACCCACCAGAAGCGCACCGATGGCTCGAGCCAGCTTCGTCTGCGCACTATTCCGGTGAGGCGGCGCGGCGGCATCTCGATGGATGCCTGCGCCGCTTCGGGGCTGAGGGGCGGGGCCGCGGGGGGCATCGTCGGCGGACGGCGAGAGGCTTCGGGCTGACCGGATGCTTGCATTCATTCTCCCTTACGGAGGGCTAAGGTAGCCGTGCTGGATGCATGCTTCAAGCACATCATGTGCAATCGGCCCGGCCACGCGGCTGCCCGCTTCACCGTATTCCACGAAGACGCAGAACGCCACCTGCGGATGCTCGTACGGCGCATAGCCAATGAACCAGGCGTGGTCGAAATGTTGGGGATCCTGGTACCAGGTCTCGGTACCGGGTGTGCCGACGGGGACTTTCACATACTGGATATTTCCCTGTGCGTCGCGCTGGGGGACTGTCAATTGGGATGACTGGGCGGTGCCGGTTTTTCCGGCGATGTGGATGCGGGCCAGGGGGTCATCCGCCAGCGGGTCGTGCTGTTTCCGCGGCAGGATGGAATGCCCGCTCCCATCCTCGCCGTTGATGACGCGGAACATGCCCTCCTGAACGGCTTTGAGCGCCTGTGGGGCCAGGTGCAGGTCGATCGAATCGGGACCAGGGTCGGCGGTGGGCTGGGTGGTGGCGCGGCCCATGTCCTGGGGATCGACCAGCCGGGGGCGCTTCCAGATTCCGTCGCGGGCAATGGTCGCGGCGACATTGGCCATCTGGAGCGGCGTGGCGTG
>Ga0182024_10021495_pt1 | contig 11710 bp, 8 predicted proteins | sample P32metaG_FD_120480 | JGI IMG/M metagenome (GOLD analysis project Ga0182024, IMG submission 120480) | Permafrost microbial communities from Stordalen Mire, Sweden - P3-2 metaG (Illumina Assembly) | ecosystem: Environmental > Terrestrial > Soil > Wetlands > Permafrost | place: Sweden: Stordalen... | reverse complement strand
GCTATGGAGCACGCGGCGGATATGGTGGAGGAGCGGGTTATTCCGGGCGCGGTGCATACGGCGCACGCGGGAATTTCGCAGGGGGTCGTGGCGGATATGCGGGTGGTGGCGGAGGAAGCTTCCATGGCGGTGGAGGCGGACACGGTGGCGGTGGCGGGCACGGCGGCGGTGGCCGACATTAGCTCAGCCATAAACATAGTTTGAGAATCGCGACTACAACAGGCGGCTTGCGCTGAGCCAAGAGGCGCAGAATTCCTTCTGTAGAATAATTAGTGGTCTAGACATCATACCACTGGTATCTTGATCAGCACCGCGATATTTCTTTTGAATCAAGTTCGCGGGGCCACTTTGCAAAATAGATTACGGACAAGGCTCATATTGTGGGTGGACTATCGCGGAAAAGAATGGCCGCAAATAGAAGTGTTGGAAGGTAGCTTGTGAAGCTGGAACTTTAGGTGGGGCATCTGATTTCCTCGCTTTTGCCTAATACTGGCGTTTTGCGAAGTTCTCAGATTGCGTAGAAATCTTTTGTAGAAAATTTCGTTCGGCGCCTACCCCTTTTTTTCTTGCCATTAAAAAAAATGGCGGAGAGAGTGGGATACTCACCCAGCCGGGTGTCGTATCCTATCCAGTTTTCAAGAGCGTGTAAGTAAGATAAATTCCCAAGACAGCATTGAAATTTTCCATATCGATAGCCCCGTTTTCACGGTTGATTTTCACCGCAACCAAGACCTCTATTCGAACAGTCCTTGTGACTCCACGACAAATTCCTTACTCTTGGGCACGGTGGGCACTTGCGACGCGCTATGCCCGTGTCGCCGAGTTTTCATCCCAAGCTAAAGTCGTCTAAGAACGAACCAAATTCCAAGTGGTAATTCCTATGAGCAATAAGTCGAGTGCGAGAGCCGACCGTTCGCACCGCGGACAAAGCAAAGATTTCACAAATCAGCGCTCATTCGTAAATTGCGCATCGTCGAAGTTCCAGCCACCACCAAGTGCTTTATAGATTTGGACAACGGCAAGCCTGCGATCGAGGGAAGTCTCGGAGAGAGAAAACTCTGCCGGATAAAGAAGTTGCTGAGCCTCCAGGACCTCATAGTAGCTGGCGAGCCCTCCCAAGTATCGCTTATTTGCGATGGTGACGGATTCCGATAGTGCGGCAACCTCGCGCTTCTGCTGTTCCTCTAGAGCGGCGAGCTTCTGGGATGCGATGAGAGCATCCGATACTTCTTGAAATGCCCGTAACGCACTTTGTAAATACTGAAACCTTGCCTGCTCATAGACGGCCCTGGCAGCCCTGCGTTCGTTCGTTAATTGGCCTCCCGTAAAAAGGGGACCTGAAAGAGAGGTTGCAAGTGCCCAAACATTGGCGTTGCTGGTTAACGATGTTAAATCCGTGCTGACTCGTCCGAACAATGCCGTCAAACCAATACGGGGGAAGGAATTCGCATTTGCAACGCCGATGTTTGCCAGCGCATTTCTGAGACTGTCTTCCGCTTGCCGAATGTCCGGACGCCTCTCCATGAGTTGGGACGGAATTCCGGCAGGAATAACCGGGGGAGGATTCAACGCTAATTCTGGAGGGCTTCGTTGGATCGGGCCGGGATTTCGACCGACTAGCACGCAAATCTGATTTTCTTTTACCGTGATCTGGCGCTCAATGTCATCAATCGCCCCCTCAGCCGCAGCCAAAGCCCCCTCAGCGCGTGTAACCTGCAGTTTGGAAGCTATGCCCGCGCCATAGCGCTCGTTAAAAAGCTTAAACGTGGCCTGAAAAGCGTCCCGGCTCTGTTTAGCAACGTCCAGTCGGTGATCCAGTTCCACTAGTTCGAGGTACGTCGCAGCGACGTCGCTTAAGACCGATAGCATCAAGCCACGGCGAGCCTCCAGGGTTCCGAGATACGCGGCGTTCGCTGCTGCCGTCGCGTTACGAGTGCGGCCCCAAAGATCGATCTCCCAGGCAGTGGAGAGACCCGCCAGAAGCAGATTCTGCGTTGGGGCCCCCGCTGGCGGTAAGTCCAGGTTGGGTCTTTCCTTGTATACCCCGCGTACACGCTGTACTCCAGTATCAAAGCCGACCGACGGGTAGTAAGCGGAACGTTGCACGCCGACGTACGCGCGTGCTTCTTGATTGCGTGCGATGGCGGTGCGCAGATCATAATTATTCTTAAGCGCTTCCTTAATCAGCGCTTCCAGCGGCGGATCTGAATAAACGTTCCACCACGCTTGATCGGCCAACGATATTGAATCCGCGAGCGATTGCCCACGAAAGGTGGTGGGAGCCGAGACGGCAGGTCTCTTGTAGGTTGGGCCAAACAGGCACCCATTCAGGAAAAACGCGGCCAGCACCGGAATCGCGGCGGAGCGTTTCACGGAGTACGCCTCCAAGAGATTACCTTGTCCTTAGCGGATTCCACGGTGTAAAAAGCTACGGGTATTATGAAGATAGCGAGCACGGTTGCGGCCACCATGCCGCCGATGACCGCGGTACCGAGGATTTGCCGAGCTGCCGCTCCGGCTCCGGTGGCAATCGCGAGCGGCACCGTGCCGAGGATGAAAGCGAAGGCCGTCATCAGAATGGGCCGCAGGCGAATGCGGGCGCCCTCAAGAGCGGCGTCGGACGCCGATTTCCCATGCAGACGCTCCGACCTGGCGAACTCCACGATCAGAATGGCATTCTTTGCAGACAGGCCAATCAGCATTACCAGGCCGATTTGCGCGTAAACGTTGTTATCGAAGCCCCTTACCCACAGCGCGAGAAAAGCACCGAACACGGCGATCGGCGTCCCCAGCAGAACGCTAAACGGAAGCGCCCAGCTCTCATATTGCGCCGCGAGGATTAGAAAAACGACGAGAAGCGAAAAACCGAAAACCATGGCCGGACTTACTTCCGAGGCAGCCTTATTCTGTTGGTAGGAAAGAGCATTCCAATCGTATCCCATATCTTTCGGAAGCACTTGATTGGATACTTCCACCAATGCCTTCATGGCCTGCACGGTACTGTAGCCGGGAGCAGCCGAGCCCGTGATCTCCACTGCTCGGTATTCGTTAAACCGCGAAGTAAATTCCGGGCCGGCCGTGGTCTTGATGGAAATGACCGAGGAGAGTGGCAACATTTCGTTGTTTTTATTCCGGACAAAAAAGTTCATGACCTCCTTGGCCTCGGTTCGATAGCCCTTTTCCGCACCGATGTACACCTGCCAAGCGCGTCCGAAACGATTGAAGTAGTTCACGAAAAGCGAGCCCATGAAGGCTTGAACGGTACTGTAGACCTCTTTTACTTCCACGCCCTGCTTCAAAACCTTGTCGCGATTCACCTCCACTAGAATTTGAGGAACCCTGGCGTTCAAAGAGCTGTTGAGGTGCTGTAGTTCAGGTCGTTTTTCGGCGGCTTGCATAAATCGGTCGGTGTTCTCCGCAAGATAAGCGACGGATTTCCCTGCCCGATCCTCCAGCATGAAGCTAAATCCTCCTGAAGTTCCAACTCCGGAAATAGCCGGCGGTGAAAAAGCAAAGGCACGCCCCTCTGGCATGTTGTCGAGGTTATCGTTTACCGAATCCATGATCGCCTTGATGCTGGTGTCCTTACTCTTGCGCTGTCCCCAGGGTTTCAACGCCACGAACACAAAGGCGCTGTAGGTTGCGTTCGTCTGGGTAAGAAGACTGTTGCCGACAATCGTGCTGTAGTACTGAACACCAGGGGTGCTCTTGAGCACCGCCTCGACTTTTTTGGTGAAAGCATCCGTGCGCTGGAGCGAGGCCGCATCCGGCAGTTGGATATTCAGATAGAAGTAGCCCTGATCCTCGGTGGGAAGAAAACCCGAAGGAAGCCTGCTTCCTACCAGGAATGCCGCTCCCGCTACCCCTAAGAGCAGGAGCATGCTAAAAACCATTTTTCGGATGAGCAAGCCAGAAACGCTGACGTAGCGGTTCGTGGCTTTATCGAACAGCCTGTTGAACCCACCGAACAGCCTATGCAGCGGCCCAGTGGATTCATGGCGCGGCTTCAAGAGCAAAGAACAAAGAGCAGGGCTCAGCGACAGCGCATTGAACGCAGAAATCATGACGGAGATGGCGATGGTCACGGCGAACTGCTGATACAAACGACCAGTAATGCCTGGAATAAAAGCAGTGGGAACAAAGACGGCCGCAAGGATAAGGGCAATTGCGACCACCGGGCCTCCCACCTGCTCCATGGCCTTGAACGAGGCTTCTTTCGGATTGAGCCCAGCCGCCATGTTGGTCTCGACAGCTTCCACAACAACAATCGCGTCATCAACCACCAGACCGATGGCCAGGACCAAGCCGAATAATGAAAGAGAGTTGATGGAAAAACCCAGCACCGGGAAAAAAATGAAAGTTCCCAGCAACGACACGGGAACCGTCAGGGCGGGAATAAGCGTTGCACGAAAATTTTGCAGAAAAAGGAATACCACCAAGATCACCAGGAGCAGCGCCTCCCACAGCGTAGTGATGATCTCCCGCACGCCTTCTCTCACGGAGAGGGTTGTATCCAGCGAGACTACGTACTCGACGTCATCAGGAAATTTCTGTTTTAGGTCCACCAGCATTTTTCGGACGCCATCGACGGCCTCCACAGCGTTGTATCCTGGTAATTGAAAGACATTGATAATCGCCGCGGGCGCGTCGTTCATGCGACCGATCACGTTATAGGTTTGTGCCCCAAGTTCGATTCGCGCTACGTCCCGCATGCGAATCACCGAACCGTCGGGGTTTTCTCGAATCACGATGTTTCCGAAGTCCGCTTCCGTAACCAGTCGGCCCTGCGCACGCATGGTGTACGTAAACTGTTGGCCGCTCGGAGCGGGCTCCGCGCCCACCTGCCCCGAAGGATTGACGGTGTTCTGTTGCTCCAGCGCATTCACGAGGTCCGGTACGGTGACGCCCAAACTAGCCAACTGGTCAGGCTTGACCCATTCGCGCATGGCATAGGCACCGGCGCCCTGTACCACGATGGAACCGATGCCCTTGATGCGCGTCAGCGGGTCAGCGATGTTGATGTAGGCGTAATTCGCGAGGAATTTCGCATCTCGCGTGCCTTTCGGCGCATAAAGCGCGATGATCATCAGCGGGCTAACATGGGACTTTGCGATGGTCACTCCCTGATTCCGGACCGAGGGCGGCAGTTGCGGCAGCGCGCGATTAACTCGGATTTCGGAAAAGACTTCCGCGATATTGGGGTCCATGTTCAGGTCGAAATCGACACGCAGTTTCATGGTTCCATCATTGGCGTTGAATGAGCGCATATACAACATGCCTTCGACGCCTGCCATGGCTTCTTCGATCGGAGTAGCGACCGAACTTTCGATGGTCAGTGCGTCGGCGCCCACATAGTTGGTGGTCACGACAATTTCGGGAGGAGCAATTTGGGGAAATTGCGCAATCGGAAGGCGCTTCGCCACCACGATTCCGACGATCACGATGAGAATGGAGATGACGATGGCCGTGACAGGCCGATTGATGAAGAATCTTGACATCAGGGTGTCGTCCCGCGATCACCGGCCAGATCCGAAGGGGGCGGCAGCGTGACCTCCTTGGGATCAACGGTCTCTCCAGTCTTGACCTTCTGGAGTCCCTCAATCACCACCCGATCATTGGTCCCCAACCCTTCCGCAATTTCCCAATAGGAACCGATGCGATTGGTAACCTTTACCTTGCGGAATGCAACGTGGTTCTCCGCATCGACAACCGCGAGTTCATACTCTCCCTGCAATTCCTGCACCGCGCGCTGCGGAACCAGCAGAGCATCCTTGTCGATGCGCGTCGCCGCCCGAATTCTTGAGTATTGGCCTGGACGCAGCACGTTTCCGGGATTTGCGAAGATGCCTCGAATCTTGAGTGTTCCGGTCGAGGACTCAACTTCGCGCCCGATGATGTCGATCTTACCTTTCTGGTCGAAAACAGTTCCGTCCGAAAGGATCAGTTCCAACTCAGCCTGATGGCCCAAAACTTTTGCGAGAAAAAATTTCCGCAAGTCTAAATACTCTTGTTCGCTGATCGGAAATTGCACAAAAATGGGATCGATTTGCGAAACGGTGGTTAAAAGGGCCTTTTGATCCGTGCCCACGAGGTCGCCGATATTGGCAACGCGGATGCCGGCTATGCCGTTGATAGGAGACTTTACTTTCGTGAAATCCAGATTTAGTTGCGCACCCTCCAGAGAACTGCGGGCCACGTTTATCTGCGCCTCTGCCCCTTTTACGGCCGCCACGGCATGGTCATACTTTCCCTTCGCGGCGGCGACGGAAGCTTCATTCGCCAGGTTCGACTGAACGGCATCGTCCATCTCCTGTTGGCTGACTGTCCCGTCTTTTACCAACGGAGTGTAGCGCTTCACGTCCAATTGGGTTTTCACGTGGGCCGCTTCAGCCCGGTCGATCTCGGCTTGAGCCGCTTTCACGTCCCCGCGAGCTTGAACCAGTTCCGCGTTTGCCACGTTTAGTTGAGCATTCGCCTGATCCACAACTGCCTGGAACGGTCGTGGATCAACCTCAAAGAGAAGGTCACCGGTTTTCACAAGTGATCCTTCCTTATAGTCTTGGGCCAATAGATAGCCGGTAACCTTGGAGTGGATTTGCGCGTCGATGAACCCAACCGTAGTACCGATCCATTCTGAATAAACCGGAACATCTTTGCGAACCGGCTTCGCGACTTCAACTTTGGTTAATGGAGGCTGCACTTTATGTGAGCAGCTAACCAAACTCAGAACCATCGCGCAAGCAGCCATCCAAAAGGGACCCGCCACTCGGTGTTGCCAACTAAGCGCCTCCAAGGTTTTTAGCGAAATTCTGGCGCCCACAAGGAAGAAAATCCAGGTTAGGCCCACGATTCCAAGACCAGTGAGAATTGGACCTGCGCCTGCGGCGCCTGGGACAAACTGCCGAACAAGGCAAGCGATAAGGAATACCCCGATGAACCACGGGAGATGAATCTTCGAGGTCGACCCAGGCGTAACGTTAGAGTCGGTCATTACCCTGTTAACTTTTGCGTGGTGGTTTATAGCCCACCTCGGCGCCAAAACGAGCGGCATGATCCAGATTACGCGAGTGAGCTTGACTGCGGTTGCAACCTTCATCACATCAGGCCCAGAACTGTCGCCGGCAGCGACGACTGAGGAAACGTCGTGGATTGAGACCCCCGCCCAAATGCCAAATTGGCTGCTGGTTGAGTTGCGTTGAGTAAGAGGAGCGTGCCGATAGCGATGTTAGTGTCCTCCTGGTCGGCACCGACCGCCCCACCGATTGCTACAAGCGCTGTTCCGCCGCAGATTGCGGTTCCCGCTGCGATAAGGCCGGATTCTCGTAAGTTTAATCTTAAGCAACTTTCCCAAGAGCAGTCCTAGAAGCAATGTGAAGAAGATAACGCATGCCACAAAGAACGCGCGTCGCGTTTGGGATGAGTCGGATGTGAGTCTTTGGGGCTTTGCTGACGGTCGGTTCTGATTACCACAAGTTGTGAGCTTTTGCGAACGACAGCATGCTTAGAACGGAAAGGTCCGGCCAACACTCCCACTCGGCCTGCGAGATAAGTTGTCGCCGAACGTTCCGTCGATAACGGTTTAAGGGTGTCCACTTTAGTGACGGTTCCGATTGCAAGATCTTGATCGCCCACTTTTATGTGCAACCGCTATTCCTTGAGCCGGCACGCGCCTGTGGTGCTAGGTTAACTCGCAAGGATCGCAGATGAAACTTTTAGGCTCCAAGTCTTTCGGACCGTGAAGCGACCTCTGGTTTAGACTTCGTTTGAATACTGTTTCACTGCGAAAACGAATCACCATTCGGCAGGCTGCCGTTTGTTTTGAGGTCCCAATAGGCGAATCCGTAGAACCCAAGTTCAATACACATGATAAGAAGTTCATGAGCCACAAAACGTGCAATATTGCACAGTCTCAAAACATTGGCCAAGCAAATAGTCCGCTGAGTTTTTCCTGCTCAATTCGGCCGCTAAACGAGCAGCCAAAGCATAATCATTTGTAAGTTAGCGGCAATGAGTCCAACGAAGAAGCGCGTGTTGACATCAACTTATTAGTCGATTCCGCGCTTCGAATGACGCGCTCCTCTTTTTGAACGATCATGCATTCAAAACTTTGCTCAGTGAAAAATTCACACTCGGAGTTGACGGTCAAATGCTGGGGCCGGTCGGGCTGCGGCTTTTGCGCATTTCAGTGGCTCATTCTATGACAATTACGATCATCTGGCGGTTAACAACACGAAGCTTCTGCAGCGAGGATGGCGATCTGTCCGCGCCTACCATCGTAGTTCTTCACAGTCTCTCCGCGATCTAGGTAATCTTGGCACCGAACTTCGCACCCCGAATTACTTCGACATCGTCAATGTAAGCAATCATGGTGTAGTCTTTGAAGTAGTGACCGGCGATATGTTCAAGGATTTGCTGAGCAAGTTCAGCCGTAGCGATCACTTCGATCTTTACGTTGCCGGGTTCCCCGTGTCTCGGCCGGTTACCCTTTGTCCCGCTACCATGTACGGCATAGCTGGTGTAACCGGTAGCGCCAAGGGCGTGGATCTCATCCAATATCTGGTGCTCTGCGGTCTCGTCGCCGATGATAATTACCCGCTTCATAGGAACTGTGCTTATCATTGAGTTCTCCCTCCGTTCTTCGAATTGGAGTTCTCCCGTTTCGTTGTAGCGCAAACCCGACTGCCGTAGAATCGGTCAAACTCTGTTGGATGTCCCTCTGGTTTCACGGATGAACGAAGAGGATGGCGGGCGCTTGGCGTTTTAATGTCCATTTAAAATCGAGAGAAATAAGTTCGGCAGGGAATCGAGCGGTCTTTCCACGATTTCAAGCGGCTCTAGAACATACGGTCCCGGTGCCGAGACCCGGCATCCCTAAGTTCAACTACAGATTCGCCCTTGGCCTCCGATATCCTTGCCAGCCCGAATTAGCGGCGGTCTATGTTTGCTTCTTCCCAGTAAGGGGTTAGGCCGTAGTGTTTATAAATACTCTGTCCCCAGTCCGAGCTAGCCACATCTGGCCAGTTGTCTTTGTCGAATCCGTGAGCAGTCTCCAGCAATTTCTTGTCAACGTTGAGAACCACGCGGTTTTCTGGTGGCAAGTTAAACTTGAACGCGTTCCAGGGAATGGCAAAATACTTGTCACCCACGCCCAAAAAGCCTCCAAACGAGAGAACTGCGTAAGCAATCCGTCCGGCATCAGCGTCGAGCACTAGGTCTTCGATTTTTCCGAGGTCCTCATAATTTGCGTTTACCACAGTGCTGCCAATGATGGTTTTCGCGGGAACGATTTGTCTGGATGAATAAGTCGCTAATTTTGGCTCAGCCATGTAGATTCTCCTTTTGCCAGAGTTAACTGGGCGATTGTCCACCCATTCCTCCGAAGCGAGTAGGATATGCGATACGGGCAGGTTAATATGTCCACATCGGCACACTTCGGCGTTTTATTTGATTTTCCAGCGCTCATTGCGCGTCTATTTTTTCCGCAAATTCTCTCTCTTCGCACCATCATTTGCCGCCGACCGATAATGCTCGGCATTGAACAAGGAATACAGTATCTTGTTCGCACGTGAGAGTTCCCATGTCATCCGCGCATAAAACGCACATGCCGAAAGCGAAGTTCGGTGTGGCAACGCAGGGCTTGCGCTTGCCCACAACGCGAGTAGCGCATGCGCGCTTCCAACTGTGTGCTCGAAAATGCGGAAACGCCCTGGATGTCTAAAAATACTCAACTATAAGTTCAAGTATGTTTCCTCCCGTCGGTTTTCGTCATAGTACGACCCTGAACCGTGTGCGACGCAACGCCGTCAACCGACGCGCGGGGTAATCACGTGAGGCATTCCAACAATAGGTGGTCGGCAATCCGTATGGCGTTGGCAATGATGGTCAATGATGGTCAATGACGGATTCACAGCGCTCGCCGATACAAAACAGGCAGCATCGACAACATACACATGGACTAGGTCGTGCGCCTTGCAGTTCGGATCAAGAATGCTCGAGAGCGGATTAATCCCCATTCGACAAGTTCCGTTCTGGCGCTTTACACCTTCAATGGGAATTCGCTTTTTGAAATATGCGTGCAGCGGCACGGACGTCGCGACGTAGCCGGCTCTTTTAAGGATATCGACCCAGCGGTGTTTGAGACGTTCAAAGCTTTGCACATTAAGAAAGCTGAATGCGATAAGGGGCGGGAGTGCGCACTTGTATGGTCAGGTGGGAATTGACGTCTGATTTGCTACGACCATACTACCCCGGTTCGGATGGCCGCCTCGGAATAAGTGATGACGCACCATAGCTGCGACAAGCAGATAGAAGAGGATTGCTAAGAAGAACGCAAACAGGAAGCTTCCCATTCCGAATGAGGGTGGCTTTTGGTCCTCGGAGTCCGTCGCCTTGGAATAAGGTTTCATCACCCTTCGCTAGTTTGCGGGTTCTGCATCCGGGGCCGCTTCATTATGATCCACCATCATCTCGCGCCTCCGTTCAAGATGTATCGCCCCGCGCAGACAGTTGTACCTACTCAGGCAGACTTGCGATACAGGCTGACCGGGGAATCGCCAGTGCCCAGGAGTAGATTTCTAAATTGGTGCCAAAGAAGCTAGCACGGATTCTCAACGCTCTCTGTGCCATACAGGACAGATTCGTTCCTGGCGCTATGCCATTGTTCAAACTGGGATTTTAGAGAGATGTCGAGCGAAGGATGGCAGGTCCCCGAGGAGAATAGAATGTCCAGTAAAAATTCAGTCGTCGCAGTGTATCGCACGCATACGGACGCAGACCACGCTGTGAAGGAATTGCAGCGAGGCGGGATTGATCTGCACAACTTGTCGATCATTGGCAAAGGCTATCACACGGATGAACACGCAGTAGGCTACTACAACATCGGCGACCGCATGAAGTATTGGGGCGGCATTGGCTCCTTTTGGGGAGGATTTTGGGGGCTTTTGTTCGGCTCGGCTTTTTTCATGATTCCGGGACTGGGCCCAATTCTCGCGGCGGGGCCGGTAGTGGCGTGGATCGTGGGAGCGGTCGAAGGCGCCGTGGTGGTGGGAGGTATGGGCGCGCTTGGAGCCGGCCTTTACAGCATGGGGATTCCCAAGGACAGCATTGTGAAATACGAAACAGCTCTCAAGACAGATCAGTTCCTTGTGATCGCCAACGGAACGACAGCGGAAGTGGCCAAGGCCAAGGCCATCATCGCAACCACGAATCCCGTCGATTACGGAGTGCACTCGAGCGCAGTGGCAGCAACGGCTACAGTTTAGCTTCCTCGCGGGCTGCATGGGCGAGGTGGTCACGAAGGCTTTGTCCGTGGAAGCTAATTGTTCGACCAATCTGCGGGCAATGCCCAATGGATGTAAATCGTTTCAGTTCAAATGGCAAGACTAAGGAACACACATCATGAATTCAAGAATATCCCGTGGCATCGGAACAGTTGCGGTTGCCTTCATTTTAATTTTTGGCTTCACACGAATCCTCTGGGCAACGGACATTACGGCTTATGTGGAGGGTCTCGTCACAAACATTGATCGTTTCGCGAAAACCGTGGTCGTAAAGGCCACCGACGGAACCGAACACACGATGCATCTATCAGGCTGCTGAAAAACTCAGGAAATTGTGTAACGGAGCGTTGCGCAGTGCGTCTGATTAGGCATGCGAGGAACCGATCAGCAGCAAGGACATGTTTTTAGCTACATTTCGCCGGAGCAGCGAG
>Ga0182024_10021494_pt1 | contig 11711 bp, 10 predicted proteins | sample P32metaG_FD_120480 | JGI IMG/M metagenome (GOLD analysis project Ga0182024, IMG submission 120480) | Permafrost microbial communities from Stordalen Mire, Sweden - P3-2 metaG (Illumina Assembly) | ecosystem: Environmental > Terrestrial > Soil > Wetlands > Permafrost | place: Sweden: Stordalen... | reverse complement strand
GTCGCCAGTGGCTAGGTCCCCTCAGGTCAACCTTTGCTCCCGTGCGCTTGCGACGCGCCAACAGGCCGATCGTGGAGTACGTCGCGCGTATTGGCGAGGCCGTCACGACCCATTAGACTTGTTCTCCGGTGCGTTGCCCTTCGGGCCGCCCGCCAGTTCTTAAGAGGAGTAGTCATGTCACCGGTCACATTGCAAGCGACGACGAGTCGCGCGCAGGGCTCAGCGAACTCAAGGCGTCTGCGTCACGCCGGCTCGATTCCCGCTGTCGTATACGGCGAAGGCGTCGCGCCGTTACCCGTCGCGGTGAACGCCAAGGAATTTCGCAGCGCCGTTTCGGGCGACCAGGGCCTCAACTCTCTGATCACTCTTGAGGCCGACGGCCAGAGTTACACCGTGATGGCCAGAGAGATACAGCGCCACCCGGTGCGCGGCACCGTTGCCCACGTGGACTTTCAGGTCGTGGACCCCAATCAAGCGGTCCTGGCCGAAGTGCCCCTGCACATCATCGGTGACGCCGTCGAGGTGCGCCACGCCGACTGGGAAGTCGATCAACAGATGTTCAACATCGAAGTCAGGACCCGACCGGACCAGATTCCGAACTTCATCGAGGTGGACATCTCTGAGTTGACCGTCGGCGCAGCTATCCACGTGAGTGACCTCATACTGCCCAAGGGCGTCGAGGTCACCGCCGACCCGGGCGCGTCGGTTGTAGCGACCCACCCCGGACGCACCGCCGCCGTGGTCGTCAAGCCGGTCGCTGTCGTCGACGAAGTTCCTGCGGAGTAGTTCGTCGTGGCGCTGCGGCGCGCTCGCGAACACGACCGGCGAGGCGCGAAGAGCACGCTGCTCATCGTGGGCCTCGCCAATCCCGGCCCCGAGTACGAGGGGTCGCGTCACAACGTGGGCGCCGACGCGCTGCGTCTCGTGGCGCAACGTCGCGGGGGACAGCTAACCCTCGAACGTCGTCAACGGGCTCTCAGCGTGACGTTGCCGACGCCGCGTGGTCCCGTCACCTTGGCTGTGCCTACGACGTTCATGAATGAGTCGGGCGCAGCCATCAAGCCTCTGCTTCGTCGCACTTCGATCGACGATCTCACCAAGCTCGTGATCGTGCACGACGAACTCGACCTCGAACCCGGGCGTCTTCAGTTGAGGCTGGGGGGCGGACTGGCCGGTCACAACGGACTTCGCTCGATCGCTCAGACCCTCGGCACTCAGGAATTCGCTCGACTTCGCATCGGTATCGGCAAACCACCCAGCAAGGAGCAGGGCGCCGATTACGTCCTTCGCCGACCCACGGGCGCGCGACGTGAGGCGCAGAGCGTCGACGTCGCACTCGCGGCCGACGCGATCGAGATGGTCATGGACTACGACTTCGAAGAGGCCCGGCGTCGTGTGAACGGCTCGTGAGCGAATCGACCGGGCTTCGCCGAGTTCTCGAACGGGTCGCATCCACCCTTCGCTCGTCGGTGGCCTCCGGATCGTTCGTTCCGTCGAGTTACGCCACTCCGCTCGCCATCGCGGCGCTCGCGATTGAAGTTCCACTCGTCGTCGCGGTCACCGCGACGTCGAGCGACGCCGAACAGGTGCGAGACGCGCTCGTCGCGTGGCTCGGCGAACGTGAAGTCGCGCTCTGGCCGGGCTGGGATACGCACCCGCTCGAACGAGTAAGCCCCGACAGCCAGGTCATGGCGATGCGCGCCTTGCTGCGCTGGCAGATTGGTGAGGGGACGGCACCGCGAGTCATCGTCGCCTCGGCCCGATCGATCGCGCAACTGCTGTCACCCGAGCCGCTGCGAGAGCCGTACGTCTTGCGCCGGGGCAGTGAGGTTAACCGTGACGAATTCGTCGCGGGACTCGTCGCCATGGGCTATCGCCGCGAGCACTTGGTAGAACACCGGGCCGAGATCGCCGTGCGCGGGGGCATCGTGGATGTCTGGCCGGCACAGAACGACGAGCCGCTTCGCCTCGACTTCTTCGGTGACGAGGTCGAGCGATTGACAGTGTTCGATATCGCGACCCAACGTTCGACGCACGACCTCGACGAGGCCGTCATCGCGCCGGCACGCGAATGGTTGCCAGGCGAAGCCACGCGCCAACGCGCCGAGGCAATGTCGAGGAGTGAGCCGTGGGCCTCGGCGACCTTCGATCGTCTGGCGACGGGACAGCTCTTCGACGGTATGGAAGGTTGGATGGGTCTGTTCGTCGACGAGGCTCGCACGCTGCTCGACGAGACGAGCAACGCTCAACTCGTCGTGGTCGAGCCCGAGCGAGTTCGCACCCGTCTGCACGACTTACTCGACGAGGAGCGCGAGCTCACCGACGTCGTCGCGGCCACGTGGCGCGCGAGCGGGACCGTGCCGCTGTTGCACTTGGCCTACGACGAGGTGCTCGCCGGAAAGATCGACATCGCCTTGGAGACGAGCGCCAGTTCCCTTGGCGCGACGGGGGAGATCACCTCGCCGCCGCCGGTTCAAGGCGACGCGGCGCGCATCGCCGCGCACGTGCGAGGTTGGACGAAGGGACGCCGCGGCGTCGTGTTGACCTCCACTCCCGGGGCGATTGAGCGCATGGCCGAGCAGTTGCGCGCCGAGGGTCTCGACGTGACGAGTGACCCCCGTCACGTCCTCGAGGCGCGAATCAGCGTGCTCGAGAGTTCGCTGCCAGCGGGCTTCATGCTCGACGACCCTGAGGTGGTGGTCTGGAGTGAGAGTGACCTCACGGGTCGGCGAAGCCAGCGACGAGCGTCGCGCACGAGAGCGCGCAGCGTGGACGGGTTCTTTGATGACCTGGCGGTCGGCAGTTACGTCGTGCACCGTCAACACGGTGTGGCTCAGTTCTCGGGGACCACGACGCGTGCGATCAATGGGGTGACCCGGGACTACCTGATTCTCCAGTTCAAGGACGGGCGCAGCTACTGGCCCACCGAACAGATCGATGCATTGACGCCCTACACCGGCGGCGACGGTCCCGCGCTCTCGCGCTTGGGCGGCGCCGAGTGGCAAAAGACCCGCGCGAAAGCTCGTGCCGCAGCGTTTTTGGTGGCTCAAGAGCTCGTTGATCTCTATCGACTGCGCAGCGTCGCGGAAGGTCACGCCTTCAGCCCCGACACGGCGTGGCAACGAGAGATGGAAGAGCTCTTTCCCTACACGCTCACCTCCGACCAGGCCCAAGCCATCATCGACGTCAAGTCCGACATGGAGTCGCCACGTCCGATGGACCGACTGATCTGCGCCGATGTCGGCTTTGGCAAAACCGAGATCGCACTGCGTGCCGTCTTCAAGGCCGTCCAGGACAACACGCAAGCGGCCATCTTGGTGCCCACTACACTCCTCGCGAGCCAGCACTACGCCACGTTCAGCGAACGATTCGCCGGTTTTCCCATCAAGGTGGCGCTCCTTAGTCGGTTCGTCGACGAGGCCGAGACCAAGTCCACACTGGCCGGACTCGCCGATGGATCGATCGATGTCGTCATCGGCACCCACCGGCTCCTCAGCGACACCGTGTCGTTTAAGCGCCTCGGTCTGCTCGTGGTGGACGAGGAGCAGCGCTTTGGCGTGCAACACAAAGAGTCGATCAAGACCCGCGCGGTGGGGGTCGACGTGTTGACCTTGAGCGCCAGTCCGATTCCTCGCACGCTCGAGATGGCCTTTACCGGCATCCGTGACCTCTCGATGATCACGACGCCGCCGGCCGATCGCCGCCCGATCTTGACCCACGTGGGTGAGTACAACGAAGCGGCCGTGATCGAAGCGGTGCGCCGCGAGTTGCTTCGAGAGGGCCAGATCTTCTTCGTGCACAATCGGGTGTCCGACATCGATCAGGCCGCGAGGCGTCTCGGCCAGCTGGTGCCCGACGCGAGGATCGCCATCGCGCACGGTCAGATGGACGAGGGCACTCTCGAGCGAGTGATGATCGACTTCTGGCAGCGTCGCTACGACGTGTTGGTGTGCACGACGATCGTCGAGTCGGGCATCGACCTGCCCTCGGTGAACACGCTCATCGTGGACCGATCTGAACGCCTGGGCTTGGGTCAGTTGCACCAGTTGCGCGGGCGCGTGGGGCGAAGTGGACAGCGGGCCTACGCCTACTTGTTCCACCCCGTCGATCAAGTGCTCTCCGAGACCGCCTACGAGCGCCTACGCACGATCGGCGACAACACCGCTCTCGGAAGTGGCTTCAAGATCGCCATGCGAGATCTCGAGATTCGTGGGGCGGGCAATCTCTTAGGTCACGACCAGTCCGGTCCGGTGGCGGCCGTGGGTTACGACCTCTACGTCCAGTTAGTGGCCGAGGCCGTCGCGGACGCAAAGGGTTTTCACGTACCCGAGGTGGTACCGATCACCCTGGGCGTGCCCGGAGAAGCGCATTTGCCCAAGGAGTACGTCGAAGCCGACGACGCCCGTCTGGAGGCCTATCGCCGTTTGGCCGGGGTCACCACGCTCGAGGAGCTGAACGACCTACGACACGAGTGGATCGACCGTTACGGCGCACTACCGCTGCCAACCATCGGACTCTTAGAACTGGCGCAACTTCGTCTGGTCTGTCTCGACTACGGCGTCTCGTCAGTCAAGGTCCTTCCCGCGCGAGTTGGCGTTCGATCAAAGCCGCAGTTGAGAGTGGTTCCGTTGTCCTTGAGCCTGAGCCAACAGTTGCGCCTTCGTCGCGCGTACGGCTCCAACGCGTACAACGACACGACCAAAGAGCTTCGTCTCGAACTCGCCGCCAGCGCGGTGACGTCGCGCTCGATTCTCGCAATACTCGAGGAAGTGAACGCGCGTTCGGTTGAGCCCGAAGAGTGATTCGTTAAGATACGAAAGTGCGTCGCCTGGTAGCCCTGTTCGTCATTGCGCTGATTGGGGCGGGCATCTATGGACTCAGCGGATCGTCCTCGGGCATCACCGTTAACAACACCTCCATTTCGGGCGTGACGTTTCGTTCCGAGTTGAGCGCCATCTCTCACGACAACACGCTCCAGTGTTTCATCACGGCCCTCGAACCGACGAACTACGCACCGGGCGCGGGCGGGTACTCGATCATGGCCGCCGGCGCGGCGGCGTGGGCGAACTTGCGGGTGGAGGGCCTCGCCATCGACCAGTACGTGACTCGAGTGTTGAAGTACCGACCCACCACGAGCGAACTGGCCCAAGCCAAGTCCTCACTGGAGGGCGAGATGACTCAACAGGCCAGCGCGAACTCGCTGACCTGCCCGGGAACCTCTTCCGCCGCGCTCGCCGCGATGCCCAAAGAGATGCGTACGGCCGAAATCGAAGCCCAGGCGACGTCGCTCTACTTGGTGAGCAAGTTGAAGAAGGCGGTGCCCTTGACGACTGCCTCGATGAGGAGTTACTACGCGGCGCACACCTCGAACTACGACACGCTCTGTGTCTCGATTGCGCTGGTCTTGCCCGCCGACATCAGCGCCTTCGCGAAGTCCCAGTCCGCGGGCCAGAGCATGGTCTCGCTCGTGATGGAGTACTCCAAGGATCCATCGGCCGCGACCGGCGGCACCTACGGTTGTTACCCGCCGAGCAGCGCTTCGTACGCCAGCGTGCGCGCCGACGTGACGTCGTTGGCACTCGACACGTTTCCTGCGACGCCCCAGGTCATTAGTTACAACGGCGCGACCTACGGGCTCTACGTCGCCGTGACCAAACGCACGGTCACGCCCTATAGCAAGGCCGCCGCGTTGGTCTTGAGCGACCTGCGCACCGTCAACGCCTCGTCGGCCAACAAAGTGAAGAACAGTCTGTTGTTCGCCGCCGCCGTGCACGTGGACCCGGCGTTTGGGCGATGGGGACTGAACACCACCGGACCGCAAGTCTTCGCACCGGCCACGCCCCTCAAAGGTGACGTGATTGGACCGACAAAGCTCAGCGCTTCTGGTTCGTCCACGTATAAGTGAAACCCGTCGTACGCGTCGTAGGACTCGGGCCGGGAGCCCTTGATCAGGTCACGTTTCGCACGATGGCCCTCATGAAGGAGTCGCCGGCGGTGCGCCTACGCACTCGCCAACATCCCAGCGCTGCCCCCTTTGGCGATGTCGAGAGCTATGACGAGTGGTACGAACGCGCCGACACTTTCGACGCGCTCTATCTGGCGATCGTTGACGACCTCGTGGCGCTCGCCACCGCGTCACCGACCCACGAAGTCGTCTACGCCGTCCCGGGATCACCGAACGTCGCCGAGCGAACCGTGGAACTGTTGCGCGAACGCAACGACGTCATCACGATCGCCGAGCCGGCGGTCTCGGTGATTGACGTTGTATGCGCAACACTTGGACGTGATCCCATGAGCGCGGGTCTGCGCGTAGTGGACGCGCTGGGTTCGAGTGAGAACCTTCGCGGCCCCGGCCCGCTGCTCATGTTGCAGACTTACGCACCCGAGGTATTGGCCAGCGTCGCCGATCGCCTGCCTGCACAGACCGAGGTGACCGTCTTGCATCACCTAGGACTCGACGACGAGCTCGTCACGACGCTACGCGCCTTCGAGCTCGCCTCATTCGCCCAGGCCGACCATCTGACCTCGCTCTGGGTCGAGAGTTTGCGCAGCACCGGTGACGCGATGGACGATCTCGTTTCTTTCATGAAGCGACTTCGCGCCGAATGCCCCTGGGACCAAGAACAGACTCACGCCTCGTTGACTCGCCATCTCCTCGAAGAGGCCTACGAGACGCTCGACGCATTGGACACGTTGATCCGTGTTGACGCCGAAGGACATAACGATCAGGCGGCCATTGAGCACGTCCAAGAAGAACTCGGTGATCTCCTCTTTCAAATCGTCTTTCACGCTGAACTCTTCGACGAGGAGGGCCACTTTAATTTCGCCTCCGTGGCCGATACCGTTCGCCACAAACTGATCGGTCGCCATCCGCACGTCTTTGGTGACGTGAAAGTCTCTGACGCCAACGACGTAGCGACGCTCTGGGAGGCCCTCAAGCAGAAGGAGAAGGGCCGCGAGAGTGTCACCGACGGCGTCGCGTGGCAACTTCCGGCTCTCACGCTGTACACGAAGCTTCTTCATAAGGCGCTGTTAGTTGAGGCGAGCGTGGAAGAAGCTGAGGCGGCGCGCCAGCGCGCGCTGAGCGCACTGCGTGCGCTCGTGCTAGATGAACGACCGGTCCGTGACGCGAAGTCCTCAGTGGTGGTAGATGACGCGTGGGGCGACGCGCTCAGCGCACTGGTCACGGCCGCTCAATTCGCCGGAGTCGACTTAGAAGGAGTGCTGCGCGAGCGCGCGATGAATCTACGCGACGCGATCCGCGAGAAGGAAGCGCTGGCGTGACGCCAAAGGTCGCCTAGTAACGTTGTGTACGAACTAAGGAGACGTAATGAGCGCGATTGAAGTGGTGCTGGGCCGACAGATATTGGATTCGAGGGGTAATCCAACCGTCGAAGCCGAAGTGCACCTCGAATCAGGCGCCATAGGACGGGCCGTGTCACCCTCGGGCGCCTCGACGGGTTCGCGCGAGGCGGTCGAACTCCGAGACGGCGGCGACGCCTGGGGCGGCAAGGGTGTCCTCAAGGCCGTCAACTACGTCAACGGCGAGATCAACGAGGCCCTGGAAGGCTACGAAGCCGAAGACCAGCGTGCCGTTGATATCGCCATGATCGATCTCGACGGCACGCCCAACAAGGCTCGCCTGGGGGCGAACGCCATCCTCGCGGTATCCCTGGCGACCGCCAAGGCCGCGGCGATGGAGAGTGATCTGCCCCTCTATCAATACTTGGGCGGCGTGAACGCGCACGTATTACCGGTGCCCCAAATGAACGTCGTGAACGGCGGGGCGCACGCGAGAAACACCATTGACTTTCAAGAGTTCATGGTGATGCCCATTGGTGCGGCCACCTTCAGTGAAGCCCTTCGATGGGGTGCCGAGACTTATCACGCCCTCAAGGGCATCTTCGAAAAACGGGGACTGTCGACCGCGGTCGGGGACGAAGGCGGCTTCGCGCCGGACCTACCCGATAACGAGACGGCCGTCAAAGTACTGGTCGAAGCGATTGAAGCCACCGGTCGCACGCCCGGCACGGACGTGGCTATCGCGATGGACCCCGCGGCCAGCGAGTTCTACCGCGACGGCGTGTACCGCTTAGACGGCGAGGGCCGCACGCTCAGCAGCGACGAACTCGTCGACTACTGGGTCGACCTTTGTACTCGCTATCCCATCGTGTCGCTCGAAGACGGTATGGCCGAAGATGACTGGGATGGCTGGCGCACGCTCTCGTCTCGACTCGGTAGCAAGGTCCAACTCGTGGGCGACGACAACTTCGTGACCAACACGACGCTCATACAAAAAGGAATCGATTCAGGTGTCGCCAACTCGGTACTGGTGAAGCTCAATCAGATTGGCACACTCTCAGAAACCTTCGACGCCGTGCGTTTGGCCAACCTCAATCGCTACAGCGTCGTCGTCTCACACCGCTCGGGCGAGACCGAAGACGTGACGATTGCTGACTTTGCGGTGGCTACGAACGCGGGTCAGATAAAAACTGGCGCACCGGCACGTTCTGATCGCGTTGCGAAGTACAATCAGTTGTTGAGAATTGAAGAGCAGCTTGGTGATCAAGCTCGTTTTCTCGGTGCATTGTCATTGTCGGGGGCGTCAGGTGTCAGCAACGCATAGCTTCGAAGCTCGAAGTCGCAATCACTGGATGGTGCCCCTCGCCGTGGTGACGGCCGCCATCATGCTGGTGGGCTGGTTTCCACTGACGACCTTGTGGCATCAACAGAGCCAACTCAACACCACGTCGGCGCAGATCAAAGCCGTGCAGCGTCAAGAGCAAGCCCTGGCGACCCAGTCCAAAGCCATCGACACCAAGGCCGCCGCGACGGCACTCGCGCGCGAGCAGTACCAGTTGGTCTCGCCGGGCCAGAGTTTGATTCAAGTCTTGCCGGGTAACGCCGCGGGCGAAGTCTCGCCGAGTTCGGCCGATCCCGGTCTGCAGCCACTCGTCGCGCCCTCGTCGGCCGCGCCGCTCATCACTCCGCCGGCGACCACGCACCACTCGACCAGTGGCTTTGTCACGCGTCTCGTACGCACGCTTGAGTTCTGGCGTTGAGCTTTAAGGACGCGTCGCTCGACGACCTCACCGCCGTCGAATCACTTCTGGGCCGACCGCTGCAGGGAAGATTCGCCGTCGCCGTACGTCGCGTTGACGGCAGCCCCGTCGTGATTGAGAACGAGCCGCACTTGCGCGACGGCACGCCGATGCCCACGCTCTACTGGCTGGTCGACCCCGAACTGCGCGACGCCGTCAGTCGACTCGAAGGAGACGGGGGCGTGCACCGTTACGAAGACCTCGTGGACGAGGAGCAACTTAGAAGAACCCACGACGAGTACGCCCGGCGCCGGACGTTGGCGACGGTGCGCACCAATCTCGTACAGGCCTCCGGCGGCGTCGGCGGCACTCGCGTGGGCGTGAAGTGTCTGCACGCGCACCTTGCGAACTACCTTGTCGGGGCGGACGATCCGGTCGGCGCGCTCGTTGCGGGCGAGCTGGACGTCAGTGATCTCGTAGTGCAAGACGTCCGTGGCTGAGACGGTTGCGGCGTTCGACTGTGGGAGCAACTCCACGCGTCTACTCATCGTTGACGCGACCAACACGACCCTCGTACGCGAAACGAACATCACCCGTTTGAGCCAAGGCGTCGACGCGTCGGGCTCACTCCTGAGCGACGCGATGGAGCGGACCTTTGAGGTTCTCGGACGCTACCGCGCAGAGTGCGAAGACGCGGGCGTGACCAAGGGCTTGCTCGTCGCGACGTCCGCGGTTCGCGACGCACACAACGGCGCAGAGTTTCTCGAACGGGCTCAGGAGATTGTGGGATTCGACGCGACGATTCTCCAAGGCGACCAGGAGGCCGCTTTTTCCTACGTCGGGGCGACGGCCGACTTGGAGGAGGTCTCCGTGTCGACGTTGGTGGTCGACGTGGGTGGGGGATCGACCGAGTTGGCGGTAGAACTCAACGAATCCCTGGTGAGCTACTCCATGCAACTGGGTTGCGTGCGCGTCACCGAGCGGGCCCTCGGTCGCGGCGTCGTCACCCCCTCGAGTGACGCGGCGGCGAGAGCGATGATCGAGTCCGAGCTGGACCGGGCGCTACGCGCTACGCCAGCTCTCGACGGAGTGGTCTCGAAGGTTCGATTGGTGGGCGTGGCGGGCACGGTGGCGACCCTCGCCCAACTCGACGCGCGACAAGCGCACTACGAGCGCGCGGTCGTGCATCACCGAGTCCTCACTCAGTCCACGGTGCGCCACTGGCGTGACCTGCTCTCGAAGGAGCTCCCGGAGGTGCGCCTCACCCACCCGGGGATGGTCGAGGGTCGAGAGGACGTGCTGCCGGCTGGACTCTACGTGCTCGACGCGGTGATGGAGCGCTTCGAGGTCGACGAGCTCTTGAGTTCCGAAAGCGACATTCTCGACGGCATCACGATCTCGTTGCTCCAGCCGTGATTGCGATTGACGGCCTGACCTGTAACGATGGTGGAGTGAGGAACGACTCGTGGTGACCACGCGCAGCGCCATCTATTCGCCCATCACCCTGCACGGGCGAAGGGTAGTGCTGCGCACGATGAACGAACAGGACTACGAGGCCTGGGTTGAGGTCCGCTCGCGTTGTCGCGACTGGCTACTTAAGTGGGAGCCGCGTTCAGCACACGCCACTCACCTAGCCGAGGATCACCGAAGTTTCGTCAGTCGCTGCGCGATACGCGAGCGCGAGCGCCAGATCGGCACGGGCTTTGGCTTTGGCATCTTTTTCGAGGGCCGATTCGTCGGCGAGATCACGCTCTCGTCGATTCAACGCGGCCCCTTGCAGTCGGCCTACGTCGGCTACTGGCTCGATGAGGCGGTCGCCGGTCAAGGTCTGATGCCCGAGGCGGTCGTCACCATGCTGCAGTACGCCTTTGAGTCACTGCGCCTTCATCGCGTCGAGATCAACATCATTCCGCGTAACGCCCCTTCGCGGCGCGTGGTGGAAAAACTGAACCTTCGCGTCGAGGGGATCGCCGAGCGCTACCTAGAGATCGACGGCGCGTGGGAGGACCACGCGCGCTACGCCATCACCTCAGAAGAGTGGAGCGATCGAGCACCCGAGCTCGTGGCCAACTGGCTGTTGCCCCAACACGACTAAACGGCTTCGTAGCTGCGCTCACGCAGTTCGTCGAGTTGTGCCGTGCGAAGCGACCCCTTGAGAGCCCCGGCGACGGCGAGTCCCCCCAGCGCGGCGTCACGTGCCAGGACCAGTAACGAGTTGTGTTCGCCGCGCGCGAGCACCGATCCCACCAGTTGAGCGTCTCGAGCCAGAGGTTGGACGTCCTCGAGCGTGACGAACGTGGCCAGTTCGACCACGGGGTTCTCGTAGCGCGTCGTCGACAGGGCGCGGATGTCGCGCAGCATGCTCCACGCGACGTGGCCCGGGTGAACCGACGAGCCGAGCACGTCGTTCCACGTGACCAGAAGCGGTCGCACACTGAGGCCCAGTCGATCGGCGAGATAGAGGATCTCCACATCAAAGGCGAAGCCGTTGACCATCCCGAGCAGTGCCAGTAGTCGGGCCGGACCTAACTGAAAGCCCTTGCAGCCGCACTGGGTGTCGCGCAGGGTCATCTTGGTGTAGTGGTGAACGACTCGATGAAACGCGTCGCCCGCGAAGGTGCGCAGTCGCGAGTCGTAGTCGATGTGGCCCCCGATCGCGCGCGATCCCGG
>Ga0182024_10021493_pt1 | contig 11711 bp, 8 predicted proteins | sample P32metaG_FD_120480 | JGI IMG/M metagenome (GOLD analysis project Ga0182024, IMG submission 120480) | Permafrost microbial communities from Stordalen Mire, Sweden - P3-2 metaG (Illumina Assembly) | ecosystem: Environmental > Terrestrial > Soil > Wetlands > Permafrost | place: Sweden: Stordalen... | reverse complement strand
GCACGCTTCTACCGTTGGAAAGCACACAACCGCTTGCCACCGCCGAGGGTACGTCAACAGGAATAACGCCCACAGTAGAACTACAAAGCCGCAGAGTAACGCTGCTCTCACCAAGCACCGGCAGTGACGCGCTATGAGTACCATGCCGGGAGTCTACTTGGTCAGGGGTTTGGAGTCTACGGAAAACAGCGACTTCGCCGACTCGTCTCACACTGCCGAACATTGCAATCTGCAACCCGCCCCGTGCGGATTGCAACAAAACGACTCGGCCGGTGGAAGGGGATCGGTGCCGCAACAGTAGGATTCAAAAGGGGTTGGGGACAACGACCTTCCCTGGCACGTCCCTTGCTTTTCCAACAGACCGCGACGACGTCCGACCGTGGCGCCCTTTACCGAAAAGGAGTCTTCATGGACGCAAGCGTCCCCTGGAACCTGACCATCTGGCTGCCCGCCTTCTTCCTCCTGGGGCTGCTCGTGATGGGACTAATGTTCGCCTTCATCGCCGCCTGCGACAAGATTTAGAGGATCGCACAATGGACATAATGATCTGGGTCTCTCTCGCCGTCTCCGTCCTCCTGTTCATCTACCTGCTCGTGGCGCTGCTGCGGCCCGAGTGGTTCTAACAGGCTGTCTTCGGGGGTTCCTCTCCGCCTCCGGTCGTCGTGCCATCCGGCTAACCCTCAAGGCGTCAACCTAGGCGGCGCAGCTCTCCACCGTCCGCTGGCAATGAATGAAGGTTTCCTCCCATGACGGTATGGATTCTGCCTGTCCTGCTGCTCGTCACGGCCACCGTGCTGTCGGTGCCGCTGGCGTTCTACATCGCCTGGATCATGGAGGGCCGGTACAATCCGCCGGCCTGGCTCCGCTGGATCGAAAACCGCGTCAACACCGGGCCGCAAACCTGGAAGCAGTACACCGTCGCCCTGCTGCTGTTCAACACCCTGATGTTCGCCGTCGGCTACGGCCTGCTGGCCTTCCAGCCGTACCTGCCGCTGAGCTACAACCTCGGCGACAACGCCAAGGAGGCTTTGGGGCCGACCACGGTCTTCAACACCGCGGTGTCGTTCTTCACCAACACCAACCTCCAGAACTATGCGGGTGAGGTGCATTTCACCTACTTCACCCAGATTGTGTTCATCCTCTTCAATATGTTCCTGTCGGCCTCCGTCGGCTTCTGCTGCCTGACGGGCATCATCCGCGCCCTGCGCGGCGACCGGACCATCGGCAACTACTACCTCGACATGTGGCGCGTGGTGGTCTACCTGTTCCTGCCTCTGGCCTTTCTCACGTCGATCCCGATGCTGGCGGCCGGCGTGCCGATGACGCTGGAACCCTACGCCCAGGTGGCCACCGCGGACGTGGACGCCAACGGCCAGGCGCAGACGCAGACCATCGCCCGCGGCCCCGTCGCGTCGATGATTACCATCAAGCACCTGGGGACCAACGGCGGCGGCTTCTTCGGCGCCAACTCCGCCCACCCGTTCGAGAACCCCAACGCCTGGACCGACTTTCTCTCGATCGTGAGTTACCTCGCCTTTCCCTTCGCGCTGGTGTTCGCCTACGGCGTCATGCTCCGGCGCCTGAAACACGCCGTCGCCATCTTCGGCGTGATGCTGTCGCTGCTCGTCGCCATGATCGTCTGGTCGGTCTATTACGACGCGCTCCAGCCGAACCCGGCGTTCACCGGCATGGCGGCGGTTTCTTACAACAAGGACGACCCGAAAAAGGGCATTGACCTCCCGGCCGTGGTCGCGCTGCCGGTCGATCAGTCCGATACGGGCAACCTGGAGGGCAAGGAACTGCGCTTCGGCCGCTCCGCCGGAGCGACCTTTGCCGCCATGACGACGGCCATCGCCTGCGGCTCGGTCAACTGCATGCACGACAGCCTCAACCCCGTGGCGACGCTCAGCCCGTACACCGGCATGTGGCTCAACTGCGTCTTCGGCGGCAAGGGCGTCGGCGTCATCAACATGCTGGTGTACATCGTCATCGGCGTGTTCATCGCCGGGCTGATGGTGGGGCGGACGCCGGAGTACCTGGGCAAGAAGATCGAGGCCCGCGAGATGAAGCTGGCCATGATCGCCCTGCTCATCCACCCCATCGTCATCCTGCTGCCCGCCGGCCTCTACTCGGCATTCAACTGGGGCACGCAGGCGATGAGCAACCCGGCGGCGCACGGCTTCTCGGAGATCCTTTACCAGTTCAGCTCGAGCGCGGCCAACAACGGCTCCGCCCTCGGGGGTTTAGGCTCCATTTGGGGGTTCAATAATCCGAACGTGCCGGGCGTGACGGCGCCGGCCCCCGCCAGCGCGTACTACGACGTCGGCACGGCGCTGGTCATCTTGTTCGGCCGGCTGATCCCGATCGTGGCACCGTTGGCGCTGGCCGGCGGTCTGATCCTCAAGAAGCCGACGCCGTTCACCGTGGGCACGCTGCGCACCGACACGCTGACGTTCGCCCTGTTCCTGCTGGGGACGATCCTCCTGGTGGGGGCGCTGCTGTTCATGCCGGCGGCCATGCTGGCGCCGGTGGCCGAACACCTGGGGCCGATCCCGTTCGGCAGTTGAGACTCCGGGCGGGCGGGGGAGGGAGGCATGCGGCGGCGACACCCCGCAAAATGCCGAAGCCCCCGCCCACCGGACCCCTTTAGTCGCTCGGAGAGCGTTGTCATCCCGCGAACCAACGGACAAGTGAATCGAGATATGTCCATGACGACCGCAACCATCCCGCAGGCGGAAGCGAAAACGGCCCGGCGGCTGACTCGCCGGCAGGGCCTGTTCGCGCCGGAGCTGCTCAAGACGGCCCTGGTCCGCTCCCTCATCATGCTCCGGCCGGACATCCAGTGGAAGAACCCCGTGATGTTCACCGTCGAGGTGGGCACGGCGCTGTCTGTGCTGTACACCATCGCCAAAGTGTTCAATCCCGACGCCTACGCGCCGACGCTGCCCTACCTGATCGCCCTGGACGTGTGGCTGCTGCTGACGGTGCTGTTCGCCAACTTCGCCGAGGCGCTGGCGGAGGCGCGCGGCAAGGCCCAGGCCGAATCGCTGCGCAAGACCCGCCAGGAGACGCCGGCCTATAAGGTTCGCCGCCGCGAGGACGTGCCGCAGGCCATGGACCTTCCGCCGAGGTCGGTGGCGGGCGACGGGGAGCGGAACGGGGGCGGCAACGGCTTGATCGAGAGGATCGCCTCCACCCGATTGCAGGAAGGGGACCTGGTGGTGGTGGACGCCGGCCAGGTCATCCCCAGCGACGGCGAGATCATCGCCGGCATCGCCTCGGTGGACGAGTCGGCCATCACCGGCGAGTCGGCCCCGGTCGTCCGCGAAGCGGGCGGCGACCGTTCCGGCGTCACCGGCGGCACGCGCGTGCTTTCCGACCGCATCGTGGTGCGGATCACGGCGTCGGCCGGCAAGACGTTCCTCGACCGCATGATCGCCCTGGTCGAAGGCGCCATCCGCCAGCGCACGCCCAACGAGATCGCCCTGGCGCTGGTGCTGTCGTCGTTCACCCTGATCTTCCTGATCGTGTGCATGGCCCTGTGGCCGATGGCCTACAACAGCGAGGTCTATATGCAGGCGTACCACCCCGACGCCACGGGGCCGGTCAAGAGCCTGGGCACCGACGTGCCGACGCTGGTGGCGCTGCTGGTCTGCCTGATCCCGACGACGATCGGCGCCCTTCTGGCGGCCATCGGCATCGCCGGCATGGACCGGGCCTTGCGGGCCAACATTTTGGCCAAGAGCGGCAAGGCCGTCGAGGTGGCCGGCGACGTGGACACGCTGCTGCTGGACAAGACCGGCACCATTACGATGGGCAACCGGCACGCCACCAAGTTCCTGCCGCTGGGCGACTGCGCGGCCGGCGAGGTCGGTCGTCTCGCCGCCCTGGCCTCGGTCGCCGATCAGACGCCCGAGGGCAAGAGCATCGTCGATCTGTATCGCAAGGAATCGAAGACCGGCGCCCCCGCCGTGATGCAACAGGGCGGCAAGTTCGTCGAGTTCACGGCCCAGACGCGCATGAGCGGCGTCGATCTGCCCGACGGCCGGGTGATCCGCAAGGGCGCGGCCGACTCGGTCATCCGCTACGTCGAGGAGCGGGGCGGGTCCGTGCCGCCGGGCACGCGCGAGAAGGTGGACGCCGTCGCCGCCCAGGGCGCGACGCCGCTGCTGGTGTGCGAGGGCAGCCGCATCGCCGGCCTGGTGGTGCTGGAAGACATCCTCAAGCCCGGCATCACGGAGCGCTTCGAGCGGCTGCGGCGCATGGGCCTGCGCACCGTGATGGTGACGGGTGACAACCCGTTGACGGCGAAAACCATCGCCGAACAGGCGGGCGTGGACGACTTCATCGCCCAGGCGACGCCGGAGGCCAAGCTCGGCTACATCCGCAAGGAGCAGCAGGGCGGCAAGCTGGTGGCCATGATGGGCGACGGCACCAACGACGCCCCGGCGCTGGCCCAGGCCGACGTCGGCGTGGCCATGAACAGCGGCACCCAGGCCGCCAAGGAGGCCGGCAACATGGTCGATCTCGACAGCGACCCGACCAAGCTGATCGAGGTGGTCGAGATCGGCAAGCAGCTTCTGATGACGCGCGGCGCCTTGACGACATTTTCCATCGCCAATGACTTGGCGAAGTATTTCGCCATCGTACCAGCGCTGTTCGCGGCGACGCTGCCGTGGCTGAAGGTGATCGACTTCATGCACCTGACGACGCCGCAGTCGGCGATCCTGTCGGCGGTGATCTTCAACGCGATCATCATCCCGCTGCTGATCCCGGTGGCGCTGAAGGGCGTGAAGTACCGGCCGGTCGGGGCCGACGCCCTGTTGCAGCGCAACCTGCTGATCTGGGGCGTGGGCGGCGTGATCCTGCCGTTCATCGGCATCAAGCTGATCGACATGGTGCTGACGGTGATGGGGTTGGCGTAATTTTCCTGGCGAGCGGAGGGCGTCAGCCCCCTGATTGAGCATCCGGTCGGTGACAGTGTGGAGAATCAGGGGGCTGACGCCCCCCGCTCGCCTCAATACAGAAGGGCAAATTCCTATGTTCGCACACCTCCGGGCCAACCTGTGGCTCCTGTTTCTGACGGTGGTGATCTGTTGCGTGCTCTACCCCGCCGCGGTGTGGGTGGTCGGATGGACGATCTTCCACAACCAGGCCCAGGGCAGCCTGATCGACGAGAACGGCAACCCGGTCTCCGATCCGGCCAAGGCGAAAGGCTCCGTGCTGATCGCCCAGTCGTTCAACAGCGCCTGGTTCTTCCAGCCGCGGCCCTCGGCGGCGTCGTACAACGCGGCGGCGTCCGGCGGCTCCAACTATGGGGCGAGCAACCCGAAGCTGCGCGGCCGCGTGGCGCAGCTCCTGGGAACGATCGTCGTCTACCGAAAGGACGGCCCGAGGCACGGCGACCCGGTGGGGCCGGACGTGGAGAAATGGTTCCAGGAGCAGGGCAAAACGCGCGACTTGGCGGGCGAATGGGTAGCCGCGAACCCGACCCTGGCGCAGGTCTGGGCGACCTCTTCGGACGCGATCAAGGGGTACATCACCGGATGGGCGGCCGAACGCGCCGACGTGGCCGCGGACTGGAAGAAGGACAACCCCGATGTCAAAAAAGATCCAGGACCGGACGATCTGGTCGCCTACTTCATCAAGAGCTACGTCAAGGGGCGCCCAGGCACATGGCCGGTCCAGACGACGGAGACGGACAAGGACGGCAAGCCGCAAACGGTGGTCAAGCCGGCGACCGAGGGCACGGACGTTCAGTCGATCTTCTTTGACACGTGGTTGACGGAGGAGGTGAAGGCCGGGAAGCTCGACCCGCTCAAGGATTTCGAGCAGGTCCCCGCCGACATGGTGACGGCCTCCGGCTCCGGCCTCGACCCCGACATCTCGCTGCGGAACGCCCGCTACCAGCGCGACGGCGTCGTCGGCGGCGTCGTGGCCAAGCTCGTCAGCGACTTCGAGGGCAAGGAAGAGAATCAAAAGGCGAATAAGAAGGTCTCGGATGAGCAAAAGAAGAAGCTGGCCGACGACGTCGGCGCCGCGGTGGACGAGATGTTGGCGCGGCAAGCGTACCGGCCGATGTGGGGCCTGACCGGCGACGAACCGCTGGTCAACGTCTTGCGGCTGAACCTGGCGATCAAGTCCAAGATGGACGCGCTGGCCTTGAAGTGAGAAGACGTGCCGTGTCGGATCGGGCGTCGGGGCGGGGCCGAGGCAACAGCCGGCGCCCGCCCTTTTTCTTTTTCCGCCGGGTTCCGTCGCCGGGGCTGTAACAAATCGCGCCGTCCCACGCTCGGCAGGATAGGGCCGGACGATGGGAGCCGGCCGAAACCCGAACGAAGGAGAACGGCAATGAGAAAGATCCTGGGCGTCTTCGGCTTCGCCGTGGTCGGTTTGGCGATGTGCGGCGCGGCGCAGGCCGGCGAACGGCACGAGGTCCGCGGCCGCGACCACTACCGGCACTACGACCACTACAGCTACCAGTACGGGAGCGACTACTACTGCTACCCGGACTCCTGCTACACCCCCGACTGCTACTACGTCACGCCGGGCTGCGACTACTACTTCGACAGCTTCGGCAAGCGGCACTACGACCGCGACCGTCGTGAGCACCGCGAACGCCGTCCGTGACCCTCGGAAGTGAGGCAAGGCGCCGGCCCCCGCGCCCTCGGAATCGAGTGGTGGGGGCCGCTCCGTTTCCGGGCGAAGCCGCCCTTTGCGAGGCGCGGCGGGCGGCACAAAGTCGAACAGTCCCAATGTCCCGTTTAAGGGGAAAAGGGGCGTCGGGGGCGCAGGGTGGGCGGCGAAATGGGCCGCCCACCGGGCCTTCCCGGGCGCCGCCCGCGAGATTCCTCTTGTGTCCACGACATCAAAGGAGAAAGACAGCCATGCGTCGTTTCTTACTGCTTTCCTTGGCCGGCGCCGGGTTCACGGCGTTGGTCGCGTCCGGCCCGGCCTCGGCGTCCGGCCCTTGTCCGCCGCCCCCGGAATGCCCCCCGGCACCGCTCCCCGTTCGCTTTGAGCCGCGCACGGTGACGTTTTTTATGACCGAGAACCGTACCGAGTTCCACGACGTGCAGCGCACCGTCTTCCGCCAGGTTCCCGAGGTCCAGGAGCGGGAAGTCCGGGAGACCGTCATGGTCCCCTGCTGGCGCGACGAGGTGCGTGAGCGGATCAAGATGGTCCCACAGGTGCACATGGAGACGCGGCGCCGCACGGTCGTTCACACCGACTACCGCGACGAGGAGCGCGAGCGCACGGTCCTCACGCCGGTGACGGAGGAGGTCGAGCGCTCGTACAAGGTTCGCGTCCCGGAGGTGCGCGAGGAAGAGCGCACGCGAACCGTTCTGGTCCCGGGCGTGCGCGAGGAGGAACGGGAACGCGCCGTGACCACCGTTCGCTGTGTCCCGGAAGTCGTATGCAAGCCGGTGGTGAAAGACGTGCATGTCGCTGTTTGCGGATGCGACCCATGCACGGGCTGCGGGTTCACGTCGTGCGCGACCGTCCGGCAAATCGGCGAGGAGGCCGTCACTGTCAACCGTCGCGTGGCGGAAACCCACCTGGAGCACTACACCGCGGCCGTACCCTGTCTGCGGCCGGAGGAGCAGACGGTCAAGGTGTGCGTGCCGTCCAGTCATGAGGAAGTCCGCACCGAGAGCGTCCCGGTGACGACGCTCAAGCCTCGGACGGAAGTCTGCAAGGTTCGCGTGCCGGTCCGGCGGGAGGAGATCGAGACGTACGAGGTCCCCGTCACGGAACTGGTCCCGCAAAAGGAGGTTTACCACGAGCGGGTTCCAGACAGCCGGGCGGAAGTGCGGACGCGGAAGGTAGCCGAAACCGTGTACAAGACGGTGGCGGAGGTCGTCACCGAACGCGTGCCGTATACGACGTGTGTGAAGGTTCCCTGCCAGGTCCGGGTGTGGGCGCCGTGCGGATGCCCTTGATTATGTGAGACGGAACGCGAACGGGCCGCGCCCCGCCAGGGACGCGGCCCGTTCGCGTTGACGCGGTTTTCCCTCTTCAGGCGTCAGCGGAGGGGGCGGGATTTGAACCCGCGAGGGAATGGATACCCTGTCGGTTTTCAAGACCGATGCAATCGGCCGCTCTGCCACCCCTCCGAAACCACCGAACCGGCCCACCTCAAATATTTGCATCTCCTATCGGTAAAGGAGGGCTATACTCTCACCCCTTCGCCACTTCAACAATTTATCGGACGCCACCCTGGACCACAAGAAAGGTTTCGCGGCGGGCGAACGGAAGCCGAACGGGATGGATCCCATTGGCTCCGATCCCGCAGGGGCGGCGCGTGCGCCCGGACCCCGGATGCGGACGTCCTGTTTGGTACCATTTCCGAATGAGGCGACGCGCGAGAGGCGAAAATCGCCGTCGCTTGCCAATTATGGTTGACACCGTATGCCGCCGGGGGGAGCATGAACCGACTCCGTTCCTGTGCTCATTCCGGCGGAATGAGTTGGCCGGCGACGGAAGGAAAAAGGGATAACCATGGGGGCCGCGTCGGCGCGGCCCCACTCGCATGGGGATACACGCATGAAAAATCATCGATGTGTCGTGGGCGCGGTCCTGGCGGCGTGCGGCTGCGTGGCGGCGGCCCTGTCTTCCCCTGCGGCGCCGGAACCGGCGTCGGACGACGACCCGCGGGCGGACGCCAAATCGAGCGACCAAAGCCTCATGGTTGAGGACATCGTGACCGCCTACCACGCGGCGGATTGGGCGCGGCGCGTCAAACCGCCGTCGCCCTTCGCCCTGGTCACCGCCGCCGACGTGCTTCACTGGTACGACTACGCCTTTGACGGCGCCGACAATCGCTTCGCGGAACGCATCACGCCGCCGAAACATCTCCGCCCGACGAACACCGATTTCCTACGCGACGAGGTTAAAAAACTCATGGAGGAAGCCGTCGCCGCGGCCGCGGCGAATAAGCAGGACGTGGAATCCGTGCGGAAGGTGATACGCGATGTTAGCCGCCACCCGCGCGGCGGGTTGAACATGCCGCTCACGTTTACCGGGGAGTTGCCGGCGGGCGAGGCCGACGTATACCGGACCTTGTATAAGCGTGACGAGTGGGCAAGGATCGCCGTCCGCCACGCGGAAGACAACATCGTCGATCTCCACGCGGCCGACAGGTTCGGGCACGACCGCGCCGCGGACTGGGCCAGGAACCCGGTGATTTCCTTTTTGGTGCGCCAGGGCGAAGGCACGGACTACAAGGTTACGGTGAGAAACGCGCGGGGCAGTGAAACGATCACGTATCAGCTGTTCACCAACTGATTCCGATCCGCGAAGTCGGTGACAGGGGCGGGGGACGGCCGTTCCCCGCCCCCTTCCGTTACGGCCCTTCCCTTTCCCCCCGAATCAGGTGCCCCATGCGACGATTCTGCTTCGGCCTGGCGTTGGTTCTCTTCGCCGCGGCCGCCCGCGCCGCGGACGCGGCCGGGCAACCGTATCTGGTACTCCAGAGCGGCGGACACACCGCTTCCGTCACCAAAGTCCTGTTCACGCCGGACGGCAAGGAAGTCGTCACCGTCTCCCGCGACAGGACGGTGCGCCTCTGGAACGCCGCCACCGGCGAGCGCCTCGGCGTTCTCCGGCCGCCCATCGGGGACGGCGGGCAGGGTGCGCTGCTTGCCGCCGCCCTTTCCCCCGACGGGAAAACCCTGGCCGTCGCCGGCATCGGCGTGAATGTGGGCGAAGACTCCATTTCGCGTGTTTTCCTGATCGACCTGGCCGGCGGAAACGTAACGGTCGCGCTGCGGGGGCCCAAAAAGAACGTCCGGGGTCTCGCCTTCTCCCACGGCGGCAAGCTCGTTGCGGCGGGCGGGTTCGATAACGTCGCGTACCTCTGGGACGCGACGTCCGGCCGGCTGCTGCATACGCTCGAAGGTCATAAAGACCAGATCGTGGACCTGGCTTTTTCCCCCAACGACCGGCTGCTGGCCGCCGCGTCCTACGACCACACGGCGCGGCTGTGGTCGGTCGAGACCGGCCAGGCGGCGGCCGGGCCGCTGGCGCACGAGGATCTGGTGACCTGCGTCGCCTGGAAGGACGACGACACCTTGGCCACTGGCGGGGCCGGCCGTACCTTTATCCACCTGTGGGACCGCACGGGCAAGCAGCGCCGGCGCTTCGACAAACTGCGCGGGAAGCCGGCCCGGATCTACTCGCTCTCCTTTCTCCCGGACAAGGACCCGAAAAAGGACAGGCAGGAGCTTTTCTACTGCTGGGACGAGGGGCAAGCGAGCGGTTGGGCGGTCCTGAACCCGGCCAGGCCGGAGGCGTCACGAGATGCGCTGACCGGGGAGCATCGCGACGCTGAGGTCCGCGGCGCCGTTTCACCTGACGGGACGCTGGCGGCGACCACCGGCGAGGACGACGACGGCGTCACCCTGTGGACGCTCCGGGACGGCAAGCCGGTGCGTCGCCTGAGGGGCCCGGGCCACGCGCACTACCGCGTCGGCTGGTCCCCTCAGCGCCGGGTCGTCGGCTGGACCGACGCCCTAAAGCCGGCCGCGGGCGCCGCGGACTTGCTGCAGTGGTCCTTCGCACTGGACCAATTGCAGCGTGATAAGAAGCCGGACGCGCGGTACGTGCGGGCCGTTCCCACCCTCGGCGGCCTCCGCCTGCAACAGGATGGGACCAACTTCCTCGTCAAGCGGGACAAGGAGGTCGTGTCCACCATCAAGGGCGCAGTCCCCGCACGGTGCTGGACCTGGCTGCCGGGCGATCGGGTCGCGTTGGAGTATTACGGCCACGTCGCCCTCTACAACGCCCGCACGGGCGAACCGATCCGCAAACTCCAGGGAGGTCCGGGGATCCGGGACCTCGCGCCGTCGCCCGACGGGCGCTACCTTTTGGGGGCCTGCACCGACCAGACGCGGCGGGTCTGGGACCCGGAGAACCAGAATCCGGACAAGGCGGGGCCGCTGCTGTCGCTGTTCACGGCGGGGGCGGACTGGGTGGCCTGGACCGAGGAGGGCTACTACGCCGCCTCGCCCGCCGGCGAAAGGCTCATGGGCTGGCAGGTCAACAACGGTCTGGAGCAATTAGGGACCTTCTATCCCGCCGCCGAGTTCCACAAGATTTTCTACCGGCCCGACGTCATCCGGCGCGTCCTGACCGAGGGCAGTGTGGCCAAGGCGCTTGCGGCCGCCGATAAGGAGCGCGGCGCGACGACGCAGACCGTGGACGTGGCCCAGGCGCTGCCGCCGGAGGTCAGCATCCTGTCCCCCGCGGCCGGCGACCTCAAGACCGCCGAGGTCGAGGTCAAGGCCGAGGCCGTGAGCAAGGGCCGGCCCGTCACGTCGCTGCAACTGCTGCTGGACGGCCGGCCCTGCCCCGGCGCCGAGACGAAGAAGTTCCCCGGCGCCAAAGCGGGCGAGAAGCAGGAGGCGGTGTGGAAGGTGACGCTGCCGGAGGGCGATCATACCCTCAACGCCCGCGCCGAGAGCGACGTCAGCGCCGCCGCCTCGCCGCCCGTCGCCGTGTCCTACAAGAAGGAGGCGGAGGAAGCCCTGCCGACGCTGTACGTGCTGGCGGTGGGCATCAACGCCTATCCGGGAAGTCTCAAGCTCAACTGGGCCGTGGACGACGCCAACGCCGTGGCCGCCGCCTTCAAGGCCGAGGCAGCCCCCAAGCCCTTCGGCAAGGCGGAGGCCAAGATCCTGTTGGACAAGGACGCCACGAAGGCGGGCATC
>Ga0182024_10021492_pt1 | contig 11711 bp, 9 predicted proteins | sample P32metaG_FD_120480 | JGI IMG/M metagenome (GOLD analysis project Ga0182024, IMG submission 120480) | Permafrost microbial communities from Stordalen Mire, Sweden - P3-2 metaG (Illumina Assembly) | ecosystem: Environmental > Terrestrial > Soil > Wetlands > Permafrost | place: Sweden: Stordalen... | reverse complement strand
TCTCGAGTCGAAAAAGATCTCCAAGACCCAAGCGGTGACGAGCCAGATCGAGCACTGGCCGTTGGCCGCCGACGACGTGCACATCGGCCCGTCGGATCACGTGCCGTGGTTGGCAGACCGCAAGTGGGCCTACATCCGCATGGAGGGACGCAGCTTCGGTGACGTGCCGCTCAACCTCGAGCTCAAGCTGGAGGTCTGGGACTCGCCCAACTCGGCCGGGGTGATCATCGACGCCGTCCGCTGCGCCAAGCTGGCCCTCGACCGGGGCATCGGCGGCCCCCTGCTCGGCCCCTCGGCCTACTTCATGAAGTCGCCACCGGTGCAGTACCACGACGACGTGGCCCACCGCCTGGTGGAGGAGTTCGCCGCCGGCGAGCCCGGGCCCCGCTGGCCCGAGGACTGACGGCGCGGATCACCACCGCCGTCGGTGACCGTGCCGGTGGTCGGGCCCGGTGGTCGTGCCGGGGGCCGGCGGGGGCCTGTCATCCGGGGTCCTTGGAAGGTTCGCGCCCCGGGCGGTCGGCGCCGGCTCCCCGGGCGGCCCACCACCGGTCGAGCCGGCGGCCGGCCTCCTCGGCGCCGAGGGGACCCTCGTCCATGCGCAGCTCGAGGAGGAACGAGAGGGCCTGGCCGACCAGGGGGCCGGGGGGCAGGTCGAGACGGGCCATCACCGCGCTCCCGTCGAGCTCGGGCCGGATCGCCTCGAGCGACTCGCGCTGACGCAGCTCGGCGATGCGGGCCTCGAGCTCGTCCATCCGGCGCCCGAGCGCCTTGGCCTTGGCCGCGTTGCGGGTCGTGCAGTCGCAGCGGGTCAGCTCGTTGAGCTCGTCCAGCAGGTCACCGGCGTCCCGCACGTAGCGGCGGACCGCCTTGTCGGTCCAGCCCAACCGGTAGGTGTGGAAGCGCAGGTGGAGCTCGACCAGGGTGACCACCGTGTCGATGTCGGCCCGCGGGTAGCGCAGGGCCTCCATCCGCTCGCGGGTCATCCGGGCTCCGACCACCTCGTGGTGGTGGAAGGTCACCCCCGCCGGGCCGAAGGCCCGGGTGCGGGGCTTCCCCACGTCGTGGAAGAGCGCGGCCAGCCGCAGCAGGCGGTCCGGAGAGGTCTTGTCCACCACCGCCAGGGTGTGGCCCAGGACGTCCTTGTGCCGGTGGACCGGGTCCTGCTCGAGGGCCAGGCCGGGCAGCTCGGGCAGGAACTCCGCCGCCAGCCCGCTGTCGACCACGAACCACAGGCCCACCGAGGGGGTGGCCACCATCACCAGCTTGTCGAGCTCGTCGCGGATGCGCTCGGCCGACACGATCTCGAGCCGGTGGTGGCCCCGTTCCACCGCCTCGACCAGGGCGGCGTCCGGCTTCAGCCCGTAGGCGGCGATGAACCGGGCGGCCCGCAGCATCCGGAGCGGGTCGTCGCCGAACGACACGTCGGGTTCGAGCGGGGTGCGCAGGCGGCCGGCGGCCAGGTCGGTCAGGCCGTCGAACGGGTCGACCAGGGTGAGCCCGGGCAGCGACAGGGCCATGGCGTTCACCGTGAAGTCTCGGCGGGCCAGGTCGATCTCGATGTCGTCGCCGAAGGAGACCTCGGGCTTGCGCGAGTCCGGCCGGTACGCCTCGGCCCGGTGGGTGGTGATCTCGTAGCGCCGGCCACCGTTGCGGGCCCCGATGGTGCCGAAGCGCTTCCCCTGGGTCCATACGGCGTCGGCCCAGCCGGCCACCAGCACCTCGATGACGTCGGGCCGGGCGTCGGTGGTCAGGTCGAAGTCGAAGCTGTCGTCCCCCCCGCCCGTTCGCCCGCCCGGATCCATCAGTGCGTCGCGCACCGAGCCACCGACGAGGTACAGGGTGTGGCCGGCGGCGGTGAAGCGCTCCGCCAGCTCGGTGGTCGCCTCGACCAGGGGTCGGAACCGCTCGGGCACGGGCCGCGGTTGCACCGGCACACGGTAATGCGGCCCGGTCCGGGGCCCGGCACCGGTTAGCGTTGCCCGGTGTCGTTGAGGTTCGCTCGGTCCACCGGGCCGGCGGTGCTCGCCCTGTTCGGCGCCTCGGTGTGGTTGGGGCTCCTCGGCCCGTCCGGACCGGCGGGGGCGGCCACTGCGGCCGGGGGCCCGGCCCGCGGCACCACCTTCTCCCTGTTGGCCCAGCCCTCGGCCTGGGTCATGCCGGGCCAGTCCTTCAGCGTGGACCTCGGCATCCCACCGGGGACCCCGGCCGGGGCCGGGGTGGCCGTCACCCTCTACGACAAGCTCGAGACCCGTTCGGCCCTCGAGCAGACCATCTCGGGCCCGCCGGCCGGGACGGTGCTGGACCGGACCGGGCCGGTCGCCCTCTCGACCCTGAGCCCCCGGGCCGGCGGAGTCGGGCTCTCCGTCGCCGTGTTCCCCGAGTCGCCGTCGGGGTCCGGGCCCTCGGGCGCCCCCCTCCTCGACCTCCGCTGCACGCCCGACACCGGGACGTGCTCGGGGGTCTACCCCGCCGTCATCTCCCTCGCCCGCCCGGGGGGGGCGGGGACGATCGGCCGCTTCACCACCTACCTGACCTACGCCGAGGCCCGCAGCGCCCAGCCGTTGCGCTTCGCCTGGGTGGTCCCAGTGGCCGCCCCGGTGGTCATCGGCGCCGCCGCCGGCCCGGGGTCCGCCCTGGGCCCCCCCACCCCCCGCCAGGTGGCCGCGATCGCCGACCTGGCGGCCGAGCTGCGCGCCTCGCCGGTGCCGGTCACCGTCGAGCCGTCGCCCCAGACCGTCCAGGGCCTGGGCCGGGTCGAAGGGCCGGCCGCCGCCGCCGCCCGGGGGGCAGTGGCGGACCTGGCGGCCCTGTCGGCCGACCAGGAGGTCCACGACGTCCCGCCCCAGCCCTACGTACCGATCGACGCCAACGCCCTCTCGGGTGAAGGGGCCGAGCTGGCCGGCCAGATGGCCGAGGGGGCGCCACTGCTCGAGCGGGCCGGCATCGAGACGACGGCGCCGGGGGCGCCGGCCACCTGGGTGGCCGGCGCCGTCTCCCCCGGGCTCGGGACCAGCCTGGAGGTGATCGGAGGGGTGGTGGGATCGCCGATGCAGGTGGTGGTCCCCGACGCCGCGCTCACCACCCCGGCCGAGGCGTCCTCCGGCATCACCTGGGGCTACCCCTTCACCCTGACCCTCGGGCGCGGCCGGACCTTCCAGGCGGCGGCGACCGACGGCGAGCTGGCGGCCCACTTCGACGCCGAGCCCGGTGACCCGGCCCTGGCGGCCAACCAGCTGCTGGCCGACCTGGCCTTCGTCCACTTCGAGCAGCCGAACCTGTCCGACCCCCGGGGGGTCATCGCGGTGCCCCCCCCGGGCTGGACCCCCGACGCCTCCTTCGACCGCGAGCTGCTGAACGGCCTGCGGGACAACCCCGACGTCGAGCCGGTCACCCTCGGCGGCTTCTTCAGCCAGGTGCCCCTCGGCGGGAACGGGGCACCCACCTCCCGCTCGCTGGCCCAGGGCGACGCGCCCCAGCTCCCGGTCGGGCTGGCCCATCAGATCTCGGCGGCCCGACTCCGGCTCACCGCCTTCGACAGTGCCGTACCGAAGAAGGGCACCCCGGTGCTGAGCGAGCTCGACGACATCCTGCTGGCCTCCCAGTCCACCAGCCTCGACGCCTCGGGTCAGCGGGCCGGGGTCGCCACCTTCGAGGGGGCCCTGGCGGACCAGCTCTCGCTGGTCCAGCTGGCCACCGAGCGGACCATCACCGTCACCGCCCGGACCGCGGCCATCCCGATCACGGTGCTCTCCAACGCCCCCTACACGGTGGTCGGCACCCTGACCCTCACGTCCAACAAGTTCGTCTTCCCGCCGCCCGGCCCGACCCGGCCCGGCGTCGTGCTGGACCACCCGACCACCCCGCTGCGGATCGAGGCCGTGGCCCGCACCTCGGGGGACCTCCCGGTGGAGGCCTCGTTCGTGTCCCCCGCCGGGGGCCTCCTGATCGCCCGGGGCCAGCTCACCGTCCGCTCCACCGCCACCTCCTGGGTCGGGGTGGTGCTCAGCGCCCTCGCCCTCGCCGTCCTCGGGGCCTGGTGGGCCCGCACCTGGTGGGGCGGGCGGCGGCGCAAGCGGGCCGAGCGGGCCGGGGCCGAGTAAGCGTGGCGGGCCCCGGTGAGTGAGCTGATCGGCGCCTCGGCCGACCCGTCCCTGCCGCCGGGGAGCGAGGGCCCCGGCGCCGAGCTGATCGGCGCCCACGCGCGGGCACCCGGCGGGGGCGGGCCGGGGCCGGGGGGCGGGCCGGCGGTCAACCTGCGACGGGCCACCGTGGGGATGGCCGTCGGCACCGGGCTCTCCCGGCTGACCGGGGTGGCCCGGGTGCTGGCCCTGGCCTATGCCCTGGGCTTCACCCGTCTGGCCGACGCCTACAACCTGGCCAACACCACCCCGAACATGCTCTACGACGTCGTCCTGGGCGGCGTCCTGTCGGCCACCTTCATCCCGGTCTTCGTCGACCGGGTGGCCACCCGGACCGAGCGCGAGGCCTGGCGGGCCATCTCGGCCGTCGTCACCCTCTCGGTGGTGGTCCTGGCCGGGGGCTCGGTCCTCTTCTTCTTCGCCGCCCCGCTGATCATCTCGGCCTTCACCGCGCTGGACCACACCCACGGCGGGCTGGCCGCCGCCGCGCTGGGCCACGAGCGCCAGGTGGCGACCACGCTGCTGCGGTGGTTCGTCCCCCAGGTGTTCTTCTACGGGGTCATCGCCCTGGCCACCGCCCTCCTCAACACCCGCCGCAAGTTCGGCGCCCCGGCCTGGGTGCCGATCGCCAACAACCTGGTCTGCGTGGCCGTCCTGGTGTGGTTCCACCACATCGCCAGCGTGCCCAGCCTCCTCGGGGCCCAGCTCCACCCCCACCAGCTGGTGCTGCTCGGGTTGGGCACCACCCTCGGGGTGGTCGTCCAGGCCCTGCTCCTGGTGCCCAGCCTCGGCCGGGCCCGGCTGCGCCGGCTGACCTGGCGATGGGAACCGGGCCACGAGGCGGTGCGCACGGTGCTGCGGCTGGGGGGGTGGACCTTCGGTTTCGTGGTGGCCAACCAGGTGGCCCTGTTCGTGGTGCTGGCCCTGGCCGTGGGGGCGGGCGGGCGGGCCCCGGTGTCGTCGTACACCTACGCCTACACGTTCCTCCAGATGCCCTACGCCGTGGTGGCCGTCTCGGTCATGAGCGCGGTGACCCCGGACCTGTCCGAGAAGTGGGCCACCGGCGACCTGGTCGGCTTCCGGCGGCGCATGGCCGGGGGCCTGCGGGCGGTGCTGGCCATCATCGTGCCGGCGGCCATGGGCATGCTGCTGCTGGCCAAACCGGCGGTCGCCCTGCTGCTGGGCCACGGGGCGGGCACCGCCGCCCAGACCGCCGACACCGGCGCCGCCCTGGCCATGTTCGCCCTCGGGCTGCCCGGGTTCTGCACCTTCTTGTACGTGGTCCGGGTGCTCCAGTCCATGCAGCGGACCCGGGTGGCCTTCTGGCTCTACCTGGTCGAGAACGCGGTCAACGTCGCCCTGGCCGTCGCCCTGGTCCACCCGCTCGGGGTGCGCGGACTCGCCCTCTCCCTGTCGGTCGCCTACACCGTCGGGGCGCTGTGCGGGCTGGTGGTGCTGCGCCGGTGGCTGGGCACCCTGGGGCCGCCCCGGGCCTTCCGACCCCTGCGCCGGGTGCTGGCGGCCACGGCGGTCATGGGCGGCGTGGTCCTGGTGGTGTCCAACCTCTCGGGATCCGAGTCCGGCACCGGCCTCTTCGTGCGGGTGGTCGGCTCGGCCGTGGTCGGGGCCGGGGTCTACTTCGCCACCGCCGCGCTCCTGGCCAACCGCACCCGGCGCCGGGGCCACCCCCCGGGTCCGAGGGCCCGGGGGGCCGCCCCCTGACCGCGTCGGGGCCGCAGACGACGAGGTAGGTTCTCGGTCTCGGGCGCCCGCGGGCACCGAGACCGCCCGCCCAGCGGCCCCCGCAGAGGATCGAGGAACCCACCATGCCCGGCGTGCACGTGGTGACCGACAGCGCCTGTGACCTCACCGACGAGCTGGCCCGGGCGGCCGGGATCACCGTCGTGCCGCTGACCATCCGCTTCGGCGACGAGGAGCTGCTGGACCGCCGGGACCTCTCCCCCACCGAGTTCTGGGCCCGTTGCAAGGCGTCGCCCACCCTCCCCGAGACGGCCGCCCCGTCGCCCGGGGCGTTTCAGCGCGCCTTCGAGGAGGCGGCGGCGGGCGGGGCCTCGGGGGTGCTCTGCCTCAACCTGTCCTCGGGGGTCTCGGCCACCTACCAGTCGGCCCGGGCCGGGGCCGAGGCGGTAGGGGGGGACTTCGCCATCGAGGTGGTCGACACCCTGTCGCTGACCATGGGCCAGGGCCTGATGTGCCTGGCGGCGGCCGAGGCGGCGGGCCGGGGGGCCGGCCTGGACGAGCTGGTGACCCTGGTGGAGGGCCTGATCGGCCGGACCCACGTCTACGGGGTGGTCGACACCCTCGACCACCTCCAGCGGGGGGGCCGGATCGGCGGGGCCCGGGCCCTCCTGGGCTCGCTGCTCTCGATCAAGCCGGTGGTACAGGTCAAAGACGGGGTGGTCGAGGAGGAGTCCAAGCAGCGGACCCGGACCCGCTCGCTCGAGTACCTGGCCGGCAAGATCAGGGGGGACGCCCCCCTGGAGCGGCTGGGCGTGGTCAACGGCGCGGCCGAGGACATCGACGACTTCGTCGCCCTGCTCGCCGGGGTCGAGACGGTCCACCCGCTGGTCCTCACCGAGCTCGGTCCGGTGGTCGGGACCCACACCGGCCCGGGCACGATCGGCGCCTGCTACCAGGTCACCGCCCGGTAGTGTGCTGCACATGACGACCCCCGGAGGCGCCGGCGCCGGTGACCCGCCGGCCGCACCGCCGGGGGGCGGCCCGCCGGCGCGTGGAACGGCGACCACCTGGCCCGCCGACCCCGGGGCCCCCAAGCCGACCGGCCTCTCGGCCGCCACCGCCGAGTGGCCCAAGAAGGCGGCCGACGCCGTCGACCTGGTCGTCGCCACCATCCACGACAAGGCCATCCGGCCGGTCCTCCTGGTCGCCCGGGCCATCGTGTTCGGGCTGTTGGTGGCCGTCCTGTCCTTCGTGGTGCTGACCCTGATCTCGGTGGGGCTCCTGCGCCTGCTCGACGTCTACGTCTTCCCGGGCCGGGTCTGGGCCTCCTACGCCGTGCTCGGCCTGGTGTTCAGCGCGGGCGGGGTGTGGGCCTGGTCCCGGCGGTCGGCGGGCGTCGGCGACGCCACCGGGGCCTGACGGGCGGCGGCGTGCCCGAGCACCGCACGGTCCTCATCGCCGGCTCCGGACCGGCCGGCCTGACCGCCGCCGTGTACGCCGCCCGGGCCCAGCTCGAGCCGCTGGTGGTCGAGGGCGAGCCCTCCTCGACCAGCGACCAGCCGGGCGGCCAGCTCATGCTCACCACCGACGTCGAGAACTACCCGGGCTTCCCCGAGGGGATCATGGGGCCCGAGCTGATGACATCCATGCGGGCCCAGGCGGCCCGCTTCGGGGCCGAGCTGGTGACGGCCAAGGTCTCCCGCTTCGACCTGGGCTCGGGGCCCCCCTTCGGGGTGTGGCTGGGCGACCCCGGGGCGGCCGAGCCCACCTACCGGGCCGAGGCGGTCATCCTGGCCACCGGGGCCCGCTCGCTGATGCTGGGGGTCCCCGGCGAGGACCGCCTGCTCGGCTACGGCGTGTCGACCTGCGCCACCTGCGACGGCTTCTTCTTCCGCAACCAGGAGATCGCCGTGGTCGGCGGTGGGGACTCGGCCCTCGAAGAGGCCCTCTTCCTGACCCGCTTCGCCTCCAAGGTCATCCTGGTCCACCGGCGCCACCAGCTGCGGGCCTCGCGCATCATGCAGGACCGGGCCCGGGCCAACCTGACCATCGAGTTCCTGTGGAACACCCAGGTGACCGGGGTGGTGGGCGACGGCAAGGTCTCGGGGATCACCGTGCGCGACACGGTCGACGGGGGCGAGTCCGAGCTGGCGGTGAACGGACTGTTCGTGGCCATCGGGCACGAGCCCAACACCGGGGTCCTCGCCGGTCAGGTCGAGCTGAAGGACAACGGCTACGTCAAGGTCTTCGGTGGCACCCGGACCAGCGTGGAGGGCGTCTTCGCCTGCGGCGACGTGCAGGACGACTACTACCGCCAGGCGGTGACCTCGGCCGGGTCGGGCTGCATGGCGGCCATCGACGCCGAGCGCTGGCTCGAGGCCCGGGGCGCCTGAGACCCCCCCCCGGCGGCCGTCGTCGGCGCCCGGGGGGAACACCGGGCCGGGATGGGGTGTTATTAGGTTCGCACGGGGTTGGCCCCGGCGCACAAGGAGGCTCGGCGATGAGCGAGAAGATCGTGACCCTGGACGACGCTACCTTTGACGAGCATGTCAAGGCTTCGGACGTCCCCGTGCTGGTGGACTTCTGGGCCGAATGGTGCGGGCCGTGCAAGATGATCGCCCCGGTGCTGGAGGAGATCGCCGAGGAGCAGGCGGGGAAGCTACGGATCGGCAAGCTGAACATCGACGACAACCTGGACGTGACCCGTCGCTACGACGTGATGAGCATCCCCACCCTGATCCTGTTCAAGGACGGGGAGGCCAAGGCCCGCCTGATCGGGGCCAAGCCCAAGGGCCAGCTGCTCGAGGAGCTGGCGGAGTACCTGTAGGGCGACCCGACGTCCTCCCCTTAGGGGAGGGCGACACGGGCGACGCCGTGGCCGACGTCCAGCGCCGGCTGGGCGCCCTCGGCTTCCCGGCCGCCGGCGACCCCGCCGGCCGGTTCGGCCCCGCCACCCGGGTCGCCGTGGAGGGCTTCCAGCACCGCCGGGGCCTGCGGGTCGACGGGGTGTGCGGCGGCCAGACCTGGAACACCCTGGTGGAGGCCGGCTTCGGATTGGGGGAGCGGTTCTTGTACCGGCGCACCCCCATGCTCCGGGGCGACGACGTGGCCGACCTCCAGCAGCGCCTGGGCGCCCTCGGCTTCGACACCGGCCGGGTCGACGGCATCTTCGGGGACCTCACCTCGTCGGCCCTGGGTGAGTTCCAGCACAACGCCGGGCTCCCGGTGGACGGGATCGTGGGCGCCACCACCCTGCGCGAGCTGCTCCGGGTCCGGGCCCGCCACGACCAGCCCGAGCTGGTCTCGACGGTGCGGGCCCGCGAGCGCCTGCGTCAGTCGCCCCCGACCCTGGCCGGCCGCCGGCTGGCCATCGGCGAGGTGGGCGGCCTGGGCACCGCGGTGGGCGCCCTCCAGCGGCGCCTGGTGGCCGCCGGGGCCCGGGTCACCTCGCTCCACCACCCCGACGACTCCGCCCAGGCCAACGCGGCCAACGCGGCGGCCGTCGACGCCTACGTCGCCCTGCGGCTCGACCCCGACCGGGCCGGCTGCGCCAGCTCCTACTACGCCGGGTACCGGACCGAGTCCCCGGGCGGGCGCCGGCTGGCCGAGCTGATCCAGCAGTCCGTCCCCCCCGCCGTCGGGGTCCCCGACCGGGGGGCCCGCGGCATGTCGGTGCCGGTCCTGCGGGAGACCCGGATGCCGGCGGTCATCGTCGAGGTGGGCCCGGCGGCCACCGTGGTCGAGCAGGGGCCCGCCCTGGCCGGCGCCCTGGCCGCCGCCCTGGGCCACTGGGCCGGCTCCACCTGGGACTGACCGACCCCGGGGGCCCCGTCCGGTGACGGCCCGGTGACGCAAGGGGGTGCCTGGTGAACGTCGGGCGACAGGAAGCTTTACTTCAGGGAGAAATCAACAATCCACAACGTCATGCACAGCTTGTGGATGAGACTGAAGAGCGGCTTGACCCTTAGCCCCCCGGAACGGCGGCGGCGCCCGAGCCGGGACGCTCGTCGGCCACCATGGCCCGGTAGATGCGCTCGAGGTCCTCCAGGGTGGCGAAGTCCACGATGAGGCGGCCCCGCCGGTTGTGCAGCTCCACCTTCACCCTGGTGTCCAGGTGGGCCGAGAGCAGCTCCTCCAGCTCGAGCACCCCGGGCTCGGGAAGGCGGCGGGCCGGGACGGCCCGAGGGGTAGTACCAGTGGTAGTACCGCCCTCGTCCGGGGCCGGGAGCCCGTCGCCGACCTTGGCCTCGCGCACCAGGTCCTCGACCGACCGGACGGTGAGGCCCTCGACGACGATCCGGTTGACCAGGGCCTCCTGGAGGGCCCGGTCCGGCGTCCCGAGCAGGGCCCGGGCGTGCCCGGCCGAGATACTGCCCTCGGCCAGGGCCCGCTGGGCGCCGGCCGGGAGCTGCAGCAGTCGCAGGGTGTTGGTCACCGTGGTGCGGCTCTTGCCGACCCGGGTGGCCACCTGCTCGTGGGTGAAGTCGAACTCGTCGATCAGCTGCTGGAAGGCGGCCGCCTCCTCCAGCGCGTTGAGGTCCTCGCGGTGCAGGTTCTCCACCAGCGCCTGCTCGAGGCTGTGCACGTCGGTGGTGCTGGTCTGGACCAGGACCGGGACCGTCTGCAGGCCGGCCCGGCGGGCGGCCCGCCACCGCCGCTCCCCGGCGATCAGCTCGTAGCTCTCGGCCTCATCGTCGACCTCGCGGACCAGGACCGGCTGGAGCACGCCGAGCTCGCGGATCGAGGCGGCCAGGGAGGACATGGACTCCTCGTCGAAATGGGTGCGGGGCTGGAGGGTGCTGGGCTTGATCGAGGCGACCGGAACCTCGCGCAGGGTGGTCCGGTCCCCGCCCACCTCGGGCGGGATGAGGGCGCTGAGGCCCTTACCCAGCCCGCTTCGGCGCGCCATTGCTCACCTCCTTGGCCAGCTCGCGGTAGGCGACCGCGCCCCGCGAGGTCGGATCGAACACGGTGATCGGCTGGCCGAACGAGGGGGCCTCGGAGAGCCGGACCGTCCGCGGGATGACGCTCTTGCAGACGGTGTCGGCGAAGTGGGTGCGGACCTCGGAGGCCACGTCGATGGCCAGTCGGGTCCGGGCGTCGAACATGGTCAGGACGATGGTCGAGACCTCCAGCTGACTGTTGAGGTTGGAGGCCACCAGGTGGACGTTGCGCAGCAGCTGGCTCAGCCCCTCGAGGGCGTAGTACTCGCACTGGATCGGAACCAGGACCTCGTTGGCCGCCGCCAGGCCGTTCACCGTGATCAGGCCGAGGGACGGCGGGCAGTCGATGATCACGAAGTCGAAGTCGTCGACCACCCCGTCGATGGCCTTCTTGAGCTTGAGCTCCCGGCTGAAGGCCGGCACCAGCTCGATCTCCACCCCGGCCAGGTCGATGGTGGCCGGGGCCACGAAGAGGTTCTTGACGCTGGTCGGCTCGATGCAGTCCTCGAGCGGGGTGTCACGCATGATCACGTCGTACATGGACAGCTCGAAGTTCCGGGCGTCGATCCCCAGCCCGGTGGTGGCGTTGCCCTGGGGGTCGAGGTCGATGACCAGCACCCGGTACCCCTGTTCGGCCAGGGCCGCCCCCAGGTTGACGGTGGTCGTGGTCTTCCCGACGCCCCCCTTCTGGTTGGCCACGGCGATGACCCGGGGGAGGGGTCGGCGGGCCCCCACCCCACCGCTGCTGACGACCTCTCTCAGGGAGGCGTCAGGGACCCGGTCCCGGCCGGTGACCGGGGTGGAGGGGGGCCGGGGGGACGGGGGGGACGCCCCTGCGGCCGCCGGCTGGTCGGGGGCCGGGGCCGGGCCGGTGGCCGCCACCGGCGGTGCTTGCGGTCCGGACCGCACCTCGGGCTGGGGCTGG
>Ga0182024_10021491_pt1 | contig 11711 bp, 13 predicted proteins | sample P32metaG_FD_120480 | JGI IMG/M metagenome (GOLD analysis project Ga0182024, IMG submission 120480) | Permafrost microbial communities from Stordalen Mire, Sweden - P3-2 metaG (Illumina Assembly) | ecosystem: Environmental > Terrestrial > Soil > Wetlands > Permafrost | place: Sweden: Stordalen... | reverse complement strand
TCGCCGTCTCCGGAAGAAAACTCAAGATGCCGAGGAATGCGAGAATGCCGAAGGGCACGTTGATGTAGAACACCCAGCGCCAATTGTAGTTCTCAGTCAACCAGCCGCCGAGGGCGGGACCGATGATCGGACCCAAGGTCACGCCCATCACCCACACAGCCATCGCGCGCGCGAGACGCGCAGGTGGGTTGATGTCAAGCAGCACCGACTGCGACAGCGGGGTCAGCGCCGCTCCACACAGCCCTTGCAGCAGCCGAGCCAATACGATCTGTGGCAGTGACTGGGCGAGGCCGCAGAACATGGACGCCACGATGAAGCCCGCGACCGAATACAGAAACACTCGCCTGCGGCCGATCTGACCGGCGAGCCAGCCGCTCAGGGGCGTCATGATTGCCGCCGCCACGATGTACGAGGTCAGAACCCACGCCATCTGATCCTGGGTTGCCGAGACCGAGCCTTGAATGCGCGGTAGCGCGACATTGGCGATCGTGTTGTCGAGCGACTGCATGAATGACGCCAGCATGACCGAGACCGTGATGAGCGCCCGGCGTGGTCCATCCATCGCGATCGCGGCAGTCTGCGGCGCGGTACTGCTCAATGTAACCCCGTATCGGGGGGTGAAGTCGCATCGGCGAGTGCGGGGGCGCGCGGGCGGGTATCGACGGTCACATTGGCGCTGAGGCCAGCCTGCAATATGAAACCGGCATCGACATGAGTCAGCTGGAGGCGAACGGGTACGCGCTGGACGACTTTCACCCAATTGCCGGTCGCATTCTCCGGAGGCAGCACGGAGAACTGCGATCCGGTGCCCGGGCTCACGCTCGTGACCTCCGCCGAGAAACGCCTGCCGGGGTATCGATCGATCTCGACGGTCGCTGCCTGACCTGCACGCATGCGAGCGAGCTGGACCTCCTTGAAGTTCGCCTCGATCCAGACGTCGCGCGTCGACACCAAGGCGAACACCGGTGTGGACGCCGCAATGGTGTCCCCCACCTGCAGTTGCTCCACTTTGGCGACGACGCCATCCGTCGGGGCGCCGATCACGGTATAGGATAAGTTCAGCTGCGCGCGATCCAGCGCGGCCTGCGCCTGCTCCACCCGAGGATGCCGTTCGGGCGCAATGTTAGGGTCACCGCCCAAGTTGGCGAGTGCCACTCCGATCTGCTGCTGAACGTTGGCCACTTGTTGCCTTGCCGCGTCGAGTGCATGCGCGGCCTGATCGAACTGTGACTGCGATGTAATGCCAGAGGCGAGGAGCCGCGTCTGGCGATCATATTGCTGCTGCAAATAGGCCTGCGTGTCCCGTGCCGCGCGCAGCTCGACCTGTCGCTGCCGATAGGTCGACTTGAGCGACTCGATTTGCAGCCGAGTGTCGGCCAGCTGCGCCGCCGCGTCGTTGACGGCGATGCGGAACGGCGCGTCGTCCAATTTGAATAGCGTCGCGCCGCGTTTTACGAGATCATTGTCGCGCACGTCGATCTCGCTGACTCGCCCGGGCACCCTCGCGCTGATCGACGCAGTGCCAGCCTGTGCATAAGCGTCGTCGGTGCTTTGATACCGCCCGCCCGTGATATAGAAATAGGTCCCGCCGCCGAGTACCGCAATGGCCGCGAGGGACATGAGAGGCCAACGCAGGCGTTGCAGGCGCGTCTTGCGCACCGGCATGGTCCCTGTCAAGGATGATGCGTTCTGGTCGGAAGCCGTAAGAGCTTCTGCTTCTGCGCTCATCGCTGCGAGGCCGTCCGCTCACGCCGGCTCCGCGCCGCGCTCGTGCGCCCGCTTTGGACGGCCGCCGCAGCCACAGGCAGCGGCTCCGCCAAGGCCAGGTTACTTTGAATTTTCTCGAGCAATTCAATCATGAGTTCGGCGTGCCTCATGGGAATGCCGGCAAACGCCTCGCGCCGTGTCAGATCCAGCAAGTGCCAGATGTCATCCACCAGCGGTTTGCTCTTGGCTTGAAGAAAAAGGCGGCGGCCCCGGCGATCCCCCGGGTCGTTGCGTCGCTCCAGCCACCCGCGACACTCCAGGGTGTCGAGGGCTCGCGCCAGAGCCATCGGCTCAAGATCGGTCAGCCCTGCCAGATGCACCTGACTGATTCCCTCGTGATCGAGCAAATGTACCAGCACCTTGCACTGCGCGAAGGTCACGCCGAGTACCCCAGACCTTCTCTCGAAGCGCTGCGCGTATAGACGAGTTATATCCTCGAGAAGAAAGCCGAAAGTACGGGATGGGTTCAAGTGAGGCCTCGTAGAGAGAATGTGGACCGCTCTTCGTCGTGCCGCTGGCGGTGTTCGAAAGCCTAAGGCTGAAGCCGCCAGCTGAAAAGCTCATATCTCTCGATGTGATCCATCGTCCACAACGATATGTGGAAACGAGCATCCGCTGCTTGTAGCCGCTCACAGGCAGGTGCTGGTCGGTGCACCGACAGACCTTCTTACGCTCGGTTACGCGATCCGTTCCTCGTGCACTACGCCGCGTTTCCCGAAGGGCACTGCCTAAGCCGTTCGATCAGCCATCGACCCGCCGGGCCCGGCGGTCGAGCACTCATGTAGACAGCGAACATAGGCAAGGCTAGTCCCCGTTCCGGGAGGTCTTCGATTTGAAGTTTTACGAGTCGCTGGTCCGCTAAGTCTCGCGCAACGGCATGCATCGGCATTCCGCCCCAACCCAGTCCTTTGAGAAGGAACGAGTGTTTCGCAAACAGATCGCTGAGTCGCCAGGTCAGCGGCGACATGACGCCGAACTCGCGCCCGACAGTCAGCTCGGATCTGTCCGTGAGCACCAACTGAACGTGTTTAGCGAGTTCTGATTTGGGAATTATACCGGTTACGCTGGCGAGCGGATGATCGCGCGATGTAACCATGATCATATCCACGCTTTGCAGTCGCTCAACCGTCATGGAGCTGGGCGCGTCCGGCAAGGATCCGACGACTCCCAAGCCGCAGCGACCGTCGAGCACGGGTTGGTAAGCACCCCCGAGCGCCTCCACATATAGTCGAAGCGGCGTGCGGGGAAATCGGACTCGAAATTCGAGCGCCGATTCGGCGATGGCTTCGATGGGAAAGAGCACGTCGATCACTGCGGAAAGTTCCGATTCAAGACCGCCGGAAATGCCTTTCGCCCGCGCTTTGAGCAAGTCTACATTGGCTACGACATTGCGTGCATCGGCGACTAGTAGTACGCCGGCGGGCGTGAGCTTCGGATAGCGCTCCGAGCGATCAAAGAGCCGGACGCCAATTTGCGCCTCCAGGTTGCTCACAAGCTCACTCACCGCCGATTGCGCGCGATTGAGCCGCCGCGCGCCGGCGGAAAAACTGCCCTCATCGACGGCGGCGATAAACGCTCTTAATTGATCCAGGGACACTCCGTCTAGCATGGTTTAGGCCTATGTATCGGGTCATCCGATGGATAATATCGAAAGATAACGGCTATTCATAGAGATCAGGCCGTTGCAACATGGCTTACGGCTCAAATTGAGCCCATCGAAGGAAACCGCCATGAAGCTGCTGCATATCGACTCAAGTGTTCTAGGCGCCGGTTCAGCGAGCCGTGCGCTGACGGCTGAAATAGTCGCCCGACAGGTGAAGCTGCACCCGGGCATCGATGTGACCTACCAAGATCTCGCTGCAGACGCCGCACTTCATTTGTCTCCCGCACATCTGGCGGCTTGGCAGGGCCACGCGGTCAATGATGTGCAACTCGGTGCCGACCTCACCAAGGGAGGCGCGTACATGCAGGAGCTGTTCGACGCCGACATCATTGTGATTGGTGCCCCGATGTACAACTTTTCCATCCCGAGCCAGCTCAAAGCCTGGATCGATCGGGTGGTCGTTGCCGGCAAGACGTTTCGCTACGGTCCGAACGGTCCCGAGGGATTGCTATCCGGTGCGAAGAAGGTCTTCATCGCCTCCTCTCGGGGGAATGTCTACACGCCCGGGTCGCCCGCGGCACCCTTTGAACATCACGAGAGTTATCTCAGCAGCATCCTGACCTTCATCGGATTGACCGATGTGACGGTGGTGCGTGCCGAAGGATTGGCCTTTGGCCCCGAAGCGCGTGAAGCTTCGATGCTCAAAGCACGCGAGCACATCGCGGCAATCGCAGCATGAGCGCGGTTCTGCGAAGCTCGGTCACCGCGCGCGCCGTCGTGCATCGCACACGAGGCCAAACGCATGGGCCGATTACCCGCCTGGTCAGCCCTTCTGATCTTGGCGAACTCATCAAGCCGTTCGTCTTTCTCGATCTCTTTGAAGTGCCGGTGAGCGGCGAACCGCTCTTTGGATGGCATCCCCATTCCGGCATTGCCACCCTCACCGTCGTTCACGAAGGCGCGACCTCCTATGAGGAGACCACGGGACAGAAAGGAGTTCTATCCGCGGGTGGCGTCGAATGGATGCGCGCCGGTCGCGGTGTCTGGCACACCGGTTCGATCGTCGGCGAGCTTGCGACGAAGGGTTTTCAATTGTGGATCGCACTGCCAGAACAACTGGAACACGCGCCTTCACAAAGCTGTTACTTGTCCGCCGAGGACGTGCCGGCGTCCGGCTGTTCGCGAGTGATCTTGGGCACCCACGCAGGCTCCTCGAGTGTCATCCCGGCGCCCACGGGCGTTAACTATCTCGACGTGCAGCTTGAGGCCGGCGAGCGCTGGAGTTATCGGCCGCCCGAAGGGCATGAGGTCGCGTGGCTCGCGGTGTCGCAGGGCGCTTTGCTTGTAGGTGAACCCGTGTCCGCCGGCGAGCTGGTGGTGTTTGAGGAATCGAGTGCCACCCTGGCGATTCAGGCCGAGAGTGCCACGCGCTTTGTCTTAGGGTCAGCCGTCAAACATCCGCATGAGCTGGTGACCGGCCGTTACTCGGTCCACACCTCGCCCGCCGCGCTGCGCGCCGGCGAGTGGGAAATTCGGCGCATCGGCCGTGAGCTGGCAGCCGCCGGCATCATTCGTTAATTCAGCACATCGTCTCAACTCGAGGAACTACTGTGAACCAGCGTTACTTATTGCCAATACTCATTTTCGGTGTCGCATCCGCGAGCGCCGCCCCGGTCAATTACATCTTGGACCCGGATCACACTCACCCGAGCTTCGAGGTGGATCATTTCGGCGGCCTCTCAACCTGGCGTGGTACGTTCAAGAAGACCAGCGGCAAGGTTGAACTCGATGCCGCTGCCAAGACCGGTATGGTCGATGTCATCATCGATACGGCCAGCGTCGATTTTGCTCACGATAAGCTCAATGAACACGTCTCGAGCGCCGAGATGCTGGATGTCGCCAAATTTCCCACCGCCGAATACAAAGGCAAATTCGCCGATTTCTCAAACGATGCCCCGAAGACCATCGTGGGCGAATTGACCCTACACGGGATCACCAAGCCGGTCACGCTGAACATCAATTCGTTCAAATGCTTCGAGCACCCTATGCTCAAAAAGCAGGTGTGCGGTGCGGATGCAGTCGGCACCTTCAATCGCGCCGACTTCGGTGTGAACTACGGTCAACAATATGGCTTTAAGCAGGATGTACTGCTGCGTATTCAGGTCGAAGGTATCAAACAAAATTGATCCACGGGCGCCGCCACCGGATTGCACTGGTGACCGGGCGCCAACTATCAGCGGGATAGCGTAACGGAAATCTCGGTCGTGACGTCCGTCATTAGCTTATGGACTGGGCACTTCTCTGCTGCGCGGAGCAGGTCCTGCCGCTGTCCGGCACTCAAGTCGCCAGTCAATCTCAGCGCTGCGCTCAGTCGGTAAATACCGGTGCGCTCTTGACTTGAATCGCGCTCCACGGAAACCTCGATGTCTTCTACGGGAATATCCTTGTGTTTCGCGTACCAGAGCACGGTGAGCGCGGTGCACGCGCCCAGCGCGGCATCGTAGAGATCATGGGGAGTGGGTCCCGATCCGTCGCCCCCTTCCTCGACACTAAGATCGGTAGCAATGCTATTTCCGCCAATGTGAATATCATGCCGCATCGGCGCCCGCTGATCTCGAATGACTCGAATTGTCACGATCTTGACTCCTTATATCTCCGGCCCTTGACTTGCACTATGTACGGACGTATTGTAAATCAAGAGCAAGATTTCCAACAGAAGTGGCCGCGTTATTCGTCGAGCGAATAATGCGTTTTGGGTGTAGTGCTGAGGCTAGAGATCTTAGAAGACAGACCATGGCTGAAAAACCAGCGAAGATTCCGGGGCCCGACCACCCCATTTCGATTGATGCGAACCCGTCCCGCGTCGTAGTTACAGTCGGCGGAAAGGTGATCGCCGACACCCGCAACGCGTTGACGCTTCGCGAGGCTTCCTATCCCGCCGTCCAGTATATTCCCCGTCGGGATGTCGATATGGCCGCGCTTGTGCGTAGCGAACACACAACGTATTGCCCCTACAAGGGCGACGCTTCCTACTACAGCATTCCGGCTGGCGGGGATCGCTCCGTCAATGCGGTGTGGACTTATGAGACCCCATTTGCTGCGATGGCGCAGATCAAGGAGTACGTCGCCTTCTACCCAGACTGTGTAGACCAGATCAAATAACGAGAACGCCGGTCCCGCGTAAAGCGTCCAACATACGCCGTTGAATTGCTTGACCGGGCACTATGTACGGACGTATTATAGCCTCCATGGGCAAGGTTTCCAATCGAGATAAATTACTGGTTAACGGCCGCAAGGTTGTGCTCGAGCGCGGCTACGTCGGTGCCAGTGTGCGCGACATCGTTGAGGCAGCGGGCGTGCCGCAGGGGTCCTTCACCAATCACTTTGATTCGAAGGAAGCGTTTGCACTCGAGATCCTTGAACTCTATTTCGCGGATAGTTGCGTCGTGATCCGTGACACCTTACGCAACGATGCTCTCCCCCCTCTGAAGCGGCTGCGGGCCTATTTCGATGCGACCATTGCAGCCATTAGAAACCACGATACAAAAAATGGTTGTCTGCTCAGCAATTTTGCCGCCGAAGCATCCGACCACAGTGAAATCATTCGCAAGCGATTGTCGGAAATCTATTCCGAATTGCGGGAGGCCATGACTTATTGCCTGAAGGCCGCGGTCAAGGAAGGCGAACTTCCCAAGAGCTTTAAAGTTGGCGACGTCGCAAATTTTATGGTTACGGGACTACAGGGTGCGATTCTGGTGTCCAAGGTGGAGCGCGACCTGTTGTTCGTAGAAAACTTCAAGAAAACACTGTTCGCCTCGGTTCTGGCCTAGCAAACGAGCTCCGCTCGCGTCAATGTTGACCGCAATTGTCCCGTGGCTTTCTGCATGATAGCTTGGCGGTTAATTTTCCGAGAAGTGTCATGGGCGTTTCAAAAAGACAAACGGCAAGGAACAGGCAGGCAATCGTCGATGCTGCGACGCGACTATTCCGCGAACGCGGCGTCGACGGTGTTGGCCTCAACGAACTCATGGGCGAGGCCGGATTCACGCAAGGCGGCTTCTATAACCATTTCAAATCGAAGGATGCCCTGGTTGCCGAAGTCGTTGTAACGGCGATGACGGGCGCGAATGCCAAACTCTTCGAGGCGATTGCAAAGCCGCTGGAGGCCCAGCGCAGTGATCGATTCGCGAGGCAAATAAAGCACTACTTGTCCACAAACAATCGGGACGACATTGAAAATAGCTGCGCAATCGCGTGCTTTGCACCGGACGCGCGACGGATGAGCGGGGTGGCCCAGGCTGGCTACGCTCAGGGTCTAAATGCGGTCCTCAACCAGTTGACGTCAGTCGTTGACAGCGATCCGTCATTGCGCTCGGCGCAGGAATCGGCGCGCGAGCGCGCCATCGCACTATATGCCCAGATGGTGGGAGCGCTCGTGCTGTCTCGGGCGGTCGTTTCCACAGACCGAACGCTGGCTGATGAAATCCTCTCTGCCGCCCGGGGTGATCTGCTGCGGGCGGTGGGCGACGACACCGCAGCGGACGGGCTCAGTCGAAGACGCAGCAAGCGTAATTAATCCTGACGCGCCGGGCAAGTGCGCTGAAGGCCGGGAACTCGGCGCTGCGCTCGCATACTCCTCTCACGACAATTGTGACCACCATTGACATCGTCGACAGCGAGGTCCATGCTCAATGTCGATCGACATTGTATTGAGACGACCGCTTGGCATCCTTGTAGAGCCATGGGTAAGTTAAGGAGCGTTTCGTGCAGAACATATTGACGCAAGAGAGCAGTTCGGAGAGTACTTTGACGGCGGTTGAGCGCATAAAGGCATATTTGGACTCGAGCCCCGTTGTGCTCTTCATGAAGGGCTCTCCGGATTTTCCACAATGCGGATTTTCCGCCCGGGTAGTCGGCGCGCTTCGTGCGTGCCGGGCGACCTTCACGCATGTCAATGTCCTGGAGGATTCGGAACTTCGCCAAACACTAAAGTCATATTCGAATTGGCCGACAATCCCGCAGCTGTACATTGAGGGGGAGCTCGTGGGGGGTTGCGACATCGTGACGGACTTGTACCGAAGCGGCGATTTGTCACGGATGGTGAATCTGGCGGGCGCAGCCCTCGCCTAGTAGCGTGCTCTAGGGCCGATTACGCGATCGCATGGCTCTGCGGCGCTGGCCAGCCCAACGATCTTCATTAAGCAATGCTCGTTGCATATTGTCAGCTTCGACTTCGCATCGCCGGTCGCGCTCGAGGCATTAGAGGATCGAGCGATCCTGCCGCGACATCGCGCGAACATTTCTCAAGATCCCCCATCACGCGCCGCCGATCGGCGCGTCGTCTCACAAGAGCAGTCCCCACGGGAGGCAGGCCGATTTCGATGTACCTGATTCCAGGATTTGAATAGTAGCGCTCCGCGCGTCCCGACATGATAACGACGGCCTCGCCCGACTCGACGACTGCAAGACATTCGCGAATGGTCGTGACCACAGGCCCCCGCGCAATCGGAAGACCCGACGGAGTATGGTCAGGAAAATGGATCGCCGCCCACGCCCCCAGTTGATGATCGTCTGGCAACGTCGGGAGAATCTCGAGCGCCAGTTCCTCCGGATCGACCATGGTCTCGTCCGCCAACCTGTGATCCACCGGCACGACCAATTTTCGTTTGTCCTCAAAGAGGACGGTGCTTTGCACCAGACCATCGTGGGAAAGCGGCAGGCGGCAGAACGCCGCATCGACTTTGCCCGCCGCCACCGCTTCGAATTGGTCCAGCAGCGTAAGCTCAACCCAATCGACATCGAGATTGAATTTGCTTTTCAGTTGCCGCACAAACGGCAAGGTCAACTCGAAAAGGCCGCCACCAAGGAACCCGATTCTCAGTCGATTCGATTTACCGAGGGCAGTTTTCCTGCAGTCCTCCAATGTGGCGCGAAGCACCAACACCGCGGGCTCAACACCGAGGCGCAGCTTCGCGCCAAGGTCCGTCAGCTGAACGCGTCTACTGGTTCGAATGAAGAGCCTGCCGCCCACCTCATGCTCCAAGGAGCGAATCGCTTCGGACACGGAGGACTGCGCGAGAGAAAGTCTCTCGGCCGCTTTGCCGAAATGTAACTCCGTCGCGACTGCCAAGAAGCAATCTATTTGCCGTAGATCCACGAGTCGCTTCCTAATCCTCTCGATCGGCATGGCCGATTGATACGAGCGTATGCGTATTGCTTGTCATCGGCAACAGCGATACCGGGTAGTTATAAGATAAGTCCGTATAAGTCTGTGTATTAGACCCACCATCAGGTAAGTGTCCGAATTCTTTGAGTCCGCGATACCACGTCCTGATCAATCGGCGCAGCCGATGAATTGTAAGCAATCCGGCGCTTGATCGGGACAGCCGATAAGACGCACGATCGTCGCGCATGAACAAAGGCGCACGTTGCGACATTCAAGTCACTCACCGAGGGCGATTTCTCGCTATCGAACTCTTTGTCGACGGCGGCAGAGGACAGATTTAGCTAACCATTGGGGTGGATTATGTGGATTGTAAAAATAGCGCTTCAGCGTCCATATACCTTCATTGTTCTGGCAATCATGATAGTGCTGCTTGGTGGGTACTCCATCGCCAAGACCGCGACTGACATATTCCCCAACATCAAGATTCCCGTGGCTGCGGTTATATGGCGTTATTCGGGCCTGTTGCCCGAGGAGATCGCCAACCGCATCGTGCTGTTCTCCGAGCGCATAGCGCAGACGACGGTCAATGACGTCGAACATACCGAGTCCCAGTCCGTCAATAGCACCGCGGTGGTGAAATACTTCTTCCAGCCCGACGTGGATCCGGACCTGTCCTTCGCGCAGATTACGGCCGTCTCTCAGACGCAGTTGTTTTACTCACCGCCCGGTACCGCACCGCCGTTCGTGCTCGCCTACAACGCCTCTAGCGTGCCGATTCTACAGCTCGCGCTGTCGAGCGACAGTTTGCCGGAAGCCAAGCTCTACGATCTCGGTAACACGATTCTTCGCACACAACTCGCGACCATTGCCGGTGCATCGATCCCGTTTCCATACGGCGGCAAGCAGCGCCAGGTGCAGGTGGACCTCGATCCACAGCAACTACGCGCGAATGGCCTGTCCGCGAATGACGTGGTCAGATCCATTGGTGAGCAAAACCTGATCCTGCCGGCGGGGACGCAGAAGATCGACTCATTCGAATATTTCATCAAGCTCAACGCGAGCCCGACGCAAATTGATGACCTCAACAATATGCCCGTGCGCGCGCAAAACGGCACCGTAACGTACATGCGCGACGTCGCACACGTACGGGACGGCTATGCACCGCAAACCAACACGGTGAGGGTTGACGGCCGGCGTTCCGTATTGATGAACGTGCTGAAGACCGGGAATGCGTCGACGATAGATATCATCGACGGCATCAAGCAAAAGTTGCCGCAAATTCGCGCCTCACTACCGCCGGAACTCAAGATTGCCGCGACAAGCGATCAGTCGGTGTTCGTGCGCGCAGCCATCACGGGAGTGATCCGCGAAGCAGTGATCGCTGCGGCGTTGACCGGGTTGCTCATCCTGCTGTTTTTGGGCAGCTGGCGCAGCACCTTGATAATCACGATCTCGATTCCGCTGTCGATTCTCGCGTCCATCGCCTGCTTATCCGCTATCGGTCAAACGATCAATATCATGACGCTGGGCGGTTTGGCCCTTGCCGTGGGTATTCTGGTGGATGATGCGACAGTGACGATCGAGAACATCAACTACCATCTCGAGAGCGGCAAGGATGTGGAAACGGCCATTCTCGATGGGGCGCGGCAAATCGCGCTCCCGGCTCTCGTGTCGACGCTATGCATCTGCATCGTGTTCATTCCGATGTTTTTGCTCGCCGGCATCGCGAAGTTCCTATTCATACCGCTGGCGGAAGCCGTCGTGTTTGCCATGCTCGCATCGTATCTCTTGTCGCGCACATTGGTGCCGACGCTCGCCAAGTTCTGGCTAAAGGCACACGACCGCCAGGCGAGCGGAACGTCGAGCAGCATTCTCACGCGCTGGCAGAATGCCTTTGAACGCGGCTTCGCTGCAGCCCGCGAACGCTACAAGAATCTCCTTCAGACCGCCCTGAAGGGCGGCCCGCGCTTCGCCGCGGTCTTCTTAGCTTGCATGGCGGCGGCCGCGCTTCTCGTCTTCCCGCTGGGCCCCTTCCCGGGCCTCGGGCAAGATTTCTTTCCGAGCGTCGACAGTGGCCAGATCAAGCTTCACATGCGGGCACGCACCGGCATACGGATCGAGGAGACGGCGGCGCTGTGTGATGCGGTGGAGGCGACCATCCGAGAGATGATTCCG
>Ga0182024_10021490_pt1 | contig 11712 bp, 8 predicted proteins | sample P32metaG_FD_120480 | JGI IMG/M metagenome (GOLD analysis project Ga0182024, IMG submission 120480) | Permafrost microbial communities from Stordalen Mire, Sweden - P3-2 metaG (Illumina Assembly) | ecosystem: Environmental > Terrestrial > Soil > Wetlands > Permafrost | place: Sweden: Stordalen... | reverse complement strand
CCACCATGGCCAACCGAAATGTCGGCGTCGTTCTGCGTGGTTTCGCTTTCCGCTCTTGGAACAGAGCGAGCTGCTTACGAAGAAAAAGGTTCTCGGCGATTGGCGCAACGCGTCGAGAAAGAAATAAACGAATGAGAGCGAGCAACGATCGAATCTTACCAAGTCGCGCAGATGATTACCGGCCATCTTCGTCTTCAGAGCGACCTGACTCCGCAGCGAGAATGTGAGCGGCTTGGTCCCGCAAGACAGGGCATCGATTTCTGGCAGCTCGCCACACTTCGTCCCAGTCGATCCCGAAATACGCGTGGACCAAAATGTTCCGGAACGCCACGATCCGAGGCCAGGGTACTTGCGGATACCGACGTGTCAGCGTTTCCGAGACTCGCGCCGCCGCTTCGCCGATGATCGACAATTTTTGAACCACAGCGCTCCGCAACATCTCCGATTTCTGAAATCCTTCAAAATCGACTCCTGAGATGAAGGCGGCAATGTAGTCGGCGGCCTCGATGATGTCTGTGAGATACAGGATCTCACGCCGCATAGAGGAGCCGCGCCTGTTCCAGCACGGAATCCCGGATCAGCGGTTTCAATCCCTTCTTCGAGACCAGGTCTACCCTGCGATTGAGAAGATGAGACAAATCCAACATCAATCCAGCGTGATCCACCAAATCGATCTCTGCATCGGGCAGAAATTCAACCAGCAAATCAATATCGCTATCGGCGCGCATCTCGCCCCGAGCCGCCGATCCGAAAACCGAAAGTTCCCGAACACGGTAGCGCCGACAGAGATCCCCCAGCTTGGCCGCCTCGACCTGCGTATCCCCGAGTTGGATGGTGCGATTCATGCCCGATGTTCGCTTCTTCATTATGCCCGAGTTCGCAAGCGCTGGCGTATGCGGAACCGATTGGGTGGAGTGAAATTGAGGATGCCGAAGCCACCGACTTCAATCGGAAGCCACAAATTTCAATACGCCCAGGCGTAAGCCATTGAATCCTAAATAGTTGAAAAGAGGCCTCGCTGACCGAGCCCGGAATCCGTCTTGGGCGCAGGTGCGCTCCCCTTTTGCGCATCTTTAGATTCAACAACTTGGAAATCAAGCTTGTTGAACTTTGAGGAACCTGTAGCTACAATTTCGACTACATTTGTTCAGGGGCTCTCTTGGAGCGCACGTAAGTAGCTGAAACCGTGGGCAAAGAGGAGAGGATTGGCGAGATAGCGCACCTGTTGTTGCGGCAGGTGGTCGGGTCACGCAGCCGAAATGCCAGGCAGGGATTTTACAGGTCCAGCAGGATAAACAACAGCTGTGGTGCCTGACTGTCGATCGCGGTCGTTCCAAGGCAGCCGTAGTGAGCTGCAAAGTCGGGTCAGTTTCGGATTACAATGGTGGCATGTCGTTCCAGGTTGACGCCGTTTACGAAAATGGTGTGCTGCGTCTTCTCCAGCCGTTGAATTTAATGGAGCATGAGCGCGTACTCGTTAGTGTCGTCAAAACCGCGGCTTCAGGGCGATCCAATCTGGCTGTCGAGTATATCGAAAGAATCAAGCGGGAACAGCAGGACGCCGAACCGCCTCCCGGTCTCGATGAAGTCCGGAGGCGGCTTGCGAAAATTCCCGGATCCATGGCCGCTGAAATCGTTGCCGACCGCGGGGAACGTTGATCCTTGGCTGCGTATTTCTTCGATTCGAGCGCGCTGGTTAAACTCTATCACCCGGAGGCCGGCACGTCTGCCGTCGATCAAATCGTCAATACCGGCAACGAATTTCCCGCCTAACCGTAGCTGAACTGACATCTGCGTTTGCCATCAAAGTGCGAACGCAGTCCATCAATCGCGAGGACGCTACCTTATTTCTGCGTCAATTTCGAGGAGACATCGCAACCGGGAAGCTGGAGGTTTTCTCTATCGGAGAATCGGAGTTCGCGATGGCCGAGTTGCTGGTTGAGCGCTACGCGTTCAATTCACGCCTTCGTGCTCTCGACGCTCTTCAATTGGCAGTTGCGTCAGAATTGCGAAACCAGAAGTTGGTCGATCATTTTGTCGCGGCGGATTGGATACTTTGTGAGGTCGCTCAATTGGAAGGGTTCTCGGTAATCAACCCTGAACATCCGTGATCCGCGCGCAACGGGCACTCTCATGCAGGACGATCAGGGTCTCCGAGCGAAATTGGAAGAGGTGTGCTCCGCAGGAAGTCCGTCCGCCGCAGCGGGTGCAACCCGTCGAAGTCGACCCGAGGTCCGCCATTATGGACCGGACCCCTAAAACGAGACAATCCGTGTAGCTACACTCGAGCAGGGAAAGGAACTGCGAGTGAGGCGAAAGAAAAAAATCAACAAGTACCCGACGGCATTTCGAAAGCTGGCTTTGGAACGGATGAAGACCTGCAAGAATGTGAGCGAACTCTCGGCCGAGCTGGGACTTCATCGGACCCAGTTGTACAAGTGGCGGAGGGCCATGGAGCCCACCGATGACGGGCACGGTCCGCCCGCGAACTCCCACGAACGGGGACTCCGAAAGGAACTCCGCGAACTGAAGCGCGTGCTGGGTGAGAAAGTGCTGGAAGCAGATTTTTTCAAAGGTGCCTTGCAAAAGGTCGAGGCTCGATGCCAGAACAGCGGCGGCTCTGGCGAGATGGCGTCTACGAGCAAATCCGGGAGCGAATGACCTGAAGCGCGAGGAGGTATATGCGACGGAGTACCGCGGAGAAGCAGTTGTACTGCGAAAGGCTCAGACGCCTTCTGCCTGTTCAGGCCGCCTGATCAAAGTCAGCTGATAGGATAACGGAAGCGGCATGGCCCCCTACTTACCGAACCCTCTCGATACCAGTTGCGTTCAAATGAGTTCGGAATTGCTGGATCTGGTAGAGCGCTTAGCCGAGAATACCCACGACGTGTGGGCGCGGCAACGCCTGTTGGATGGCTGGAAATATGGTCCCCGGCGGAATGACGAGTTGCGCGAGCATCCGGGGCTGGTCGCGTACTCCGAGCTCGCCGAAAGCGAAAAAGAATACGACCGCAAGACGGTGATGGAAACGGTGAAAACGCTGCTGGCGCTGGGCTTCGAGATCGTCTCACCGAGCCGGCGAAGCGAGCAGGGCGACGTCTCCACTCTGCGCGTAGCCGCTGAGGCGGCAGTCGCGCGTGGTTCGAAGCTGGGGCTTCAGCAGATTGTGGCTTTCTGGAATAGCCGGAGGCAGGCGCTTTGGGCCAACGTTCCCGAGATCTACCGCCTTCTCGGTGAAGAAGTGCTCAAGCTGGGAGAACCGCTGCTCGCCTACGATATCTTGCGAGAGGGATTGGACTCCTGTCCGGGTGACGTTCGGCTGCGGCAGTTGTTTGCCCTGGCGTTGGCACGCAGTGGAGCTGCGGAAACGGCGATTCCGGTGCTTGAACAGCTTCGTCAGGAAGGGCATTCCGATGAAGAGACCCTCGGCCTCTTGGCGAGATCTTATAAGGACCTCGCCGAATCCGGTCAGCCTCAATGCCGGCAAATGGCTTTGGATCTTTATCGTGAAGCCTACCAGCGCTCCGGCGGTTATTGGACCGGGATTAATGCCGCCACGCTCGCCCTGCTGGAGAAGAACGTCGAAGAGGCCCGGCGGCTCGCCCGGGACGTGAAGGCCATCTGTCTGGCGAAGCTTGCGCCGGGGGCGAACGATCGGCGGGAGGAATACTGGCTCCACGCGACGCTCGGCGAGGCAGCATTGATCCTGGGTGATTGGAACGGTGCCGCCGGGCACTATCGGGAAGCCGCCAGACTTGCCGGCGACCGCTATGGAGACTTGAGCTCGACACGCCGCAACGCCCGGATGCTGCTTCGCTGTCTGGAGGGCGATCGCCAACTCATCGAGAGCTGCTTTGCCATCCCCCGCGTGGCCGTCTTCACTGGGCACATGATCGATAAACCGGAACGGAAATCCCCGCGATTTCCCTGGGAACTCGAAACCACCGTGCGGCGGGCGATCACCGAGTCGCTCGTGCGGCGAAACATTGGAATGGGCTACTGCTCGGTCGCTTGCGGGTCCGACATTCTCTTTGCCGAAGAAATCCTCAAGAGAAACGGCGAGTTGCATGTCGTATTGCCCTATGAAGCCGAGAAATTCATTGGGGACAGCGTGGACATTATCGCCGGGACGGCTTGGCGCGAACGCTGCGAAGCCGTGCTGGCGAGCGCGGCGTCCGTAACGGTCGCCGCCGAGCACACCGTCAACTGGGGCGCAACCGAGTATGAATACGCCAACCTCCTGCTGCAGGGCTTGGCTGCCGTGCGGGCGCGCCAACTCGACACAGAGTTTATCGGTGTCGCGGTCTGGGATGGCAGGAAAGGAGATGGGAACGGTGGCACGGCGTCCACGATCGCACGCTGGCGAGCGTTCGAATTAGAAACGGACGTGATTCCGTTGGCCGAGATTTTGAAGTCCAGCAGTCCGGATGCGGCGGAGCAGTGCGTTGAAGAACCGCCGTCGAGCCCTCGTGGGGAAACTCTTTCGAATTTCGTTCCCGATATTGTGGGACTGCTGTTTGCCGACGCCGTGGGGTTCAGCAAGCTGCGCGAGGATGAGTTGCCTGGTTTCGTCCGTCACTTTCTGGGCATGGTGGGCGATCTCGCCGACCGGTCGGCGCACCAGCCATTGTTCCGCAACACTTGGGGAGATGGCATCTATATGGTCTTCGGGCGGGTGGCCGACGCCGGTTCGTTCGCATTGGAGTTGAGCGGCCTGATCGCCAGAACCGACTGGCGCGCGAAGGGTTTGCGCGACCTGAAACTCCGCATCGGCGTCCATGCCGGACCGGTGTTCCGTTGTCTGGATCCCGTCACGCACGCTGCCAATTACATGGGTTCCAATGTCAGCCGCGCGGCGCGAATCGAGCCCATTACTCCACCCGGGCATGTTTACGCCAGCCAGCCTTTCGCAGCCTTGGCCAGCCTTGAACGCGGGACCGGGTTTACCGCCGAATACGTGGGCCAGATCGGCATGGCGAAACACTACGGAGTGTTTCCGACCTACGTGCTGCGCGGGGCACGGGACGGCGGCTGATTTTCGAGCGCCAAGAGCCCGGCTTTTCCATATGTTCCCCGAGCTTTTGGTGTATAACAGTACGCATGCCGTAACATGGAGCATGGCTAAAGTAACGGGCCATTGGCAATCTCACCGTCAACGCGCTTGCGACGGCCTGAAGGAATGAGCGAGTATGCACTTTGAGAAAGATGCCTTTATCAGCTACGCGCACATGGATGACGTCGAGCTGATTGAGGGACGCAAGGGTTGGGTAGCAAATCTGCATCGTGCTCTCGCTGTCCGGGTCGGGCAACTTCTCGGCGAACCGCTCCAGATCTGGCGGGACCCCAAGCTTCAGGGCAACGACCTTTTCGCCGAATCGCTGGTGGAGCATCTCCGCACGGCTGCCTTGCTCATTTCGGTGGTTTCTCCCCGCTACGTCCGGTCGGAGTGGAGCAGGCGGGAACTGGCGGAGTTTTGGAATGCCGCCGAACAGCAGGGAGGCGTTCACTTTCACGACAAAGCGCGCATCTTCAAGGTACTGAAAACGCCGGTGCCCCTGGATATGCACCCTCCCAAGCTGCAGTCCCTTTTGGGCTACGAGTTCTTTAAGATCGACCCGGAGACCGGTAGGGTGCGCGAGCTGGATGAAGCCTTCGGACCGGAAGCGCAGAGAGATTTCTGGTTCAGGTTGGACGATCTCGCCCAGGACATGTGCTGCCTGCTGGAGGAAATGCGGGCAACCTCCGAACCGCAGGATCCAGTTGAAAAAAAACTGGAAGGCGAGTGCGTATTCCTCGCGGAAACGACCAGCGATTTGCGGGAGCAACGCGACTCCGTCCGGCGCGACTTGCAGCAGCAGGGTTGCACGGTGCTTCCCACTCAGACGTTACCGCTTGTGGAATCCGACTTGAAGACCGCCGTCCGTGCGGACTTGGCCCGATGCCGGATGTCGATTCATCTGATTGGCAAAAACTACAGTCTGATTCCCGAGGGGGGAACGGACTCGTTGGTGGAGGTGCAGTATCAACTAGCCTCGGAGCGAGCCATGGACGCGGACTACTGCCGCCTGGTGTGGATTCCTCCGGATCTCGAAGTGGCGCATGAAAAACAACGCCAGGTCATCGTTCAGCTTCGGACGGACCCCCTCAGGGGCCGGTCGGACCTGCTGGAAACCTCTCTCGAAGAGCTGAAGACGATCTACCATGACAGGCTCAAGCCGGCCCCGGACCCGGACCCGCCGGCCGAGAATGTCAGCCATGCGGCCGGGCATGAGATTCATGCCCAGATCTACCTGATCTACGACCAGCGCGACGCCGCGGATGCCGCGCCATGGCTGGAGTTTTTATTCCACGAGGGATTCGAAATCATGCGCCCGGTCTTCGAAGGGGATGAGGCCGAACTGCGTGAACATCACGAAGAAAATCTCCGGCTCTGCGACGCAGCCTTGATCCTGCACGGGCGGGCCAATGAGTGCTGGCTGCGCCGGAAAATTCGCGAGATTCAAAAAAGCCCCGGGCTCGGCCGCAACAAGCCGAAGCCCGAGATCGCGATCGCTCTGGTGCCCCCGAAGACCACCGATAAAGAGACTTTTCAAACCCGCGAAGCCATCGTGATCCGTCAGATGGATGGATTCTCCTCCGACCCTCTACGGTCATTTCTTTCCCGATTCAAGGGCCGATAGGAGCGCGCGTTGAATCCCTATCCCGGGCTTCGGGCGTTCGAAGCAGAGGAAGACTATCTCTTCTTCGGCAGGGAAAAAGAAGTGGACGAGCTGTTACGGCGGCTTCGGACCACCCGCTTTCTCGCCATTGTCGGCACCTCCGGTAGCGGCAAGTCGTCGCTGGTGCGCTGCGGTCTGATTTCCGCCCTCTACGGCGGATTCATGGTCCGCGCCGGATCGAGCTGGCGGGTGACCAAGTTCCGTCCCGGCGAAGACCCCATCGGCAACTTGGCGGTTGCTCTGAGTGCAAGCGATGTGCTCGGGACCGGCGACGAGTTGGACGGCAGCACCCGGTTCATGCTGGAATCGACCCTGCGCCGCGGCCCGCGGGGATTGATCGACGCCATCCGCCTGGCGAGACTGCCCGCGGACGAGAACATCCTGGTCCTGGTCGACCAGTTCGAAGAGCTGTTTCGCTTTCGCCACAGCCGCCGCACTCTTAACCCACAGGATGAAGCGGCCGCGTTTGTCAAACTCCTGCTCGAAGCCGCTGATCAGGAGGACGTTCCGATCTACGTGGTGCTGACCATGCGTTCCGATTTCATCGGCGATTGCATGGAATTCAACGGGTTGCCTAAAGCCGTAACCGCTGGCCAGTACCTGGTTCCGCGTCTCACTCGCGACGAGCTTCGCTCCGCCATTACGGGTCCGGCCGCGGTGGGAGGCGGGGAAATCGCCCCGCGTCTGGTGGTGCGCCTGCTCAATGAGCTCGGCGACTCGCAAGACCAGTTGCCGGTGCTGCAGCATGCCTTGATGCGTTCCTGGGACTACTCGGAGCGAACCGGGCAAGGCGGCGAGCCGATTGACTTCGCGCATTACGAGGCCATCGGAACCTTAAAGTCGGCCCTGTCTCTCCACGCGGAAGAGGCTTATAAGGAGGCGGGCAGTCAGATTATCGTGGAGCGCATGTTCAAGGCGCTCAGCGACACGTTCACGGATCCGCGCGGCGTGCGGCGCCCGGCGTCCGTTCATGACCTGGCTGCGATCTGCGATGTCCCCGAATCGGAAATTCTGGAAATCATCGAGATTTTCCGTAGTCCCGAACGCTGTTTTCTGATGCCTCCCGCGAGCGTCAAGCTGGAATCGCGATCCATCATCGATTTGTCGCATGAGAGCCTCATGCGATGCTGGACGCGTCTGATCGGTTGGGCCGAGGAAGAGCGCGCTTCCGCGGAGACCTATGTCCGCTTGTCCCAGGCTGCCGCCTGGTTCGAGAACGGCAAGGCTGGGCTTTGGCGCGACCCGGAACTCGAGCTTGGACTGCAGTGGCGGCGCAGAAACCAGCCTACCGCGGCCTGGGCCGAGCGTTACGATCCGTCTTTCACCAGAGCGATCCAGTTTCTGGAGAGGAGCGCCACGGAGCGGGACCGCCTGCTGGCCGATGCGGAGCGCGCCAGGAAGCGCAAGCTGCAGGAGTATCAATGGGCTGCCGCCATCATGGGCACTCTGCTCTTGGGCGTGGGATTCCTGGCTTATCTGGCGCACATCGAAAACTCGCGGGCGGAGAAAAATCTGCGATTGGCGCAGAATGCGGTGGATGAGATGTTATTGTCGGCGGGCCGCGAGCAGGCGCGGGTCGCTGCCGATGTCCCGCAGATGGAGGAATTCCGCCGCGAGCTTTTATCCAAAGCGACCGGCTTTTATAACATCTTCATCGCGGAAACGCCGAACAGTGAGGCCATGCGCAACGAATCTTCGCAAGCTCATTTCCGATTGGGCGACATCGACCGTCTCCTGCAGGAAGCTCCCGGCGCCGCGGCCGAATACCGCAAAGCGATCGCCGAGCTTGAAGCCCTCGCGAAGGATTATCCGCGCAAGGATCAATACAGGCAGGCGCTTGCCAACTGCTACAATTGGCTCGGTGAAACTCTGAGAAATAACGGGGATTTGGGCCGGGATGCCGCAGACGCATACGAAAACGCCTTGCGTTTGCAGCAGGAACTGCTCCGTACCAGCCCCGACAACGCTCAGTACCGGCGGGAGTTGGCGCGCACCCATTATAATCGCGGCATTCTCGACTACTCGCTCGGCCACACGAATGACGCCGATTCCGATTTCCGCGAGGCCATTCGCCTGCTCACTCCCCTGGCGGAAAAGGAACCGGCTTCGCCGGCGGCGCAGGAACTGGCGCGCGCCTACAACAATCTGGGCAATCTGCTCATGGGCGACGACAAGTTACCGGAAGCGAGGGATCTCTTCCAGCACGCCATTCAGATTCATGAGCGACTGGTGAAAAGCGGCCCCTCGAATCGCGAATATAAGCAGGAATTGGCAGCGTTCAACAATAACCTGGCGATCCTGCTGATGGATCAGCGGCGGTTCGATCTGGCGGACAAGAGCAATCGCGAGGCGCTCGATTTCATGGACGACCTGGCCCTGCCGACGCTCTCCCTGCGTCTGGAAATTGCCAAGGCGCAAAACGTCCGTTGCCAGTTGCTGGAATCGAGTGGTTCAAAAGACGCGGAAGGCGAGTGTCGCTCCGCTTTCAATCTCTTGAACAAGCTGGCGAAGGTCTCATCGCTGCAGGGCCGGGCCGAAATCCAGAAATTGTTTCGCGATCTGGGGTACAATCTCGTAGAGCTGGCCAGAACCCGTCTTGAGTCAGGCTCGGTTACACAGGCTCAAGACAGTCTGGAACTTCTAGGCCGGCTGCTTTCGGGAATCACGGAGCCAGACCGGAGGAACCTCACCACATCCTCCCGGCAAATCGAACAAGGGATTCGAGAGCGGCAAGTTCATAAGTAATTGGTTCGCAGTTCAAAGAGAAAGGATGGAGTGGATGCTCCAAACGAAGAGGCATATCGAGCGGACCATGCTCATCGCTGCTCTCGCATTCGGAGGCGTGGCTGTCGCGCAGGAGCCGCTTGCTCCGGCCGTGGGGCAAGTGGTGGCCGAGCAGGATTCGGACGCCGCCAGCGGCGATTTCAGCTTTCAACCAACGTGGTTAGACCTGGGGATGCCATTCTGGCCGCCGTCTAACACCCAGACATCACAAACGCCCATACGGACATCACAAACGCCCGTACAGACATCACAAACGCCCGTACAGACATCACCAACGCCCGTACAGAATGCGTCGAGGCCCAGAACCGAGGGCAGCATGGTCGGATACATCGATAATCCGATCGTTCAATCTCAGATTCGCATTCGCTTCGATGATGCCTTCGAGGATCAATTCCCGGACCGCTCTGAGTTCTTCTACGCCAAATGCGCATGCTATCGCGGGCTACAGAATATCATTCCGGCAGCTTTCGATCCGAATGCTCCCGGCCCGGGCCCCGGCGTACCCAAGGCCATAAATTTCCAACAACTTTACGTGAATGCGGAATACTCGCCGCACCGCCGCTTCTCGGCGTTCGTAGAAGTCCCGATACGCTGGCTCCAGCCGCAAGGTTTTCAAAGCATACCTCCGTTCGCGGCGTTCCCGAACGAGTCCGGTCTCGGCGATGTGATGGCAGGATTCAAATTCGCCGCTGTGGCGTCTGAGGCCACATTTATCACGTTCCAGCTCAAAGCCGATTTTCCTTCCGGCGACGCTTCGAAGGGCTTGGGGACAAACCACTACAGCGTCGAGCCCTCGTTGCTCTTGTACCGCAAGATTTCCAGCCGGTTCACGCTCGAAGGCCAGTTGGGCGACTGGCATCCGATCGGAGGATCTGCGGGAGTTCCAATTACCGGTTCTGAAGGATTCGCAGGAGACATTTTCTTCTACGGCATCGGCCCCAGCTACAAGCTTTACAGCGGAGAGCGGGTCAAGATAGCGCCTGTGGTCGAACTGTTCGGCTGGCATGTACTGAGCGGATTTCAGACTCAACCCGTAACCGGCACCGTTGACGGCGCTGCCTCCGAGGCGGGCGGCATAAATATCGTCAACTTGAAGGTGGGAACGCGGATCAGCGTCGGCGTCCACAATTCCTTCTATGTTGGCTTCGGTCAGGCGCTCACGCACGATGACTGGTACAAGCACATAATCCGGCTCGAATACCGATATGTCTTTTGAGGCAACACTCTCGCGAGCGCCGAGAACGGCGGTAGGAATCGACCGCTTCATTCCCGATGTGTCCGGCGCATGATTCTATTTCTCCTCCAAACTTGCTGGGGGGCTCAAAGAACACGGCGTGGCCGGTTGCGGTGACTCCTTGGCGCGATTCGTTGCCGGGCCAGTTAGGGCGCGACCGGTACCGGAACTCGCGGCTTTGATAGCCGGAACACAAGGAAGGATGTATGGCTCTCATCCGACGCCCTGCGCGTCCATGACCAGATGGTTCGGTCCGCGCTCGGTCGTAGTGTCCAAAAACTCAAACGCGTTAGGACGCGGGACTGAGTTTCGTTAGACTTGACGACAACGTTCGGATGCGATCTTGGTCTGCTAGGATAACCAGGATGCGCGCATCTCTGGATCCGTTTCGCTTCCTGGCGGCGGCGATTGCCGGGTGGGCGAATCAGCCGCTCGAAGCGGGGTTCTGATCGGCCGCACGCCGAAATCCTTCAACGCCGCATCGAGCGCCGATGAAAAAATGGAATCGCGAATCGTGACCTGCGACTTCTTCGTGTCGATCACCGCGACCTTTCAAATCCTCTATGTGTTCGTGGCGATGGAGATCGGCTCGCGGCGGATTCTGCACCTCAACGTGACGAGTCATCCGACCGCCGAATGGACCACGCGGCAGTTCCGGGAGATCCTGGCCGACCCGCATCCGTACAGATTCGTCGTTCACGAATCGCCTTGGCATGGTTCCGAACAAAGGTCGCCCAGCGCTGGTCTCGACTTCCACCGCCGGGCTGATTTCTCTCCACGTATTTCCCTACCGTCCTCGGCGATATTTGGATGCCGAGTTTAACTGACAGCTCGCCAGCGATCCGTTCCTCGCCCCAAGCCGGATTGCCGCGAGTCATCTCACGGATCAGTTCTTTCAAATTCTTCGGCAACGGCGGGCGACCCGTCTTTCGGGATTTCCAGCGCCAGAACATTCGAAACGCAGTCCGATGCCAT
>Ga0182024_10021489_pt1 | contig 11712 bp, 10 predicted proteins | sample P32metaG_FD_120480 | JGI IMG/M metagenome (GOLD analysis project Ga0182024, IMG submission 120480) | Permafrost microbial communities from Stordalen Mire, Sweden - P3-2 metaG (Illumina Assembly) | ecosystem: Environmental > Terrestrial > Soil > Wetlands > Permafrost | place: Sweden: Stordalen... | reverse complement strand
TTGACTTTGCTGGAACATCGTTTGGTGGCGGAGAACACGGGCATTCGCATCGAACGTCACTACGCGGTGCAGGAAGCGCTGGCTCTGGCCGACGGAGACAAGATTAAGCAAGTGTTCTGGAACTTCTGTGAGAACGCCGTGCGCGCCATGCAGGGCGGGGGAACTCTCCGTGTTTCGGTGGAAGCGGTGGGTGACGACTGGCAGGTCAATTTTGCCGATACTGGTCGTGGTATCAACCCGCAAATCATCGACAAAATTTTCGAGCCGTTTCAGTCGCAGTTTGAGGGTGGCACGGGATTGGGACTGGCCATCGTTTACCAGATTGTGCAAGCCCACGAGGGCAAGGTGTGGGCCCGGTCCAAGCCGGAGCAAGGCAGCGTCTTTGTTTTGCGGCTGCGCCGCATGATCGCGGCGGAGAACTTGAACCTGGCGCAGATCGCGCCCGAGCGGCAAGCGCATGTCAGAGCGATGGGAAATGTGGCGGCTGCCGCTGCCGTGAGAGGAGGAGCGCGTGGGTAACATCCTGGTTTGCGATGACGAGCGTTCCATCTGCGAAATGCTGGACATCGCCTTGCGACGGGATGGGCACAAGGTTGAGACCGTGAATTCCGGCGAGGCTGCGAAGAGAAAACTGGATGGCGCGCTGTACGACGTTGTAGTGACAGACATCAAGATGCCAAACACTGACGGCATCGAGGTACTGCGCCACGCCCACCAGATTTCGCCAGATTCAGCTGTGATTCTCATTACCGCCGTGGATGACTACGAGGCTGCCGTGCAGGCCGTAAAGGCTGGCGGAGCGACTGACTATATTCGTAAGAGCCCGGGGTTGGTGGACGAGATCAAGCTGGCGATCAACCGTGCGCTGGAAAAAACGAGGCTCCGCCGCCAGAATTTCGCCTTCAAGCGCGATGCTGCTACGCGAAATTCGCTGGACAACATTGTGGGCGTGAGTCCCGCGATGGAGAAGCTGAAGCACACCATTCGCACCGTCGCTTCCACGCAAAGTACTGTCCTGATTTATGGCGAGAGTGGCACCGGCAAGGAACTCGTCGCTCGTGCCGTGCACGTGTGTTCGCCACGGGCGACCGAGCCGTTCGTCTCCATCAACTGCGGAGCATTTCCTGAGACGCTGCTGGAGAGCGAATTGTTCGGCTATGTGAAGGGTGCGTTTACCGGAGCCAATCAAAATAAGCGTGGTCTGCTCGAGGTCGCCGACCAGGGAACCGTGTTTCTGGATGAAATCAGTGAGATGAGCCTGACCATGCAGGTCAAACTACTCCGCGTATTGCAGGAACGCTGCGTTCGCCCGGTGGGAGGCACGGATGAGATCGCCATTGATGTGCGCGTGATTGCCGCCACCAACCGTGACTTGGATAAGCAAGTCGCCGAGAACACTTTCCGTGAGGACCTCTATTACAGGCTTAGTGTCATTCCAGTATCCGTTCCGCCCTTGCGCCAGCGTCGCGAGGATGTGCCACTGTTGGTGAACCATTTCCTGAAAAAATATGTGTCAGCGGCGGGGAGAAACATTGTGCGGGTAAATCCGCAATCCCTGGAAGCGTTGTGCGGCTATGAATGGCCGGGGAATGTCCGCCAACTGGAAAACACCATCGAACGCGCGGTAGCTCTGGAAACTGGTGAGGAGCTCCACGTCGAGCTGCCGGCGGAGCGTTCCAAAGCGCGCGCCGCTGCCGCAGGCGTGGGTGCCAACGGGACATTCACGGCCGGGAACGGCGCGGTCTTACCGGAAGACCTGGACATGGAGAAATATGTTGCGGACATCGAAAAATCCCTTCTGCAATCGGCACTGACTCAATCGAATGGCGTGCAAACCCGCGCCGCCGATCTTCTGAAGATTTCCTACCGCTCGTTCCGGCATCTGGTCAAGAAGTACGATTTGTAGGGAAGCTCTCAGCTCTCAGCCTTCAGCTCTCAGCTAAACCAAGGTCGAATCTCATCCGCGATAACTGAGAGAATTAGGCGGTTCAAGCTAAGAGCTGATCGCTGAACGGCTGAAAGGTCCCAGCTATTTCTTCTTGAGTTGCTGCTTCCACCCTAGCACCCTGGCCTTATTCCCTTCGGCCTCAGCTTCGGGGATCATTCCTTTTTTCTGATAGCAGACCGAAAGGCTGGTGTGGGCCAGGACATCGTCAGGATCGAGTTCCGCGATTCGATCCGCGACGGCAATGGCTTCATCAAGGCGATTCATATCCTGCAACGTCTTGGCCATGCCGTGCATGGCCTCAGTGAACGTCGGATCGATCTCGACTGATTTCTGATATTCAGCCAAAGCGCGTTCCTGTTCGCCTTCCATGACCAGATCAAGAGCGGCGTAATAGTGGTCCTCGGCGTTCTGACGTGCATTTTCGTCGGACATGAAACAGGAATCCTTTAGCAGAAGCTGGATTTTAGCACGCGCTTGTTGCGTACCTCCCACCAAGATAACCCCGAAGATCCGGCTTAGTTCAGCCGGGCGAGGGATCTCGCGCGCCGTGATAGAAATTGCGGGCGACTGCAAATACGAGCCTTGCCCGTATAGTCAACTGAAGCCCACCGACACGGGCTATACTAGAAAAGCTCCATGCGCTACATCCTTCGATTTTTGTGGAACGCCACTCGTGGACATCGCCTCACCCCCTGGCGTAGCCCCTACCTTCTCTGGCGAATCGAAACTTATTGTGGCGTGAAGATGCAGCAGATCGGATTTCTGGAGTTCTGGGAGTTTGCCATCAGGGAGCGCGGCAACCTGTGGCGATTTCTTAAATGGACCGCCGAGATGGAACGTTATGTTCATCCCCGGCACAGAAACTTATAGGGCGCTCGATCTGCCGGCGGGAAGGAATTCCTCTATTGCCCGTTTCCGGCCGCTGCTGCGCCTTCCAATATGATATTTACTTCACTGCCTTTGCCCGTTCCCACGAGCTGTGCAGCTGCGCCACGATTGGCGGCAATTTCCAGATAACCCATACTCCCCAGAATCCCGAAAACCTCACCAGGCGTTCCCTCGGCATAGGTCGTGTGGATTTCGGTGATCTCGCGTTTGCCTACAAGAATCTTGAATGGAAGTGGGTCCAACTGGAACAGCATGGGAGCATCTTGCGGCGTAATGTTGGTGACCAGATTACCAAAACGGTCTACCTTTAGCACCACGCCTCGCAGAGTTTTTCCGTCCACGGCCTTCGGTTTGGGCGCATTGAAGCGCACGAAATCTGTGATTTCGTCTCCGAATTTGTCGGTCTCCATCCGTTTGGACAGATAAGCCGCCACCGGAGCAAAAATATCCCGGCCATGAAAAGTCTTGCTGACCGGCTGCAGAAAATAATGGTCCGAAGTGATGTGGCGAACATGCATGCGTTCTTCGCGGCTGTAAATCAGCGAAAGCACTCCGTTGTCGGGCGCGACGAAATGGTGCCGATCACTCGAAGCGAGGATAGGCCGGCGTTCGGTTCCCACGCCGGGATCCACGACCACCACGTGGACCGTGGCTGCGGGATAGTAATTGTAGGCCTGAGCAATCGTCAGGGCGCCGTCCAGCACGTCAAACGGCTGCACGGCATGGCAAATGTCCACAATCTGCGCATCGGGAACGATCCCGAGGATGACACCCTTCATGGTCCCGATGTAATGGTCATTGAGTCCGAAATCGGTGGTCAGAGTGATGATGGGACGGTTCGCCAAATGCTTCCTCGCTATGAAGACGGAGTTTTCCTTGTAAATCTCGACGGTAAACTCCCAGCGTGGACAGAGTCAAGGCACGGAGGTAATAGCTAGCGGCGCAGTTTTGAGTTATTGAGGAACCCTTACCTCCAGGGAACGCCATCAACCACCGCAGTTGGGTAATAGCATCGATTCTGCTACGTTGGCGGTCACGCGGAGGTGTGCGCTCGGAAGCTCAATCCCTGTCGTTGCTTCGCGGCCAATTGGGTTACATCATTCTGGGAACCGTTTTCGTGTTCTTCGGATTGACTTGCCGCGCCATCGCTGCCATCCGTCGGCGAACTGAGGGTCGTGTCCTCATAGGGTTGGGGATCTGGAGCGGAATGTACGGCACTCGCTTGCTGGATGAGACGCCCCCGGTCAGAGCTGTTCTGCCGCGCTCGCTCCAAGCCGGCGCCCCTTACGTGATCAATGCGATCACCTACCTCTTCGTGGGGGCTGCTTTGCTTGCCTGGTCGGAGTTGACCGTCGGCAAAATACGATGTCGCTTGATTGACGTTACACGCCATACTGGCGAGCGCAAAAGCTGAGCGCAAGCCGAACCGAGAATTGAACAACTACCAGGTGATAGATAACGTGGCAGTATCGAAGACGACCCCTCAACGTCATTCGAGGCTGACGCGACTCACTCAATCTCTATATTGCCCGATCCCGTTTCTATTTCCACCGGCACTCCGCCAGCTAGCACCTTTCCGTGGATCTCCTTGCGTCCGATCGAGCCTTGCACTGTCAATGGATGATTTACGGAGATGGATCCTGAACTGGTGTGAGCGGTCAAATCAAAAGCCGCCGTGGATGGAAACCGCAGTTTAATCGTGCCCGAGCCACTATGCACCGTCCACGCGCCGGTTGGATCTCCTTCGGCATGGATGCTTCCGCTCCCTGCCTTGGCTTCCAATGAGCCCTGGATACCATGAAGGTCCACACCGCCAGAGCCTGTGTCCACGTGCACCGAGCCTGGGGCGGTTTGCTCCAGGCTCAAGTTCCCGCTGCCTGTGGCCGCATCAAAACCTCCGGCAATCGCGGTTGCATGGATGGTTCCGCTGCCTGCCCTCGCATGAACGCTCCCGTTGACGTGGTCGATATCGATGTTTCCCGAACCGGCATCCGCGCGCACATTTTCACCGATATCGGAAATCTTGAGACTTCCAGATCCGGAACCCACTTCCGCTGGCCCATGAATGCCCCCGACGACCTGGTTGCCTGAGCCAGTCCGAGATCGCAACTGGGTGTCTGCGGGGACGACCAGTTCATAGCTGATCGAAACATTGTGGCGCAATTCGGGATCATCAATATGCCCAATACGAATGTCGTTCCCGCTCTGCTGAATGGGAGGATTGGCTTCCAACCGCTTTACCTTTTCCTCGCCGTTATTACCTCCGAACCATTCTGTAATTTTTATGCGTCCGGTCACCTGCACCTGGTTTGAACTGCCAGTGCGCACTTCAATGTTGCCCGAGCCGGTTTCCACTTCCAGATTCACCGGCCCCGTTACTTGCAGAGTGCGCTGGAATGAGCCATCCGCCGCGGATGCGAGCGCTGGCAGCAGGCAGAGGACGGTCACTACACTCAGAGCCGCTAATACATTGAAACGAATTCGTTGGGATCTCATGTTTTCCCCTTTCAAACTTTGTGCGGGACAGCCGTCGAACAGTATTCCTAAAACATAAGGGCACGGGTCATACGGCCCGTGCCCCGTTTCTTCCGAATAAAGGATTCAAGCCCTCATCCTTAGAGTGTTACTGAAGAACCACTTCTTGGCCTTCTTTCAAGCCGCTGAGAACTTCCGTCTTGGCGCCATTCGAGATGCCAATATTGACCGCAATTTTATCCTTGCCGTCCTTGGCCTTCGGGTCGGGCACTTCGACGGACGCCTTCTTGTCCTTGTCGTAGAGGATTGCGCCTTCCGGAATCTGCAGCACATTCTTGTGTTCTTCCAAAATGATCTCGGCGTTGGCGGTCATCTCCGCCTTCAATTCACCGCCAGGGTTATTGATGGAAGCACGAACTTCAAACGTGGTGACATTGTCTTTTTCCACACCCATGGGAGAAATCTTGGTCACCACGCCATTAAAGGTTTTGTCTTTGAAGGACTCCACCTTGATTCGTGCCGGCTGTCCGAGATAGACCCGGCCAATGTCGCTCTCATCCACTTTGCCTTTGACATAAACTGAGCTTGTGTCACCAAGCGTCATCACCAGAGTGGCCGACGAGCCCAATACGAGAATGGAACTGACCGCGTCGCCCAATTCCACATCGCGCGACAGAATCACGCCGTCAATCGGTGAGACGATGTCGGTATAGCTGAGCTGCTCTTCGAGCTGATCGAGGTTGGCCCGGCTCTGTGAAATTTGCGCCTGCGATTGCGCAATTTTGGCTTGGAGAACGATAATCTGGGCCTTGGCAACGTTCTGCTTGTTGAGCGCCATCTTGTACTCTTTCTCGGCGTCATCCAAAGCAGATTGCGAGACCACACCGTCTTTGGCCATGCCTTCGGCGCGATCATAAGCACGCTTGGTCAGGGGAACATCCGGCCCCTCGGCATCCACCTTGGCGCGTTCCCAATCAGCCTGCGAACTCTTTAAATTGGCTTCGGCAGCCTGCAATGCCGCTTTCGACTGTTCCACCTGAGCTTCAATTTCCAGCTTGTCCAACTGGGCGAGCAGTTGCCCCTTCTTTACCTTGTCACCCGCATCCACCATGAGCTTCTTGACGATACCGCTGGCCTTGGACTTGACCTCAACTTTGGTGATGGGCTCGACTTTGCCGGTCGCGACCACACTCTTCGCCAAGTCGCCCTTCTCTACTTTGGCCAGCTTCGTGGGATCGATCTTGGTGCCACCGTGGCTGAATGCGAACAGCACTCCGCCAAACAACAGCACTACCAGCACAACGATGCTGATAATAATGATCCTCTTCTTCCGCTTCTTCTTTCCATTCCCGTTGCCGTTCACATCTGCCTCCTGGGGCTACTTAAAGTTGGGATTACTAAATTTGGACGACGAAACTTTCGATAAATTGCAATAAATAATTTCGGTCCTTCAACCTCTCAATGGTTAATACGAAGGTGCTCCTGGTTTTGTTCCTGCCGCTCCAAGCAAAGTTTCGGTGGCCCGGTTTCACCTGCCTTCTCTATTGCTTAGACCCGGGAATTCAAGAAATGGAAGCAGAGAATGTACGTGACACTTCTGACTACCAAACGAATCCAATCAAGCTTGCGAGGTCACAATTCCCAGGCTTTCCTATTTTACATTCGAGTGGGCACTCCTGCCATGCGGTACACCCTTTGGAATGTTAGAATTAGCCATCCATGATCGCCTTTGTGCTGCTCCGGGTGTTCCTGGTTCTGCTGCTGGTGGCGGCCAATGCATTTTTCGCCGCAGCTGAATTCGCCCTGGTCAGCGTGCGAGACACTCGCATTCAGCAGCTCATCGAAGCGCACCGCATCGGCGCCCGCACTGTCCAGAAGCTGCACCGCAATCTTGACGAAGTCGTCAACGGCGTCCAACTGGGAATCACCATAGTTAGCCTCACCCTGGGCTGGATCGGCGAGCCCATTGTGGCCCGTATTGTCGAAGGCATGGGTTTCATCAACGAAGTCCCGCACGCCTTGGTCTACGCCCACGGTATCGCCATCATTCTCGCCTTCACCATGATCACCTGCCTGCACGTGATCCTGGGAGAACTGGTTCCCAAGTCGCTGGCTTTGCAGCGAGCCGAGCAAGTCGCCTTGACGGTGGCAGCTCCTATGGACGTTTTCCTGACGATCTTCCGGCCATTGCTTTTTGGGATGAGCCGGGCCGCAGGTACGGTGCTGCGCATATTCGGCTCCCCCAAAGCCAGGCAAGGCCCCATCCACTCGCCCGATGAACTCAAGCTGATCGCGACCGCCAGCCGCCAGTTCGGCCAGATCCCGCCCTTCCAGGAAGAAATGATCCATCACGCCCTGGAACTGGAAAATATCACGGTGCGCGAAGTGATGGTGCCGCGTCCCGACATCTTTTCTCTGCCGGGCGATCTATCTCTCGACGACGCCCTGGGACGAGTGGTCGAGGAACAACATTCCCGGATCCCTATCTATGATCCGAAGAGCGGCCCAGAGCATATTATCGGCGTGCTTTATGCCAAAGACTTGATGCGATGGACCCGTCTACGGCTGACAATGAATCCCGGCCAGCCGGTTGCTTCCCGCGTTGCAGCCATGAAGGTCAGCCAGATCATGCATGATGTGCTGGTCGTGCCCGAGACCAAGATACTTACCGAAATGCTGGATGAGTTCAAAGACCGCAAGCGACACTTGGCGGTGGTGGTGGATGAATTTGGCTCAACCGCGGGCGTGGTTACCGTGGAAGATATTCTGGAGCAGCTCGTGGGCGACATTGAAGACGAGTTCGACGTTCCCCCGCCCGAGCAGCCGCTTCTCGAGGGGAAAATCGCGGTTGTGCTGGAAGGCTCAGTCGGACTCCGTGATCTCGAATCGCAATATCAACTCGCATTGCCGCGCGACGCTGGATTCGAAACCTTGGCGGGTTTTGTTCTGGCCCGCCTGCAACGAGTTCCAGGACTCGGAGATGCTTTCGACTACGAAGGCCATCGCTTCACCGTGGAAGAGATGGAAGGCCGCCGTATTGCCAAGGTAAGGATTGAGAAGCTGGAACCGGCCCACGTGGGATCTCGCGGAGAATAGAGAAAACAGTCCAAATCACGCTTTCGGGGAGTGGATCACTTTGAGCATATCCCCCGAGGTCGTCCCGAAGATCCGTCGCAGTTCAGCCGGGCGAGGGATCTCGCGCGAATCTGAATCGGACACACGACTAGAATTTAACCTGACCCACTGCTCGCCTTCGTGAAACTTCCTGCACTTCGGGGTTCACGAATTTAGGAAACTACCGAAGATCACGCGTTGCTGACTCGGAATAGCAGCATACCGACGAAAAAGAACCAGATTGCCTGACCGACCTCCAGCACATGGGTGTCGAACTGGATAGCCTCGGGCAAAAGACGTAGACTTTCCACGGCTCTAAGCCGGGGTTGCTGCTCGCGAACGACCAACGACGCACGACCAACGACGAACGACCAACGACCAACGATCGACCCCATGCTCCGCTATCTCTCTCTCCGCGTGCTCTACACGTTGCCGGTCATCTGGCTCGTGGTCTCGCTGGTCTTTCTGCTCATCCATCTGGTCCCCGGAGATCCGGTCTTGCAGATGCTGGGCGAAGGCGCGCCCGCTGCCGACGTCCAAGCCACACGACACGCCTACGGACTCGATGAGTCCCTGGGGCAGCAATATCTCCGTTACTGGAAAGGTGTGCTGCATGGCGATCTCGGCTCCTCACTCCGTTACAACCAGAGCGTCAGCAGTCTAATCGTGCAGCGCTATCCATATACTCTGCAATTGACGGTTGCCGCGCTGCTGGTGGCTGTGCTGCTCTCCGTCCCCGCAGGCGTGCGCTCGGCACAACGCCGCAATCGCTGGGACGACCGCGTACTCAGCGTCGTCAGCCTGTTCGGCTTATCATTCCCGAATTTCGCGCTCGGCCCCATCCTGATTTTGCTTTTTTCCATCAAGCTGGGATGGCTCCCCGTCTCCGGTTCCGGAACTCTTGCCAACCTGGTGCTGCCCGCCATCACCATGGGTGGCGCGCTCGCGGCAATCCTCACGCGCATGGTGCGCACCTCCATGCTCGAAGAACTGGGACAAGACTACATCCGCACCGCCCGTGCCAAAGGCCTGCCCGAACGCATTGTCGTCTATCGCCACGCCCTGCGCAACGCCATGATTCCGGTCATCACCGTTCTCGGATTGCAATTCGGCGCACTCCTCGCGGGCGCTATCGTGACCGAGAAGATTTTTTCCTGGCCCGGTATCGGCCGGCTCACCATCGATGCGATCGGCAATCGAGATTATTACGTAGTGCAGGGCTGCATCCTGACAATTGGATTGACGTATGTCGCGGTCAATTTCCTGACCGACTTTTTGTACTCCGTCGCCAACCCGAGGATCAGGCAATGAGAATCCGCAAGCAATTACTTTGCGATCTTTGGGTTTGTTTTCTTGCGTCCCTTGCGGTTAAGAGCTCTTAAACAATGTCCTCGACCACGATCTCGTTCCAGCGCGTCGCCCGTTACAACGTCCTGGCGACCACCGGCGTCGTGCTGGTTGCCACCTTCGTCGTCTTTGCGTTGTTCGCTCCCTGGATCGCGCCGCAAGACCCCGCATACATCGATCTTCCGAACCGTCTTGCGAGTCCATCCTCGGCGCATTGGTGCGGCACCGACGAACTGGGACGCGACATCCTCTCCCGCCTCATTTACGGTTCGCGCATTTCCATGCTGGTTGGCAGTTGCGTGGTCGCGGTTTCTCTATTTCTCGGGCTCATCGTCGGTTCCGTCGCCGGCTACTACGGCGGACGCATCGATCGCTTCGTGAACATAGTCGTGATGAACGCGTTTCTGTCTTTCCCCGGAATTCTTTTGGCGATCGCATTCGTGGCTTTCCGCGGACCGGGGATCTTCAATCTAGTCCTTGCCCTCTCACTCGGAGGTTGGGTGGGATACGCGCGCTTGGTGCGAGCCCAGGTGTTGGCCGCTCGGGAACGCGAATACGTGGAAGCGGCACGCGCGCTCGGTGCCAGCGATCTGCGCGTGATCACCCGTCACATTCTCCCCAACATCATTCAGCCCGTGATTGTGCAAGCGGCAATCGGCATGGCGGGTGCGATCCTCGCCGAAGCCACCATGAGTTTTCTCGGTCTTGGCGTGCCTCCGCCGACTGCAAGTTGGGGCGCCATGCTAAACGATGGCCGCGCCCATCTCTTCGACGCACCGCATCTTGTCCTCTTTCCCGCACTTGCTGTGATGCTCGCCGTCCTGTCCTTCAACTTCATTGGCGACGCTTTGCGCGACGTTCTCGATCCGCGCTCACGCATCGAAGCCGGTTTGTGACTCGAACACGCCCTCGCCCAGATCCCCTGTCCCGCGCGGGTTCCAGGGAAGGCCATCAGAATCAATCGTTTCTGCAAGTTAGCGTTTGGTTATTGAAGTAACCCCGGCCCGTCGCGATAACTTTCTGTCGCTGATTTCATTTCCGGCGAAACATTTCTTTACAAAACGTGTTCAGACTTTCTGAGCAGCCGAGGACAGTTAACCAGGCTGACACGCAAACGCAAATGAAAAGAGGCGAACTTTTATGAACAAACAGATGAAGAAACTGTTTCTCGGTGCGGTCTTGGCTGCTCTGGCCTTGCCTGCCCTGGCGCAAACTTCGAGCGACCCGGCTGTAACCGGGCAGAGCATCCAGCAGCGCAAGGAAAATCAGCAGGATCGCATTGGCAACGGCGTGCAGGATGGCCAGCTCACAGCGGGCGAAACTGCCAACCTCGAGAAGAAGGAATCCGAAGTAAACCATGAAGAACGCGACATGCGGAAGCTCGACGACGGTCATCTCACCGCTGCTGACAAGGCCACAGTGAATCAGCAGCAAAATCAGCTCTCCCGCAACATCTATCAGGACAAGCACAACGCGGCCGTGCAGAACACCGACCCCAAGAGTGAAGTCGGCAAGCGGGCGGAAAATCAGCAGGACCGGATCGCTCAGGGCATCAAGAGCGGCCAACTCACCGCCGGCGAGACCGCGCACCTGGAAAAGAACGAAGCTGCCGTAAACCGCGAGGTCCGCAACGACCGCGCAACCAATGGTGGCAAGTTGAATCCAGCCGAAAAAGCCAAAGTGAATCGCCAGGACAACCGCATGTCACGCCAGATCTATCGCGACAAACATAACGGTCGCAAACAGTAAACCCAAGAAAAATTAGCAGTACGCCCTCGGCGTTTGCCGAGGGCGTCTTATTGTGTGCCGAGCATGTTCAACAGCTTAGAGGTGAAAGTCCTCTACCCAGTCTGATGGAGACGAAGGGTTAGCAAAGCGCAAGGGTGAAATAACACCCGCCGCGAGGCGGGGCCTGAAAGAAGCGTGGAGCAAAGGCGCGA
>Ga0182024_10021488_pt1 | contig 11712 bp, 10 predicted proteins | sample P32metaG_FD_120480 | JGI IMG/M metagenome (GOLD analysis project Ga0182024, IMG submission 120480) | Permafrost microbial communities from Stordalen Mire, Sweden - P3-2 metaG (Illumina Assembly) | ecosystem: Environmental > Terrestrial > Soil > Wetlands > Permafrost | place: Sweden: Stordalen... | reverse complement strand
GCCTCGGCCACCTTCATCTTTCGCTTCTTCGTGCGCTGTCCAAACAGCCCCGGAAGCATGTCCTTCAGGTTGATGTCCATCTCCTCCGCACCCTGGTTGGAGATCACCTCAAAGCTAGGCTGGTTGCGGTCGCGCACATCCAACTCCACGGTCCGCTCATCCAGCTTGCCCTCGCGAAACTGTTGCCGCAGCTTCTCCCGCGTACGCAGCTCGCGGTCTCCCGGCTTCTCTTCCGAGTCATTCGTAGAAGCCGCAGCAGGAAGCTGAATCACATTGCTCCCGGGTTCATGCGTTGCCGCAGCCGCTGTAGCAGCGGTCGTAGCAGCGGGAGTAGGCGGCAGCAGCAGATCGATCAAACGGTCCTCAGCAGCCAGCTCCGCCTTGTCCTCGACCTCCTCCATCTTCTCTTCGCGCATCATGTCGATCGCAATCTCCACCAGATCGCGCACAATCGACTCCACGTCGCGCCCCACGTATCCCACCTCAGTAAACTTCGAGGCTTCCACCTTGAGAAACGGCGAGTTGGTCAGCTTCGCCAGCCGCCTTGCAATCTCCGTCTTACCCACGCCTGTCGGGCCAATCATGATGATGTTCTTCGGCATGATCTCGTCCGCCAACTCCGGCGGAAGCTTCTGCCGCCGGCTCCGGTTCCGCAGCGCAATCGCCACGGCCCGCTTGGCCGCATGCTGTCCCACAACGTACTTGTCCAGCTCCGCGACGATCTCGCGCGGCGTCATCTCATCCAGCGCAAGCGCCTGGTCTTCAGCAGTTCCCGGTAAAAAAATAGCCATGGTGCGGTACTCCTTGTCGCAAGAAACAGGCGACGAAAAATCTAAATGTTATACGCGACCCGCAGCTGTAAGGTTCGCTATCGGCTCGGTCTTCAACTCTTCAATCGTCATCTGGTCATTCGTGTAAATACAAATCTGCCCGGCAATCTTCAGGCTCTTCACCGCAATCTCCCGCGCGCTCAAATCCGTGTTCTCCATCAACGCCCGCGCACTGGCCAGCGCAAAACTCCCGCCGCTGCCGATCGTCGCAATCCCCTCATCCGGGTCGATCACATCGCCCGTCCCGCTCAGCAGAAACGTCGACTTCGAGTCCGTCACGATCAGCAAAGCCTCAAGCTGCCGCAGCATCTTATCCGTCCGCCAGTCCTTGGCGAGCTCCACCGCCGCGCGGCCCAGATTCCCGGCATACTGCTCCAGCTTCACCTCAAACCGCGCAAACAGCGAAAACGCGTCGGCGGTCGATCCAGCAAACCCCGCCAGCACCTTGTCGTTATAGAGCTTGCGAATCTTCTTCGCCGAGCCCTTCATCACTGTCGCCCCCAGCGACACCTGACCATCGGCCGCCATCACCACCGAGTCGCCTCGGCGCACGCAGATCACGGTAGTCGAGCGAATCCGTCTGCCATCAGCAAGATCCAGTGGATGGGCAAGGTTCGGCAGCGCAGGGTTGGAGGCGGATTTCACGAGGGCGGGCGACTTCGCAGAGGAAGAAAAAGGCGGCTTCATTGGCACTTCCCAGTATATCGCCTTCCGCAAATCGCTCACCCCGCACACGCTCCCCGCGACGCGAGGAAGCCTTTGTCACCAGGAATGCACACCTCTTGAGCGTCCTCGCTGGTTCCCTGCTCGCCCAAAGCCCAGGCATGGACTATCCTCTGGAACAGAGACCTGTGTTCGCGACTCATCCATCCCAGCTGCTTCTCACGTTTCGTTCCCCACGAAACATCGCCGTCGTTGCAGTAGGCGCGGCGGCTGCGGCGGGTGTTGCATGGTACTTGCTCACGCGCCCCAAGCCTACCCCCGAAGAGGTCGAGCGCAATCGTCGCGATCTCCTCGCCAACAGCGGCCGCATCACCGACGGCAGCATCACAGACATGTCGACGAACCAGGAAGAGCTCCCGCGCACACCGCAAATCATCATCTACAACTACCGCATCGCCGGCGTCAGCTACGAATGCGGCCAGGTCGTCACCGCGCTGCCCGAACACGTCCGCGACATCCGCATCGACCTGCCCATTCAGGTCCGCTACGATCCGCACAATCCCGCCGACAGCATCGTCGTAGCCGAGTCCTGGAGCGGCCTGCGCCTTGGTCCCTCGTCACCGTACCCGGAAGAATCGCGCGCCGAGCAGACTCATCTGCAACCGCCCAACCTTCCCGCCTGATTGAACCCACACATCGCGCAGAATACACTCAATCTATGCACATGGTCGCCAGCCCGAACAGGAAGATGCAGCGCGTCCTGCAGTTTTCCATGGTCCTCACCTGTGCCTACGTCGCTGCGACGTTTTTCTTCGGCCTCCGCGCCCACTCCCTCGCGCTCATCTCCGAGGCGGGCCACAACGTCAGCGACCTCCTCGCCATCCTGCTCTCCTTCGTCGCGGTCTACTTTCAGGGCCGTCCCGCGACCGACCAGAAGACCTTCGGCTACCAGCGCGCGGGTGTACTCGCCGCCTTCGTCAACGCCCTCACCCTGGTCGTGCTTTCGGCGTGGATCGCCATCGCCGCGATCCACCGCATCAGCGCGCCAGTCGCCGTTCAACCGAAGCTCATGATGATCGTCGCCGCCGCCGGTGTCCTGATGAACGGCACCGTCGCCTCGCTGCTTTCACGCTTCTCCGGCGACGTAAATATCCGCAGCGTCTTCCTCCACATGCTGGGCGACACGCTCTCCACCGCCGCGGTCATCGCTGGTGGCGCCGCAATCCTATTCACCGGCACGATGTGGATCGACCCGGTCCTCTCGATCCTGATCGCCGGCATGATCCTCTGGAGCTCCATCGGCATCGTCCGCGAGACGCTCAACATCCTCCTCGAAGGCACTCCCCGCAACCTTCAACTCGGCGAGGTCCGCGTCGCGATGCAGTCAGTCGCAGGCGTCCTCGACGTCCACGACCTCCATGTCTGGAGCCTTGGTTCGCAGTCGCACGCCCTCGCCAGCCACATCACCATCGCCGAGATGCCCATGTCCGAGTGCAGCAGCATCCTCGACGGCATCAACTGCGCCCTGCGCGACCGCTTCCACATCCATCACACCACCATCCAGTTCGAAACCACCGGCTGCGAGACCACCCACGGCTGCAGCGCTCCCCCCGCGCTCGAGCCCGTCGGTGCACACGACCCTCACCATCACGGCCACTCGCATTAGCCCTGCGAGCCATGAAAAAGCCTTTGTCGTTGCCCTTGGAATTAGCGTAGGGCTTTAGCCCTACGACAAGCCACGGCAAGACTTGGGGCTTCAGCCCCGGGCCTTCTCTGTACTCGCCCCACCAGACGTCTTCGGGCATCCGCATCCCGATAAGGAACACGACAAACGTCCCTTCGATCTGCGCGGAATAGCGGCCTGGAAACACCTTCGCCACGAAACCTCCTGCAACCCGCCGGCATAGTCGATAAGGCGCCTGCGACTCCCCGGCGCCTTATCGACAAGCAGCAAAGCACTTACAGCAGAGTCGCATCCAGCGTGATCTCAGCCGCCTTCAGCACCCTCGAAACCGGGCAGCCAAGCTCAGCGTTGTGCGCCAGCTCGGCGAACTTCTCCTTGGTCACACTCGGCACCTTCGCCTTGGTAGTCAGGTGGATCTTCGTGATAGTCGGTTTTTCATGCATGTCCAGCGTAAGCACGGCGGTAGTCTCGATCGACTCCGGTGTAAACCCACCCTCGGTCAGCTGCGCGCTCAAGGCCATCGTAAAGCAGCCTGCGTGGGCCGCCGCGATCAACTCTTCGGGATTGGTCCCGACGCCATCGGCAAAGCGAGCCTTGAAGCTATATTGCGTATTCTTTAGGGTGCCGCTCTGGGTCGAAATCGTGCCGGCACCTTCCTTCAGTGTTCCCTTCCATACTGCACTAGCGCTGCGATCCATATCATTTCTCCTTGTCGTATCAATTCCTATTCAACGGTACCTCTTTCGATGCCTTGCCGCAGCGGAAGGGCGCGTTGAAAATAGAGACTTCTACTCTAAACATTTCCTGACGAAGCGCAATCTGCGCAGCCGGAATCCCCGGATGCTGTCCGAGATACTCGCTCCAGCGCCTCTGACGCACTTCGGCGCGCCGCAGCGCCTCCCCGCCTGCGATGCTGTGGATTTTGGTATGTTTATTGCCATGGGTATGAAGCCGATCTGTGCGGCAGGACTCGCGCTTCTGTTGATCTCTTCCGTCGCCGCGCAGGCGAAGGTCGCGAAGCACAAGCCCGCACCGCCGCCAACTCCCCCATCATCGCTGGCGCAAACGCCCCCCATGGGTTGGAACAGTTGGGACTCCTACGGCCTCACCATCACCGAGGAGCAGTTCCGACAGAACATGGTCGTCCTCGCCGCGCAACTCAAGGAGTTTGGCTGGCAGTACGTAGTTGTCGATGAGGGATGGTATCTGCAAAACCCCGAGATTGCTTCGAAGCCCGACACACTGCGCTATACCGTCAATTCCCACGGCCAGTACGAGCCGGCGCCCGGCCGATTTCCCTCGGCCAAAGATGGCGCAGGCTTCAAAGCGCTGGCCGACGCAGCCCACGACGACGGGCTGAAGTTCGGCATTCACATCATTCGCGGAATCCCCAGGCAGACCGTCACCGCGAACACCCGCATAGGCCAAACCGGCTTTCATGCAAAGGCCGCCGCCGACCAGACCGATGTCTGTCCATGGAATCCGGACAACTTCGGCGTGAAGTCCAACCCCGCAGGGCAGGCCTGGTACGACGCTCTCATGAAGCAGTACGCCTCCTGGGGCGTCGACTTCCTCAAGGTCGACTGCATCGCCTCGCATCCCTACAAAGCCGCCGAGATAAAGATGATTCATCGCGCCATCCAGCACTCCGGACGCGCCATGCTGTTGAGTCTGTCGCCCGGGCCCACAGCGCTCGCGAACGCGGCAGAGGTAGCGGCGAACGCGCAGATGTGGCGCATCTCCGACGACGTATGGGACCACTGGAATGTGGGAAAGGATGGTTCGCAGGGCGTGCAAGGGCAGTTCGCGTTAGCTGCCGGTTGGGCAAAATACGCAAGGCCGGGGAACTGGCCCGACGCGGATATGCTGCCCATTGGCGAGCTGTCGCCGGTGCCCAGCGAAGGTATGCCCAGGACCACGAGATTGACCGAAGACGAGCAGAGAACGATGTTGACCTTGTGGTGCATCGCGCGCTCGCCCCTCTTCCTCGGCGCCAATCTCACCAAAATGGATGGCTTCACCAAGTCTCTCCTCACCAACCAGGGCCTCATCGACTTGGACCAGCATTCAGTGAATAACAAGCTCGTAGGGCAGGATGGAGACATCGTCGCGTGGACCGCTGACTCCACCACCGGCCCCTCAAATTATCTCGCCCTGTTCAATATTGGAGACAGTTCCGTCAACGTGCAGAGCACCTTCAGCGCCTACGGCTTCCAGAACGACATCTACAAGTTGCGCGACGTTTGGATGCGCAAGGAGCTAGGCGAGCACTCCGACGTCTCGGTCGAGCTCCCCGCCCACGGCGCAGTCCTCCTAGAGCTAAAGCCCTAGGCGGTGCCTGATCAATCGTGTCATCACACCTCGGTCAACCGGAACTGTTTTTTGCGTCTAGGTAGGCCAAGGCTCTAGCCTTGGCATCTCGGCTAGAGCTAAAGCCCTAGGCGGTGTCTGATCAATCGGTCACCACACCTAGGTCAACCGGAAACTGTTTTTGCTTCTAGGTAGGCCAAGGCTTTAGCCTTGGCATCTCGGCCTGCCACAACAGCGGGCTTCAGCCCCTGGGGTATGCCTTCTTGTCCTCAGCAAAAAATACAAGAGCATCCAGCAACAATTCCTCAGACACTAGCTTCAGGTTGCTTCGCGCGTAGCTTCGCCTTAGTATCGCCCTGAGTGGACATCGAAAAGACAAGGCGAAGATGAACTTGAACCAGAGCAAATCGGCTGAAGCGGAGCGACTCGTTTCAGCCGGAAAAGTCGACGACGACGCAGCCTTCGAGCTGAAGCTGCGCCCAACGCGGCTCGCGGAGTTCATCGGCCAGGAGAAGGCCAAGGAGCAACTGGCAATAGCGCTGGAAGCAGCCAAGTCGCGCGGCGAAGCTCTCGACCACGTCCTCCTCTTCGGCCCGCCGGGCCTTGGCAAAACGACCCTCGCCACCATCATCGCGAACGAGCTGGAGGTCGGCTATCAGCAAACCTCGGGACCGGCGTTGCAGATTCAAGGCGACCTGACAGCGATTCTGACCAACCTGCGCGAGCGTCAGGTGCTGTTTCTCGACGAGATCCACCGTCTGCAGCCTGTCCTCGAAGAGAAGCTCTACACCGCCCTCGAAGACTACAAACTTGACATCATCATCGGGCAGGGGCCGGCGGCCCGCACGCACGTGATGGAGATTCGCCCCTTCACCTTTGTCGCGGCGACCACGCGGCCCGGGCTGCTGAGTTCGCCGCTGCGCAGCCGGTTCGGCATCCTCCTGCGGCTGGAGTTTTATACCGACGACGAACTGCGCTTTGTCGTCGAGCGCTCAGCCGAGGTAATCGGCGTGCCTATCGACCGGGACGGCGCAGCAGAGATCGCCATGCGGTCACGAGGGACTCCGCGCATCGCCAACCGGCTGCTGCGGAGAGTCCGGGACTTCGCGCAGGTCAGGGCGCAGGGCGTGATCGACCGGCCCACGGCGCAGGCAGCGCTGTCGCTCCTGGAGGTCGATGCCCACGGCTTCGACGAGCTGGACCGGCGGCTGCTCCGCACAATCATCGAGAAGTACGATGGCGGCCCGGTAGGGCTGAATACTCTGGCGGCGGCCCTGGCCGAGGAGCAGGACGCCCTGGAGGAGGTCTATGAGCCGTTCCTCATCCAGATAGGCTTTCTTGACCGGACGCCGCGAGGCCGTGTGGCAACACGCCTCGCCTACGAGCATCTGGGAATCGAGATGCCAAGAAAGATGGGTCTCTTTTAGCGACTGCCTCAGGCTTGAGGCCCGTCCCAAAAAAAACTCAGAAAAGGTGTCCCATTTTTCGTCGGCGAATTGCTGTCACCTTTAGCCACACAAATCACCACAATTTCACCACGTTTACCACGCAAAAACACCACGTTTGCACACCCGAAATTCGCGAAAACCCCTGCAAAACACCACAATCGCCGCACCAAAAAAATCCCGCAGGAAAAACACCAAAACGCTTGCCAGGATCGTCGCGAGAGCAAATCTAGGTGGTGTGGTCGATGATGATCTTCCACCCCTTGTCGGTCTTCTCCAAGACGACGGTAAACATGCCGTCGGCGCTGCCCCCCTCTTTCTTGCCGCGTTCAAGGTGGTACTTGCCGATGACAACGGCGAAGTTTTCATCCAGGGTGCGGACCTCCAGCTCGGTGTAGGCGAGGGTGCCCATGGCGGCCCGGTTGGGGTAGTCGTGCTTGTACTCGTCGAGCAGGCCGGCATAGCCGCGGGAGACCTGCCTGGTGATGAAGAGGGTGTCGGGTGCGTCCTTGTAGCCGCTGGCGAACGCAGTCAGGTCGCCCTTGTTCCAGGCGTCTTCCTGGGCGAGAAGGACCTTGATGACATCGAGCTCCTGCCGAGTCGCGGTGTGGAGCGGGTTGGGGTCCTGCGCGGGGGCGGACAAAAGGGCTGGCACGAGCAAGGTGAGAGCAAGGGCGGCGGCTCGAAGAGTGGAGGGAAGCATGACGGACCTCATAGAGAAAATCAGTCTTTTCAGTGTTGCCGGGCGCCTGTTCCTTAGGACGAGAGCGAACTCCGGTCGGATTGATGGTAGACGATTAAAGGTTTGAGGGATGAGAGATTTACGACGGATTTACAGTTGGGTGAATCGACTCGCCAATTCGCTCAGAGGGTCGTGAGGTAAAACGGCCGGTCACGGAAGATCTCAGCGGGAAAGATGATCTAGCCCAGGCCGCGAGGGGACTGCTCCTGGTGCTGATGGGGTTTGACGCCGGCTGTGGGGGTGATCCAGATGACCGTGACGAAGGCGACGAGGCCGAGAGACGCGTGCGGGTGGTAGAAGGCGAGCGGGATTGCAATGAAATAGACGAGGAGGGAGAGCAGGTTTTTGCGCTGCACGGCGGTGTCCTCCTCTTCCAGCTTGCCTGCCTTGCGCAGACGGCGGCCAATGGCCAGGCGCAGAAGAAGGAAGCTGAAGCCGGTGAAGACCATGGACGAGGTGTAGAGCGCGACCGAGAAGGAGCTCATCTTCTTGTCGAGGACATAAGCGGTGAAGAAGGGCAGCAGCGAAAGGAAGAAGAGGAAAAGGAGGTTGGCGTAGAGGATAAGTTCGTCAGCCTCTTCGGTGCGGTGGACGAGGTGGTGGTGATTGATCCAGTAGATGCCGGTGAAGGCGAAGGAGATGAAATAAAGGGTCAAGGTGGGGAGGACGGCCCTCAGGCCCGGGATGCCGTCCTGGTGGGGGACCTTGAGCTCCAGCACCATGATGGTGATGATGACGGCGATGACTCCGTCGGAGAAGGCTTCTAGGCGAGCCGGGCTGGAGACGTGGTGAGCCATCGGTGGTTCTTTTGGGTATCAGCGTTGGAAGCAGGATACATGGGCGGGTGGGCTGGCATTGTTCGGCCTAATTGATTTCCCGTTCTCGACGCAGGAGCAGAGACTTTTCTGTTATTGGTGGGGCCGGGTGAAGCTTTCGACGACTACGCCGGCGGTTTCGAAGTGGGTGACCTGATGGTTGGTGCTGTGTCCCATGAAGATGGCCTTGCGGAGGAGGGTGATGAGGGCGCGCGACTCATCGGGGAACCAACGGTCAGCGGCCTGGTCCCAGTCGACGACCAAATTGTAGGTTACGTCGCATTTGGGGCAGAGAAGGGGAGTTTCCAACCAGCGGGGAAAGGAGTTGAACGTCAGTGAGCTCACGGGGTCGGTGCCGGAACGGATGGCTGCAATCTTCAGGTTCATTTGTTGATTCAGGCTATCACTGGGGCGGCAGATCCCCGGGATGACAAACAAAAGGACAAGCAACGGCGAAGGCAAATGCAAAATACGAGGATCCGTTCGACTGGCGTTGCTCACAAAGTGCCGTGAGCAACTTCGCTCAGGATGACAACGATTGGGTTTGACTAGAAGACGGCAGCGAAGTTTTGGCGGGAGCGCGGAAGTGGAAGGTGAACTAAGATTTATGCATGACGATTGACTCCAGCTCGACGCGGGTGGTGCATGCGGTGTGTTCGCATGATTGCCCGGATTCGTGTGGGGTGCTCGTAACGGTAGACCAGGCGAGCGGGCGGGCGGTGAAGCTGCAAGGCGATCCGGCGCATCCTGTGACGCGCGGGTTTTTGTGCGGGAAGGTGGCGAAGTATCTGGATCGGGTGTATTCGCCGGACAGGCTGTTGTATCCGATGCGGCGGAAGACGAGTGTGCCGAAGGGGCCCGCTGGGTATGGGTCGATTCGGGGGCGCGAGGTGGAGGCGTTTGAACGGATTAGCTGGGATGAGGCGCTCGGCGAGATTTCGGCGCGACTGACGAAGATTGCGGCGGAGTTTGGGCCGGAGAGCGTGCTGCCGTATAGCTACGCCGGGACGATCGGTCAGTTGGGCTACGGGTCAATGGACCGGAGATTCTTTTATCGCCTCGGAGCGTCGCAGCTTGATCGGACGATCTGCTCGACGGCTGGGGGCGCGGCGTTGACCAGCGTGTATGGGGTGAAGCTAGGGACCGCGCCACAGGACTTCGCTCATGCCGGGCTGATCATCGCCTGGGGCGCGAATATTCATGGGAACAATGTTCACCTGTGGCCGTTCATCGAAGAGGCGCGGCGCCGCGGGGCGAGGCTGGTGGTGATCGATCCGTACCGGACGCGGACTGCTGCATTGGCCGACGAACATCTGGCGATCAACCCCGGGACGGATACAGGGCTAGCGCTTGGGATGATGCATGTGATTTTGAGCGCGGGGCTGGAGGATCGGGAATACCTTGCGCGGTGTACGACGGGGTTCGAAGATCTGAGGGCCCATGCGCTGAGGTCAGAACATTCGCCGGAGAGGGTTGCGGCGGCTACCGGGATTCCGGCGGAGACGATTGTGCGGTTGGCGCGGGCGTATGCGGCTTCGGGGCGCGGGGACTCTCACGGTTTGGGGCCGGCGGTGATTCGGCTGAACTATGGGATTCAACGGAGCGAGAACGGGGGGACGGCGGCCCGGGCCGTGTGTATGCTGCCGTTGTTGACGGGGGCGTGGAGATATAAAGGCGGTGGGCTGCAACTTTCAACGTCGGGATCATTTCCGTTCAACCAGAACGCGCTGCAGATGCCTGAGCTGATGCGGGCTAGCCCGTTGGGCAGGTCCGCGCGGGTGGTGAATATGAGTCAGTTGGGGCAGGCGCTGACGACGCTCGATGATCCGCCGGTGAAGGCGCTGTTCGTGTACAACTCAAATCCGGCGGTGATCGCTCCGAACCAGAATGATGTTTTGCGTGGGATGCGGCGCGAGGATCTGTTTACCGTGGTGCATGAGCAGTTCTTTACCGATTCGGCGGACTATGCGGATGTGCTACTGCCGGCGCCAACGTTTCTTGAGGTGAAGGATGTACAGGGGGCGTATGGGCATCTGTTCGCGCAGGTGAGCGAGCAGGCAATTGCGCCGCTCGGTGAGGCTAGGAGCAACGTCAGGCTGTTTGGGGAGTTGGGGCAGAGGATGGGATTCGTGGAGAAGTGCTTTAGGGACGGCAACGACGAGTTGATCGATCAGGCGCTGGATACGAAGCATCCGTGGTTTGCCGGGATGACGCGGGAGAAGCTGGAGCAGGAGGGGCATGTGGCGCTGCAGTTGCCCGTGGATGCAGAGGGCGAGACGCTGCCGTTCAGTACTGCGGAGTGGTTCAGGACGCCGAGTGGGCGAGGAGAGCTGGCGCCGGTGCCGGTGTTTCGCGCTCCGATGGAGTCGCGGGCTCATGCCGGGACTTATCCATTGGAGTTTCTGCCGCGGAAGGCCGACAACTTTATGAACTCCACGTTTGCGAATCTTGAGGGGCATCGGAAGATGGAGACGCGGACGGCGGGTGTGCTGGAGATGCATGCGACGGATGCGGCGGCGCGTGCGATTGTGACGGGAGATGCGGTGGAGGTGTTCAATGCGCGAGGCAGTATCGCGCTGAACGCGGTGGTGAATGCGCAGGTGGCGGCGGGTGTGGTGGCGGCGCGGCTGGATTGGAATAAGTGGTCGGCGGGCGGGGGCAATGTGAACGCGCTGACCTCGGAGACGCTGACCGATATTGGCGGTGGGCCTACGTTTTATTCGACGCTGGTAGAGGTGCGGAAGGCGTGACGAAGAGAGGTGAGGATGCATGCAGCGGGGTTTCAGTGCGCGTGTTGTGGCGAGTGGGTGGAGACTTCGGTGGATGAGTCCGCTGGGTCGAAGCAGCAGTATGTGGAGGACTGTCAGGTTTGTTGTCAGCCGAATGTGTTAACGGTGCGATGGGATGGTTCGGCACAGGAGTTTACGATCTCGGCGGAGTTGGAGAGCTAGTTTTTGACGCGAGAATGCCATTGCTGCGAGCTGCTCGTCAAAAACATCACAGGTTTTGAGGCAGAAAATGTTGTCCAGTGTGACCGAAACCCGAGGCGAACTCGCTAACGGCTGGCCGCTCCCATATAATCAGGACTTCGCTAAGTTGAAGGCGGAGTGTCATTTTTAGAGCAGTGAGGGTGTGCGTATCTTTACCGTGAATCGAGAGAGCGGAAGCTCCCTGAAATGCAAGACCAAGCCTGTGTGCACGCGCTCCAGCCGCTCCCGCATCG
>Ga0182024_10021487_pt1 | contig 11712 bp, 14 predicted proteins | sample P32metaG_FD_120480 | JGI IMG/M metagenome (GOLD analysis project Ga0182024, IMG submission 120480) | Permafrost microbial communities from Stordalen Mire, Sweden - P3-2 metaG (Illumina Assembly) | ecosystem: Environmental > Terrestrial > Soil > Wetlands > Permafrost | place: Sweden: Stordalen... | reverse complement strand
CCGGAGAGCGCCGCAAGCTGCTCGCGTTGACGGACGGTTATCCGGTGCTGGATGTCGGATGCGGAGACGGCGGCCTGTCGTATTTCTTCGAGGACCTGGGACTGCCCGTGCACGCGATCGATCATCCGGCCACCAATTACAATGGCATGGCGGGCGTTCGGGCCCTTAAGACGGCGCTCGGCTCAGCGGTCGAAATCAGCGAAGTCGACCTCGACCGCCAATTTGCGCTTCCACGCCAGACCTATGGCCTGGTTCTGTTATTCGGCGTCCTCTATCACCTCAAGAATCCGATTTTCGTGCTGGAGGAGCTATCTATACGAGCGAAATACTGCCTTCTGAGTACCCGAATCGCACGGCTCACACCCGACCACGCCACCGATCTGAGTGCCATTCCCGCCGCCTATCTGGTGGGCGATCGGGAAACTAATGATGACTGCACCAATTACTGGATCTTCTCCGACGCCGGCTTGAGACGATTGTTCGAGAGGACCGGATGGGAAGTTTGCGAGTTCATGACGGTGGGGGCGACGGAAGCTTCCGATCCGGTCCATGCTGAAAACGATGAGCGGGCATTCTGTCTGCTCGAGAGCTGCAATACAAATTTGGATCTGGACGCTCGCCTGGCCGAGGGATGGTACGGGCAAGAGGGGACCTGCCGATGGACCGCCCATAAATTTTCCTTCGTCGTCCGCCGGCCGCTGATCAATCGTTCCAGGCCGGAGCTATACTTCCGCTTCCTGGTGCCGGACGTGATTCTCGCCGCGCGGCCGAGCGTAACTCTGACCGCGGCCATCAACGGATTCAAGCTGCCTGCTCACAGTTACACGACCGCCGGCGAGCAAGTTTATCAAGAGAAAATCCCGCAGGGAGCCGTGCGGGATCAACTCGAGATTGTGTTTGAAACCGATGATGTTCTGCGCCCGCTTCCTCCGGATTCAAGGACGCTGGGCGTTTTCGTGCCATTCGACGGCTGGTTTCCGTTGACGATCGCTTGAAATAAAATCCGGCTACTGTTTCACCCGAGCGTCGCACTCCGCCTTGCTCTGGCACGGCTTCCAGGCTTTCGCCATTTGCGCGGCCTTCTCCAGTTGCGGCTCGGTCATCCTGGCAACCACCTGATCCAGCGGATCGACCGAGTCTCGGTCGCCCTCGCTCACCGCGACGCTAAGCCACTTGACCGCCTCCACAAAGTCCTTGGAGACACCCACGCCGTTTACGTACAGCGTCCCGAGGTTAGCCGCGGCTTCACGCTGTCCCTGTTCGGCGGCGAGTCTGAACAATCGAAAAGCCTCTTTGTCGTTCTGCTCGATGCCCTGGCCGTTGGCGTACATGAGCGCGAGATTGAATTGCGCCTCGGCATGTCCTTGATCGCCCGCCAGCTTATACCAGCGCGCCGCTTCCTTATAGTCTTGATCCACTCCCTGGCCGCTGTCGTACATGGCGCCGATATTGTATTGGGCTTGCGGCATTTTTCTCTGGTCGGCGGCTAATCGATACCAGCGCAGGGCTTCCTTGTAATTCTGGGTAACGCCTTTTCCATTGGCGTACATGAGCCCTAAATTGAACTCCCCGTCAGCCAGCCCTTTTTCGGCGGTCATTCGATACCAGCGCGCCGCTTCACCATAATCCTGATCCACTCCCAGGCCGTTGTCGTACATTACGCCCAGATTGAACTGCGCCTCCATCCAACCTTGCGCCGCGGCGAGTTTATACAACCGAACCGCCTCCGTATAGTTTTGATTAGTTCCTTGTCCAAAACGGTACATATTGCCGAGGGCGCACTCGGCTTCCTTCAACCCTTGATCGACCGCCATCTGGTAGAAGTGGAGAGCCTGCAAATAATTCTCTTCCGAAAGGTATAGGTCTCCCAACGCCATTTGCGACTTCGCGTCGCCATCCAGAGCGCTCCTCAGAAGACCAGTCCTGGTTTGGCCGAAGCACGTGGAAATCGCCAACAAAACAATCACAGCTTTAAACCGCACGATTGAAACTCCTATCAGTTAGGGTAGCGCGCCCATCTTGGAAGGTCAGGGCCGGCCTACCTTTCGTCGCTGACCCCATTCATGCGGTGCTATCGTAAGCAGAATGGCACGCATCGTTAAGACCGTGGTGTTGTTCTTGGTCGGCGTTCTGGCGATCTTTACACCAACTGCCAACGCACAGCCGGCGGCGGAATCGCACAACATTTCGCTAGTCGGGCATAACGACCTCAACGGCAACGGCGACGGCGGCGAAGGCCTCGCGATCCAGCAGTTCCCGGATGGGCGGCGTGTGCTGTATCTCGCCCATGAAGGGCAAAAAACCTGCCTAAGCATTGTCGATGTCACTCATCCCGAAAGTCCGGTGATGATCAATCAGTTTCCATCGCCCGCGCCGGGCATTACGCGCTGCAACTCGCTGGGGCTCTCGGGCAACGTGTTGGCGGTGGCGAACCAGACCCTTAAACAGGGCCAAAAAATGGCGGGAATGTGGGTTCTCGACGTTTCCGACTTCGGCCGCATACAGAAAGCCAAAACGCTTCAGGATCTCCAACTCTCCTTCTTCGACACCTCCGGACCGAACTCGCGCGGCGTGCATTGCCTGTGGTTTGTAGACGGCGAGTTCGCGCACGTAACCACCGGCACAGCAGACTTCGATCCTACCAACACCAATGACGACCAGTTCTACATGATCGTGGATCTGCGGGACCCGCGCCATCCGCGCGAGGTCGGGCGCTGGTGGTATCCAGGAACCCGCAAAGGTGACGCCTGCCTGCCGGAATGTTTGCCGACGCGGAATCCACGTTTTGACAGCGGTTATCGTCCCCACCAGATCGAAGTATGGCCGGATCATCCCGATCGCGCTTACATGGCCTACATCGAAGGCGGACTGTTCCTGATGGATATTTCCGGGCTGGCCGACGTGAAAGCGGGACGCGCCAAGACCTTCACTCCGAAAGTCTTGGGGCAGGCTAAATTCGGACCGCCTTACACCGGCTTCACTCACACCTTTCAGCCCTTGTTCAACAATCGCGGTCTGGCGCTGGTATCGGACGAAGATACGCAGGAAAATTGCAAAGACTCGCCCAAGCTGGTTTGGCTCATGGATATTCGGGCCGAGAAGAATCCGATGGTGATTGGCACCGCTCCTTACCACGCTAACGACGGAGAGCTATGCACGCGCGGTGGGCGATTCGGAGCGCACAATCTGCACCCGAACTTCCCCGGTTCCACTTCCAAGCGGCTGCTGAACACCACCGTCGCGAGCTGGTTCAACGGTGGCGTGCGCATCTTCCGCGTGGCCCCCGGCGTAGCAGGAGTTCCCGACGCGCCGCCGCACCTCGAAGAGATTGGGTTCTATATTCCCGCCGCGCCTCCCAGGAATCCGGCCGGAACTTCGCAGATGAACCACGCGATTGTTGACGAGAACGGTCTGATCTATGCGAACGACCGGTTCACCGGCGGTCTCTACATTCTGAGGTACACGGGTTCAGTGCCCATGGACTGAGCGGCGCACCCCGGCCAGTTGACCTTTTATAGCCACGATTGACGCCTGCTATAATTCAGAGCGTTCAGGATGAAGCGCGGATTCCAGCATGACGCGCGGAATCCCAAGGAGGTTGTCATGACGAACGATTTTTCGCGGCGGCGTTTCCTGACCTCGGCCAGCGCGGCGGCGCTGGTATCCCGATTGGGGGCGGCGACGATTGAAGACAAACAGAAACTGCCGGTCGTTCCCAAGCGCGTGGAAAAAGCATTCAAGGCGCCAGGCAAGGAACCCAACGATCTGCAGGCCGCTGCCGACGGCCTTTGGATTCTCGACCAGGTGGATCCCAACAAAGTTTTCAAAGTGCGTTGGAATGACGGCTCGGTGATTTCGGAGATTCAGACCGAATCCATTCACGGCAGCGGAATCACGTACGGCAATGGCGCGCTTTGGATCGCGTCGACTTGGGGGCTTAAGACACTCAAGGTCGATCCCAAGACCGGAAAGACGCTGGCCTCGTTCGACGAGCCGGGCGCGGGCATGCCCAAATTCGGAAAGCCGACGCGGCCTTCGGGAGCGCACGGTCTTAAATGGGTGGACGGCAAGATCTGGATGGCCATGCCGCCGGCGGAATTGATTCAACTGATCGAGCCGGAGACGGGGGCGGTAATCCGAAGCATACCCGCGCCTGGCATCCGCACGCACGGACTCGCATGGGACAACGGCTATTTGTGGGTCGCGGAGACCATCGATCGCGCCATCTACAAGCTGGATCCCAAAGACGGCCGCCCGCTGGCGAAGATCCAGTTGACCAAGGAAGATCCCGAAATCCACGGGCTGGATTTATGGAAGGGAGTCTTCTGGTATTCCGACGCCTCGAGCGGCTGGGTCTGCAAGTTGGTTTAGGTAAACCGTGGGCCTTGGGCCTACGCCAGGAGAGACAAAATAGGTACTAGGGGGCGGACAGTTTGTCCCTAGCGTCGAGTTTTCGACGCAGTCTGGTAATCTTATTTCGCGTTCGTAAGCTTCGAGCTTACATAGTATTAGCAAGCAGTCTATCTAACCCCGCTCTATTGGACGATGAGTTGCCCTAGAGGGTCTTTCAGACCCCATGAAGCAACTGCGGAGCAATGCGAGGATCTACGTCTTAGGGATCACCCTGGTGGGCGCCACGGTGTTTTTCCTGAACGCCGCAAAATTCCGGCCGCAGAACATTCCCCTTTTTCTGCTGTACCTGGCAGCGGCCGTCTGTACATCCTGGCTGAACTTGCGGATTCCGATCAACCTGGGCGGTTTTCCCACCGGCTTTTTATTGGTGCTGCTTGGAATTGTCGAACTGAGTCTGCCGGAAGTGCTGTTCATCGGATGCACCGCCACGCTGCTGAGTGAACTCCGCCAGGCAAAATTCAAGATAAAGTTCGGCGAGCTTGTTTTCACGATGGGAAGCGTTGCTACCAGCATCGCGGCGGCATATAACGCTTACCATCTGGCGCCGGACCGCCGCCTGAATCCAATTTTCCCCGCCATTCTGCTGGCCAGCTCGCTGGTCTTCTTTTTCCACTATGCCATTGCTTCGGCCATTCTTCGAGAGCCAACCACCTCGTTGAAATCGTTTTATCGCAAGCGCCTGTACACGATGCTGCCATGGTTCGTGGCGGCCGGATATATGGCCTGCATGATCAATGCCACCAGCCGCGAGACGGGCTTTCCAGCGGCCGTGGTAGCGCTGCCCATCCTATTTGTCATCGAGCGCGGCTATCGCATGTATTCCGACGCCCGAGACCGGGAGCAGCAACACGTCGAGGAGATGGCGGCTGTGCATCTGCGCACCATCGAAGCACTGGCGGTAGCTATCGAAGCCAAAGATCAGACCACGGAAATGCATTTGCGGCGAGTGCAAGTTTACGCCTTGGAGGTGGGCAAGCACTTGGGACTCGACGAATCGGAGCTGCAGGGCCTGTGCACGGCCGCACTGCTACACGACGTCGGGAAGCTGGCGATCCCGGAACACATCATCTCCAAGCCCGGCAAACTGACGCCCGAAGAGTTCGAGAAGATGAAGATCCATCCCATCGTCGGTTCTGAGATTGTGGGAAGGATGAAACTGCCATACCCCGCCGTGCCGATCATCCGGTCGCACCACGAGAAATGGGACGGGACCGGCTACCCGGACGGCTTAGCCGGGGAAGCGATACCGGTTGGAGCGCGAATTCTTTCGGCGGTGGACTATCTGGACGCGCTGGCTTCGGATCGTCCCTATCGGCGCGCGCTTGGTTTCGAGGAAGCCATGGAGAAGGTCCGGGAAGAATCCGGAAAGTCCTTCGATCCGAAAGTAGTCGAAACACTTGAGCAACATTACGTCCAACTGGACGAGGCCGCGCAAGCCGCCTTGACCGGGCAGGCGCCGCTTTCAACCGGCCAGAAGGTGGAACGTTGTCTGGCGCCGGCCACCGGCCTGCAAAATCTGGCGGCGGCCACGCGACATGGCACGGATCCGAATGGCGAGGGTTTTCTGGAACCGATCGCGTCGGCTCGGTTGGAGGAGCAGGTCCTGCGCGAGTTGACCACCGACCTGGGAAGTTCGCTCACGCTCAACGAGACGCTCGCTCTGGTCACGGACCGGCTGCGGTTGATCGTGCCATTTGACGCCATTATCTTCTATATGCGGCGGGGCGACACGTTAGCCCCCATTCACGCCAGCGGGGAAGGCAGCGGGATGTTTTCTCCGACCGAGCTGCCGGTAGGCGGCGGCCTATCGGGTTGGGTGGCTCAGAATCACAAGCCGATCGTGAATGGAAATCCATCGGTGGAGCTCTCCTACCGCTGCGATTCCAAGCTGCAGTGCCAGTTGAATTCGGCGCTGGCCGTTCCCTTGGACGGACAGGCCAGCGGGATCGGCGTACTGACCGTATATCACAGCGACCCCGACATTTACAACAACGAGCATCTGCGGGTGCTGCAGGCGGTGAGCCAGAAAGTCGGGATTTCGATCGAACAAGCCTTGCGCTATCGCCGCGCCGAAAGCTCCGCGACCACCGATTACCTTACCGGCCTTCCGAACGCGCGCTCGCTGTTTATCGAGCTGCAACGCGAGCTGGCTCGAGCGGCTCGCGACAACTCCGACGTTGCGGTTGTGGTTTGCGACCTGGATGGATTCAAGCAAATCAACGACCGTTTCGGGCATGCCAAAGGAAACGACGTGTTGCGCGCCGTGGCTAGCGGACTGCGGTCGGTGTGCCGCGGAGGCGATTACGTAGCGCGTTTGGGCGGAGACGAATTTGTGCTCATCATGCCCGGCCTGAGGCCGGAAGTTTTCGCCCAGCACGCCGATCGTTTTCCGCGAGTGGTCCAACGAGCCGGCTACAACGTATGCGGCGAGAACCTCATGTCCATGAGCATCGGCCTGGCTGCGTATCCCGCGGACGGGCTCGACGCCGACGCTCTGTTATCGGAAGCGGACCGGCGGATGTACGAAGTCAAGAATCGCAAAAAGGCGCTGCTGCAAGCAGCCAGCCCGGATGAGTCGCCGTCGCTCGCCCGAAATTAGGGACAGTACACTCAAATACCAGTTTTCACGCGGCGGAAATCGGTATTTGAGTGTACTGTCCCTAATTTAGCTCTGCTGCGCGGACTTCGCCTGCTTGGCCGCAAGCTGGGCGATGATCGCGCTCATCCGTTCGCGAATCGCCGCTACCCGCTTCCGCCCATCGGGCGTTGCGTCGACCAGCCTTTCAAGGCTGGCGGCGAATTGCGGTCCAACCGCAGCCCGGATATCGGGGAGCAGCAGCTCAATTTTCGAAAAGACGCCGAGATGTTCGCCATTGCTGTCGTTAAAGAGCTCCAGGCTGATAGCTCCGTTATTGACGAGTGCTGCCGCCATGTCCCAATAGCTTACGACCATGCGCAAGTGACCGCTGTGCTCACCCATCATCAGATTATTGAATTCCGCGAACGATTGTGGATTAAACTCGCGAAAATACCAGTCACGAGCTTTCCGCATCGTCTCTTCGCGACGCAGTTCATACAATTTGAGGATAAGGCCGGCTTCTTCTTGTTTGGACATAGACAAAGTGTAGCGCGATCAAACGGCCGCCAGATCTTTGGAAAGCGATATCTCCAGTCCTAGCAGATCCTGTCGAATCGTCGCAACGCGAAACTTCGTCTTCGAAATCAACTCTTCAAACTCGCTCTTTGTATAAGCACGCCTGAGCAGCATGAAGCGAAACGTCAATTTGGTAATGATCCCGTTCACCGCCCCGACGCTCATTTCGTCGACGGCCTGGTTGATCGATTCCCGGGACGCATCTCGCCGCAGATCGATAATCAGCGCTTGACTGCCAGGCTTAAGAACGCGATGCATCTCTTGCAGAGCCCCGACCGGATCGCTAAAATTCTTGAAAGCGGCCCGGCACAGCAGAAAGTCGAACTTTGCATCCCGGAACGGCATGGCGGAAGCGTTGCCCCGGCGAAAGTCGACTTCCACGTTGGCGCTCGCGGCATTCGCCCGGGCTATCTCCACGAATGTTTCGCTTATATCCAGCCCCTTGATTCGATAGTCACCGAGCTTCGCCAATTCGATTGCGAAATATCCGGGCCCAGGCGCGACTTCGAGCACGCTGCTTTGGGGCGGAATCTCTCCGGCGACGCGCCGTGCCAGCGCCTTAAAATCATCCAACGATTTCTTGGTGAGCGAGGCATACCACTTCGCGACGGCGCCCTCCATTCCCAGACCCTTATATGGTTTTGCAGTTGATAAAGCCGACATGAAACTTCCTTTCTCTCGCGATCATAGAGCGCTTTCCGGGCGCGCTGAAGATTCATTCGGCGAACGCAGGCTGGGGATCGGTGAACGCACGTTTCCGGCAGCCGAAAAGATTGAATACGTTAGGCGCCCGCTCCCGCTCCTCCAGCGATCTCACGGGACCTCAAGCCTTCGACGGGATGGGTCAACAACTCCTTCGCGGCTGCAAGGAATTGAACTGTATGCGCCAGTTGCGCGTGCAGCTCAAAGGCGGCTTCATCGGCCCACTCGGAGTGAATCGCGAACAAAACTGGTTCCCGCAGCGATTCGAAAACGTGGATAGCCAGGCAACCAGTCTCGGCTCGCGTAGGCCCTACCACCCGCAATAGCTCTTCGCGAAACGCCGCCGCTTTCCCCGGCCGAGGCTCAAACCGGACGACAAAATGGACGGGCATCTGCATTATTGCCGGCCATCGGTCTCTAATTTCCGGGCGCCGCCGAGAATGTCCGGCATGGCGTAATTGCCTTCGTGGCAGGCGTACTCATAAACCGGACCGGCGGTCGCAAGGAACGGATACTCCAAGGTCCACGGTTTCGTAAACGCGGCGGGATCATCGACGGTGGCGCGGTAGAGGATGGTATGGGCATCGACGCGCCGGAAGCGCTCGATCACGTGCAGATTTTCCGATGATCCGCGGAACCTGGTTTTACTCGTCAAGTTGGTGGTATCGACCACGAGTGTATCCCCTTCCCAACGGCCAATCGAGTCGCCCAGCAACTGCCGGATGTCAGCGGGCTGGTGCGTGCCGTTGATTCGAATCACGCGAATGTCATGGACCATCTCGATCAGGATCATCACCGCATTGGGCGTCTGTACTATTTCGTAATTGTTGTTGTAGAGAACGGGCAGCATGGGCGGGCCGGAGGTCGAGCCAAATCCGATGATGCAGCGCTCGCTCAGAGGCCGATCCTTAACGCTGTCGTAGCGTGTGAAAGCGCGTAATGCGCCCGAGGTCCGCTGGCTGGCCGCGTCGGTGAGAGGTGGAATCTTCCCGTCCGGTGGATCGATGATCAGCGAGGTTCGCTTGAGGCCGTCCACTCGGGCGAGCTCCGATCCACGGTCCACGAAGAGATTGTTATAGGCGCCGACGCCGGGCCCTCCGGTGGCCTTGTTAAAGTTGCTCTCGACATCGCTATCGAGGGTATTGCTTTGGAGATCCCGTCTCTCGTAATCTTCGCTTCGGCGTCGGTGAGCGTGGCTTTGCCAGCCAAATCGGCGGGGCGTTCGAGCGGCGTGAGCGTCGCGTTAGTCCAAACACCTTGCAGATCCGGATGACCGTCGGAGGCGCGTGGAATGGCCTTGGAGTGGTCATTCGTCTGACCGGGCAGGGTCGCGATCGCAACGGCGAAGAATCCGACGGCGGCGGCTAATCGATGACACGCTAATTGATCGGACATAGATGCCCTCAGTATACTTTTTTCGGCCAATGCTTTCGCATGTAACGTTCCGGCTTTCGGGCGATCTCATTCAATAAGCGCTATGCAATTTATCGTCGCTACCAAGGACTATGCGGGATTAGGCTTCGCGGTCCAGCAACTGCTCAAGCGGCGTTCAGAGTTTAAAGACGCTTATTGGGTTTGGGATCTGAATCACTCTGTAGACGAAAATGAAGTCCTGCGAAGGGAAGGCTTTCGAGTGCTGGGCGGCGGTGCTCACGCGTACACCATGGAGCACGATCGCAAAGCGTGTCTCGACTTCGTCGGTCGCTATGGCCTGGAAACGCCGCCGTCGTTTAGCTTTGATAGCCCGGGCGAGGCCATGAAGTTTTGCGCCGGCCATGCCGCCGCTCATTAGCCGAAGACGGTGAGGCCGGTAAAAGTTTCTTGCTGCAAGAGCGCAAGGAAGGCGTCGAAACCAATGTCGAAGTCTGGTTCGTGCGCGGTGAGCCGGTGTTCGCTTTCATGGGACTGGAGTGCAAGAAAAAATATGTGCTCGATCTGGCCAAGCTGACGGGCTGCGCGTTTGACTATATTTTCATTATTCCGCTGGAGAGCCGCGCGGTGGCCCCCCTCGGTGGGTGACCATGTCGATCAAGGAAAGCGCGGCGTGAAAGCATCGCGGAATTTCCGAGGAGGCCATCACCGCCTTCGATGTTGCTTTCGAAAAGGATCGCGAATTGGGCAAGGTTCAGGGCGAACCGGACGATCAGCGCAGTGCCCCTGACTGCCGCGAGCATTTCTTCGCCACTAACCTGGAGCGTCTGTTGGCCGCGGAGCTGGATGTGGACTGGTTCCAATACGACGAGTACGTCAACGGCTTGGGCGTGAAGAAGTAGCGAAGCGTGCAGATTCTTCCCCGTGGCCTGCCGATGTTTACCAAAACAAGGGCCGACTGCCTCCTAAGCTACTCATCCTTCGTGCCGCGCCCCGCACTGCAGCCGTGGCAGCCGAATTGCAACCGGCTGAGACAGTATTATGAACACCACAGCGATTGCCCACGCCGATTTCGATACGATCCTCGTCTCCGAGTTGGAAATGTTGCGCGAAGGTGAGGAACGTCTGAACCGGCTTTATCCACAGTTGCGAAAGAAACCGCACCTGCGCGACTTCTTCCTCAGCGAACTCACCGCGGTTAAACAGCGCGCCGAGCGGCTGCATGCTATTTTGAATCCTTTCGAAGCTTTCGAGCCGAAACCGGCCGAGTTCTCCGCCCCACAACTGCGGCCCGCAGCCTAGACATTGGTGTTCTCAACCAAGCTACTGAACCCCGCGGCGCTCGACTACCGAATCCCCGGTATGGACGCCTTTCGGCTGTCGCAATACACTGTTAATGTGAAAGAGAGCCTCCTAAGACGGATCAGGTTCGGCTGGATATGCTGAGAAATTGACATGCTGAGAAATTGACATGCTGAGAAATCTCGTTCTACGAATCGGAGCGCTGTGGCGTCAGTTGGAGCACGTGGCCGAAGAGCGCAGCATTCTGGCAGTGATGCATGTAGGATCCGGACAGGACGATTTGCGCGTCTGCGCGATTCAAGAGGGCTGGAGAGTATTGTTCGCTACGTCGGTGGAGCGGGCCGTTCGTCTTCGACAGACCAACCGGATCGACGTGGTGCTTTATGATTGCGACGTAGCGGAAGCCGGCTGGCGTCAAGGCCTTTTCACGCTGTTGAATTGCGGCGAGCCGGTCTTCGCCATCGTGATATCGCCTGTAGTTAATGCCCAGATGTCTCTGGCGGTCATCGAGGATGGCGGCTATGCCGCGACGGCAAAACCATTGAAGCGGCAAAGCGTGGTGGCGTTAGTCAATGGAGCTTTGAAAATGCAGGATGCCATTGACTCATGCCGCGTTCTCGAGCAGGTGTAATCGTGATCTACTCTACCGGCTGCCAGGAATGGTCGGGGTCGAAGCGGGTGATCGGCGCAAAGGGCTTCCCCGGAACCGGCGCAATATCCTTTTGATAAACTACGCCGGCCTGGTTCACGATAAACGTGTGAATTCCGGT
>Ga0182024_10021485_pt1 | contig 11712 bp, 11 predicted proteins | sample P32metaG_FD_120480 | JGI IMG/M metagenome (GOLD analysis project Ga0182024, IMG submission 120480) | Permafrost microbial communities from Stordalen Mire, Sweden - P3-2 metaG (Illumina Assembly) | ecosystem: Environmental > Terrestrial > Soil > Wetlands > Permafrost | place: Sweden: Stordalen... | reverse complement strand
TGCGGTACGGAAATATCGAAGCTCGCTGTCTTGCCTTTTTCCCCTTTGTGTCCGGCAATCCATCCGCGCACCTCGATGGAAGTGCGACGGAAGCATGCCGCCGCCGGGTTCAGCAGCACGTCTCCATTAGTGCCGTTTATAGTCGCGTCGAATGCAGCATCGAGGTGAACGGCATGGGCGCTGCCATCCACACGGAATTCTGCGACATCGACGCTGCCATGGGTCTGGATTCGCGAAAGGGCGCCGGAGAACTGGCCCTGAGCATGACCCGTTCCGAAGATGCTTTTGAAATGGCTTAAATCGATGTTGTCGTAAGCGTAAGTGCCGGAGACTTGAGTGGCTCCGACATCCGCGGGATTCCACGGACCAAACTTTCCCTCTGACTGGATGAAACCGGGTGGTTCAGTATTGGTTAGGGTTGCGCGATAAGACATGGCGGCGCCGGAACCGACTTCCGTGATGCCGAGGTGATCGATTTTGAGAACATACGGCTTCGCGTCGTGATCCTCTCGGATGAATTCCAGCACCGCGCCATCCGCCGTGATCTTCGAAATGGCGAGCGACTTTCCACCGGGTCCGGCATTCAAGGCGACGCTGTTGTTGCCGTCGTTGGGTGTCTTGGGCGGAATGATCACGTGCATACCCAACACGCGTACGGCGGAAAGGCGCTTGGGGGAACTGAACAATCCTGTGAGGCTGCCCTGAATAACAAGTTTCTGTACGGTGATGATAGGTGTCGCCTCGGGGTGGTTATGCCGGAAAAACCGGATGCCCTCCGCACTACAACCGGGAGGAAAGTACGAATTGGAAAAAGTCTCAATTTGCACCGGACGGCCGGAAGCCTCCTCCAGGGCTCTGGTCAGCGCATCCCGCGTAAACGGCCAATTGGCAGCAAGGACGATCGCGCCGGTTGCTATGACGCCCAGGAAACCGATCAAGCAAATCCATGGCCATTTGGGTATCGGACGGCGTTCTTTGGCTCGGGGTTGCTCGACAAGCATGTCGAAGTACAAGCAATTCTAGTGCCGCAAATTAAGTCCGGACTCCCACTCGGGCCGCGCGCAGACGGTCGCGCACACCAAATCACCCGCACCAAAAATTTTCCGTTGCAGGCTGGCTGATATCAAGGGCTCTCTTAAATTTTGCCTCGTCAGGGAAATCTGTGGGTGACGGTGAGCATCAGCCTTCTCGTGAGGAACCGTCGGAATCTCCTGCAGGTGGAGTCGAAGGATCTCTGCTGATCTTCGGCGCCCCGATAGTCGACGCACGTGGGCTGGTCATGAGAGTAGACTTTGGTAATGAAGCCTGCAATTGTCCTGCTGATGACCACACTCGTAGGCTATGGACAGTCAGGCGTAGAGCCGCCGAAATACGAGGTAGCGTCAATCAAGCCCAACACCGACAACGACTTTCGCTTTGCGTTTCGAATCGAGCCCAGCGGGAGGCTTGCCGCTACTGGGATCACCCTGAAAAGGCTAATGATGACGGCGTATAACGTCCAGGATTTTCGCATTGTCGGAGGTCCCGATTGGATGGTTTCCAGCCGATGGGACGTACAAGCGAAGCCCGACCGAGTGGTGTCGCCAGACCAAATTCGGCCAATGCTCCGAGCTCTACTCGAAAACCGGTTTCAACTTCGTTCCCATTCAGAAAAACGGCAGCTGCCGGTCTATGAACTCAGCGTTGACCGCAAGGGTTCGAAGGTTCAAAGAGTGAAGGACAGCGAAACTAAAGCTGACGTGCGGGTCGGAGCCGGTTTGATTCAACTTACGAAAGCTACGGCAGCGACTTTCGCCAGCCAGCTTTCGTATGCCTTGGGCCGGCCTGTGATCGACAAGACAAGCCTTTCAGGCGAATTCGATTTCGCGCTCGAGTGGACCCCTGAACCCGGCGAGGATGGCGGACCCACAACCGCTGGCTTGCCCCCCGGAGCCAGTGATCAGCCCGCTTCAACCTCAGATGGGCCGTCGATTTTCACAGCAATCCCGGAGCAACTGGGGCTTCGCCTCAAATCCGGGCGCGGTCCCGTCGAGGTGATCGTGATCGACGACGTAAGAATGCCAACGGCAAACTAATAAGGAAAGATCACAGCGTCGCCGCTTGTCGTTATAATAATGCCAAATCGCGAGCGACGCGGCGGAATGAAGCCTGTTTCCAGAGAAGCCGCCGGGTGGGGCCGCTTTCGATTGGGCGACAAGAAGGAAGCCGTTGGCGGGCGGCCCCTATGGATGCCGAAACCTGAGAAGGCTGCGAGAGGACGATTGTGCGTCGGCGACTGGTCACCCGTGTATTTGCGCCGCGTGCCAAACCCGGAGTTGGCTGCGTCTTTCGCAGCACAGATCGGCATATTCGATCCTCAAAGAGTGGCCCGCCGTATTCGATCATGCTGAGAATGACCTGGTCCAGAGGGCGGTTTGTCATAGACGGTTCGGTGTGGAGGTCGCGAATATACTCCCCGCCCAGTGTCCATATATTGTCGACGTGTTTCTGGATCGTCTTCGGCGACAGGTCCGACGCCGCCAGGTATTCAAGGAAGGGACGAAACAACACCAGCAACTGCTCGCCGGGCGGCAGATCTTCTTCCAGGTCCATCCACGAGCGTGGCCAGTTGTTCAGATCCCGGCGATAATGTTCAGGGCCGTGACGCGGCGCGGTGGCGGCGCGGTTTGTTTTAGTAGTTCTTGCCGTCGCCACCTTCCATCTCATGCTGCAGCTCATCACAATTCTAAATCGGTGTCACCGCTTTCCGGGATTCGTTTACCAACAGGCTCGCTTCAGTCCCGATCACAGGAGCATTGAGATCGCCGTACGCCCGCGCAGGGGCTCCAAAGCAATTTGTTCGCGCTGCCAGCAGTCCGCCCCCGGATACGATCAACTTGTAAGCGTCAGAGGAAACCATCTGTTCAGGCGATGAAATTGATGATGAAGTAAGGGCATGAATGAAGAACATGTGTGCGGAATACGGCGCCGGCGGAGCCGGCAAGAGGTCGAGCAATTGGTTGCTGAGTACGAATCGAGCGGGTTGAGCCGGAACGAGTTCTGCCGGGAGCGGGGATTGTCGTTGAGCACGCTGAGCCGGTACCCCTCGGAGGCCCCGCCGATTGATCCTGGGGCACGCCAGACCGAGGGAAATGCGGGCTTCGAGCCGTAAACTGAAAATTCGAGGGATTTGAGGGGTTTCATATCGTCTGCGAAGAATGCGCGTGGAGTATTCCAATGCGCCTTGGCTGAACGCGAACGCCCTCATGGGAAGACGAGGGGAAGTCAGCGAGGACGTGCGTGCGCGCGGGGGCGACTTGCCAAGCTACCACTGGGCTACCGTGTCCGCCGATTAAACCCCGGCGGGGTAATAACGGTTCTGCTGGTCTTCGTTGAGGCCGGGGCTAACATGAAGAGTGAAGAAGTTGAAATACAGGGTCGGGGACTGCGTCTGCTGCTGCGCGCCGCATCCTGGGCTCGAACGCTATCCGTTCTGCGATCGATGGCGAATGTCGCTAATCGAACATTCTCAAAAACACCATAAATAGCTCTTTTACAGCGAATTTTCTCAAAAAACAGCAGAAATAGTCTTTCGAATAGTCTCAAAAACAGCACAAATACATGCCAAGACGACCGACCTCAAGAAGCGCATAAGATTCTCCGAACTTCCTGGACGGAGTGCTAGTAGAACTGTCGCCGGACAATGGAAATCCACGTGATCTTGGACAACTACTCGACGCACAAGAACAACCACGACTGGCTGGCCAAGTTCGAAGGGCGGGTGCATTTCCACTTCACTCCGACGTCAGCGAGTTGGTTGAACCAGATCGAGATCCTGTTCAGTCTGCTGCAACGCAATGCGCCCAACACAAATAGTTTATGATGAAGGACGTAGCGTTTTCTCGCGCCCGGTACACCCGAATATTCGAAATATGAAACGACTCGCTTGGAGCTCTTTGCTTATGCTCATGGTGGCTACCTGGCCCGCCGCCGCGCAAAGCTGGGATACCAGCGGAAATGGATTGCTGAATGGCACGTACTACTTCCGCCAGGTCATGTGGCTCGGTGGGTATAATTCCGCCAATGATCTTCAGGAAGCCATAGCGGTTTACGGCAACATCGTTTTCGGTGGTAATGGAACCTATACTCTCACCGCAAAGGCTGCCGATGCGGCCGACAACACGGTCACATCGATTACTGGCAGCGGCGCCTACACCATCGCCTCCAGCGGTTACGGTTACATGTCCACACCGCTCCAATTCGTTGACTCCCGATTCGAGGGCGATGAGATCAATTTGCTGGTGTCCCCATCCAAAGTCGTGGTAGGGAACACGACCGATAACAACACCGGTTATAATGACCTGTTCCTCGCAGCGCCGACGCCCACATCGACGCCTTCGTTGCAGGGCACATTTTCCGTTATCGGTGTAGGCGTTCCCGCGCTGACCCTCGACCTGATCCACACGCGCGCTTACTCATTTACCATGACGGGCGCCAGCAACACAGTCACCACCACGGCCCTCACCGGGGCTCTCGGGTTGAACACCACAGCGATGACGCAGGCGGCTTTCTCCGGGGTGAAGTATTCTGTTAGTGGCGGCGCTGCGGCTGTGACATTCGGTAACGAGCTGACGACCACTAATCTCGATAGTAATCTGATGTCCGGCACCAAATACTTCTATTTCTCGCCCGATGGCAGTTTCTTTTTCGGCGGCGATCCCGAGGATACCGACTTCATCGTCGGCGTGCGCCAGGGATCCAGTGGTTCCTTCGCTGCGCAAACTCTATACTACACTGGCGGTTTCTTTCAGGACAATTCTCAGGTCGGCATTTGCGACTGTGTCTGGCTCAACAGCACCTACGGCGGATATGACGTCCTCACTGATGCGAACAACATGGAGATTCTGGCGCATCAGCGGGATAACGCTGTGGGCCCACCACGCGGCAGCTTCGTCGCCGATTCCACTTACTCCGAACTGCCAAACGTGTCGGGCAGCACGTACACCGATTTCTACTACGAATACTTCGTCGGCCCGGGTGGCACATTCGCGATCGGTTTTGCGAATGAGAGCTCCGGATTCCTGGGGATCGAGGTCCTGATGGAGGGGCCCAACTACACGCAGGCTCCCACTTCCTCGCCCTATATCTATCCGACTGGGATCGTGAACGCAGGATCCTCCGTCCCCTTCACCGCGGAGTTCGCGCCCGGAGAATTCATCTCGATTTTCGGAGCCAATTTGGCAAGCACAACTGCGACAGACCCCACTTTCCCCACTGGCCTGGGCGGCGTGCAAGTGCTGGTGAATGGAGCTCCGACGGCCGTCCGTTACGTCAGCCCCGGCCAGGTCAATGCGGTGATCCCGCTGAGCATCGGCGCCGGCATCGCCTCGATTCAGGTGGTCAACAGTTTGGGAACATCGAACACAGTAAGTAACTACGTGGGGGAGACCCAACCCGGCATATTCAACAGTGCAACTTCGGCGCCAGCCGTTTTCCACGGCAACAATACGATCGTCAGCGCTTCGAACCCAGCCGTGGTCGGTGAGGAATTGGCGGTTTATCTGACGGGCCTTGGCGCGCTGGACTCCTCGGGCAACGCCACCAACCTCAACTACATGTCAGTCGATTTCTCCGGCGTGACAGGCGCCATTGACTACGCTGGCATTGAGCCGGGAACTCCACTCGCGGTCGGGGCCGGATACCAGATGAACGTGACCGTGCCGAGCGGAACGAGTTCCGGGCTGAATGATCTGGATATCGGAGGACTGGGCAGCTACAACGGCGAAGCGCTCATTTGCGTTACCAGTTGTGCTGACTCGTCGCTTCGAAGCAGAGTCCGCAGCCGGGGAGCTAAAACTACTCGATCCGCCGTGCGGCCTCGCTTCCCCGATTCGCCCACGGTCGTCTTCCCGCGGCGCCCAGTCCAGGTTGTCCGTCCTTCTTCAACCTTGCAGCCTTAGCGCGTCGTTCTGTCTGAGACTCGCCTGCCAAGATAATTTCTTGATTGTAAGGCACAAGTGTAGGCTCCGCTCGGCGCCGCTTTCGCCCCGATCACGTCACGGACATGCTTTCGGAAACCGACTGAAATCGGGAACGAAGCAATCGGGCGCCAACTCGGGCGATAGATGCAGGGCCGCGGATACGCGGCGGTTGAGGTTGCTGCGCCGAGCTTACCGGGCGCAATATGCGCGCGCACTCGCGACATGCCCAACCGGCCGGCAGTCTCCGACCAGGTGAACCACCGGGGGAGGTGCGTGAAGGTTAAGCGCGGACGCCCATCGGGCCAACGCGGTGGAACAGCAATTCACTTCGAACCGAAACGATCCTGTTGTTCTCCGAATGTGCACAGTCACGAAGATCCCCGGCCATTTCGGGCGCTCCGAATTCCAGGTCTTTCGCCAGCAGCTCTTCGTATGCTTTTCCGGGGTTGTCGACTTCCCACGAGATGTTCATAATTGTGTCAACGCGCCCCACTGGCCCTCGGCGTAAACAACCCGATGCTTTTCTTCGCTCCGGCAATCGATAGTTCGATCAATCGCCAGCGGGGATAAGCGTGCGGCGGAGGCGCTAATCCGGGATCAATCCCCGGCTCCACGCCAAACGCATTGCACGCATGCGTTATCCAAGCCGTCATAACGGATAGCAATCGTCGGTAATGCGAACGCGATTTGTTCTGCGAGGAGCAACCGAATCGTTGTCGAATTCGTGTTAATGGAGCATTGAGGATGCTGAATTTAGAGGTCATGATCGCGTGCGCGGCACTGTGGGCATCTTGCGCCGCCGCCCAGACTGCTGCCGCAAACGCCGGCGCCGTTTCGTCAGGAATAAGCATTGGCGGCCCCTCGATGCGGTCCGGCGGACCATCCATTGATTTCGAGGGCACAAACAGTAAGACGGTTACTGGTAAGCCATTATCCGCGACCGAAGAACGCCGAACGGTACAGACCCTGGCCGACGGCACTAGGATCGAGAACACTGAGACCGATAAGTTATATCGCGACGAGGAAGGGCGCACACGCATTCAGCGTATGGACGGCTTCGGCGTGATCTACGATCCTGTACACGGGGCGCCGGATCTGGTCAGCCCGGACGGCAGAGTGCGGCATAACCTGCCTGCCAGATATGATGGTCCTCCGCCAACCCAAGCCGGTGAGCAAGCCAAAATTGCTACGCCAGAATCGCCTGTCACCGTTTATGAAGAGGATCTCGGCTCTCAACCGGTAAACGGGGTGACCGCCCACGGCTTGCGAACGACAACGACGATCCCTGTGGGGCAGATTGGTAATGATCGCCCGATTCACATCGTCTCCGAGAGCTGGTATTCGCCCGATCTTCAAATCGACGTCAAGACTGTCAGCTCCGATCCCCGCTATGGCGAGACAACCTATCAGTTGAAAGATATTCATCAGGGAGCTCAGTCCCCGGCGCTGTTCCGGCATCCCACGAGCGCTCGCCCTCAAGAATGACGTTCACGATGCCGCCTGTCTGCCACATCCCAGCGCTGAGCTAGTCCAATCGGCGTACGAGCTCACAGCTCCTGCCTGGGTCGCGAAGGGCTAACGGCGAACAGTCGCCCTGAGATCGGTTCACTGGGATGGAAAACATCAATAGACGGGCCGCCCACCGGGGCCTCGGATCGACATGCGGTTGGGGTTGCGGCGAGCGGCTCCTGGCAAGATGTGGCGAGGGAATGCGCAGCCACGGGCGCGAAGTGGCGATCTGTTGCTGGCCTGCCAGGAACTTGCGAGGCGCTTCCGGCTGGATCACGCGCGACTCGGATGAGGCCTTGCCGAGGTCGGGCGCCGTTCACTATGCGGCACCCATTCTCCGAGTGGCTGACCAACCGCGCTAAGCGAGCCACGAGCATAGGCCCAAGTCTTGCCGCACATGGCCGCCGCGCCAAAAAAGATAGAATGTCAAAGTATGCCATTGTCGATCGCCAACCCCGAGCCGCCTGAAAATCCCGCGATCGGCCGCCGGATGTATCAGCTCGTCGCGTTCGCTGCGATCGTTTTCTCAGCGTTGTTAGGAGCGATGGTAGCCTCCTTTGTTGGCATTCTTCCGAACTGGCTAGGCTGGACCGCTAATCTGGCCAGCGCTGTCGCCGCCTGGTTCGTAATCGGCCGCAGCGAATCCCTCCGCCGCGTTTGAAAACTCCGCATAGCAACTGCGCACGAAGAATACTTCCGGGTAGCTGACAATCCAGGAGCCAACCGGCCATCCACTTCAAAAGCATCGGATTACTCGGCCAAGTTACGAAAAGGGGGACTTTCAGATCGAACCATCGGCCATGGCATTTTCAGCCGTTGCTGGAATCCGGCCGGTCCGCCTGGTGGCGCGCTAGCGTCCCAGAACGCCCTTGCCGGCGAACCGCGCTCTCGAACCTAAACCGCGGCCGATGCGCAAGACTTCGTTCCACTTCGCCATACGCTCGCTCCTGGAAAAAGAGCCCACTTTCAACTGCCCGGCTTCCGTCGCCACGGCCAGATGGGCGATGAAGGCGTCCTCGGTTTCCCCGGAACGGGCCGAGACCACCGGCTTCCAACCGGCAGACTGGGTCAGGCGGATGGCATCCAGCGTTTCCGTCACCGTCCCAATCTGATTCGGCTTGATCAGGACGGCATTGGCGGCTTCTCGCTCTATGCCCCCGCGAATGCGGTCCACGTTGGTGACAAAGAGGTCGTCACCCACGATCTGCAGGCCCGCTGGAGCCACGGACCGGAAACGCTGCCAACCGACCCAGTCGTCATCCGCCATGGGATCCTCGATGGACACCACGTCATAGGCGCGGCACCAGCCGGCAAGAACATCCGCGAATGCATCGGAATCGAAGGATCGGTTTTCGTTGCGCAGCGTGTACCGGCGCGTTGGCCCGTCATAAAGATCGCTGGCGGCAATGTCCAGCGAAAGAGCCACGTCCGCGCCGGGCCGATAGCCGGCGCGGCGGATGGCGGATAAAAGAAGCTCGAAGGCCTCCTCATGGGAGTCTATCTCGGGCCAGAAACCGCCCTCGTCGGCGACTCCGCATAATTTGCCTCGATCCCGCAGCACATCGGCAGTGGCCTGGTAGACGTTGTAAGCGATCTCCAGGGCCTCTTCAAAAGTTTGCGCGCCCATGGCCATGATCATGAAATCCTGCACGTCGATCCGCCGGTTGGCATGCGCGCCCCCTCCGATGATCTGAATCTCCGGAAACGGCAGCAGCACGCCCTCACCCAGGTACGCATGGAGCGGCAGGTGGATGGACTGAGCCGCGGCGTAAGCGTAGGCCATAGAGACCGCCAATATGGCGTTGGCGCCGAGACGCGACTTTTGAGGCGTGCCATCCAAATCGATCATGCACCGGTCCAGCGAAGCTTGGTCCGAAGCGGCTGATCTCACCAGTTCCGGGCCGAGAATGGTCTCGATGTTTCGAATGGCCGTAAACATCGACTTTCCCCGGAAGCGTAGCGGGTCGCCGTCACGCAGTTCCAACGCCTCGTAACGGCCCTTGGAAGCTCCCGACGGGACTATGCCTCTGCCGACACTGCCATCCGCCAGTGTGACCTGGGCCTCAACGGTGGGATTCCCGCGTGAATCATACACCTGGTGCGCCGAAACGGATTGGATGGTCATGTGAACCACTCTTGCGTGATCCCGGACAAGCTGACGCACCTGCCTTCGATGCGGGAAACGGCGAACTCCCGAACGCGATCCCGTTGGCTTTCACTCAGGTATTCGACCGGCGATTTCCCATCCACCCTGGCCAGCATCAGCATCAGCAATAACCCCGAGACATTTCGCTCCAGCGCGGATCTCCTAACATCCGCTGCTTCGGCAAAGCGTGCAGCGAGGTACGAGGACCAGATCAACTCTACCATCGGCCGCCAAATGCCCGTGGCGGGCCGCGCCGCCGATTTGAGGAAAAGATGGTTCAAGAGGAATGCGATATCGAAGGCCGCGTCGCCATACCACGCGCATTCGCAGTCCACCACCACCACTCTCTGCGGCGAGACCAGGATGTTCTTCGGGCTGAAGTCGCCATGGGTGAGAACGCTGCGTTCGGCCCGCAAGCGGGCGGCTTCGGCTTCCAAAACCGCCTTCAATCGCGGGTGGAGCCGGGCCGTAGCCAGAAGATACGGTTCGATGCGAAGCTGCTCGAAATTTGCGAGCGTCTGGAAGCGCTCGCGAGCTTCCGGATCGGAGGCGGAGTGCGCGTGAATTTTTCCCAGCAGGCTGCTCACTGCCTGCGCGATCCGCGGTTCCGAGCGGCCCTCCAGCAGCGTCCTTTTCCAGTTTTGCCAGTCTGCGCCCAGATACTCCATCGTGAAGTAGCCGTGCTCCGCGCTGACGTATTGCAATTGCGGCACGTTGTCCGGCGAGAATCGAGCGATGTAGCTTAGATATGCCGCTTCATGGGCGTTCCGGCTGATGTCGGCGAACCATTCTTGGTCCACCTTGAGTTGAGGGAGGGCTCTCTTGACGACGAACTGCCGGCCGCCGTCGTTGACGAGATAGATCTCACTGGAGACGCCGCCGGAAAGCGGGATCATCGTTGCGGCGGGATCTCGAATCACGCCGTCGGAAAACAGCAGCCGCGCGAGGTCACTGGCGGGTTGATGGAGCGTCGGGGCGTTCATCGGAGAATTCTGGTATATTATCGCCGAGCGAAATTCGGAACGAAACCATCTGTAGTTCAACACATGGGCTGAGGGGTCGATCCCGGCTGGTCGCGATCTCAGCAGAAGATTGATCCCCGGCTCTTTGCGGAAGCGCCCTCGCCCTGTTTCGTAAACGGGTAGTTTGCGCAACGCTCCTGGTTTCTAAGGTGGCCCAACTTCCGTGTAGTCGACCACTCGGGCGTTGGAGCGCGTCGGTCTGTACGTCGGCGTCACAGAAGATCTATCCCCGCGCCGCGCCGCAGAACTTTGTTATCGCCGCAACAACCGGTCCAGCCATGTCACCTGCTTCGGCTGATCGAAGCCTTCGAGCATCCAGATATCGTACGGCCATTTAGCGATGGATGTGAGGAAGCGCTTGCCGTCGGGATGCAGACTGAACCCATCGATGCCGTTGGCGGACGCGGGCAGATCCAGGGACGCGAGCATCTTGTCCGCGCCGGTCTTCACATCAATCGCGTAAAGCCGCCACTGCCCGCCCTCGGCCGCCGTGCTTCGGAGGATGCCATAAACCTGAGCTCCGTCTTTAGAAAACGCGAAGGCCAATAGCTTGCGAGCAGTTAATTTGCGCTCGGTGGAACCATCCGGCGAGATCATGTACATCCCATTCGCAGATGGATAAGCGATCCAGTCTCCCGCGGGAGACCACTGAATCATGGAATAAGTGATCGCTGCCGGAGCGGCATTTGCCAAAACGATGGGAGTCGCCTTCGCGACCGGCCTCATCTTTACCAGTCGTTGTTTGCCGCCTTCAGCCCGCGCAAAAGCGACCCACTGGCCGTCTGGAGACCAGGCGTGGGCCCCTGCGCCGTTGAGTTCCGCAAGCTCCGTGAAGGCCCCGCCGGATGCGCTGGAAATCGCGAGTTGGTTTCGCCCCGCGGCGTGTTGCACGAACAGAAATCGAGTGCCGTCCGGAGCCCATCGCGGCGACGAAGCATAATCGCGGGCGTCCGGCGGTTCATCGACTACGCGGCGCGAAAATCCTTCCGTTGCCGACTGATCCTCGATCACCCGTTGGTTCACGCCCGTGAATGATCTTGATAACAAATAGTGAGTGCCTGAAGGCGCCCACTCC
>Ga0182024_10021484_pt1 | contig 11712 bp, 14 predicted proteins | sample P32metaG_FD_120480 | JGI IMG/M metagenome (GOLD analysis project Ga0182024, IMG submission 120480) | Permafrost microbial communities from Stordalen Mire, Sweden - P3-2 metaG (Illumina Assembly) | ecosystem: Environmental > Terrestrial > Soil > Wetlands > Permafrost | place: Sweden: Stordalen... | reverse complement strand
TAGAACGGACCCCCACACTCGTTCTGTATTCAATGAGGAACATCTTTGTGTTATGCAGGAGATTCTAGGAGGCGAACTCTGGAAAGTGAGGCTTGGAAGGCGGCAATTCAGAAAACTTGACGATATTCATCTCAGACCATAGTACATTTATTAACCAAACATACCAGGGCATCTGCCAACTTTGAGAAACTCTTTCCCAATTGCTGAGTTTACGTCAATTTTGAAAGCAAACGCTCACAGCCGTCGAGTTTGGAGGCGAGCCAGTTGTAATATCGTTCCGTCCGGTCCAGCCGATGCATCAACGCCGGAAGAACAGCGGGCCAGACCACGCATCCATGAATCTATTGATGATGCATCCAGCGCCAGAGTGCGCATTCATCCACACCGGGACGACAATGGAATCCATGCCAGAGCGCGGCCTCGGAACGGACGAGAACGGAATCCATGGCCAGCGTGCTTATGCATCGCGTCACGGAGAACGCAAGTAGTCGGAAACCGGTGGTTGGGAGGCGGATGATTTATAGATTAAGAACTTTGGGCTGATATGACTTCCGTAGATGAATCAGCGGCCCGAAAGAATCATCCGATTTAATCGTTGTTATCAATCCTACCTACGATAGCTGTTATACAAGTATACTAGTACTTCCTTACCTCTGCTGTCTCATTTCAATATCCCCCTCAGCTGCCGGTGGATCTCGTGGTTCGCGAATCTTCAATCGAACTTCGCCCAGAGTGGCTTTGATATCGCGACTATCAAGCGTCTCTAGCCTCCAAAAAAGTTCTGCCACGTCCGTATCTGTCCCGCTTTTCTTATGAGATCTAATCAACTTGATCGCCAAATCAAGATCGGGAAATGGCGCTATAGGAGGCATACGAATACGACGTGAGTAGATTGTCAGTCGAGCCATAGACCAAATAATAATGACGATAGTAAACCCGCCGAAGACCCATAACGATCCCCATGCCAACATGATCCGCGCGACAGTCACACATGTACTTGCTTTGATAATATTGTCGTCGGTTAATGAACTATAACCTAAGACAGGGCTTGGAAGCTGTACACGCCAAGGCAAAGTCGAGATCAGGTATAGATAGTCCGATCTACCAAGCAGTGTGGCAGTACTACAACGGGCCAGGAGCATAAGCTGGATGCTTTTCACGTCCGGATAACCCGCGGGAAGAATTGCGTCGTAGAAGGTTAGATACGACTCCGCTGGCACATAGGTGGAGTCAACTATTCCGCTCGTCGGAGCCAAGTTGTTCCTGGTGATAACCGGTAACGCATAAGTGATATCGGCGTATCGTTTTTGAACGCGAAAGCGAACACTTTGTTGCCCTGCCCACTTTTCTGGATTACTGCAGTCTAGCCCGGGCTGAATAACCAAACCGTTAGTTTCACATGTTGCAAACGCTATTCGGTGAGCCTAAGGACAAGAGAAGAAAGTACCAAGTACAGTTGTATTTCCGTTCAATTGAGTGTCAAATACATCGATGGCGCACACTCGAAATGAGAGAAGACTGAGATCGCCATACACGCGACAATAACTAACGATGTCTCCATTTTCTTCGAAGGGGAGAGTCCAATTATACGGTTCTGTGAAGACGTGATATATTGGAGTGTTGGGCAATTGCAGAAGTCCAGGATCTTGGATCGTCCAATTAACAGCAGCCACAGCCTGTACAAGATAATAATCTTCACACGTCGTACCAACTGTGCAGTCGGTTGGAGATACTGGAACGGCGTATTGCTCCGGCGTCGTCAGAAATATGGCTAGAGCATTCATACGCAGTGACTCTGTCGTTTGGGCTTCGTATAGGAAGCTCTCGTTGTACGGGAGAGTGCCCCCCGGAATACTGAACTGCCGTACAGATGAGCCCAAACAACCCTGTTGAGTGGACGGATTTAAAAGAAGTAGAATGCTGAGTAAAGAGATGAAACCGAATATTACCAACCTAGTGTTAGACGAGACCTCAGCTGCTGATACCGCTGGAGAGCCAATCCAACGACGGAATAATCGAAGGCGCTCAATGACAACCGTTTACTCTGGGCTTTAAATCCAAAACCGAACCAAAGGAGAACTAGAAGTGTCCAGGCGGATAAGAAAGGGCTAAGGACAAGAAAGCTTAGCAAATTTATTCCTCGTTCGCTGCTAGCTCTGCTCCATCGAAGAGACTGACAGGCCGCGGATAGGAGTCCGTTAAGCAAGGTTATCGACAGTTGACTGAGGCCCACGATAGTAACAACAGTCCAATCGCTTGAACTCCATAATAAGTGAGTAAATGGGTCTCGGCTGACTCCGGCGTTATACCCGTAGTAGATAGCGAAGACTGTAACACCAACCGTGAGAATTACTGATACAACAGCTCCCTTATATTGCCGCTGGAAGGCGAAGTGTGGATGCAATACCAATTGAGAAATCTTTTCAACATCCTCGGGTTCCTCGTTATCGGCGCCAGGTTGACTTGTAACTTCCACACTTTCGTTATGGATTCCAAGGTCGCCTGAACTCTCGGAGAGTCTTGTGGTTTCGGTTTGCATCTCTTGCTCAGCTGTGTTTTGGATCGCTTGGATCCCTTTTGAAATTGTGTTCTGAGTCGGAAGAAAGTTTGTCTGAATACCTTGATCGACCTTCGCTCCGAGAGTGTTGATATCCGTTTGAACAATTTGATCGGAAATTCTCTGGGGTATTGCCGACTCTGTTTGAGTCTCGTGTTCAACAGTCACTTTTTGCATGCTGACTTCTGTTTGAACATGTCGGTGGAAGGGTTTCGAAAGGATTGCAGTTTGGGTCTCTCGTTCATTCGTGTGTTTTTGGATGTCAACCGTTTGAATCCCTCGAGTAAAAGTCCGAGTCCAAATGGATTCTGTCTGGATACCTTGTTCAACTTTTCTTTCTGCGATATCGAAATCCGTTTGGCTGGATTGATCGGAAGGCCTTGTTGGTGTTATTAGAGTTTCTGTCTGGGTCTCTTGTTCAACTGCCCATTTTTGCATATTATCCGTTTGAGTTCCTCGTTCAACCGAGGTCGGAGTCGGGATAAAAGTTGTTTCGATGCCTTGATCAACCATAGCTTTCTGGATCTCGACATCCGTTTGGACCTCTCGACTGGATATAACCGGCAGTGCGGTTTCCGTTTGGGTCTCTTGTTCAGCTGTCATTTTTTGAATCTCGATCCCTCGAATAGTCGCCGGAATGGGATACTCCGTAATGTTGTCGGTCTCGCTGTTTCTTGCAGGCAGCATGAAATCTGTTTGAATGCCTTGATCTATTTTCATTGGAAGAGAGCAACAATCGTTTTTAGTACCTCTGGAAGGCATATCGGCCTCCGTTTGACAATAGCGATCAACTTTCTCTCGGAAACGCGATTCTTGTATTTCGGCGTGTTTGCCGTCTTTCCATTGCGCGTCCCAATCCGTCTGAGTAGATTGATCAACTTTTCCAGGGATAAATAGTTCTTCAACACCTTCCGAGTAGGTTGTCGTGAAAACTGTCTGAGCTGTCGCGACTTCAATAGCGGAAGACCACTCAGCGTGCATCAAGTCTGATTCGCTTTTCGATCGACGAAGAACGAAATCGAACTCGCCGAGCGCATTGTTTGAAGTAAGGGTCGAGCGGTATTGGCTCATATGAGGATTTGGTATCCGCGGAGGTAGTAGACAAGACGGTCGATGATAAGGTTCTTTAGGCAACGAAGTTGACTGTGGAATGACGGAAATGTGAACCCCCACTGTATTCCCCCACCGCCGCATTAATTTCGGCTGGCCCATCCGTAGCTTTAAAGACCCAAGACCCCCAACTAGTGTCACATTTCCCAAGTGCAAACGTGTACCCAATATAACTCCTCCCTTGTCTTTGATTCCGAGTACTCAAGGTAATACCTCCGCTGAAATTGCTCTCGTTTCTGTTCACTTAATATTTGGCTCAATTACTCAACAAAAGTTCAAATGGCCTCTCGCTAATCTTAACTGGGATGAATTTTGGCGGTGCCGCCGGCGTGGGGGCACTGTCATCGTCGGAGGTATTTCTAACCGACGAAAGATTAGTCAGGTTGATGAGACCATGTGACAAGACTTGTAATGTGATGGCATTTGTAAGGGTAAAAACATGGAAAATGGAAGAAGAACTTTCGGAATTGCTTACGGCACTAGAACCTTCTCCCAACGACGTCTATCTAGGTTTGGATTGGGTGCAAGTTGTACAGATCGGACCGTTCCTATAGGTGCATCTGGGGTAAACGTCGCGCGGCCGGACGCAACGTGAGGATTATGCAAAAAAGATCTCGCATGTCCATACAACACGCGTCTTCCGGATTCCCGCAAATTTGATGTCTTGGCGAGCTCCCATTCCTCGTTCCGGGTGATTTCCAGTTGACACTCGATGACATCCGCATAATGGTGCGACCGCGACTGCGTTGGATGTTCATTATATGGAGGTCTGAATACTTGTTCTCGGTGAGTCGCCTGCGTGATTGGGCGTTGTCTGTCACGTTGTGGTCTTGCTGAAGAGCGAACCTGCGTGGCAAGGTCTTCGTGTGTGCGTGCGCTGCCGCGGGTGCACCCTCATGCATGAACACGTTCTTCTCAATTACTAACCTAACCTCCGCCGATAATCCCAGCATACTAGGCGGCTTAGGTCCAATAACCGCTATAACTAAGGCCGGTGGAAGTTGACCCTCGTCGCTAAAGTTGGTGTGGCCCCCACGGAATATTGCCCCCGACCAAAACTGGCAGGCTGCTACACGCACAACCTAAACGAGCGCAAAAAGCGCGATACCGCAGCCCCGCGGGAACAAGGGTTTCAACCTTAATCTGGGCGTGGCGCAAGATTTCTTGCCGCCATCTGCAGTTCGCTCAAAAACTGTTTGATATTAATGCGAAAATCTATTTAAGGATAGCGAGGGCCTGTGCGCTATTTAAGGGGCGTACGCGGAGTAGCACATGTCGTGAGGGAGCAAACTCAATTCTTCAAGTCTATGGAATAACTTGTGCCACGCCGCCTCGCATCTCGCCCCGTCGCCCACGATACACTTTGCGTTTCAAGAAACATGAGGTTGACGCTCTCCAAGCCCGTGTACCATCCGCTTAACGTTCATCCTTGGGCAAGCCGTGTTTTCGTTGTCCTATCCGTCGCCATTTCGGTGTTTGTTTTCCTGGCTGTCGTGGCGGGAAGCGGCTATGACTCCAATGCCCTGTTTTCGACCAACTATACGCAAACAACCTTCCTTTGGTATGAAGGCAAGTTCCGCCCTTGGCTCGATGTCCCACCAAGCTGGACATGTCAAGGTTCCGTTCTTCAACATGGACAAGGTCTGATTCCTACGATTCACTTCTAAACTCACCCCCAGAGGTCGTGACTGCAAGCGGTTTCTTGAAATACCAACTTCAATACTTTATCAACGATGCGGGTGGCGTTTCCGAAGATGGATTATTTTACTCCAACGATAACATAGGGAATTGCTCAATTTTAATGCTCAATCTCCTCACATTCGACCAGTCTTTGAACTCTGGCAATTCTACTCCGGTATGGACCCATTGTTCCTAGCTTAATGAAGATTGTACTATCATGTACTACAGACGCAAGCGTGTATTTCGTGGCTACTTCTGGTTCGATGTCGGCTTCTTGGAACCCCCTGGGCCTGTCAATATTCCTCCCTCCATTTACACAACCCTGTGCCAATCTCACTCGGTGGTCGACCTCGGAACCTCCCAGTTTCCCATGCGGTATGCAATATTACTGGAACATACTGCAAGGCGTAGCTGCTTTTCTCTCTCCGCCAACTGAGTTCATGACAGCTCAAGGGATGTCTTCCTTCCGGATATTCTACACAGGTACACGGTCGTTTTGTTAATGTTCTGATTCAAGTGAATCATGATGAAACAGACAATACCCCGGCCAACGACTATTGGTATCTCTCAATAGGATACACATTAAACAACGATACTGTTGAAACAGTAATTAATGTAGCCCTTTCATCCACCGGCATCATTGACACAGTTCGGACCTCCCAAAGCGACTTGGCCCAGGCGAACAACCTCCTCCTGCCTCTAACATCCTTTGCTCAGGCTCAATCGCAGGCAGGTTCCACAATCGACATCTGGAAGTTACTGAACGGCTTATTTGTCGGGTATTACTGGTTCATCTTGAGTGACCTCGGGCAAGACAGGCCTGTGACTTACAACATCCTGAACGACTTTTTACTCCCATCAAATTTTTCGCAGCCCCTCATCAATCATACGTCTACAAATAACTTGTTCCTCAACACTACGCTAGCGGGAACGGTATTTTCCAACATCGGCTTGGATGAGACGTTTCTCGTAGATGCAATTACGATTCCAAATTGGGCTCAGGCGAAGTTACCGCTGCCTACGTTAAGGTGGACTTATCTTTGCAATCAAAGGCAGCTGAAACCGGCCCTTGATCTGATTGTGTCTGTTTTTGGATTGGCACTCAGTTTGCTACAAAGCATTTATTTTGTTGGCATAGAAGTGTTTGAGTGGATATTCAGTCGAGAGGGCAACAGGCCTTCTCGGTTTGACCGACTCGTTCAACGAGTCAGCCAGGTTTTCAGAACAGGACGTCGGGCCGGAGCACGCGCTGGTTGAACATGGGCCCGAACGAAATTGAACTGGGGGGAAATGAAGATCAGAATTTTTGGTGGAGATAATAATATCAGCATTGCTAGGAATATTATCACAACTCTAAAAAACATACTCTATCTCCTAACCTCATCGTGCCTGTTTCGCGATCGGCTTCACATGCCGAGACAACCCTTGAAATCACGTGCCAGGCCCGGGCCCCACGCGACGGCCACGGCGGGGATATAAATAAATGTGGGGACGGCCCTCCAGCGCAGCAATCCTAGCCTCGCGACTTGCAACATGTCTCTCCACGGCGCAAAGATCTCGACACACAAGGATGTGTATCCGACAATCGCTCGCGAGAGCTACAATCCCGCAGACTTCAAGGACAAGGTCGTCATCGTCACCGGCTCAGGCAGCGGAATCGGCAAAGCCACGGCCCTTGCCTTCGCAGAAATGGGTTCCAAAGTCGCGTTCACGGACTTGACGATTGAGGCCGCAGAAACGGCCGCCAAGGAGGCCGAGGAAAAGTTCGGGGCAAAGACCATTGCAACGAAGGGGAACGTCGTCAATTTGAAGGATATGGAGTACCTTGTTGAGCAGACGAGAGAGAAATTGGGGCCGATTGACTGTGTTGTGTTTTGTGCTGGTTATGGGATGTTTGACACGTTTGATGTGTCAAGGGCGGATGATTGGTGGGGTCTGATTGAGACGAATCTAAAGGGACCGACCGATTTGACGAGACTGGTTATCAAAGATATGATCAAGCGGAATACCGGCACGTTGATCTACATTTCGTCCAGGGTATTCCCCATGATCCCTTCTCGTGTCTACTGTCTAGCGAATTTGAAAGCATGCTGATTGTTCTGTAGGCAGGAATAAACGACAACCCGTACACCTCAGCGTACAACATCTCCAAAGCAGGCATCATCCGCTTCGCCGGCACGCTCCAAACGGAACTGCAGGAGACCAATATCCGCACCTACGCGCTCCATCCCGGACAAGTTAAGAACACGAAATTGAACGATATCATGTATGTCACGAAACCATATGTGAGGGAAGAGAAACCGGAGGTTGCAAAACATATCGAAGGGATATTGAATCAGATCTTGGACTGTGATCCACGATTGCCAGCTTGGTGTTCCTGTTTCCTGTTCTCTCCCAAGGTAATACCAGATTCAGGTCTTCCATCGGCTATTGGGATCCTTCGTTGGTCCTGTAGACACAACTGATTGTAGGGCACGGAGTTGAAAGGACGGTACATTGACTGTTGCCAAGATCTGGGAGAGATGCTGGAGCGGATTGATGAGATCAAGTCCAAGAATATGTACAAGTTGACTGCGACAGTCTATCCCACCGACATCGTAAATCCCCGGGACAAGACCATCAACCAAAAATAAGTCCATACGTAGAAGTAAACAGCCTCCGCGAATATTCCGCAACTGTCAGTCCATATCCATTGATCGTTAATTTCTCATCTCACGCGGAGCCTGAAGCGCAGATACTGCCCACACGGTTGCTCACCGGAACCCTGGCCCAGCAGCGAGCCCAGAACAAGCTAATGCGGACTCATGGACTTCCATAACTATGTTGGGTATGCAAGTCTGGAACCCAATCTGTGCGTTCAGAATCTTATTTGCTGTATTTACGTCAGTCCCGAGCCATTACAGATAACAGAGACCACTTCCGTCGCTAATCAAACATGTTCTACGACCGAAAATCTATCATTATTCGAGAACGTTAATCCCGACTGATTTCACGACAGCAATTGGATCATGTTCCCGGATTGTACTGGCTGGATACTTTGACTTGCATACAGCCCACTCTTGGCGTGGACGGTGGAATTGTGTTGCTGAAGGGGCGAAATTACTTCGTCGGCTTGTGGACACTAAGATGCTCGACTTGAGAAACCCGCGGCGGTTGAAATGAGGGACTCGGAAATACATGATGTGGTGTTCAATGCAGTAGAGAGGTTCAGAAGAAACCGTTGGCAGATAGAGGGATGATCCCTGGTATATACCCCAAGGCTGTTAAATACATTGATATCTTACGTTCCTAGTTCTTAAATCGCACATGCCGCGGCCATGGTACTTAGTCTCTGAAACCTCCTAATATTCTCACTCTCCTCCATGACACTGGCCGTGAGACAAGCAAACGTCATATCAAGCTTGGGATCGATCCAAAACAAAGTGGACCCAGCACCATAATTGCCAAATGTGCGCGGAGAAGTAACGGGCCCAAAGAACGAGGGATAGACGCCTGTTCCGGCCAACGCGAATCCGAGTCCGAAGTTGGCTTTTGGGATATCCCAGTTTCGAGCACGACTTATATTGGCGTAGAGATTGTTGGGTTTGTCGCCGGTGTGCAGGGTGGTTGCCAAGTCGATGATTGCAGGGGAGAGGATCCGAACGCCGTCTAATTCGCCGCCTCGACGGAGCATTTCTGCGAAGCGGTGGATGTCGCCTACGGAAGAGACTGCACCAACCCACGGCATCTCGGCCTTTTCGTCGATGATTTCCTGCATGACTTCAATATCCGCGGCCTTTAGCCAGCCGCCTGTGGGAAAGAATGCATGGATGGGGACCATTCTGGCACGGAAAGACTCGGGACATCCGATTTGGGTGCTCGTCATCTTGAGGGGGGCGAAGAGCTCTTTATTGCACATTTCGCGGTAGGAGGCGTAGCCCATTGCCCGGCGGGCCATTTCGCCTAGCAGGGCGTGGTTGAGGGTAGGCGAGTAATCGACGTCCACGCCGGGGTTTCCGACGACGTCGAGGGCGCAGATTGCTTTGATTGTGTCTGCTAGATTTCCCAATCTGTCGTATGGAACAGGTGTGGGCGTTGTGACCAGTCCGGCGCGATGAGTCAGAAGGTGCAGTATATTGATCATGTCTTTCTTTCCCTGTCTGAAGCGGTCGCCCTGGTTGAACTCTGGAATCACATCGACGACCCGGGTGGTGAAATCGAGTTTCCCCGTCTCGAGACATTTCAGAACAAGCACATTGGTAAACGCTTTGGTCATGGAGAAGATATAGAAGATGTCGTCGGGACTCATAGCACGACCTGTTTTGACATCCGCGCTGCCGATACAAGCGTTGATGGCGATCTCGCCGCCCCGTGCAATGACGATGTTGCAGCCGTCGTACATGCCGGCTTTGATTTCGGCGGCGATGTGCTCTTGCAGGCGTTGGACTGCCGCTGGGTCCATGGATTTGGACGAGTTGCCGAGGGACGACATGTTTGAGGGGCATCGCTTGACACGTCCGGCTTTTTAAGGTGCCGGCCCCCACGCGAATGCCGACTCCCCCGCAGTTCAGGTGGGGCCCCCGCGGGAGGTGATTGGATGCTTTCTAAATTGAAATGGCGGATCGACAATAGCGAATCCCTCTGGCAGAGGGGCTCTTTACTGAGGTTGAAGCGAGTTATTGACAAAACAAGAAATGCCAGAAAGCCACTCATTCGAAACCATGCTTTGTTTGGCAAGCAATAAATGGATTAAAGTTAAACTTTAAAGTTACCGATTCGGGGGCGGGGAGTTATTTATACACCTGCCATGACCGGATCTTGTGACGCAGATAAAATTAGCCCCAAGACGGCTCTATAAAGAGGCCACTTCCTGAACTCCTGCTCCCCTCCGGACAATGTTCTAGCACGCAACGATACTGCTTTTACTCGCCCTGTGGGGAATCACCGTCTCAGCACAAGCGAACTGTCAAATCAACCCTGCGGATCCGGGACACTTTGAGTTATTCACTTACACCACTGCTCAAAACGCCTGTTCCATTGATAACATCCCCTTGTCTACCTTGGTACCTTTCTTTCGACGTTGTCACGGCAGATACTGACTAGGAATGTAGGCCGGCATCCGTGGACCTCTTCATTTCATTAATAAATCTGTTAACCCGCCTAACCAGAATGCCGACAAAGGCGGTATCTGGTCCATCCCGTATTGCTCCGACTTGGTGTGAGAAGGATGTAAGCTGACGTGGCGTGTAGATGTTCCTCCCAAACAAAGCTTTCTGAAGTTTATTTGCGTAACCCCCTTTCCCCCTCCCGCCGCTGACAAGAAAGGTCCGACCCATGGAACTCCCCAGGTACCATATCTCCCTATGGATCGACCGCTGACAACAAGTACTATGTCCTCTTCGGGGACCCAAGTCTCGATCCAATCCCCTCTTTAACCTTACATGAAGACTTCAATCTGGTCAAGGGGACGGGCGGCAAAATATTTCTGCAGTATAGTGGACAGGAGTATTGGTTGGCGTGTACTCTTAATAACCAGATAGAACGTGTCATGTCCTTTGGAGTGTGTGGCTGATGAGTAGTTTATTGGAATACGCCGGTGGTACCGTTGTTTCCGCCGTATACGACGCAGTGTGTTGAGACAAGGGTGGAGGTCAGGAAGGCGCAGCGGAAATGCTCGTGCTAGATACTTGAGGCAACTTGGAGTGTTGTTGAAGGGAGAGCTTACCTTGTTTCTATTCATCAGTTCATATGTATATCTACCGGCCCCGCTGCCTTTGTCTTTTTTGCTTTAAATTTTGAATCGCCAGTACAACTTCCAGCAATGAAGTTCCTTACGATTGCACGATCATGATATCACATCGCGGTTCCACACAAAGAGAGACTCCACTCCCGCCAGGGTAGGTAGCGGAAAACACCCTACCACCCAATGAACTCAGATGATATGTCGTCAAATGGCGGAAAACAAGCCTAAACGGGCGAATTTAACCGGTCCGTGCACCGGTTAAATATGCCCAAACTGGTTTTCTTTCACACTGTCGCTAAAAATACCCTCAACAGACGGTGCCGTTAAACGCTATTTCACAGACCTGGTTCGGACAACAAAGAGAATATCGAGATGGCGCAGCGAGTTATTTCACAGCGCAGGCGCGTGTTTTATTTTCACAACATTGTCGTCAAAGACCAAGACTCATTCTCTTCTTTGGTCACCTCATGAAGATGCTCTTCCAGACACTCGTTGGTTTGTTGACAGCCACAAGCGCATTAGCCACTCCCATCATCAACAAACGTCAAGCCGCCACGGCGAACGTAACGCTCGACCTGTCCGCCCAACTCCGCCTCGCCAACACCGACGTCGAACGCGTCTCCCTGCTCGCCACCGCCGGCGG
>Ga0182024_10021483_pt1 | contig 11713 bp, 9 predicted proteins | sample P32metaG_FD_120480 | JGI IMG/M metagenome (GOLD analysis project Ga0182024, IMG submission 120480) | Permafrost microbial communities from Stordalen Mire, Sweden - P3-2 metaG (Illumina Assembly) | ecosystem: Environmental > Terrestrial > Soil > Wetlands > Permafrost | place: Sweden: Stordalen... | reverse complement strand
GGGATGAAGAAAAGCCGCATTTGTGGCGATTTTTTCAGGCCGTAAAGAACCGGCAGCCGGTGACGGAGGATGCGGTCTTTGGGCATAATGCGGCGCTGGCGTGCCACCTTGCTAATGAGTCGTATTTTCGGCGGAGCGCGACCACTTGGGATGCGGCATCGCAGCAGATCAAGACATAAAAGTCACAGGGTTGGGGCTTAGAAATTTGATATCAGAAGTGAGGGAAAAGCATCTAATAAAGTGGAGAGCTTATCGTTTGGCTATGTTGCGAAAAGGCTTGAACTTAGCTAGCGATAGGAGTAAGTGGGGGCAAGGCGGGCGCAACTTTTTGTCCGCGTTGGAGTTTAACAAGTATCGGTGATTCGACAGAAAGGTTCCCGGACAGAGCAAGTAGCCGAGAATGAGCGGTTTGCCGGTCATCGGGAGGGCCACATGAAATACTTAAGATATTTTGCTTTGTTAGCGGTTTGTATGTTTGCGGCGAACTATTCACATGCACAGGTTTCGGTAGGAATCGGAGTAGGTGGCGGTTATGGTTACGGGCCGGAACCGGTCTGCACGTACGGATACTACGATTATTCACCTTACGCGTGCGCGCCTTACGGATACTGGGGCCCTGATTACTTCGCAAATGGAATCTTCATCGGTGCCGGACCTTGGTTCGGCGGTTGGGGCGGCGGGTACTACGGGCGTGGCTACTATGGCCGAGGCGGATACGGTCGGGGCGGATACGGTGGACGTGGTGGTTACAACGGACGCGGCGGTTACAATGGGCGCGGTGCATACGGCGGGCGCGGCTCATACGGTGCGTATAACGGACGCAGTGCTTACAACGGACGCGCTAGCGTCGGCGGAGGTTATGCCGGACGTGGAAACTACGGAGCGCAGGGCGGCCGGGCATTTAGCGGCGGTGGACGCGGCGGCAATTTCCAAGCGCGCGGTGGTAGCAGCGTCCGCGGCGGTGGTGGTGGCGGGTTCCACGGCGGCGGTGGCGGCGGATTCCACGGTGGTGGCGGACATGGCGGTGGAGGCCATCGCTAAAACCTGAAAGATCATCCAGATTTAAGAGAACGGCTGGCGAAATGCCAGCCGTTTTTTTTTGCCCTGAGGGTGGCTGAAAATTACAGGCGGCAGCCTACTCGGAATATTTTGGCGTCGCGGCGGCGGACTGAAACAAGGACTTTCGGAGTTTTGCGGTGACCGGAGCTTCGACCCATTTGTAGAGCGCCAGGGACAAAGCGACGATTAAAGCCACAACAACCAGGTGTCCGATGTGTCCAAGTTCAGAGCGATTCGCGAAGTACCACGCGGCGAAAACCAAAAGAGGCCAGTGCAACATGTAAAGCGCGAAACTGGATTGGCCCAAGAGCACGAACCACTTCGGTTTAAGAATTTTATCGACGAATGTGCCGCTGGCAATACTCGCGATCAAGATGGCCAGTAGAGGCGCGAGCAGTCCAGTGTGGGTTACCGGATACGGAATGCTATACCCGAGAAGCAGAATCATGAGGATGATCGCAGTTGAGAAAACGAAAGCGTAATCGGCGTGGGCGCGAGTGAATCCACCGGTGGCAGTGAAGAGTCTTGCGGCCAGCACGCCGATAAAAAATTCGGGAAGGTGCAACAATGGATTATATTTGAGAACGTAAAGCCAAAAAGCCACGTTGTTGCTGTCGATGTGCGTCAAGTTGTCGGGATTCAGATGAATATATGAGAGTGAGAGGGTGAGCGAGGTGAGCCATGCGGCGGCCGCAAATATCAAGCACGCGGTTTTAGAAAAACGGCGCGTGGCTCTCAATAGAAAAGGCAAACTGAGATAGCAAAAAGCGAGGTTAGAGAGAGCCCAGGCAGGAGCATTCCAATAGAGGGCGCTGCTGGGGAACCAAGCTTGCAACGAGAAGACGGTTAAAAACATTTTGCCTGGTGCAGCTGTATGAGTGTGAAGCAGCACCGGCAAGGCAACCACCAGGCCAAGGAAATAAACGGGCAAGAGGCGCGCACAGCGACCCAACCAAAACTTGCCGTATTGCATTTCGTCGCGATCGAAGCGCGGGCTGTATATGTAGGTCAGCAGAAATCCCGAAGAGACGAAAAAATAGCTCACGCTAGCGGGTGTGCCCATCAGGCCGCGCCACCAATAGGTACGGTGATCCCAGTTCACGAGGTGATACATGGCGACGCGAAGAGCTGCGAGAAAGCGAATGGAGGTTAGGGCGGAAAGATTTTTGGCGGCTAAGGGCAACACGGTCAAGCTTCGGGCAGCGGCGGGCAGCCGGGAAATTCGGGGAGCGTGGTGTTGCCGATGTACTGGAGATCGGCGATGCCGATTTTGCTGGTGTAGAAAGCGTCGCAAGTGAGATTACGAACGAAGGCGAAGAAAACTACACCCTGGCTGAGCGTCGGATCGGCTTTAGCGTTTTTGCGGAAAGCGATGAGGTCGAGGACGGATTTTCTTTGCTCCGGAGTGCAAGTCAGATATGGAGCGTTGTAGCGGTCGGTGCAGAAACCGTCGAGCCAATACAAGCCGCCGCCGAGTCTGAGTTGATATTTTTCGTTTTCGCTGGTGAGCAAATCGATAAATTCGGGAGCGCCGGCTTCGATAGCGCCGCCAGATTTTTCGTCCTTGGGAATAATGGTTTCGCAAAGCGAGGTTAACGTTTCGTACTGGTGGGGCGTGAAATATTTCGGTGTGTATTTGCCGGAGGGAGCGGCGGCTTTAGCTTTTTGGACGGCTTGATGGGCATATTCGGCGGCTTGGGCGGGGATTACTTGTAAGACGGAGCCACCAACAGCGCTGAGAGCCAGCGTTTTCAGAATGTCGCGCCTGCTGATTCCCGCGCTCATGCTAAATATTTCCTTTCTTGGCTTCGTCGAGGAGATATTCGGAAGCGCGCCAGGAAAGAGCCATGATGGTTAAGGTAGGATTTTTATCTGGATTGGTGACGAGTGGAGCGCCATCGGTAACAAAAAGATTTTTTACGTCGTGAGCCTGGCAGTAAGCGTTTACGACGGAAGTTTTCGGATCGGCGCCCATACGGGCGGTGCCGACTTCATGAATAATTTTGCCGCCTTCGAGAATTCCGAAAGGATATTGGCCATCGATGGCGGTTTTTGTTTTGTAGACGCCGCCCATAGCCTCGACGATGGAGCGAAAAGTTTGCTGCATATCCTGGGCCTGACGTAATTCGTATTCCGACCAGCGAAAGTGGAAACGCAAAACGGGGATGCCCCACTGATCGACAACATCGGGATCAATTTCGCAGTAGGTGTGGGGGTTGGGAATCATTTCGCCGCGTCCTGCGAAGCCGATGGTGGTGCCGTACATCTGTCGAGCGCGGGATTTGAGGGTGGTTCCATAACCCTCTTCGTCATGGCAAAGTTCGTGGAACATTCCGACGCCAGGCATGTCGCGGCCGCCGTATAGCTCGATGTGATAGCCGCGGGGAAAATCATTTTTGCGATCGAACTTCCACCACGGGATATACAGGTGCATGCCGCCAACGCCATCGTGATTGTGGGGCGGCATTTTTTCGAGGGCCGGTATATGGCCCCAGCCATCGCTGCCAACGGAATCGGTTAGATATTTTCCGACGGTGCCGGAGGAATTCGCGAGGCCGCCGGGAAATGCAGTGGAGTGCGAATTCAGCAACAGGCGGGCAGATTCGCATGCGCTGGCGGCGAGAACGACGGCCCGCGCGTTGACGCGTTTTTCGGTGAGGGTGTTTTTGTCGACGTACGAGACGCCTTCGGCCTTGCCATCTTTACCAACGACGACTTCGCGAGCCATGGCTCCAGTGATTAGAGTGAGGCGGCCGGTTTTCATGGCGGGCGGAAGCAAGACCTGGCTGGAACTGAAATTGGATGCGGTGGTGCAGCCGCGACCGCACTGGCCGCAGTAATGGCATGGAGCGCGGCCATTGATGGAGCGAGTTAGAACCGCGAGGCGCGCGGGAATGCAAATGATGTTGAGCTTATCGCAGGCTTTTTTAACTAGCAGTTCGGTGCAACGGGGCTTTGGCGGCGGGAGAAACATTCCGTCGGGAGCGCTGGAAACATTTTCTGTGGTGCCAAAAACGCCGATGTAGGATTCGACTTTGTCGTAGTAGGGAGCGACGTCTTCGTAAGTGATGGGCCAATCGTCGCCCAGGCCATCACGCGTGCCGGAAGTGAAGTCGATGGGGGCAAAACGGAGAGCGATGCGGCCCCAATGATTGGTGCGGCCGCCGACTATGCGTGAACGGAACCACTGAAAGTTAGCGCCAGGCGCGGAAGTGTAGGGTTCGCCGTCGATGTTCCATGCGCCGTTGGGCGCCAGGAATTCGCCGAAATTTTCGCTGGCGTGACCGCCGACGCCTGCGCCACGATGAGGCAAATCGTATGGCCACATCAACATCTTGAAATCTTTTTCGGGATTTACTGGGGGCCCAGCTTCGAGCAGAACAACATTTAAGCCACCCTCGGTGAGAATTTTGGCGGCCATGCCGCCGCCAGCTCCGGAGCCGACGACGCACACGTCATAGGTTTTTGGGGAACGAATAACCTGAGACATCCGTTAAAGCTCACCTTTTTTCATTTGCGAGACGGCAAAATCGCAGGCCCGAGCAGTGAGGGCCATGTAGGTGAGCGAAGGATTGACGCAGGCGGAGGAGACCATGCAGGCGCCGTCGGTGAGGAAAAGATTTTTCACGTCATGGGCCTGATTATGTTCATTCAGGACGGAGGTTTTGGGATCCTTGCCCATGCGCGCGGTGCCCATTTCGTGAATGGTCAGGCCGGGCGCGTTATCTTCAATGAAAGGATGGATTTCGGTGGCGCCCGCGGCGGTAAGCATTTCCGCGGCCTGGATCGACATGTCTTTTAGCAAAGCTTTCTCGTTATCGCCAAAGGCGCAATGAATTTTTAAAGTGGGGATGCCCCAGGCGTCGTTCTGCTCTTTATTGATTTCAATAAAATTGTCGCGGTTGGGGAGGCATTCGCCGAAACCATAGAACGAGAAATGCCACGCGCCGGGCTTGCGAAGTGCGTTCTTGAAATCGGCTCCGAAGCCCGCGGAGTTAATGCCGCGCGACCAGCCCTCGCGGTAGGCGCCGCCCTGGTAACCGTAGCCACGAAGGAAGGGCTCCTTGGTTTTAATATTTCTGAAGCGCGGAACGTAAATGCCGTTGGGGCGATTGCCGAATTCTTCTTTGTCTTCGTGACCGGGAATGATGCCGTCGGCGCCAGCGCCCATGACGTGGTCCATAAGATTGTGGCCAAGCTCGCCACTGGTATTGGCGAGACCGTTGGAAAATTCGGGAGTGGCCGAGTTCAATAAGATACGCGTGGATTCGAGAGCGGAAGCGTTCAGAAAAAGAATGCGGCTGCGGAATTCTAGAGATTGTTTGGTCTGGCCATCGATCACGCGGACGCCGGTTACTTTGCGAGTGTTGGGATCAAAGATCAAACTGTGCACCACGCTGTAAGGGCGGAGAGTCATGCGACCGGTTTTTTCGGCGGCGGGGAGCGTGGAATTCAAGCTGCTGAAATAAGAGCGGGTGATGCAACCGCGGTGGCAAACTCCACAGTAGTGGCAGGCGGCGCGGCCGCGATGAACGCGAGTCAATACGGCGGCGCGGCCGATGGTCATCATGCGGCCGTCGTTGAAACTTTTTGGCAAGGCTTCCTTGACGACGAGTTCGGCGCAGGTCATTTCCATGGGAGGTAGAAATTTGCTGTCGGGAAGCTGGGGCAGGCCTTCGGCCTGACCGCTGATGCCGACAAAATCCTCGACGTATTCGTACCAGGGCTCGATGTCTTTGTAACGGATGGGCCAGTCGGCGGAAATTCCGTCGCGTACGTTAGCTTCGAAATCCAGATCGCTGAGGCGATAGCTTTGACGGCCCCACATGATGGACTTGCCGCCAACCTGGCGTCCGCGAATCCAAGTGAAAGGCTTGTCAGCATCGGTGGTGTAGGGATTGTCGAGATCGTTGACGAAAAATTTGCTGGAGTATTCATCGCACGCGTAATAACACTCGCGCTGGACTTTTTGTGTTTTGAGGCGCTCCTCGCGATAATCCCAGCCGCGATACTTCAATTCCCAGGAGGGAACATGCTCGACGTAGTCCTGTTCAGGGACGATGGGGCGGCCGGCCTCGAGCAATAAAACGTTGAGACCCTTTTCGGTGAGTTCTTTCGCGGCCCAGCCACCGGTGATTCCGGAACCGATGACGATTGCGTCGTAAACTTTTGTGCCAGGCATCGCTTCTCCCTAAGCTTTGGTCGTGCCAGCGGCGGTCACAGGAGTACATCCGTGATATGCGCCGGGAATGATTTGCTTGTGCAGCTCCTGAGTGAAGCCGACCTCGGAGGTGTAGTAGCCATACAGAGTCATGCGTTTTACGACGCCAAAAAAATCGCCGGTGAGCTGCTCGTTATGGGTGGCGTGGCGGCGGTAAGGATGGGCGATGCGGTCTTCGCGATCCATGGCCCAGTGCTGATCGAGTTCACGAAGAAGAATTTCCTGCTGCTGAGGTGTAACGTCGATGAAATTTTTGGTGAAGATGGCGTTACTGCGCTGGTCCAGAGCATCGAGACCGGACAGGAAATGTTGGCGTTCATCTTCGTGGGCCCAGTCGGTCAAAATCAAATCGATAAATTCGTTTACACGCACGGCCTTGGCGCCGGGTGTGTCGGTTTCTGGGATGATCAAATCGATCATGGCGACGACGGTGGCGTTCTGATGAGGGTTCAGGGTGCGGAGAGTGTAAGTGGATTTGGGGTGGGCGTCCTGGAATGCGGCAAGGAGATTCGAATCAAAAACCGGGAGGGCGGCACCGGCTCCAAGTAATCTGAAAAGTTCACGCCGCTGCATGGGGCCTCCGGTGGTTGATGGATTGCGCGGATTGATTTCGTTGCGCGCTGCCGTATTTAGTGGCCATTTCGCGAGCAGCGCGGAGAGCGGCAACGGTCTCGCCTTCAGGTATAAATTCCATGGCTACATACCCATTAAAGCCCAGTTGGCCGAGCTTGCGGAAGATATTTGGATAATTGATCTCCCCGGTACCGGGATCGTGACGACCGGGCACGTCGGCGATATGAACAACACCGATGAGATCGAGATTCTTTTCGAGTTTTGCGAGGAGATTGCCTTCCGCGATCTGGTCGTGAAAGAAGTCATATAGAAACTGGACGTTGGGAGCGCCGACGGAGCGAACAATCTCAAAACCTTCGGAAACGGAAGTCAGGAAATATTTCGGATTTTCTTCGGGGTCGATATTTTCCAGGAGTAGGCCGACGTTTTTTGCGGCGGTGATCTCGGTGGCGCGCTTCAGGCCTTCAATGCAATTGTCATGCATTTGCTGATGGCTTTGGCCGGGGACTTTATCTCCGGAAAGGATGATGAGCTTATTGGATTCAAGCTCTTCGAGGATAGGGAGCTTGGCGCGCACTTCGTCGAGGAAAGCTTCGCGCTGCGATGCATCACACAGACTGTTGGAGATGCCGCTGGTGGCGTCGACGGTGAGATGGAGGTCGCGTTTTTGGGCGCGGAATCTGGCGAAGTCTTCTTTAGTGAAATTTTTGTACTCGTTGACCAACTCGACGGCGTGGTAGCCGGCCTCGGCAACTTTTTCGATACGCTGATCGAAGGGCAATTTTTCGTACACAGTCCACAGCATGACTGAGAGTTTGAACGGCGGCGTGCTATTCGCGGTTGCCTGGGGCGCGACAGAGTCGGCGAGGCAGGTTGCGGCGGACAGCGCGGTAGCGGCAGAAGTGGTGGCAGCGACGGTTGCCCCGGCTTGAACGCATGCGCCGAAAAATTGCCTGCGGCGCATGCTAGGTGCCCAGCAATTCGTTGCGCACGTTTTTCAAAACGTAGGCGGCTCTTTCAACGCCGACTTCGCCAGCGAGAATAGGGTCTTCATTTTCGATGCTGAGGATGCCCTGGTAGCCGACGTCCATGTAAGCCTTGATGATGGATTTCCAGAGCTCGGCGCCGTGACCGTAGCCGACGGCGCGGAAAGTTTCGGACGCCAGCGGCAAATCCGCGGTTTCGAATGCAAAATTCAGGACTCCGTATTTGTTTACGTTGTCGGGATAGAACGCGGTGTCTTTCATGTGGGCGTGATAAATGGCGCCCTGCTTGCCGAGAAAGTGGATGACTTCGACGGGATCGCATCCTTGCCAGAAAAGATGGCTGAGATCGCAGTTGGCGCCGATTTCCTCGCCGACGGCTTCGCGAAGTTTGAGAAGCGTGCGGGGATTGTAGACCACGAAATTCGGATGCATTTCAAAGGCGAGCTTGTGGATGCCGTGTTCGCGAGCAAATTTCGCAGCTTCCTTCCAGTAAGGGACGACTCTTTCTTTCCATTGCCAGTCCTGCATCGCGGCGTATTCGGGCGGCCAACGGTAGGTAACCCAGTTGGGTTGAGTGTCTGATGCAGAGCCGCCGGGGCAGCCGGAAAAGCCGACGATGACTTTGACGCCGAGGCGTTCGGCGAGCAGAACAGTTTTGCGAAACGTTTCCGCGTCTTTTTTAGCGTGCTCGGGATCCGGGTGGATGGGATTGCCGTGACAACTGAGAGTGGCGACATGAATGCCGCGATCCTCGAATTTTTTCTGCCAGGCTTTGGCTTTAGAAGCGTCGGCCAAGAGTTCATCGACGGGACAGTGATGTGCTTCGGGGTAGCCGCCGGTGCCGATTTCCATGGCTTCGAGGCCGAGGGCGCTCACTTTGTCGAGCATGGCGCCCACGGAGAGATCCTTGTAGACGGGATCAAAGACGCCGATAGGAATCTTGCGCATGGATGATTTCTGGGGGGCCGCTGCTTGGGCGCCGCTTCTGGCGGCAGTTCCGGCGGTGTTCCCGGCAACGAAGCCTGCAGCGTCTCCGGCCGCAGGCACCGCGGCGGCGATAAGGCCTCCGCCAGTGGCAGCCAGGAAATGCCGACGATCCATGCAGGAAGTGACGCGGGAACTCTTCATATTCGGTGGTCTCCGAATCAAAAATTTAATGCAATGGATGGGAACGCCGCGAAATTATACCCTCTGGAAGGTGCAGAGGAGCAATGAAATCGTGACAAAAACGTGCCAGGCAGCGAGGTGCTGTTTGTTTTTGAGCGAAGCCTGCGTGGGCTTGGTCGCCACGTGGCGCGCGAGCGATATTTTGGGAGCCTTGACTTGAACGGATAGGGGCCCTAGGATTTATGCTTCGGACGTTTCCTTCCTATGAATAGGTCTGTCAACCACGGCATTCGCGTTTTCGTCGAGTTGGCGCTCGCTGCGGGATTTCTCGTGCCGGTCGCACTGGGACAGAAGCCGGGTCCCGCACCGCCACCTTCCGCCCCTCCAAGCCGGTCTTCGAATCCCGCTACAGCAACAGCTACTACGCAGCCAAGTCAATCGAGCGAAGACCGAGTGATGTTTCTCCTAGGACGCGTGACAACCTCCGACTCTACAGCCGTTCCGAACGATGCAATAGTTGAGCGGATTTGTAACGGAGCGGTGCGTCAACAGGTGCATGCAGCTCTCAACGGCGAGTTCAGCATGCAATTGGGATCGATAAACGATTCTTACCTTGACGCTACCGGCGACCCTGGTTCGCGAGGTGCGGTGAATAACCAGAATTCAGAGACGGGGATTTCAAGGCAGGCATTGGCGAATTGCGAGCTACGAGCCTCGGTTTCCGGTTTTAGCTCCAGCGTTATCAGCCTGGTGGACCTTGCTGGCTCTCTGAGCAGCATCGACGTTGGCGCTATTGTGGTGCAAAGACGCACAAAGGTAGCAGGCCTGACGGTAAACGCGTCGTCCTACAACGCGCCGAAAGATGCGAGAAAAGCTTATGAGAAGGGACTGGTGGCGGAGAAGAAAGGCGAACTTGGCAATGCGCAAAAATATTTTGGAAAGGCAGTAGAAATCTACCCCAAGTACGCGAACGCCTGGTATCAGCTGGGAACAGTTTTACAGAAGGAACATGAGAAGGATGCAGCTCACGCGGCGTTTACCCGAGCCGCGAGTATCGATAGCAAGTTCTTGCCGCCGTATCTGTCACTCGCGTTAATGGCCTATGAGGCAGAAAATTGGACCTCGGTTCTTGACCTCACAGGACACATCCTGAATCTCGACCCATTGAATCACGTTGCTGGTTACGTCTGGGATCTCGATCCATTGAATTACACAGAAGCGTATTTTTATAATGCGGTCGCAAATTACAAACTGAAAAGGTTCGCAGACGCGGAAAGAAGCGGGCTCAAGGCGGAACAAGTAGACTTGCCGACGCGGTTTCCGCAACTGCACCTGTTATTGGGCGAAATTTTTGCGCGGAAAAACGACTACGCTATTGCGATCTCAGAGATACAAACTTATTTGGAGTTAGTGCCGCACGCGAAGGATGCGGATCAGATACGGGAGCGGTTGGCAAAATTGGAGCAGCTGAACGGCTCAGTGTCCGCCAGTGAAAAACCCGTTCAGAAATGAGTATCGGTTGGCTCGCGACCTGTTGTGTGGAAGCTAGCGCTGCTCAACGATTCAGTGCGGAGCGGCGCTTTTGGTTTTGTCCACAACTACGTCGCCACTTTTCATCACCCACTTCACGTTATTGAGCACGACGTTGATGTCGGCGAGGGGGTCGCCGTCGACCGCTACCAAATCCGCGAGGTATCCCGGCGCCACCGCGCCCAACTCATTTTCTTTTCCGAGTAGCTTCGCGGCATTCCTAGTGGCTGTTTGCAATGCTTGCTCTGGGGTCATGCCCGCTTTCACGAACCATCCTAGTTCGCGAGTGTTTTCGCCGAACATGGTATAGATCGCGTCGGAGCCCATGGCGATTTTTACTCCGGCTTTGAAGGCGCGCCTGGTGGTTTCCAAATTGCGGGGGATGAAGGCCTGCAAGCGCTCTTTGTAGCCGGGTGCATAGCCAATCTTGTCTCCGTTGTCGATGTAGTAGCGATTGTGATCGACGGTGGGGACATAGTAGGTGCCGCGTTTCACCATTTCCTGAATCGTGGCATCGTCCATGTCGGTAGCGTGTTCCAGCGAGTCCGTGCCCGCTCGCACCGCGTCACGCGCTCCGGCTGGCCCGTAGGAATGAATGGCGATTTTCTTTCCGAATTGATGCGCGGTGTCCACCGCGGCCTTTATTTCGTCATAGTTGTAGGTCTGGAATCCGGTCACGTCGTCGTCCGTACCCGTTGATGCGTACATCTTGATCCAGTCGGCGCCGGCGGCGATCTGCTGGCGGACCACTCTCAATACTTCCGGCACGCCATCCGCAATTCCGCCCGCGGGGAGATTCAGCCCTGGCTTGTAGGGCGTATTCGTGATGTACAAGCCATAGCCGACTACAAACATCCGCGGCCCAATCATCTCGCCATGATTAATCAGATCGCGCATGGCGATATCCATGTACTGATCAGCTCCCAGGTCGCGCACGGTGGTTACGCCGGCCTCGAGCGTGCGCATCGCGCCCTTGCGCGCGAGAAAGACTTCTACAGCCGGCGGATTCACGGTGAGCTGCTTCAACATCGGCTCGCCGGGTTTTTCGTCGGTATACATGGTCATGTGGGTGTGCACGTCGATCAAGCCTGGCAGGCCAGTGTAGTTCGAGAGGTCGATCAGCTCTGCGCCCTGAGGGATCGCGGACGCGTCGGTGGTCACGTTACGAATCTTCCCGTCTTCCACGATGACGATGGCGCCGGTCCAGACTTTTCCATGCCCATCCCATAACTTCCCG
>Ga0182024_10021482_pt1 | contig 11714 bp, 11 predicted proteins | sample P32metaG_FD_120480 | JGI IMG/M metagenome (GOLD analysis project Ga0182024, IMG submission 120480) | Permafrost microbial communities from Stordalen Mire, Sweden - P3-2 metaG (Illumina Assembly) | ecosystem: Environmental > Terrestrial > Soil > Wetlands > Permafrost | place: Sweden: Stordalen... | reverse complement strand
GAGGCGGTGACGATCCCGAAACCGATCGAGGCTACGAAAAGGCTCATGAGGACAAGGGGATTCCTAGCAGGCCGAGAACCGGGTGGGGCGACCTTCGTCCCACCCGGTCGGCTTCATGTTGGAGCTTTGGCTACTGGACAGCTCGGTAGTGGGCGGTGGTGATCCCGCCAGCCACGATGACCGCACCGTTTGTCTTGTACGCATCGATCTGGAAAATTCCAGGCGAGTCGTGGTAGCTGTCAAAGCTGGTTGGACCGCCGGGGCCGATGTAGCGGATGGCCTTGCCCTTGGCAAGCTCAGCTTTACCCTGGGCGAAGCTGTACACCCTAACCGCACCTTTCACCCCATCACCGATCTTGAGAATGTCGGCTTTGTAGATGCTGGGATTGGTGCTCTTGGCCATGATCATGGCCAGAGCCGCCAGGTTCATACCGTCGAAGAGATGGACGGCTCCGGGTCCGGAGAGCAGGGTGGCGAGGCTGCCTGAGTCATCACTGGTGACCTGGGAAGCCACGGCGTGCATGGCGTCGTAGAACGGCGTGTATTCGCGACCGGAGCTGGCTGTGACCAAGTTGTCCGCCACGTAATACTTGGCGAGGGTCGACTTTCCGATCGCCGCTCCGACCGACGAGAACCAGGAGGGGTCGATGGTGGCCGAGGTGCCGATGACCGGAATCATCTTCCCGCCATTGAGCTGCTTTACCTCGGAGAGGAAGGTGGCGTCAGCCGAACCCAGCGCTTCGGTGAGGATCACATCGGGATGGCTCTGAACGACCGTCTCCGCCTCGGTGCGGAAGGTGTTGGCACTGAGGTCCAGGGTGACGTTGGCGGAGAGCTTCAGTCCGGCCTTTTTGATGGCCGTGATCGCAGGGTTGACGAAGGTCTGGGAGCCGATGTCGTTGCCAAACGCTAGCGCGATCTTCTTGTAGTGCTTGGTGTACTTGGCGATGGCGACCATGGCGTAGGACTCAGCCAGGTCGGGTGGAACCAGCCGGAAGAAGTAAGGATAGTGAACGTGGTCAAACTCCGACTGACCAGTCATGCAGAACATCACCATCTTCTTGGAGTTGATGATGGGAACCACTGAAGCCGCCTCATCCGAGGTGCAGCCGATGACCATCGCCAGGTTTGGTTCGGTCGCGAACATCTGGTTGGTTGCCGGAACCGCGTCCGCCGGGTCTCCCCGGGTGTCGAAGGTTGCGCAGCTCAGCTGTTGGCCGAGCACTCCACCATCCGCGTTCATGACCTTGGTCGCCGCCAGACAGGAGGCGTCGTAGTAACCACCGAGGGCCGCATCCGGACCGGTGAAGGGCGCGAGGTCGGCGATCACCAGAGGTCCGCTGGAGGCGGCTACCGGGGCCGAGGCCAGGGCACCGCTGCTGACGGCTGCCGCCACCCCAAGCGCCAGGGCCACGGCGGCGGCGGAGAACCGGCGCACCTTATCCGGAGGGACGCGTCCATCCCCGGCGCTGTCGTGCGCGAACGCTGACCGATCGCTGTTAGGTCGTTGTCGAAACCAATGCATGAAAGCCCTCCTCCCTATGACGCCGCTGCCGGCGCTAGAGGCTCCGGCTCGACGACGCGGCCGGAAGCCAGCTCCGTGAAACTTGTTCCGGGTTCTCGTCCACCACCCGGTTGCGGATGGTGCCGACCCCCTCGACTGTGACCTCGACAATGTCACCGGGTACCAGCCACAAGGGCGGCTGGTGACCCATTCCCACCCCCCCAGGGGTTCCGGTGGCGATGACATCCCCCGGCTGAAGGGTGGTGAAGGCCGAGAAGAACTCGATGGCGTGGGGAACGTCAACCAGCATCTGCGAGGTCCGGGCCGACTGCCTGACCTCGCCGCTCACCGTGGTGGTGAGCTGGACATCGGCCACGTCGACCTCGTCGACGGTGACTAGCTCCGGCCCCAGCGGCATCGTTCCGTCAAAGTTCTTTCCGGGGGTCCACTGGGTGCCCGCCCTTTGCCAGTCCCTGGCTGAGGCATCGTTGCAGACGACGAATCCAGCTATGGCCTGGAGAGCCCGCTCGGGAGGGATGTAGCGGCCGCCGCGGCCAATCACGATCCCCAGCTCGCCCTCGTAGTCAAAACGTTCTGTGAGGGCGGGACGGACAAGGTCGGCGTAAGGCCCGGTCACGCTGGGGGCACCCCGGACGAAGCACTCGGGCCAGGTGGGCACGTCGCGGCCAGTCTCCCGGGCGTGCTCGCTGTAGTTGACGCCTAGACAGAGGATGCGGGCAGGTGCCGGGACAGCCGCCTGGAAATCCGACTCCTCAACCTGGCGGCCGTCGCGGGTCTGCAACGCTCGCAAGGAATCCCAAGCCGGAGGACCGGACTGGAGCGCGCCGGTGAGAGTGGCGAGCTCCACGTTTCCAGTCTCGCCGGCGGCATCGACGTACCCCGAACGACCTCGGACGTGGAGCCTGGGTCCGGAAGCAGTCCTGATTGTCGCCAGCCTCATATGGCGGTAACCCCTTACTCAACCTACGGTCACATCCGCATGGGGGGATGGTGTGTGGCCACCGCACCACCGCAGCGGAGCGAGACGTGGACCGTACTCCTGTAGCGACCCTCCGTCAAGTGGCGGCCGGCACAGATTCCCCGCACGGGGATGCGGTTGGTGTCTCGCGATCGCTGCGGCGGCGGCCTAGCAAGACGTTCAACCGCGGACACATTGCCCCGCAAGAGCTGCTGCTAGACCGAGTCTTACCGTGGCGGGCATCCCCCGTCTGGCTGCCATCGCCGGCGGGGCGGCTTCGGCAACGCCGTCAGGCGGACAATCCTGTGGTGGCTGGGACAATCACGGATCTATTGCGGCAAGGCGGCGCCGACCGCGCCGCGGTGGTGGTGCCAGAGGGTCCGATTCTTAGCCACGGGCGCCTGCGCCAGCTGGTGACCGAGGGCGCGGAAGCCCTGGCATCGCTGGGCGTGGGGGCTCACGATCGGGTGGCGATGGCACTTCCGAACGGCGCCGAGGCGATAGTCCTCTTCTTGGCGGCAGCCTTCGGAGCCACCGCCTGTCCCCTCAATCCAGCCTACAAGGAGGACGAGTTCCGCTTCTACCTGGAGGACACCCAAGCCCGGGTCCTGCTGCTGCCTCCCGGGCAGGGTGCCGAGGCTAGGCGGGCGCTTCCCCGGGGCACGACGGTGATCGAGGCCGAGATCGACGCTGGGGGCAGGCTGCACCTAGAAAGCCAACAGCCCCGTCTCGGAGCGCGTCCGGTGCTGCCTTCCAGACCCGAGGACGTGGCGCTGGTGTTGCATACCAGCGGCACCACCGGCCGGCCCAAGCGGGTGGCGCTCCGACACCGCCACCTGGCCGCGTCCGTGAGCAACATCACCACCCATTACGGACTCGGCGAGGACGACATCTCCCTCTGCGTCATGCCCCTGTTCCATGTCCATGGCCTGGTCGCCTCGGCGCTCTCGGCGCTTGCGGCCGGGGGCACCGTCATCGCACCCCGCCAATTCAGCCCGCTCCAGTTCTGGCCAGTGGTGCGGGCACACCAGCCCACCTGGTTCAGCGCCTCCCCTACCCCTCACCGCATCTTCCTAAAGCGCTACTCCGGCAAGCAATCCGGCACCCAGCGGTTGCGGTTCGTCCGCTCCTGCAGCTCGGCGCTCACCCCCACTCAGATGGCGGAGATGGAATCGTGCTTTGGCGTCCCCGTGCTTGACGCCTACGGCATGACCGAGGCCAGCCACCAGATGACCTCGAACCCGCTTCCACCCGGGCGGCGGCAGCCGGGCTCGGTGGGACGCGGCACCGGGGTCGAGATCGCGACCATGGCCCAGGAGGGGGAACTGCTACCACCCGGCTCTGCCGGAGAGGTGGTCATCCGAGGCCCCAACGTCATCGATGGCTATGAGTCCAACCCCGCTGCCAATGCCGCCGCATTCACCGGGGGTTGGTTCCGGACCGGCGACCTCGGGGTACTGGACCAGAACGGCTACCTAACCCTGTCAGGACGGCTCAAGGAGCTGATCAATCGGGGCGGCGAGAAGATCGCACCAGCCGAGGTCGACGCCGTCCTCGAGTCCCATCCAGCAGTGGCGGAGGCGGTCTGCTTCGGCCAGCCTGACCCCAACTGGGGAGAAGTGGTGGCAGCGGCCGTGGTACTTCGGTCGGCGGCAGACCGAAAGGAGTTGCTCGCCCACTGCCGCTCCCACCTGGCGGAGTTCAAGGTGCCGAGCCAGCTCTACATCGTGGATTCGATCCCCAGAACCGCTACCGGCAAGGTTCATCGTCGGTTCGTGGCCGATGCCTTCGCGCGGAGTTGAGCCGATGAAGTTCGTGGTCCTCGGGGCGGGCGCCATCGGCGGCCTCCTGGGTGCCCACCTGGCCCGGTCAGGAGAGGACGTCACCCTGATCGCCCGAGGCCCGCACCTGGCGGCGATGCGGGCCGACGGGCTGCGGGTGACGGGCCTGGGAGGTAGTTTCACGGTCCATCCCGAGTGCACCGACGACCTGACCACCATCCGATCAGCCGATGTGGTCTTCGTCACCGTGAAGGCCCACAGCCTTCCACCTCTGGCGGAGCGGTTGAGGGGGGAGCTGGGAGAGCAGACCAGTTTGGTCGGCGCTCAAAACGGAATCCCCTGGTGGTTCTTCGAGGACTTCGGGGGCCCGCTAGACGGGACCCGTCTGGAGTCGGTGGACCCGGGCGGCGTCATCGTCCGCAACATCGGCCTGGAGCGGGTCATCGCCAGCGTCGTCTACCCCGCGGTCAGGCTGGTTGACTTTGGGGTCCTAGAGCACCTCGAAGGCACTCGAATCAGTCTGGGAGAGCCCAACGGCCTTATCTCGCTCAGGACCGCCGAGGTGTCGGCGGCACTGAGACGGGCCGGCTTCAAGGCTCCGGTCCAGAAGCGGATCCGCGCCGAAATCTGGCTGAAGCTGATGGGCAACGCCAGCCTCAACCCCATCTCGGCGCTCTCCGGCGCCACCCTCAGCGAGATCACCTCGTCCTCGAGAGGGCTGGCATTGGTCCGGGCGATGATGGAGGAGGTCGAGCTGATAGGTCGGAGGCTCGGGATCGAGACCGCTCTGGACATCGATCGCCGTGTTGGCGCGGCCTCCCGAGTCGGTGCCCACAAGACCTCAATGCTCCAGGACCTGGAGGCGGGCCGGCGACTCGAGCTGGGGGCGACCCTGGGGGCTGTGGTCGAGATCGCCGAGCTGCTCAAGGTCCGAGTCCCGCACCTAGAAGCGGTCCTTGCCTGTGCCATCCTCCTCGATCAGCGACTGGCTAGACCGTCCCCGCCAGAACTGCCATCAGCCTGATCACCTCGAAAGCAACCCGGAAGTCTTCGGCCCTATAGGCAAGAGTTGTCCCGTCCACCCGCCTCACCCCTGGGATGAGCAGGCCGGGCTCGCACATGGCCTCGCGGTGAAAGGCCACCTCCAATTCCACCGCGCCCTCGAACCTCAGACTTCGTACCTGATCGCGCTGCTCTAGTGCCTTGGGCACGGCCTCCTCGATCAGGCGGCAGGCCTCATCGGGATGGACGGACTCGGCGGCGCGGGCTCCCAGCGCCGCCTTGACGATGACGGTGGTGACTCCCTGTATCGCCTCCTTGGCCTCCTTGGCCACCGTGTCATCGCCCGCAACCAGCACGACGGGGACCCCTAGGTGACCGGCCAGAACCGCGTTGAGGCCGATCTCCCCAAGTGACCTGCCCTGACAGCGGACGTCGGCGATGGCGACCCCGGAGATGGTATGGGAGAGCACCGAGGTCTCGGTTCCCACCCTGCCGTGGTAGCCGATGAAAATCGCCGCCGAGCTGCCCTCCAGGCCGGTCACCATCCCCAGCGGCCGCGGCCTCCCCCTCACCAGCTTGGCCCGTTCATCCAGCACCTCGGGGATGAGATTGGTGAAGGGCCCATGCGAGTCGGCCACCACCACCTCGGCGCCCGGCTGGTGGAACAGCGCCCCCCGGACGGCGGCGTTGGCCTCTCTGGTCATCAGGTGGCGTCCCCGCTCGTAGTCGGAGGTGCCCGGGGAAACGTCGTCAGGAACCGCCACCCCAGCGATCCCCTCCATGTCCACCGAGATCAAGACCCGCAAGTCTCCCCTCCTGGTCTGCGGCTACCGGTCGTTTCCAGGATATTCCCTGCCACCTAGCCGCGGTCAGGGCTCGCGAGGCTCGGCAGAACGCCCCCGGCGGTCGTCGAGGACCAGGTCCGTCGCCGACTTTGCCGGGGCTTGGAACAGCTCGACGCCGGCGACTATCCCGGCTTGGCGCAAGCGTTCGTCCGAGGTTGCCAGCGGCACCCCGGCCTGAGTGGCGAGTGCCAGGTACGACGCGTCGTAAACGGTCAGTCCGCTGGACTCGGAGAGGGTCAGGACGGTGGTGAACACCTGGTCTCGCCCCAGCTCCTCCACGGCGATGGGAAGTTGGTCGATCAGCCGAATGAAGCGACTGGCCTGGGCGTGCGTGATTCGGCCTCGTCGCCCGGCCAGCGCCAGGACGTTGGCGACCTCGAAGGGCCAGAGCTCGGGCACCAGACCTCGATCGTTTGCGAGCTGCTCCAAAACCGCTTGAGACAGCGGCGTCGCCTGGTCCTCGAAGCACCAGGCAAGAGTGATGGAGGCGTCGAGCACCAGGGTCAGCGCCGACCCTCGTCGATCAATTCCCGGAGACCGACCTCGCCCAGGGTGATCCCTTCGCGAAAGCGCCGCAACTGGGCGATGGCGTGGTCGACGCCTTGACGCTGGTCGTGACCAATCGGCGCCAAGACGGCGACCGGCACCCCGTGCTTGGTGATGGTGAACCGCTTTCCTTGTTCCACCTCCTGAAGCAGCCTCGAGAGGTGAGTCTTGGCCTCATAAGCGCCCACTTCCATTCGACTAGTCTAACACTAGTCTGGATGATCTCGGTCTTTGACTTCAATCGGTGAATCACGCTCGCTCGCCACGCGCGGGCGTTTGGACAGAGCCTGCTCCAGCGGGTCAAGCGACAGCCCCTCCTCCAAGTCCTTGGAGATCAGGGAGGCGTAGTGGTCCAGGGTGGTGCTGGGTCGGGCGTGCCCGAGGGCCTTGGACACGAGGAGGAGTGGCACTCCAGCGCGCAGCCACCTGGCGCACGCGGCGTGGCGGAGCTGGTGGGGGCTGGTCTTGGGGATTCCCGCTCGCTGAGAGCAGTCGTCAAGGAGCTCACGGAACCGCCGTCGACTCAGCCGGCCCTGGCGTGATCGAAATAGGGGTGCCTGTAGCCCCTCTCCAATCCGCTCGGAGATCTCCTCCTGCAACTCCTGGCGTAGAGAGTGCGGCAGAGGGATCCACCGCTCCCCGGTCTTGCCTCTGAGCTGGAGCTGCCCGTCCTTCACCGAACCGAGGTCGCAATGGAGCAGCTCTCCCGGCCGGGCCCCGGTGGCCAGCATCAGGGAAACCAGCAGCCGGGTCCGTTGGCTTGAAGCTGCCGAGATCAATCGCATCTGGTCTTCCAGGGAGAGGGCCGGCTGGGGATGGTGCGGCGGCAGCGGCTGCAAGCGGATCGCCTTGTCCAGCCCAGGTTCACACCAGCCGCAGCCCTCCAGGAAACGCAGGAACTGGCGGATAAGCAAGAGGCGGTGGTGACGGGTGGTCGGCGCCAGATACGCGATCGAGGCTTGGTACGAGTACAGATGAGGAAAGCGAAGCTCTGAGCAGTACTCGACCCCTTCGTGCTCGCAGTGACGGAGCAGGGAGCGCAGCACCCCTCGGTACTCGCTCTTGCTGCTTTCCTGGTTGGCCGCACTGCTGAACAGCTCGATGGCGAAGAGCAGGCTCCTGTCATCTCGAGCCAGCTCCGCTTCCCCCACAAGGCAGATGTCCCTTGGACGGGGTCCGGTGGGGTTGGCGTTCGCTCAGAATCCTCGGCACCGCCGAGGAGGTGAGCCTCGACCCAGACCCACGGGTGGGGGGTACGAGGCGTCGACCTCCCTTCGAAGGGCTCGCCGGCTCACGGCGCGGCAGGCCACACCCGACTGGCAAGTCTGCGCCGGCCTGTGACCTAGTCGGTCACCACTATCTTGGGGGCGATGAAAAGACTGCTTGATGAGGCGACGCTGCCCCCCCTGGCTCGGGGGTGCGGGGTGCTGGGCACAGGCGGAGGCGGCGACCCATCGGTCGGTCTGATGATGACGCTCCAGGCTGTCGGCGACTTCGGGCCGGTCCCACTGATCGGCCTCGACGAGCTGGACGACGAGGCCTTGATCATGCCTTGCGGATCAGTCGGCGCCCCTACGGTCGGCATCGAGAAGATCGACAACGGCGACGAGGGCGGCCGCCTGCGGGACCGGCTTGAGGCCATCTGGCAGCGTCCGGTCGCAGCGCTGATGTCCTCCGAGATCGGCGGTTCCAACGGTTTGATGCCCGTGGTCTGGGCGACTCGGCTCAGGCTCCCTGTGGTCGACGCCGACTGCATTGGCCGGGCTTTTCCCGAACTTCAGCAGTCAACCCTGGAGCTGGCCGGCATCTCTCCCACACCGGGTGTCATGACCGACGAGCGCGGCAACCTGGTGGAGTTTCGCACTCAGGACGGCTTCTGGCTGGAGCGGCTGGGCCGGGCAGCAACGGTGGTCTTCGGGGGCTCCTCGGCCTCCACGGAGTACACCCTTACCGCCGGTCAGGCCAGATCCGCCGTGGTTCTCGACTCGGTGTCCTTGGCGATCCGGATCGGGACCTTGATCACCCAGGCGGCCGAGGATCCGGTGGCGACGCTGATCGAGGCGCTTCCGGCCTTCAAGCTGATCGTGGGCAAGGTGGTCGATGTCGAGCGCCGGACCACCCAGGGATTCGTCCGGGGCTCGGCGCTGGTGGAGGGGTTAGGCCCGGACCGGCAGCGTGTCATTCGCATTGAGATCCAAAACGAGAACCTGGTCGCCTTGGAGGGAGCTCGGGTGCTCTGCTCGGTCCCAGACCTGATCACGGTATTGGACTCGGAGACTGCCGACGCGGTCCCTACCGAACGTCTCCGCTACGGTCAGCGGGTAACCGTAATCGGCTTCGCCTGCGCTCCGGCCTGGCGCACCGTGCGGGGACTGGACCTGGCCGGACCACGCCCCTTCGGGTACGACTTCGACTACAGGCCCGTGGAGGAACTGGCCCGTGCCCGCGATTGACCTCCGCCTGGGCATCGACGTCGGCGGCACCAACACTGACGCGGTGGTGATGGATCGCCACGACCAGCTCCTGGCCAAGGCCAAGGTGCCCGGGACGCCTGATGTAACTGGCGGCATCGACGCCGCCATCGCCGCCGTGCTCCAGGCGCCTGGAGTTGAAGCTCAACGAATCACCCACGTCATGCTCGGCACTACCCACGCTACGAACGCCATCCTGGAGCGCCGTCAGTTGGGCCGAGTCGCGGTCGTCCGGATCGGCAGTCCGGCGACCCACGCCGTGCGCCCGCTCTTCGGCTGGCCCGAGGATCTAAGGCAGGTGGTCTCGGTGGGAGAGACCATCGTCGGCGGGGGGATCGAGTTTGACGGCCGCGACATCGCTCCCTTCGATGCTCCGGCGCTGGCTCGGTTCCTGGGAGAAGTTGGCTCGAAGGCAGACGCGGTTGCAATCACTAGCGTCTTCTCGCCGGTCTCGGCCCGACATGAGCTGGAGGCTGAGGAGGTGGTCAGGCGTGAGCTTGGTCCGATCCAGATCTCGCTCAGTCACCTGGTCGGCTCTTTTGGTCTGCTAGAGCGCGAGAACGCCACCGTTCTGAACGCGGCCCTGGTTGGGGTCGCCCGGGCGGTCACCGGGGCGGTGCGGACCTCGCTGCGGTCGCGGGGGTTGGACCCAGTGACGTTCTTCGCTCAGAACGACGGCACCCTGATGGCCCTGGACTACGCCGTCCAGTACCCGGTGCTGACCATTGGCAGCGGGCCAGCCAACAGCATCAGGGGAGCGGGGTTCCTGACCGGATCCAAAGACGCGGTTGTGCTCGACGTCGGGGGGACCTCAAGCGATGTCGGCGTCTTGGTGGGCGGGTTTCCCCGCCAGTCATCGCAGGGGGTTGAGGTGGGCGGGGTCCGGACCAACTTCCGCATGCCCGACCTGGTCACGCTCGCGATCGGGGGCGGCACGGTCGTCAACCAGAGGGGGGACTACGTGGGTCTGGGGCCGGAGAGCGTCGGCTACCGGATCCAGCAGGAGGCGCTGGCCTTCGGCGGCTCCACAGCCACCCTCACCGACGCGGCAGTCACTGCAGGTAGGGTCCATCTCGGCACCCATCCGATACCATCCTCGTTCCGCCCGCTGGCAGGCCAGGCGCTGGCCTTGTCAGATCAGCGCCTGGGGGATGCTATCGATCGAGTCAAGACCTCGAGGGCCGATTGCCTTCTGATCGCGGTCGGCGGAGGTAGCGTGTTGTTACCGGAGAGCCTGCCAGGCGTCAGCGAGATCCATCGGCCGGAGCACTTCGACGTGGCCAACGCCATCGGGGCGACCATAGCCAAGGTCAGCGGCCAGGTAGATCGCATCGCCCAGATTGGCCCGGGCGGCAGGGAGGAGGCACTGAGCAAGGCCTCCGAGGAGGCGCGAGAGCAGGCGATCCTGGCCGGTGCCGACCCGGGCAAAGTCGAGGTCGTCGAGATCGAGGAGATCCCGATGGCCTACATGACTAACCCCTCGCTGCGGGTTAGGATCAAAGCGGTGGGCGACCTGGGGACTAGCGGCACATGACACGAGTCGCGGGAGGGAAGCCAAGATGGCGAAGGTAGGGATCTCGGTCCGGGCGCTGATCGCCAGCGCCGTCTTGCTGCTGGTTGTGGCCTTGGCCCTGGCCGTCTATGGCGGCAGCCACACACCGGCGCGCACGGTTGCCAAGAGCACGAGCATCGCGACGGCGACCTTTGCCATGCAGCCCAACAACTTCCCCACCTACATCTTCCCGCTGGTGAGCGCCTAGTTCTTCACTTTGGTCAACGAGGACCAGTTCGAGTGGATCATCTACCGGCCCCTTTACTGGTTCGGCCAGAACGGCACCACCGCCTACAGCCCCAGTGAGAGCCTGGCCGACTACCCCAAGTTCTCCACGAACTCGGCCGGGGACACGGTGGCGACGGTCACCCTCAAGCACTGGGTCTGGTCGGACGGCCAGCCGGTGACGTCCCGCGACATCGAGTTCTGGATGAACCTGCTGATGGCCAACAAGGTCGACTGGGGCGTCTACGTCCCCGGCGCCTGGCCTGACATCATCTCCTCGCTGAGCTATCCCAACTCCAGCTCGTTCAGCATCACCTTCAACGCCAAGTACAACGACGACTGGCTCTTCGAGAACGAGATGAGCCAGATCTTCCCCCTCCCCCAGCATGTCTGGGACAAGACCTCGGCCTCGGGCCCGGTCGGCGACTACGACCTCACCACCGCCGGGGCGGAGGCGGTCTACAGCTTCCTCAATAACGAGTCCCACGACGTCGCCAGTTACGGTAGCAACCCGCTCTGGAAGATCGCCGACGGGCCGTGGATGCTCAAGGCCTACGCACCCGCCACCGGCTACACCGTGCTCAGCAAAAACCCCCGCTACCCCGGGCCCAGCACGGGCAAGGTCGAGACCTTAGAGGAGCAGCCCTTCACCACCGACGCCGCCGAGTTCGACGCCCTGCGCACCGGCTCTCTCGACGTCGGCTACCTGCCCCCCTCCGACACCTCCCAGGTCTCCTATTTGAAGGCCCACGGCTACTCGGTCAGCCCCTGGTGGGAGTGGAACTTCAACTACATCAGCATCAACTTCG
>Ga0182024_10021481_pt1 | contig 11714 bp, 6 predicted proteins | sample P32metaG_FD_120480 | JGI IMG/M metagenome (GOLD analysis project Ga0182024, IMG submission 120480) | Permafrost microbial communities from Stordalen Mire, Sweden - P3-2 metaG (Illumina Assembly) | ecosystem: Environmental > Terrestrial > Soil > Wetlands > Permafrost | place: Sweden: Stordalen... | reverse complement strand
CGTTTGTCGAACGGCTTCTCCATCGGCGGGATCTACACATTTTCCAAGTCGATCGATGATGCGTCCTCCATCGGCGCCGGAGCCACGTCGGGAGCGAGCCGTGCCGGTCTCGGCGCTGGCGGTACCGCTGCCGGTGGCGGCGGCGGTTCGTCGGGCGGCGGGGCGGCATCGGTGGCCCAGAATGCCCTTGATCTCTCGGCGGAGCGAGGACTTTCAAGCTTCAATCAGACGCACAAGTTCACTGCAGATTATTTGTGGGAACTCCCATTCGGACACGACAAGCGCTGGCTCACGGGGAATACTCCCCTGCGCGCGATTCTTGGCGATTGGCAGTGGAGCGGAGACTGGACCATCGCCTCGGGTCTTCCGTTTACGCCGCGCATTCTGGGCAGCGCCGACGAGATCAATCGCGGCACCAACGGTACTCTGCGTCCCGACGTCGTCCCTGGCCAGTCCGTCAGCCTCTCGAATCCCTCGATTGGAGAATGGTTCAATACATCTGCCTTCGCCGTGCCCGCAGGACCTTATGGCGACGCCCGCCGAAACAGCATCATCGGCCCCGGGACTCTTCTGTTCGATATGGCCTTCACCAAGGTCATTCCGATGAAAGAGTCACGCGTCCTCGAATTTCGGGCACAGGCCACCAACATCTTCAACATACCGAATTACTCGTCGATTGATGCCACGTTCAATTCGCCGACGTTCGGCCGGGTCACGGCAGTTGGCGCCATGCGGCAAATTACGATGACCGCTCGCTTCCGTTTTTGAGGAGACATGCAGATGAATTCAGCTCGGAACCGGTGGGAGAACAAGTTTCTGGCAATGTCGCTGGCTCTCGCCCTGATCGGTTCGTCCCTGCCGGCTCAGCAGCAGGCGGACTACACTTTCCGCGTTCAGACTGATTTGATTCTCGTGAATGTTACCGTCCGGGACAAAAACGGAAACTTCGTTCGCGGTCTCAAACCGCAGGACTTCACGATTCTCGAGGACAACAAGCCTCAGAAAATAGTTTCGTTTGACGTCGAAGACGTGGACGCCGTGGCCAATCAGAATGTAGCCCAGACCAAGCCGCTGACCGGTGTCCCGGCTGAACCGAGCACTCCAGGGAGCGCGCCTTCCGCCGCCGATTCCGCAAATCAGTTTAAGGATCGTCGCCTGATCGTTCTATTCTTCGATCTCTCCGCCATGCAGCCTGATGAAATCGATCGCGCGGTCGCCTCCGCGGAACACTATGTCGACACTCAGATGGCTCCGGCAGACTTGGTCTCGATTGTCTCTCTGGGAAGTGCGCTGCTGGTCAACCAGGATTTCACCGCCGATCATGACCTACTCAAGAAGCAACTCCAGGCTTTCAGCTCAGGCAGCGGCCAGGGCTTCGAGGAAGGCACCACGGGCTCGACCGAAGGTACGCCCGACACCGGCCAGCCTTTTACCTCGGACGATACGGAATACAACATCTTCAATACGGACCGGCGTCTGGAAGCGTTGCGTTCGGTTGCCGAGAAGCTCGCGCATCTTCAACAGAAGAAGTCGCTGATTTATTTCTCAAGCGGAATGGACCGAACGGGGATTGAGAACCAGTCAGAATTACGAGCAGCCGTCAACGCCGCCGTGCGCTCCAATCTGGCGATCTACACCATGGATCTGCGTGGCCTGCAGGCGCTGGTCGCCGGTGGAGAGGCGCAAAACGCCAGCATGCGGGGCACTTCGCCATATTCCGGCCAGGCCACGATCAACGCCCTGAATTCCAACTTCACCACGCAGGAATCCCTGGTTACACTGGCAAGCGACACGGGCGGACGGGCCTTTCTAGATTCCAACGACTTCACCCAGGTCTTCAAGGGAGTACAACAGGATACGTCAACCTATTATCTGCTGGGTTATCGCAGCACGAACGCTGCGCGGGACGGACGATACCGCCGGATTGCAGTAAAGGCCAATGTCCCCAGTGTGAAAGTCGACTATCGGCGCGGCTATTATGCACCTGCCGATTACCGGCACTCTACGAAAGAAGATAAAGAACTTCAGCTGCAAGAAGAACTCGCATCCGAGTTGCCCACAACCGATCTGCCTCTGTATCTGAGCACCGCGTATTTTCGCCTGCAGGCCAATAAGTTTTTCATTCCGGTTTCGCTGGTCGTGCCGGGATCGGAAATTCCCTTCACGCACAGCAGTGACCGTGACAAAGCGACCCTCGATATCATCGGAGTGGTGCTCGACACCGAACATCACCCAATCACGAGAATTCGCGACACCGTCAACCTTGCGATCGATACGTCGTCAGAGGTTCGAAAAAAGAATGTGCAGTACGATACCGGACTCAGCCTGCCTCCCGGCAAATATCACCTCAAGTTTGTTGTCAGGGAAAACCAGACCGGACGCATGGGCTCATTCGAAACCGATCTGGACGTCCCCGATCTCAAGTCACACCCGCTCAAAATGAGTTCGATTGTTCTCGCCAGCCAGCTTCAACCCGCCAAGAAAGGCGCCACTCCCAGCCCGCTCATTCGCGACGGCTCGGAGATTATTCCAAATGTGACCCACGTTTTTTCTTCCGCGCAGCACCTTCGACTCTATTACGAAGTCTATGACCCGGGGCGAACCAATCCGTCTGGTGCGTCGCAAACTGGGCCGGCCAAACCCGGTATTCACCTGCTTACGAACGTGGCATTCTTTCGCGGCAAAGCCAAAGTATTCGAAACCTCCCTCGCCGAGCTGACAGAGTTGAACGCGCGCGACCGCCAAGCTGGCGTCTTCCAGCTTGACCTGCCGCTGAACCCTCTGACGCCCGGATTTTACACCTGCCAGGTCAACGTCATCGATGATGCAGCCGGCCTATTTCTGTTCCCGAGGCTGGCGCTGCTGATTCGACCCGAAAGCTCCGCCCCGGCGCGTTAGGGTACGCGACCGGCTTCGGAGCACTGCAGGTCATTAGGAGGGTATCGCGTGTAAGAACAATTTCGAATGTGAGTAATCGCAGCTTCCGGTTGCCGCGCAAAGCGGTTCTACTCTAACTCGGTGGCTATCCAACCCTGCCCGATCCTCGCCAGCCCGAAGCGCAACTGCGTCGATCGACGCGGACTACTTAACCGCCCCCGGCGCCAAAAACCACTTCGACGCCGTGTCATCCGTCTTCAGGAAGTTCAACAACTGCGTTGACACTTTAATCCGTCCCACCGGATTCGAGGGATGCGTTCCGTCCACGTCCAGATCCTGGCAGCTCCACACCAGACCATCACTGCGCGGAATCATTCCGTTCGCCCAGTAATAAGGACCCCATGCGATCCACGGCGCCTTCACCGCGCCGTTCGCCGGATTGAAATTCATGTTGGGGTCTCCGCTGATCTGATCCTGAATGGTATTCTTGACGGCCATCCCGCCCTCATACCCATACGGCTCCGGATCCAGATTCGCCGCTCCATTCGAATATCCGGTGTAGTTCACGCTCGAGTAATACGCCACCTTCATATTCGGAAATTTCACCAGCATGTTCTGCGCAATCGACTCCAGTTGCGATTGCAGGCTGGTCATGTCCGCCGGGAATGTTCCCGCCGGACCGCCATCCACGTCCAGCACCCACGCTCCCACTACCTGCGCCGGCGTCACTCCCGCATTGGGCAGGTAATCGTACGTGATCGCATTCCAGAAATTATTGGTGGACGACGACAGCAACGCCGCCGTCGCTCCGCCCGTCGCCCCGTCCACAATCACCAGACTGGGATTCTTCGACGGATCGGTGTTCACCAGGTTCACGAACTCTCCAAACGGCTGCTGCGCCATCGACAGTCCCACGGAAATGAAAACGTATTTTCCCGTCGGGCTGTAATTGCCGTTCGAATCGAGCGGCACAATCGCGGCCGCCGCACTCTGCCCGTAGGCATCGTGGCCGGCATCGTCCACATTGCTGCCATTCGCGTACAGTCCGCCCTCTTCCGCGCCCAAATAGGACTTCGTCCCCAGATCGTTAATTGGAATCAGCGGCCCGGAGCCGTCTCCCGCGTTCCAGCTGATGTTGTTGCAATTCTTGTATCCCGAATACGCCTGCACCGGCAGCGTGAACAGCTTGCTCGACTTTTCCTGCACCGTCGATGAATCGGCAACGCGCGCCGTGAACGTATAGTTCGACACCCCAACCGTCGATGCAATCGAGCCAGTGATCACTCCCGAACTCGACATCGTCAACCCGGTCGGCAGCGTGGAACCCGTCGCCAGTGTCCACGTGTACGGCGGCTTGCCCCCCACCGCCATCAGATTCGCCTGATACGGATAACTCGGAGTGCCCGCCGCCAGCGTCGGGAAGGTATCAATCCCCAGCACCGTCGGGCTCACGCCGTTTCCCCACAAACTCACTCCATTCGGCGGCGCCACGTCATATGTGAATGAGATCAAGCCCGGTTGGCTCGCCACCGCAGTGGGCACGTATCCAATCGTCAGCTTCAGCGACTTGCCGGGTGCGATCGCCGTCGAAGTCGTCCAACCCGTCTGCGCATACGGATACGTCACCACTACACCTGTCACCGAAAACGTAGACGTCCCAGTGTTGGTGATAGTGAGCGTCTGCGGATGGCCGGTGGTCCCGATCGGCACATTGGAAAAAGTCAGCGACGACGCGCTCAGCGAAGGCACGGCGGTCACGACCGTGCCGTTTCCAGTCATGTTCACGGCCTGGCTTCCCTGGGTTGCCGTCGCGAACGTAAGGTGCCCGCTATAACTCTTGGCTGCGTCCGCGGTGAACTGAATGCCGTAATCGGCGCGCTGTCCGGGCCCGAGCGTGATCGGCAACGTCCCGCTCACCACTTTCAACTGCGTGATGTTGGAAGTGATCGAATTGACGGTGACGTTCGCTCCGCCGCTGATGTTGTAGACGCTGACCGTCTGCACCACGCTGGTTCCCGCAGGGATGTACCCAAACGCCAACCCGGCCGGAAAAATCGCCGGATTCTGTTGTGCGGCCAGCGGCAACGAACCCGCCACAATTACAAAAACAACCACGAGAATCAGCGCGTGTACAGCCAATTTTTCTCTCATCTCAGGGCCCTTTTTTAACCTTCAAAACGCAGCATATTCTAAGAGAATTCTGGCGCTGGGAGAATGATGAAAGAATTTGCATGTATGGCCCCGAACGGTGGAGAATCTGACCCACAGGTATGCCTGATGTCGCCCTGGACCGCGGCATCTAGTCGTCCTTACGCGCGTACGGCATAGTCTCGCACGGATGCGATGCGCCAAAATCCGAACTCAGGTTCAGAGTGGGTTCCCAGCCGCCTGCCGCGCAAGTTGACGCGTTTGGCGGCTCCGAGTGTTATGCTGCGTTCTGCAAAGCGAACCGCAAGTCACGGGAAAGAAATTCGTGACCTTGTGAATGAAGGATTGTAACCTTCGATTTCCGCGGAGAGGTCGCTGTATGGACGCTGGGAAAAGTGAGAAGATTTTTGACGCGCTCGAGTCCTTCCGCATCGAACTGCCGTCCTGGGGCTTCGCCAATACCGGCACTCGTTTCGGAAAGTTCATCCAACCCGCCGCGGCCACCACAACCGAAGAAAAATTCAGCGACGCTGGCCATGTGCACCTGCTCACCGGAGTCTGCCCTACCGTAGCGTTGCATGTGTTGTGGGACTGCCCTGATGGTGTGGGCAGCACCGATGGCATCAAGAAATTTGCCGAGCACTACGGAGTTCTCCCCGGCTCGATCAATCCCAATCTTTTCCAGGATCAGGAATACAAGTACGGCTCCTTCGGCAATCCTGATCCTGCCATTCGCCAGCGTGCGCTGCAGCACACCAAGGACAGCATTGAGATCGCCCGGCGGCTGCACAGCCGAGACATTTCCATGTGGTTTGCCGACGGCTCGAACTACCCGGGAACCGCGAATATCCGGCAACGCAAGCAGTGGTTCACGGAACTGTTGAAGGAATCACATCAGGCCTTATCTCCCGGGCAGCGACTTCTGATCGAGTACAAGCCATTCGAGCCCGCCTTTTACCACACCGACATCGCCGATTGGGGCATGTCTCTGCTTCTCTCGCGCGCCGCCGGCCCGCAAGCGAAAGTCTTGGTCGACACTGGACATCATTATGCGGCGCAAAACATCGAGCAAATTGTCGCGTGGCTCCTGTCAGAAGACATGCTGGGAGGCTTTCACTTTAACGATCGCCGCTACGCCGACGACGACTTGACGCTAGGCTCCATCGATCCCTATCAGGTTTTTCGGATCTTTCACGAGATTCGCTATTTCGAGTGGGAAACCGGCAAACCGGCCGACATCGCCTACATGGTCGACCAGAGTCACAACCTCAAGGGAAAGATCGAAGCCATGATCCAAACCGTAACCGTGGCGCAGGAACTGTTCTCCAAGGCGGCTCTGGTCGATGGTCGAGAACTCGCGGCCGCCCAGAAGAATTGTGACCTGGTGCGAGCCGAGTCCTTGCTGCAGGACGCATTCGCCACCGACGTCCGCCCGATCATCCAGGACTGGCGCGACTCAAAAGGCCTGCCCAAGAATCCCATGGAGGCATTCCGCCAGAGCGGTTATCTCGAGCGCATCACCAAGGAACGCGCGGCCCGGAATTCTCGAAACGTTTCTTCCTATGCCTAGCCCTCCCGTGAAGCCGTATTTAGCCTTCGACTTCGGCGCCCAAAGTGGACGTGCCGTCCTGGCGCGTCTTCACTCCGGGATTCTCACGACGGAGGAGATTCATCGTTTCCCCAATGACCCGGTCGAATATGGCGGCGCTCTCCACTGGGACATGCCAAGACTCTGGTTCGAAGTACGAAGCGCTCTCTCGCGGTTGGGCGAAGTGGAACTCGCAGGCATCGGAGTCGACGCGTGGGGGGTGGACTACGCCCTGCTGGGAGAACGCGGCGAGTTGCTTCAAAATCCTTACCACTATCGCGACCGCCGAACCGAAGGAGTTATGGAGGAGGTTCTCAAGAACGTTTCCCGGGAAGAAATCTATCAGGCGACCGGCATTCAGTTCATGCCCATCAACACTCTGTATCAGCTCGTCGCCGCACGGCGTCAGCATCCCAAGCTTCTTGGCGCGGCAAAATATCTGATCACAATCCCAGATCTGTTTAACTATTGGCTGAGCGGAAATGCGGTCTGCGAATTTACCAACGCAACCACCACGCAGATGGTCGATCCCGTGAAACGCACTTGGGCCACCGCTCTGATGCAGCGCCTGGAGCTACCAGCTCACTTGCCCGCACCCATCGTCGAGCCGGGTGCGATCATAGGTACGCTGCTGCCTGACATCGCAGGCCATACCTCTCTTGCAGGAACATCCGTGATTGCCCCGGCGTGTCACGACACAGGTTCAGCGGTGGCCGCGATTTCGGCTCACGATGGCACCGCCTTTCTCAGTTCCGGAACCTGGTCGCTGCTGGGCACAGAATTGGACTCTCCCGTAATCACCCCCGATGCGTTGCGCCTGAATTTCACGAACGAAGGCGGCGTAAATGGAACGACGCGGCTGTTGAAGAACGTCATGGGTCTATGGATGTTGCAAAGTTGCTGGCAATCCTGGACTGCGCAAGGACTTTCGTACGACTTCCGCGAACTGATCGAACTGGCAACTCGCGAACCGTCGTTTCGTCACCTGGTTGATCCCGATGACGAGTCCTTCTTACGGACTCCGGACATGCTCGCAGCCATCAACCAGTTCTGCACTCGAACCCATCAGCCAGTCCCGAAAGAGCCTGGCGCCTATGTACGAGCGGTTCTGGAAAGTCTCGCGTTCAAATATCGCGTTGTCCTGCGAAACCTGGAACAGGTGTGCGGCAAACATATCGAGCAGATTCGCATCATCGGCGGCGGATCGAAAAATCGCTTACTGAATCAACTCACGGCCGACGCCACCGGAAGACGGGTCCTCGCCGGCCCGGCCGAGGCCACGGCACTGGGAAATGTCGCGGTACAGATTCTTGCCACGGGAGAAGCGACTTCGCTCCAGGAAGTCCGCGCCATTGTCGACCGCTCTTTCCCCACCGAAGTCTTCGAACCGCTGGACACCGACAAGTGGGATCAGCACGCCGAACGATTCGAACAATATTGCGGGAGTATCTATGCCTGAGATCAAAGAGACAACTCATTTGAAAGACCTGTGGAACGAAGCCGAAGCGCAAAAGATGTCCGGCAATCAGTTGGCCCTGTTGCGCTATCGCTCGAACCTACTGGGTGCCGACTTGCGCATTACCAATTTCGGCGGCGGCAACACCAGCTCCAAGCTCGAACTCCCCGATCCGTTTACCGGCCGCACTGTTCGGGTGCTGGCCGTGAAAGGCAGTGGCGGAGATCTCGGCTCCATCACCGATGCCGGATTTGCTCTGCTCTACCTCGATCGACTGGAGCAACTCAAACAGCTATACCGCGGCGAACAACACGAAGATGAAATGGTCCGCTACTATCCGCTTTCGGCCTTTGGCGAGAATCGCGTGGCGGCATCGATTGACACTCCTTTGCATGCGTTTCTTCCCTTCTCGCACGTGGATCACTTGCATCCGGACTGGGCCATCGCTCTCGCAGCAAGCGCGAATGGCAAACGCAAGCTGGATGAGTTCAATAAAGAATTTGGCCGCAAGATCGTCTGGGTTCCCTGGCAGCGTCCTGGATTCGAATTGGCTCTCATGATCGAACGCGCCGTCAAAGACAATCCCGGCAGCGAGGGCCTCATTCTTGGCGGCCACGGTCTCTTCACTTGGGGAATGACCCAACGCGACTGCTACCTGAACAGTATTCACACCATCGATCAGATGGGCGAATTCATTCTCAATCATCAATCGAAGAAGGGCTCTCTCTTCGGCGGAGTGATGCACGCTCCCGCGAACGATCGCAAAAGCATCGCAACCCAGATCCTGCCCGCACTCCGGGGCGTAGTGTCCTCGAATCGTCGCGTTGTTGCGCACTTTACCGACGATGAAGATGCCCTGACTTTTGCCGGGTCGAAGTGGGTGAAGGAGCTAGCCTCGCTGGGCACCAGTTGTCCCGACCACTTCCTGCGAACCCGGGTCTGTCCTCTGTTCCTTCCCTGGGATCCTGCTAAGGAGGATGTCGGCGTTCTCAAGGCGCGTATCCCAAGCGAGGCCCTCGCATATCGAGCCGCCTACAAGAAGTATTACGATGCATGGGCAAACATCGATTCTCCCAAGCTGCGGGATTCGAATCCCTCTGTTGTCGTCGTTCCAGGACTTGGCCTCTTCGGCTTCGGCAAGAACAAGAAAGAGGCGCGGATCACGACCGAGTTCTTCATCAACGCCATTCACGTCATGACAGGCGCGAACGCCCTGGAAGATGGAGATGTTTCGCATCCTCTGCCGCAAGCCCGCCACATCAAGCAGTCGCAACAGTTCACGCAGTTCCATAACTATGTGGCGCTTCCCAGATCTGAGGCCTTCCGCATCGAATACTGGGCCTTGGAAGATGCCAAGCTGCAGCGCATGCCCGCAGAGGCAGAGTTCAGCCGCAAGATCGCTCTCATCATTGGAGGCGCCAGCGGAATCGGTCGCGAGGTCGCGCTACTCCTCGCACGCAAGGGAGCCCACGTCGTCGTTGCGGATTTCGATCAGCAAGGCGCCAAAAAGGTCGCGGATGAAGTCGGCGCCATGGCATCTTCGGAATATGTCGCCCACGCTCGTGTCGACCTGAGCTCTGCTGCATCACTCGCAGAGGCGAGCGATTTCACGATTTCGCAATTTGGCGGCCTCGACATCATCGTCAACACCGCCGCCATCTACCCCGTGCCCGGAGCGGAGGGTGAACTCACCGACGCTCAATGGGCACAGACTTTCCTCGTGAATGTCACCGGCAACTATCATCTTGCCCGCCAGACAGAGTGGATATTCAAAGACCAGGGTCTGCCGGCCACGATGGTGCTCACCAGTTCCGCCAACGCGGTGGTCCCCAAGAAAGGCAGCGAGGCCTACGACACCAGCAAGACGGCTCTCAACCACCTTATTAGAGAACTGTCCGTCACGCTCGGTCCGCAAGTGCGCGTCAACGGGATCGCTCCCGCGACCGTCGTGGCTGGTTCCACCATGTTCCCTCGCGATCGCGTGATTCAATCTCTCGAAAAATACAAGATTGGCTTCCAGGACTCAGAGTCGACCGAGGAACTGCGCGCCAAGCTCGCCGAGTTCTATGCCCAACGCAATCTGACGAAACGCCCCATCCTTCCGCAGGATTGCGCGGCCGCTATCGTTTGGCTTGCCGGTGATCAGAGTGCGAAGACCACGGGGCATGTTATCCCCGTGGATGGCGGTCTCCCTGAGGCCTTCCTGCGCTAAATTAAGAGGATTCCATGAACCCTGCACTGGGAGTGTTTTTTCACTGGCTCGGCGGTCTCGCTTCTGCCAGCTTCTACGTTCCCTATCGCGGGGTGAAGCACTGGGCATGGGAAACCTATTGGCTGGTTGGCGGTTTTTTCAGTTGGATCATCGCCCCATGGATCCTCGCGTTGACCATGACTCACGACCTCATGCGCGTGCTGCACCAAGCTCCCACCAGCAGCCTCTTCTGGGCGTATGTATTCGGCGTGTTGTGGGGACTGGGCGGCCTCACCTTCGGACTCACCATGCGATATCTGGGAATGTCCCTCGGCATGGCGGTGGCACTTGGATACACCGCCGCATTCGGAACACTGATGCCGCCGATTTTCCGCGGAGTGTTCGCCTCCGAAGTTCTCGCCACCCACTCGGGCCTGATCATTCTCGGCGGCGTCGCCTTCTGCCTTCTCGGGATCGCGTTCGCAGGCGCCGCCGGAGTATCCAAAGAACGTGAAATGTCGACTGAGCAGAAGCGCGCCTCGATCAAGGAATTCGACTTGAAGAAAGGACTGCTCGTCGCCACCTTTTCCGGCGTCATGAGCGCCTGTTTCGCCTACGGACTCGCAGCCGGAGATCCCATCAAAGCCATCACCATTCAGCATGGCACCCCGGTGTTGTGGCAGGGACTTCCGGTTCTCGTCATAGTCCTCGCCGGAGGCTTCACCACTAACTTCATCTGGTGCCTCATCCTGAACATTCGCAACCGGACCGGCTACCAGTACTTCGAGTCGGAAATTCGCGGCAAAGTTCCCGACCGCAATGAAGAGCACATCCTCGAGGCAGTCACCGATGCACCGGCAGAAGAAATGGCAGTCGCCGTGGCTGTCGCGCAAGACACGACTGTCCGAGCTCCCATGCTTACTAACTACTTGTTCTCAGCTCTGGCGGGCACAACCTGGTACATGCAGTTTTTCTTTTACACCATGGGCGAGACCCAGATGGGACGATACAAGTTCTCCAGTTGGACGCTACACATGGCCAGCATCATCATCTTCAGTACGTTGTGGGGCATCGCGTTGAAAGAATGGAAAGGCGCGGGAGCCAGGACCAAGCTACTAGTGGCTTTCAGTCTATTGGTCCTAGTAGGTTCGACGGTAATTGTCGGCTACGGCAACTACGTCGGCGCATCCTCCCGCTAACATCGACGATCCCGCCAGATCACCAGATCGTTGCCGCTTAATTGGTCAGATCGAAGGCCAACACATGCGCCGGAGACTCGATTCAGTCACCGGACTATCCTCGTCTCCCATGATAGGAGTGGAATCCCGACGCCAACCCTTGATTCGGAGGCGTGTCGGTAGCAAGTTAAAATGTCCGGTTTTTGTAGCAAGTGAAATGTCCGGTTTCAAAGTTGTGCCCTCGCCGATTGGGTTGGGTTGGTTTTGGGGATGGGG
>Ga0182024_10021480_pt1 | contig 11714 bp, 7 predicted proteins | sample P32metaG_FD_120480 | JGI IMG/M metagenome (GOLD analysis project Ga0182024, IMG submission 120480) | Permafrost microbial communities from Stordalen Mire, Sweden - P3-2 metaG (Illumina Assembly) | ecosystem: Environmental > Terrestrial > Soil > Wetlands > Permafrost | place: Sweden: Stordalen... | reverse complement strand
GCTGAGACAATGACTCGCCGCTTCGTGAACGCCTTATTTGGCAGCAATGACGTCACTCCGTCTCACGACGAATACGGCATGTACATGGCCAAAACCGCATCCTTGCGCTCATCCGATCTATCAAGGCAGGTAGGGTCTGCGATTTTTCGGCGATCCGGCGAAGTCATAACTTTGGGCTGCAAAGAGGTACCTAAGGCAGGCGGCGGGACTTATTGGACGGGCGACTCGCTGGATGCGCGTGATTTTGTTGCCGGACATGATCCAAATGAGGATCAGAAGATCGAGATCCTTGTAGACCTCCTTGATCGACTTCAAAAAGGTGGGCATTTATCGCAAGAACTTACACACCTGGAAGATCCTCACGAGATAGGGAAGCGGCTCCTACAAGAAGGAACCATCTCGTCCGTGTCAGAATCAAGAGTAATGGATCTACTTGAATTCGGCAGAATAATTCACTCGGAAATGTCAGCGTTATGCGATGCCGCGCGAAAGGGATTGTCTGTACAGGACGCCACTCTCTACTGTACGACCTTTCCCTGTCATATTTGTGCAAAGCACATCGTTGCGGCCGGAATTAAACAGGTCGTATTCCTAGAGCCATACCCGAAAAGCTACGCCACCGAGCTTCACGGCGACTCGATCATTGTAGACCCTGTGGAGAAAACGGAGAAGGTCGTTTTCCGACCCTTCATTGGCATCTCTCCCTACAGATATCGGGACTTGTTCGAAAAAGGAAAACGGAAATATTCTGGCGGATTAGCTCAAAGATGGAACCTGGGCATCCGACGACCGATGATTGAAGTTTATTTTCCATCGTATTTTAAGGCTGAGGCAAAGGTTGTTAGCCAAATGAGCGATAAGTTAGAAACTATGGTTGCTCAACATGATGAGGCTCAGGTTGTAGCAGCAGAACACGAACAGCCCGCTGCTGCTCCACAACCCTGATAAATCAATCGAGCCGCCGCACCCGTTTCAGCTCGACGGCTTCCTTGGTGTCGTCGCTATCGTATTTGATCGGGCATTTGGCGCCGGCGGCGGCGTTCCCGGTGATCTTGGAGGGGTGCCAGCCGCCGTCCTTGTAGGAGACCAGCACCTTGTCGCCGCTGGTGCATTTGGCGATTGCCGTGCCCGGTCCGTCGATCGACCACGCGCGGGATTCGTCGAGCGCGAAGGTGATGTCGTCATCGCTGCCGCCGTCGATCCGGGCGATGCACCGGTCGCCCGATTTGGAGGCTTCGCGCGCCGTGACCGACCACCAGGCGTCCTCGTGCATGACGAAAAAGCGCGCTCCCGGGGTGCAGCCGGCTTTCCCGCCGGCGCTCGCCGGTGTGGCGCCCGCTTGCGTGGCCGAGGCCTGCGGTCTTGTACCGGCATAGGACACCACCAGCCCTAAAGCCTTGATTGCTTCGTCGGGGGTCGTCATGCCGGCGAGGGCGGCGGCGGAGGTCTTTCCCGGCGGGTCGAGGGTGACGCGCAACGGCCCCTTCGGCTGCCGATAATCGTCGAGATAGGAGCCCAGCGCATCGAGCGCATCGAGCGCCGCCTTCCCCTGTCCGGCGCGCAGACCGGCGAGCACGGCCTTCCCCATCACGACCAGCGCCGCCGGCTCGATGCCCTGTGCCTTGGCGGCGGCCGGCAGCACCTTGCTCAACAGCGAGCGGTCCTCAAACACAAGGCTGGCGGTGCGCAGGCTCGCATTGTTCATCGCCGCCTCGGGCTTGTCGACCGATTCGGCGCTGACCCCGTCGAGGACCATCGACAATTCGATGCGGGCGAGCCCGTTGAGGTCGAGTTCGAGCCGGTTGAGCGTCATCGTCTTGCGTTCGGGATCGAGCCGGTAATCGAGCTGAAAGTCGGCGGTGATCTTGTCGATGCCGGCAAGCTGGGCGAGGTCGACGCCCTCGGCCGGTTTCGCACCGATGACGATGCCCTCGACCCGCACGCGGGCGAAATTTGGCGGCGCCTTCTTGTCGATCGCGGCGAAGTCGAAATCCTCGACGGCAATGCGCTTGATCTCGACCGGCTCTGCCTTGGCGCCCTGGGTCTTGTCGGGAGGCGGCGTCACCACCACCCCTTCGAGGACGAACCCGTTGTCGCCGAGCGCCTTGGCGCTTTTATAGGTGAGCGTCCCGGCCGGCGCCTCTTTCATCGCCTCCTCGAAGCGGCTGAGGCCATCGGCGGCGGCCGGTAGCGCGGGAACCCAGAAGATCAGGCTCGCGGCCGCCATCCCGCTCAATACGCGTCTCATCGACATTCAGCTTCCCAACGCCAGCCCATCCGAAGATTACCGGGCTACTCTATCGGGAGGCTTCGGGCCCGCGCAACTCGGCGCACGGCACGGGCCAGAGCCTCGCGCCCGCGGTCATTGGTTTGCCGGCGCTTGACAGCAAGGCCCGGGCGCGCGGGAATGCGGCAACCAAGGGAGGAATCGACCCATGCTCGAGGCTTATCTCTACACCGGTTTGCGCAGCCCCTTTGGGCGCCACGCCGGCGCGCTCGCCCGGCTGCGGCCCGACGACATGCTCGCCGAAATCATCGCCAAGGTCGTCGCCGAGAGCGGTTTTGCCGCCGACAAGATCGAGGATGTCGTCGTCGGCTGCGCCAATCAGGGCGGGGAAGACAGCCGTTGCATCGCGCGCCACGCCGCGCTCGTCGCGGGTCTCCCGATCGAGATCCCGGGCTCGGTCTTGCAGCGCAATTGCGGCAGCGGCCTCAACGCAATCGCCGTGGCGGCGCAGGCCATCACCTGCAGCGAAGGCGATGTGTTCGTCGCCGGCGGGGTCGAGAGCATGAGCCGCGCACCCTTCGTGATGGGCAAGGCCGAGGCGCCGTTCAGCCGCGACATGCGGGTCTTCGATTCGACGATCGGCGCGCGCTTCCCGAACCCCAAGGTCGAGGGCCGCTACGGCGCCGACACGATGCCCGAGACGGCCGACAACCTCGCCCGCGACTATCAGCTCACGCGCGAACAGGCCGACGTCTTCGCCGAAGGGTCGCAGAAGAAATACGCCGCCGCCAAGGCCGACGGCTTTTACGCCGGCGAGATCATCGGGGTCGAGGTGCCGGGTGGCCGCGCCGGACCGGTCACGGTTGCCGAGGACGAGCACCCGCGGCCGCAGACCGACATGGCCGCGCTCACCAAATTGCGGCCGTTGTTCAAGGACGGCGTCACCACGGCCGGCAACGCCTCGGGCATCAACGACGGCGCGGTGGCGATGATCGTCGCCAGTAGGCAGGCGGGTGACGCTGCCGGGGCAAAGCCGATCGCGCGCATCCTGTCGACCGGCGTCGCCGGGGTCGAGCCGCGCATCATGGGCTTCGGCCCGGTGCCGGCGGCGAAGAAGGCGCTGGAGCGCGCCGGCCTGACCCTCAAGGACATCGACGTCATTGAGATCAACGAGGCGTTCGCGACGCAGGTACTGGCCTGTCTGCGCGGGCTCGAACTCCCGTTCGACGACAGCCGGGTCAACCCGAACGGCGGCGCCATCGCAATCGGCCATCCGCTCGGTGCATCGGGGCCGCGCATCGCGCTGACCGCGGCGCGGCAATTACAGCGCACCGGCGGACGCTATGCGCTGGTCGCGATGTGCGTCGGCGTCGGCCAGGGCATCGCCATGGTATTGGAGCGGGTGTAGCCGCCCCCGCCCGCCGATCGCTCCGCAACGGATCCCTCGCCCGCAAGGGCACGCGGGTCTCCCCGATGGAGATCGTCGTCGAGCGGGCCGCCGGCCCGACCCCCGAATCTTCATTTCGTCAGCGCGACGAAGACGCCGTCCCAGTCGGCCGCCGGCGGGTTGGCGGCGAAATAGAAAAGGCGCTCCGCGTATAGGTCGTAAAGCGGTTCGAGCCGGGGATCGCGGCCGCGGCAGTTGCCTAGCGCGGCCTGTGCCTCGGCCCAATCCTGGGCCCGGTAGCGCTGGAGCATCACGGCGTGATATTCGGCCAGTTCGGTAAAGCCAGGTGTCGCGCCATACGCCTTGTCGCCGAGCAGCGTATAGATCCGCACCGCCTCCTGTTTGCCGGTGACCGCGACGCGGTCGAGTTCGAGCGCAGCCCAGGAGGGTGCAGCCACCCGCGTCGCCTCGCCGATGACGATCGAGAGCCCATAGGTCTTGCTCAAGCCTTCGAGGCGCGAGGCGAGGTTCACCGCATCGCCCATCGCGGTATAGGCAAAGCGCTCGTCCGAGCCCATGTTGCCGACGACGCACTCGCCGGTGTTGATGCCGATGCCGATGTGGATCGGCGGGAACTCCCGATTGCCCGCCTCGGCCCCGAGATCGCGGTTGATGCGATCCAATTCGGCGAGCATCGCCAGCGCGCTGTCGCAAGCATGGTCGGCGTGGTCGGCATCGTCGAGCGGCGCGTTCCAGAACGCCATCACGCAATCGCCCATGTATTTGTCGATGGTGCCGCGGCGCGCCATGATCAGCTTGGTCATCGGCGAGAGGAAGCCGCGGTTGATCAGCCGGCTCAGCCCCTGCGGGTTCGCCTTGAACTGCTCCGAGATCGCGGTGAAGCCGCGGATGTCGGAGAACATCAGGCTCAGCATCCGAGTTTCGCCGCCGAGCTCAAGCCGCTCGGGATGGGCCGCCAGCGCATTGACCAGATCGGGCGCGAGGTAATGGCGGAACGCCGATTGGATGAGGCGGCGCTGCCGGTCGACAAAGCCGTAGCGAAACAAGAGGACGCCGGCGGCTGCCGCCGCCAAGGCGATGCCCGGGCCGACCAACGGCAGCCACAGGCCATGCGCGAAGGCGATCTGCGCGCCGCCGGCCCAGCCGAGGATCGGCACGGCTCCGCCGAGCGCCGCCAGCCGGGTCGGCAGCAGCGCCGCCGCGAGCCCTGTCGCAATCGCCAGCAGCGCGACCAGCCCAATGACGATCGCCGGCCAGGGCGGCGGGCTTTCGCGGATGAAATCGCCGGCAAGGATTGAATCGACGAGGTTGGCGAGGCGCTCGGTTCCGGGGATCGGGGTATTGTCAAATGGCGCAGGATACGCATCGGCGATGCCGATGAACGAGGCGCCGACCAGAACGATGCGTCCCTTGAACAGATCGGGGGCGAGGCGGCCTTCGACCAGATCGGCGAAGGAATAGGTCGGGATCGTGCCGCGTGGGCCGCGATAGTTGACGACCAGCCGCATCGCCGGGTCGGTCGGGATCAACCTGTCGCCGAGTTCGACGCCGTCGCCCAAGGCGAGGCCCACATTGCTCCAAGGCAGCCCGAGATAGGCTGCAGCGGCGCGCACCGACAGAGAAGGAACAAAATCGCCGCTGAACGGCACCGCGAGATAGTCGTACCGCGGCTCGCCATCGCGGTCGAAGGCGATGTTGACATGGCCGAGGCCGGCGGCAGCCTCGGCCAGTTCCGGGATCGGCCAGACCGCCTGATGCGGCTGCAGCGGAAAGATGGGCTCGTTCAGGCTTTGATCGAGCCGCTGATAGACCTCCTCCGACAGTTGCGGCGGCGCTTCCGCGGCCGACCCCTGAAAAGCGAAGGCAAGCGGCAGGAGCACCCTGCCGCTCGCCCGCAGGGCGGCGGCAAATTCACCGTCGGGATCATCGTCGGCGAGCTGCGCGAGCGCTTGGCGCAACCGCGGCTCCGACAGCCCGTTCGCGGCGGTTCGAGCGGCACTGCGCAGATCATTCGAGAGTGCTGACTCGCGCTCCGCAAACAACAAATCGAAAGCGATAACCCGGGCGCCGGCGCGATCGAGCCGATCCACCGCCGTGCCAAAGCGACGCCGGCTCAAGGGCCACCGGCCGAGCTTGGCGAGGCTTGCATCGTCGACCAGAACGATGACGGTTTCCGCTTCCGCCGGCTTTGCGCCGCGCAGGCGAAAGCGCAGATCGAGCGAGGCCGTCTCTAGCGCGCGGATCAGCGCCGAATCCCAAGCGGTGAGGAAAAGCAGAACCCCAATCGCGATCGCAAAAGCCAGCCCCGCCTCGCGGACGCCCCGCCTCCAAGCGAAATCGAGCCAGGCGATCGCCGGCCACCGCAACGTGGATCGCCTATTTCACATCGGTGCGGGCGATCACCGCGGCAAACTCGGCCGGGCTCCATACCCGCGGCGGGACCGGATCGCGCCCGGCCTCCAGGCGGGCGCCCCAGCGCGCCGGGATCGTCTCGCTGCGCTTGGTCGCGGCGCTGGTCATCTCGACGCTGCCGGTCAAGACGCCGATCTGCATCGCCGTCGCGGATCCCTCGACAAACCAGTCGGTCGAGCGCACCGCCGCGGCGCCGACCGCGGTGTCGACCTCGAAACGGGCCGGGCGTTCGACCGGAGCGACCACCGCCCGCAGCAGCCCTTGCGCAAGCGACAGCCGCGCATCCTGGCGCTGCCCCGCAGCATCGACGCCATAGGCCGCAATCGTCAGCCGCGTCCCGGCGGCGACCGAGATCACCGAGCCGTCCGCCATCCGCAGCTTCAATTTGCCGTCCGCGGGCACCTCGATCGTGTCCCCGACCTGCACCGGCTGGCCGAGCTTGGCCGCGCCTCGAGCGCCGCCGCTCTCGACGATGCTTGCGCCCGAAAGCCCGACGACCGTTCCGGCCGGCGCCGCCAGCGCCAGGCCCGGCGAGAGCAGCGGCAACAAGAGCGCCGCCGCGAAGAGAGGATAATGCAGGGCGCGCGGCTTCATGGGTTTTTCTGGGTTGGACATGTCGCGCTCCTCATCAGGGTGCGGAAAGCAACGGCCGGCCGATCGTCTCGGGAGCAACGAAATCGAGCGACAGGTGGAACTGCGCGATGGCGCCGACCCCTCGCCCGGTCGCCCGACTCGTCGGCACCAGCCCCTCGATCGCCAATTCCCAGCCCTCGCCGGCATAGCTGACCCCGGGGGCGACGAGCGCCGTCGTCCGTGCGCCAAAGCTCTGCCCGCCGGGAATCGTGAACAAAACCTCGGTCATTGGCGTCAATCCGCGGACAAACTCCGGCAGATCGAGGCTTTGCACCTTCGACTGCAGATAGGGGATCGAGTATTCTACGACAAAGCCGGGGGTGACGAGATTGGGACGCGGATGCGTATCCGCGATCTGATAACCCACCGACCCGGTGACCGCCAATGGCCGCCAATAGCCGATATCGAGGTCGCCCAGTCCCTTGCCGAAGAAAACCGTCGGCGTTGTCGCGCCCGAGGCGCTGGCGCCGGCCCGCGACGCTCCGGTGCCGCCAAACTCGCGGTCGAGCCCGACCGTGAACAGAAATTCGTGCGGCTGGTCGACAATGGCGAGGTATTTGATCGCCGTGTCGGTGTTCTGCCAGCCATTGAGGCTGCCGGCGCCGACCCGGTCGATGCGGGTCCAGGTCTCGTCGAGCACGATCCCGAGGCGGTCGGTGATTGTCTTTGTATAAGTTGCAGTGAAGTTGCTGGCGCGACTGGCTGCTCCCGCCGTGCCGCCCGCCAATGGCATGGTCATCGCGTTGACATAGAACTCGTCGCCGGGCGCGATCTGCGGCAATACCAGTGTCGCCGGAAACAGCCGGTCGCCCGTCGCGCTGTAGGCATTGGCCCGATTCGCCGGGCTGCCAACCCCTAACACCAACGCGGCGACAGCAGCTGCACAAGATTTCCTCAAACCCATCGCGACAGCCTCGCCGGCTTGCGCCCCCTCAACTCTGGGGCGAACCATCGCACATGCGTTGCTGTCGCTAAAGTGCCGTGCGCAGTAACATAGCGCCGATGAGGCTACGGAAACGAGCGCGCGTCGCGCGCCATCTGGCGGCGATATTGGCAGCCGATATCGCCGGCTATGGCCGGCTGATGGGCGAGGACGAGGAAGGAACGCTTGCCGCGCTGAGGGCGTGGCGGCGCGAGATCGCCGACCCCAGGATCAAGGAGCATCGCGGCCGTATCGTCAAAACCACCGGCGATGGGTTCCTCGTCGAGTTCGCCAGCGTTGTCGACGCGGTGCACTGCGCGGTCGAGATGCAGCGCGCGATGGCCGAGCACAATGCCGACATCCCGGCCGAGCGGCGCATCGAGTTCCGCATCGGGATCAACCTGGGCGACATTATCAGCGAGGGTCACGACATTTACGGCGATGGCGTCAACGTCGCGGCACGGCTCGAGGCGCTGGCCGAGCCGGCCGGCATCTGCATCTCGCGGGTCGTGCGCGACCAGATCCGCGATAAGCTCCCGTACGTCTTCGAGGATATGGGCAACCGGCAGGTCAAGAACATCGCCCGGCCGGTGCACGCCTATAGCATGAGTGCGCAGGCAGCGGCTGCGACCGCACCCTCGCCTGCGCCAGCCGCCTCGGCGGGAGGCGGCTGGCGCAGGCGCCCTATCGTCATGGCGGGCATTGCTGCCGCAACGATCGTCATCGCGATCGCCGGCTGGTGGGCCTGGCCACGCGGCGGCCTGCCGACCGCCGCGGTCGAGCCCCCGCCCGAGGCGGGCGCGCCAGCCACCGCCGCTCGCGGCGCCGGCAGTCCGCCGGCCACCACACCGCGGCTGTCGATTGTCGTTTTGCCGTTCGAGAACCTGTCGCGCGATCCCGACCAGGATTATTTCGCCGACGGGATCACCGAGGATCTGACCACCGATCTCTCGCGGATCTCGGGAAGCTTTGTCATCGCCCGCAATACCGCCTTTACCTACAAGGGCATAGCGGTAGACGCCAAGCAGCTCGGGCGAGACCTCGGCGTCCGCTATGTCCTCGAGGGCAGCGTGCGGCGGCTGAGCGATCAGGTGCAGGTCAACGTCCAGCTGATCGACGCCGGAAGCGGCGCTCACGTGTGGGCCGACCGGTTCGAGACCGATCGGCGCAACCTCGTCAAGGCGCAGAGCGAGATCACCGGCCGCCTGGCGCGGACCCTCAACCTTGAACTGGTGCAGGCGGTCGGGCGGCGGATCGAGCAGGAGCGGGCGGTCGATCCCGACGCGCAGGATCTGATAATGCGCGGCTGGGCGCTGTACCAGCGGCCCTTGAGCGAGGCAAACCGCAAGGAGGCGCTAGAGGCCTTCGAGCGGGCGCAGGCGATCGACCCGAATTCGGTCGATGCCGAGATCGGCATCGCCGCGGTACTGACGGTCAACCTTGCCAATGGCACCACCGAAACGCCCAAGGAGGACGAGGCGCGCGCCGAGCAATTGCTGGCCGATGCGCTGCAGCGCGATCCGAACCGCTCACAGCTCCACGGCACCATTGCCCTGCTGCGGCGGTTGCAGAACCGCCTGGCCGAATCGCGGATCGAATGGCAGCGCGCGATCGATCTCGATCCGAATAACGCCGTCGCCTACGGCCAGCTCGGCGTTACGCTGATCTATCTGGGTGAACCGGCGGCCGCGATCCCGCTCGAGGAAAAGCGCATCCGGCTCAATCCGAACGACCCCAACATCGCGCTCGCCTATTGGTCGCTGGGGCTCGCCCACCTGCTGCTCGGCCACCTCGACGAGGCGATCGATTTCCTGACCAAGGCGCGCGCCGCCAACCCGCGGATTTTTTATATCCATTTGGACATCGCGGCGGCGATGGCGTTGAAGGGCTATCTCGACGATGCGCATGCGGCGCTGGCCGAGGCGATCCGGCTCAAGCCCTCAATCAACTCGATCGCACGCCAGCGGGCCCGCTCTGCCTACACCAATAATCCCGCCTACCGCGCGCTCGCCGAGAAGACCGTGGATGTCGGCCTGCGCCTCGCCGGGATGCCGGAGGAATAGCGCGGGGCCCCGCCCCGCCGTCGAACTGTCCTTCAGCGGGAGGGTGCGATAGCATCGAAGCATGAGCGCCGATAAACCAGAGCGCGCCGAGCGCCGGCTGGCGGCGATATTGGCGGCCGACGTCGCCGGTTATTCGCGGTTGATGGGGGCGGACGAGGAGGGGACGCTCGACGCGCTGAAGGCGATCCGGCGCGAGCTCGGTGACCCCAAGATCGCCGAGCACCGCGGGCGTATCGTCAAGACGACCGGCGACGGCATGCTCGTCGAGTTCGCCAGCGTCGTCGATGCAGTGCGTTGCGCCGTCGCGGTGCAACAGGGGATGGCGGCGCGCAACGCCGATGTGCCGGCTGACCGGCGCATCGAATACCGCATCGGCATCAATCTCGGCGACATCATCAGCGACGACAACGACATCTACGGCGACGGCGTCAATGTGGCGGCCCGGCTGGAGGCGCTGGCGGAGCCGGGCGGGATCTGCGTCAGCGGGGTGGTGCGCGATCAGGTCCGCGACAGGCTCGATCTCGCCTTCGACGACCAAGGCGAGCAGCAGGTCAAGAACATCGCCCGGCCGGTGCATGTCTACCGGATACGGCCGACGGCCCCGGCCCAGGAGGCAAAGCCAGCATTGGCGTTGCCCGACAAGCCGTCGCTCGCCGTGCTGCCGTTTCAGAACATGAGCGGCGACCCGGAGCAGGAGTATTTCGCGGACGGCATGGTGGAGGAAATCACCACCGCGATCGCGCGGCTACCGTGGCTTTTCGTGATCGCCCGCAATTCGAGTTTTACCTACAAGGGCAAAGCGGTCGATGTGAAGCAGGTGGCGCGCGAATTGGGCGTTCGCTACGTCCTCGAAGGCTCGGTTCGCAAGGCCGGCAACCGGGTGCGCATCACCGGCCAGTTGATCGACACCGCGACAGGCGCGCATATCTGGGCCGACCGCTTCGATGGTTTGCTCGACGACGTTTTCGAGCTTCAGGATCAGGTGGCGGCTAGCGTCGCCGGCGCGATCGAACCGAAATTGCGGCAGTCTGAGGTGTCGCGGGCGGTTCGAAAACCGACCGAAAGCCTGGACGTTTATGACCTCTATCTGCGGGCGTGGGCGGAATTACAGAAACCCGGTATCGACGGGGCCATCGCTGCGCTCGCGCTACTTCGGCGGGCGCTGGCCATCGACCCGGACTATGCGCCGGCGATCAGCCAAATCGCTCAGGTACGACAACGCCAATGGGTTTTTGGCGTGGCGCTCTCGCAAGATGAGTTTGACGAGGGTGTGCGTATGGCGCGGCGCGGCATCGCGCTAGGCAAAGACGATCCCGACGTGTTGTCGTGGAGCGCCAACGCGCTTTCCTGGCTTGCGGGCGATCATGCCGTCGCGCTGAACGCGATCGACCGCGCGACCATTCTTAACCCGAACAGCGCGCGGGCTTGGCTCTGCAGCGCTACGGTTAACTGCTTCGCCAATCACCCCGTACCGGCCATCGACGCCATTTACAAGGCGATGCGCCTGAGCCCGCTCGACCCGGCGGCTTTTAATTTCAAAGCCATTCTTGGCTATGCGCTGATGCAGGCGGGCCGGTACGCGGAAGCGATGGATTGGGTGGATCGGTCGTTACAGGATCAGCCGAACAACCATTTCACGATGCGGCTGAAAGTGGCGCTGTGCGGCTATCTCGACCGCGCCGACACCGGCGATTGGGTGGCGAGGTTACTTGAACTTAACCCGGCGCACACGATCGCGTGGTTCAAGGTGCTCGGAAAGGGCCTCGCCGAGGGCACGATGGCCGTATGGATCGAGGGTTTCCGCCGCGCCGGCTTACCCGAGGAGTGAGGGTGCCGCCGGCGAACAGGAGCGAGACATGAAGTTTGGCGTCTTTATCAGCGCGCAGCAGCCTCGCGCCGACGACCCGGTGGTGCGGTTTCGCGAGGCGGTCGAGCAGGCAAGGCTGGCCCGCGAGGCCGGGTTCGATGCGCTGGCCGCCGGTCATCATTACCTGTCGCCGCCCTATCAGTCGCTGCAGAGCCTGCCGCTCCTGGCGCGGCTCGCGGGCG
>Ga0182024_10021479_pt1 | contig 11714 bp, 16 predicted proteins | sample P32metaG_FD_120480 | JGI IMG/M metagenome (GOLD analysis project Ga0182024, IMG submission 120480) | Permafrost microbial communities from Stordalen Mire, Sweden - P3-2 metaG (Illumina Assembly) | ecosystem: Environmental > Terrestrial > Soil > Wetlands > Permafrost | place: Sweden: Stordalen... | reverse complement strand
TTCCGATCACTTATCGCACAATCAAAAAGCCAGCGTCGCTTCGCTCCGACGTCTGATCGGTTTCCTACGGAATCCTGATCGGCTTCGCGGCGGAATCACCGTTCGGCTTCAGCGGAATCCTCAACCGACAGGACAATTTGGGATTCTACCCCAGAAGGTTCCCGGCCGGAATTGTTCCCGCGCGAATTATCCCCACCCCTCACGGGTGGGGCTTGACGGGTGGCGTGACGGGAAACCGGGGGACGGCCCACGTGTTTCCGACAATTTGAGGGGCACGTCTTTCGTGAAAGCAGATCCCTCGCTGCGCTCGGGATGACAGGGTCGTCTGAGGATGCTGCGGCGTGGCCGGTTTTCGGGCGGCGCGTCGGCGCTCAATCTCGGAATGATCGCAGAGATCGGCCGTATTCCATCAAATCCGCGGCGGGGGCGGTGCCCATGGCGCGCAGGCGCTCCATTAATCGGAGGATGAAGAAGATGAGGGACTCGTCGGGGGTGCTGGTTGAGAAGTGGTGCCATGAGGGGCTGTGGGTTGAAGACGGCGCGCGCCCTGACGGGCGCGCCTCAAGAGCGTGAGAGGAAGACGGCGCGCGGTTTGAGGGTCGGGCGCCCGAAGAAGAAAGTCGGCTGGAAAGCCGACTTGCCGGCAAGATTGCCGGCCCCACATGAGCGAGCCGCGGCGTGGAAGGGACGTTGAGCGTCGGTGGGAGGTTGAGCGTACCGCTCCTTTTAGTCGCGGCTCGGAAAGGGCGCGGCTCGTAAGACGACGCGCTCCCTGACGGTCGCGCCTCGAACGGTCGTGCTTCGAAGGCTCCGTGTTGCAGGGAACAGCCGAGGTCGAGGTGCTGGTCGTTGGACTCATCGCTCGACAATGCGGCGAGGGCGCTTTCCACATTCTCAGCGAAAGTTTCCGGGCTCCAGACGGAGCTGGTGGCGAGGAGGCCGGCAATAATGGGGCTCGGCGGAATCGGGGAGCGAGCGGTACCGCCGGCGATCACTGGGACGGAAGTGCGCCGGAGGGCTCGGACGGAGGCGGCTTTTTCGCCGGCGTCGCGAATCCACTGGCGGGAGATGGTCGGCTTGACTTCGAAAACGGCGTAGACGCTTTCGGCGGCGATGTGCAGTCCGGAAGAATGCGGGAACAGGAGCGGCGAATACAGGTTGTCGAAAATCGCGATATCGATTTGGCGGGAGCGGTGGCCGGTGGAATCGATGACGAAGGCCGACGTCGAGCGGTAGCGCTGGGGAAGATAGCGGTTAAAGAGATCGATCCAGTGGCGCTCGGTGGCGGTGCCGGCCGCGGAGGCGTGCTCGAAGAGTCCACCGACGGCCATTTGGGCGAGCAGTTCCTGTTGGACTTTCAGGAAAACGTCGGAGAGATCGAGCTGGCCGGAATCGGGGGAGCGAGGCATGCGTTTCTGCCCAAGGGTAAAGGTGTCGGGGCAAGAACGCGGGTGGTCCGGAGGGGTAAGTAGGGGCAAACGGTCGGGTTAGGGGGTGGGAAAATGGGCTTTTGGAGGGCTGCGCTTTTGCCGCGCCGGCATCGACTTCGGGAAACGCTGGCCAATTATGCGCTGGGCGACGCGCGGCCGCCGACACCGCCCGGCGCTCAGAGGCTTCCAATTCCCCTCTACGAAGCGGCCTTCGTCGCACGTTTCGGACGCGACTTCGGGATTCGGCGCTGGATCGCTTCCGCGACGAAAAGCTTGCCCTTGCGTTTCATACCAAGAAGTGAAGCAAGATCTCACGCCAGTTTTCCACCGACCCATTCACGCCGTTGATTTCGATCTCGTCTGGGTCGTAGTAAATCTCCAGGGATCGGTCGCAGCATCCGCAGCGAAGCAAGTATCGCGGCGACAGCCCAACCTGGCCGCGCTTTCGTTCGGCTCGATGCGACACCCGGATAGCGGAAATGTATTCCGGCTTCGGCCGCGAAACGGCCATCTTGCGTTGCAATGGGATGGTTTTCATCGGAGTCGCTTTTCTCACCGCTTCCACGCCGCCAAATGCATCTTCGGCGGCAACTGCGCATGTGCGATATCCAGATCGTCGCCCGCCAGCGGAATCACCACGGCGACCGCCGCCGGCGGCGACGGGTAGTTCTGGCTGAACGATACCCGCAGGCTGTGCGACCTCTGGCCGCTCTCGGTGAGCGTGCGCGTCGTGTCCGCGTACGATCGGAGCAGCGCCGCCTGCTTGGGATCGTCGCAGGTGATCAAGGCTTCGCGAATCACTTTCGCCTCGGATGCGTAACTGACCACCGCGACCACGTGCGGCTCCTTCAGCCGCGCGTCTTTGGTATCGTCCGGTGGCACTTCCAGCCCAACGTAGCGGTTGGTCACTGACTCTCGTCCGAAAGAAAACCGCACCAGCGGCACATACGTATCGAACAGGTGAGCGCCCGAAGAGAGCTTGTAAACCGACCACCACTCCACCTCTTCCAGGCCGCGCGAGATCACGAACACCTCGCCCTCGACAGTGCGGCTCTCGGTGCCTTCGGCAGTCACAGCGTACAACGGCTTCTGCTTCAAATCGGTGCCGAGCTTCCACGCCTCGACCGTGGTCGACGCCTCCATCCCGATGTCGCCGACCACGTGCTTGGAGCGCGTCGTCGTGCGGAGCACCACGTCGTAGTTCGTCACTTCATAAGTAACATTGGTGATCTCGACCGTCTTCTCGCCGTCTTTGACGCTGTACCGATAGGAGGAGTTCGGTTGCGCAAGCAGCGAACAAGCCGCGGCGGTCATCAACAGTGCGCAGCGATAGGCACTCATTTTGCGAATTCAGATGCTCAGTGCAACTTCGCGGACCCCGCCCTCCGATGCAAGTTCCCGCGCAACCGAGACGTATTCACGAATGGCATCGCGTATATTCTCCAAGGCGCCTTCTTCGGTGGCTCCCTGGGACCAACAACCGCGCAGTTCGGGAACCCACACGCTATAGCATTCGTCCGTATTTTTCAGCGAAGCGACGTACCGGAATTCCATAAGATCTGGTGGAGGCGGCGGGAGTGCACAACCCGCCTCGTTCTCATTCTACTCAACTTATTCGATTCGCGTTCCGCTCAATCCCGGGAAAACGCTCCTTTCGCAGATCCGAGCTGCGTAGGACCTACGGGATCCGGCTCGTCGCAACCACTCCCGGCATCGGTTCCCTCAGCCCGGCGCTCGTGCGATCCCTAATTGAGCCGATAAGGAAACTTAGTCTATTCAGGTGGGGGTGGACCAATGCTACGAGGAATCATAATCTGTCCCGACGAGGCGCTGGCGGCCCAGTTGGAGAAAGCGACGCACACGACGGGCGAAATAAGTATCGGCCTCAAATTGAATGGCTACCCTGCGGAATTCGAACTCGCTCGGGTGATTCGGGAAAACGCTCCCGACGTGGTGTTCCTGAGTTTCGATCGGTTAGAAGAAGCCCTGGAAGTTGCCCGTCTCCTCGAGGCGGACGCGGTTGGCGTCCAGCTCATTGGTATCGGCCGCCAAATGGATCAGAAGTTGCTTCGCGCGGCGATGCGCGTGGGTGTTCGCGAGTTTCTAACGGAACCCTTCGTACCGCAGACCCTCTTCGAAGCCTTCCGCGCGATGAAAGCGCTGGCGGAGCTCAAACCGACGACGTCCACCTCCACCAATCGGGTTTTCGCTTTCCTGCCCGCCAAGCCCGGTGTTGGTACTTCTACCATTGCGCTCAACGTCAGCGCCGCGATCGCTCGTCTCCCCGATACGCAGGTACTGCTCGCCGACTTCGATCTCAGCTCCGGGCTCATTCGTTTCATGCTGAAACTTGAAAACGAGTATTCCGTGACTGACGCACTTGAAAACGCAGGGCGCATCGATGAGAGCCTCTGGCACAAAATGATCTCGTCGGTGGGTAATCTGAACGTGCTGCATTCCGGATGCGTAAATCCGGGCCTGCGCGTCGAGACTTCGCAAGTTCGCGCGCTGATTGATTTTCTCCGGCGCAACTACCAGGCTCTGTGCTTCGATCTCTCCGGCAACATGGAACGTTATGCCTTGGAAATTATGCAGGACTGCAAACGAATTCTGCTGGTCTGTACACCCGAGACTTCATCACTCCACCTGGGGCGCGAGAAACTATCTTATTTGGAGAGTTGCGGCCTGGATGGGCGAGTCTCGGCGGTTCTGAACCGGAGTCAAAAAAAGGGGGCGTTAAGCCAGGAACAGGCCGAGGAGATCCTCGGCATCCCGGTGAACAAATGTTTTCCCAACGATTACGTCACCGTGAGCAAAGCTGTGAAGGAGGGGTCCGTCATCGCGCCCCGGACCGAATTGGGCGAGGCCTTCATGCAGTTCGCGAAGGAACTCATGGACGGCGGCCAGATCGCCGAGTCCGCCAGGAGCAAACGGAAGTTTATGGAGTTTTTCGCTCCTCGACAGCCGGATCTTGCGTTGGGCGAATCATAGCCCAGTAGAGCCAAGCGACGCTCCGTACGAGGGTTACCCACGGGTTCGTCGTGATTGTTCGTTGTGCGGGACGCCGGCTGAATTAGGTTCTATGGGCTCGGTAAGTCACCGATAACACAATGCAGGTGGTGGAGGCGGCGGGGGTTGAACCCGCGTCCGGGAAACCGGGGACCGTCCGGGAAACCGGGGACGAGGAAACCGGGGACGGCAACCCCTTCTCCAACTCCAATCCTTCTCAAGAGTCCAGCTGCGAGGCCTCTGCACTATAAGAGTTTGCGGAATTGTTCAGGCGTCAATCCAGCATCTCGCACCAGTCCGCCGAGCGTGTACGCATCAACCGGGTCATGACGCGGAATCGTGATTACTTTCCGATCTTTCTGCATCACTATGTGTTTGCCGTCACGGACGACCCTATATTCGGCCTTCTCCAAAGCCCGGACGGCTCTCTGGTGCGGAACGCCCGGAAGGCCGCCCATGCTCAGAGACTCAAGGCGACTTCGCGCACCTCGCCCTCAGAAGCAAGCTCGCGAGCGACGGACACGTACTCGCGAATGGCATCGCGTATGTTGTCCAGGGCTTCTTCTTCGCTAGATCCCTGAGACCAGCAACCGGGCAGACCGGGAACCCAGACGCTGTACCCCTCGTCTGTTTTTTTCAACGAAACCACGTAGCGGGTTTCCATAAGAAATGGTGGAGGCGGCGGGAGTTGAACCCGCGTCCGAAAAAGTCTACCGCGAAAAGACTACGTGCGTTTCCGGTTCTTTATTTTTCGTCCGCCTCATGCGGAAACCGGCAAGAGAGAGGCGGCTTAGCCCGATTGATCTCGGCCCCTCGGCTCCGAACAGAAGCCCAGGAACCTATCCTGCAAAATGACGCCCTCGGACCAAGTGCAGGCCCATCGGCCCAGGGCGGCTACCTAATTAATTAGGCGGCGTAAGCAAACTGCTGATTATTGGCAGTTGTTGTTTTCCGATCGTTTTACGGGAGCTCGGAACCCGGCACGACTTCCCACGACAGATACAATTCCGTCGAATCCGTTGCGCCCCCTTTCTAATTCATTTTATCATCTAATACAGTCCCCAACCAGAAATGACGCCCCGCCCCACAATCGCCCCGGCGATTGAGCCGGTTCACGAAGAGCGCCTCACGCCGTTGTTCAACGTGGTGCTGCTCGACGATGACGACCATACCTATGACTATGTCATCGAAATGCTCGGCCGCCTGTTCATGATGCCGCCCGAGACTGCGTTTCATCACGCGGTCGAGGTCGACAGCGCCGGACGAACCGTGGTCATGACCTGTGAGCGCGAGCAAGCCGAGTTCGGCCGCGACCAGATCCATTCCTATGGAGCCGATCCGCGCATGCCGAAATCGAAAGGGTCGATGAGCGCGGTGGTCGAACCCGCGGGGCATTCCCGCTAACGCCTATCGCGAGGGGCAGATCGACACCGCTAAACGCCGATCCATTAACTTCTCTTTGATCCGCGTCAATCTGCGTGCCTCTGCGGCCGGACCAATTTGGCCCGCTTACGTCTGCCCCACCCGACTCTTGTGGCGCACCCTTATAGCGTGCCGTGTCGAGATTCATCTCGACATTTTGAAAAACAGCTCCTACGTCTGCCCCACCCAATCCGCCCGCGCAACCTCTTTCCATCTCGCGCGAATCTTCGCGGCCGCCCCCGCATCCAGCGGTCCCGCTTCCAGCAGTTTCGCGTTCGCCTTCCAACGTTCCGGATGCTTCGTGCCCACGATTGCCGTCCCCACGCCCGACTGCGCCAGCGTAAATCGCAAAGCGATGGAAATAGCCGCCTCTAAATCCCCAGCCAGGAAATCGTACTTCAGCTCCTGCAACCGCTCCCAGTACGTGTGATGATACGCGTTCGCGGGCTTGGCGCCGGTCTTCCACGCCGCATTGGCGATCGGCCGTTTTACGATCACGCCCATCCCCTTCGCCCGTGCCTTCGGAAGCGTGGTGTCGATCGAGCTCTGATCCGCGATACTGACCGATGTTTGCAGCGTGTCGAACGCTCCGGATTCTATGGCGAACAGAGCGTTGGCGTTATCGCCGCTATAGCCGATGAACCGCGTCTTGCCGGCTTCCCGTGCCCGTTGCAGCGCCTGGATCGCTTCGCTCTTCCGCAGAATCTCCGTGCTACAACTATGCAACTGGACCAGGTCGACGTGATCCGTTCGCAGATCCTTGAGGCTCCGGTCAATCGCCGCCGTCAGCACGTCTGCCGTCCAATACTGCTCCTCGCTCGACAGCGAGTTCCCGCACTTCGTGAAAAGAAAGAAGTCCTTGCGCCGCGAACTCACCGCGCGGCCGATCTTGGCTTCGCTGGCCGGATAGCCCGCCGCCGTGTCGATGACGTTCAACCCCGCATCCAGTGCCGAATTCAACAGCCGGTCGACCGTCGCCTGCTCGGCCTTTTCGAACCCGATCTCCGCGCCGCCGAAGCCGAGCACCGTCACATCCATGCCCGTGCCGCCCAGCCGCCGCTTCTCCATGCGATTACTCCGGCCTCATTGTTCGGGTTTCGCCGCGGTCCAGTAACCTTCGCGCGTTCGCACCGTGAGCCCCGGCTTCAACACTTCCACCACGATGTGATGGAAGCCGCCTTCGTTCTGATTGTCGGGAGAATACGAGAGCAGGTATTGGCTGTGCAGCTCATCTCCGATCTGCGCGACGCAGCTCTCCAGCGCCTTGTCGGTCTTGAATCCGCACTGCCGTCCGCCGGTGTAGCGGGTGTAAATATCCAGCGGATCGCTAACGAACACGCCTTTGGCCGCGTCAAAAATGTCCTTCAACGCAGGCACCCAGTTGCCCATATTCATCTGCGATTGCGTAGTGGGTGTATCCGTGTTCCCCCCGCCCACGAATACCGCACCCGGTGGCCGCGGATCGGGACGATTCGGCATCGGCGTGGACGTCAGCGCAGCCACCAACTGGGAAACATCCATCGAATACATCACCACGTTATTGATCTCGGCTTCGGTCAAAACCTCGCGCGGCTTGCTCCCGCTTCCCTTGTCGCGATTCGCGGCAATCTGCAACAGCACGCGGCGGCGGCTACTCGGGCGCGACCTGAGCAGGGTGATCGCTTCGAGCGTCGCGTCGTTCAGTCTGGACGTGTAGCTTCCCGTTCTTGGCACGCACGTCCTCGCATGCGGATCCACGCACAGCTTCTTGAACGCGGCATCGATCTGCGCTTCATCCGAAGTGAATCCGGTGAGCGTTTGAATGCGAGTGTCGAATGCCATCACCGCCACCTCGCCGTCGCTGCCCACCACCAGGCTTTCGATCACGCTCGACTGCCTGATAATCTTGGCCAGGATCTTTTCGACGTCGATGTTAGCTTGAATCAGCACCACCACCGACAAAGGGTGTAGCGCTACGTCTTGCGTGATCTTTTGCTGCTTGCCGTTGTCCAGCAGGCGAAAGTCGTAAAGCGTCAGCCCGGGCACCGAGTTGTGGCCCAGGTCTTGCACCGTGACGGGCACCAGGACATTTCGCACCGTGACCGAGCCAATCACCTGGTCGTTGCCGCTCGGCTGCTGCGCCGGCGGATTCTGCGTCGGAGTCTGGGCCGCCAACAACCCGGCAATGCACGTCACCGCGAAAAGTCTGCGCATCATGTCCCCTGCCATCCCCCTCGACTCCAACCCCACCCGTCAGGGTGGGGGAAATTCCTTCTCCACTTGTTTCCGACCCGGCGACCGTCAAGAAGCGCACACACCGCTCTAACTTGGATGCTTTACCTAGCTTAACGGTTTCGCGTCATGCCGGGTTCGCCCATGTAGCAAATCCACCACATGTGGAATAAGTCCCGCAACCGCATCCAATGAATCCACCGCCCCGCGCGGCGACCCCGGCAGCGTCAGGATCAGAGTAGCGCCTAGCGTGTATCCGGCACTGCGCGAGAGCGCCGCGAATGAGGTCGATTTGCGCCCTTCGCTGCGCATCACTTCACCCAACCCTGGGATTTCCCGATCGGCGATCGAACGCACCGCCTCCGGCGTCACATCGCGCGCCGCCACTCCGGTTCCGCCCGTGGTCAGGATCACATCGATGTTCCCGCCGTGCGCTAAGGGCGAAATCGCGCCGGCAATGTTCTGCTGATCGTCGGAAACCACGTCGGTCGAAGTTACGTTCCAACCCAGGATGATCGCGCGCTGCTGCAACGCGATGCCGGATTCGTCTTCGCGCGTCCCCGCCGCAACACCGTCGCTGATGGTCAGCACCGCCACCCGAATCATCTCATCTTGCCTCCGCCACGCGGTGGGGCGGACCTCCTGGTCCGCGCCGGGTCCCCTGACCCGGCCTTAACCTCGCCGGACTCGCCCGCGGCCTTTGCGAAGCCTCCACTCATCTTCTGAAATCTCCGCTCTTGCCGCCAGTCTTTTCCAGCAAATACACATCCTGAATCTGGATGCCTTTATCGAGCGCCTTGGTCATGTCGTAAACCGTCAGCGCTGCTACCGTTACGGCTGTCAGAGCCTCCATCTCCACGCCTGTCGGACCGGTGGTCGCGACGGTCGCCCGAATCCGGATGCCCTTCGATTCGAGCTTCATGGCGACATCCACGTGCGACAACATCAGCGGGTGGCACATCGGAATCAGCTCGGAGGTCTTCTTCGCAGCCGTAATCCCAGCGATGCGCGCCACCTCCAGCGGGTCGCCCTTCGGATTCTTTGGGAGCTGTTTCAGCACTGCGCGCCGAATCTTCACGAACGCATGCGCGGTCGCAGTGCGCTTCGTGTTCGCCTTGGCGGAAACATCCACCATCCGCGCACGGCCGGATTTATCGTAGTGCGAAAGTTTCTTCATCGCCTTTCGGAACCGCGACTATAGTTTCAGAGCCGCGACTGTAAAGGAGCGGTACGCAAGCCTTCGCTCGCGACACTTTCATCGTGTCACATTGTTGCGTCACATTTATCGCGACAACACCCGAATATCCTCTCCCTCTTTCCATGACTCGCGATCCGCCTCCGCCACCAGAAACGCATTCGACCGCGCCGCCGCCGGAACATCGCCCGATCCGTGCCACTGGACGGGCGTCACGGTCGCGCCGTCCTCGCTCAGCATCGCCGGCAGGAATCGCGTCAGCCCCGGCTTATGGCGAAAATCCCGAGTGATCCTGGCGCGCATCAAGGGCAGCGGCGCCGAATCGCAACCGCTCAACCGGTCGATTGCCGCGCGCGCGAACAACTCAAACGTGACCATCGTCGACACCGGATTTCCCGGCAGCCCAAAGAAGAACTTTCCGCCCACGGTCCCGAATACCACCGGCTGGCCTGGCTGAATCGCGACACGATCGAACAAGAAACGCGCTCCCAGATCGGCCAGCACCTTTTCGACGATATCGTATTTCCCCGCCGACACGCCGCCACTAAGCAACAACAAATCGGCATCGCGCAACCCGCGCTCGATGAGCCCGCGCGTCGATTCGTAATCATCCCGCGCAATCGGCAGGACATCCGCAATCGCTCCGGCTTGTCTCACCTGCGCCGCTATCGAGTACGCATTCGAATTTCGAATTTGAACGTCACCCGGAGCCCGCCCTTCGGAGCCGACTCGATCCGTGGAGTCGACGACGACCGGACGACCGTCAGGGAGCGGCACGGAATCCACATCCACCAGTTCATCCCCGGTCGGCAGAATCGCCACCCGAGGTTTCCTGAACACGGGCACCTCGGCGCACCCCACCATCGCGAGCAACGCGATATCGGCATAGCCCAGCCGCTTGCCTCGCCGCAGCACGACCTCCCCGGCCCGCGCTTCCGTGCCCCGTGGCGTGAAATTGTCGCCGGATTTGGCGGCGCGCTCGATGACAACCCGTGCTCCGTCACGCCGCACGTGCTCCACCATCACGACCGCATCCGCGCCTGAAGGCATCGGAGCGCCCGTCATGATCTCGATCGCTCCCCCGCCTTCCACGGCGCGCGATGGCACTTCGCCCGCCCGAATCTCCCCAACCACCAGCAATTCGCCGGGCAAATCCACGGCGCGCACCGCAAACCCGTCCCGTGCGGAACGATCGAACGGAGGATAATCGCGGTCCGCCCTTATGTCTTCTGCAAGCACCCGCCCGCCCGCGTCGCTGAGTGAACAGTGTTCCGGCGCCGCGCACGAACAAACTTCGCGCACGACCATCGCCCGGGCTTCTTGGAAAGAGAGCGCCACCTAACCAATTCCTCAGGTCGATTGTGGGGCAGGTAATTCGCGTTTCGTGCGTCCGTTCCGGACTGCCTGCCGCAGGCTTTCAGCCGGCGCCGTTCGGCTCGCACCAACCCACAACTCCCTAACTAACAGTGTACCGGCGCACCGCCGCCGCGCGCCCTGTCGCCTCGTCCACTTCGACGATCACGCCATGCAGCTCGGCTCCATGCCGCGCGGCTTCCATCCGCACTGGCATCTGCGTCAGAAATCGCTGGAGAATGATGTCTTTGTCGACGCCGATCACCGAATGATATGGCCCCGTCATCCCCGCATCGGTCTGATACGCGGTCCCGTTGGTCAGAATGCGCGTGTCCGCGGTGGGAATGTGCGTGTGCGTCCCGATCATCGCCGATACGCGTCCGTCCAGATACCACCCCATCGCCATTTTTTCGCTGGTCAGCTCGGCGTGAAAATCGACGAACCGCACCTTGACGCTCGCAGCTAGCTCGGACAGAATCTTGTCCGCTTTCCGGAACGGGCAATCGATGGGCGCCATCTGCGCGCGCCCTTGGAGATTGATGACGGCGCACTCGACTCCGTTGCGCGCCTCCACCACGATCACTCCTTTACCGGGCAGCTCCTCGGCATAGTTGGCGGGCCGCAGCAGCCGCTGCTCCCGCGCGAAGTAGTCGTAAATCTCGCGCTTGTCCCAGATGTGATTGCCGCTGGTGAGGACGTTGATTCCGTGGCCGAACAGCTCTTCGGCCAACTGCGGCGTGATCCCGAATCCGCCGGCAGCATTTTCACCATTGGCGATGGTGAGGTCGATTTTCTCCGCCGCGACAATCTGTTTCAGGTGCCGCGCGACAAGGTTTCGCCCGGGCGAAGCAAAAATGTCACCAATAAAAAGCAGGGTTGTCAGGGGGAAATACTTTCTAAGCGCACAGGCGTAAGTCCGCTGTGCGCGATCAAAAAATCCTAGCGCACAGGCGTAAGTCCGTTGTGCGCGATCAAAAAATCAATCGGAGCGCACCACCAAGCTGTCCTAGCCCCCGTCATTTGACCCCGAGATTAACGAGGGGGATCCTCCGCGCGCCTTCAGGCTTCTCCATGGCGGTTTCCCACCGGAGCTT
>Ga0182024_10021478_pt1 | contig 11714 bp, 14 predicted proteins | sample P32metaG_FD_120480 | JGI IMG/M metagenome (GOLD analysis project Ga0182024, IMG submission 120480) | Permafrost microbial communities from Stordalen Mire, Sweden - P3-2 metaG (Illumina Assembly) | ecosystem: Environmental > Terrestrial > Soil > Wetlands > Permafrost | place: Sweden: Stordalen... | reverse complement strand
GACGTGAATCAGCAGATGGAGGCGCTCACGGGTTGCACGCGCGACGAGCTGATCGGCGCGCCGTTCAAGAATTACTTCACCGATCCCGAACGGGCCGAGGCGGGCATCAGGCAGGTGTTGAGCGGAAGCAAGGTCACCGATTATGAGCTGACCGCGTGCGCGCGGGACGGCAAGAAAACAGTGGTCTCCTACAACGCGACCACCTTCCACGATCGTGACCGGAAGCTGCAAGGCGTCTTCGCCGCGGCGCGCGACGTCACGGAACGCAAACGCTTTGAGCGTGCCCTGCAGGAAAACAATATCGAGCTCGAGAGAGCCAAGGCAGCGGCGGAGAAGGCCAACCTCGCGAAATCGGATTTTCTTTCCAGCATGAGCCATGAGCTTCGTTCTCCGCTCAATGCGATCCTCGGTTTCGCCCAGCTCATCAGCTCCGATTCCCCGCCGCCAACCCCCTCCCAGACGGCGAGCATCGACCAGATTCTCCACGCGGGATGGTATCTGCTGGAGTTGATCAACGAAATCCTCGATCTCGCGCAGATCGAGTCCGGTAAGCTGGCTCTCTCCAGGGAGCCGACGTCGCTTGCCGAAGTGATGCTCGAATGCCAGGCGATGATCGAGCCACAGGCCCAGCAGCGCGGCATCAAAATGACCTTTTCCCAGTGTGGTATCCCGCAATTTGTCGATGCGGATCGGACCCGGTTGAAACAGGTTCTCATTAATCTTCTTTCCAACGCGATCAAATACAACCAGGCAAATGGAACAGTTATTGTGGAATGCACTATGAGCGCTCCGGAGCGCACGCGCGTCAGCGTCCGGGACACCGGAGCGGGACTGCCTCCGGATATGCTCTCGCAACTGTTTCAGCCGTTCAATCGCCTCGGACAGGAGCGCGGACGCGAAGAGGGAACTGGCATCGGTCTCGTCATGAGCAAGCGGCTGGTCGAACTGATGGGAGGCGTGATCGGCGTCGAAAGCACGGTCGGGTTGGGAAGCGTGTTTTGGTTCGAACTGAACGCGACACCCGAGCCGCATCTCGAAGCAGGTTTGGCGCAAAACACCGCCATCGCAGAGACGGATCTTTCGCACCGCGGCCCGCTGCGCTCTCTGCTTTACGTAGAGGATAATCCGGCGAATCTGAAGTTGATCGAGCAACTCATCGCGCGCCGTCCTGATATTCGCCTGTTGAGTGCCAGAGACGGAAATCTGGGAATCGCGCTGGCCCGCGCTAACCGGCCGGATGTGATTCTCATGGACATCAATCTGCCCGGCATCAGCGGCATCGAGGCCCTCAGAATCCTTCGCGAAGATCCGGCGACGGCGCACATCCCCGTGGTGGCCCTCAGTGCCAACGCGATGCCGCGCGACATTGAGAAAGGCCTGCAGGCGGGGTTCTTCCGCTATCTGACCAAACCGATCAGGGTGAATGAGTTCATGGAAACGCTGGAAGCGGCGCTTGAGTTCGCGGGCCGGGAAGCTGTCCAGAGCATTTAGGGAATGGTCAGCTCAGCCGATATTCTGCACGCCAAAATCCTGGTCGTTGACGATAAGGACGCTAATGTACGGCTGATCGAGGGCATGCTGCGCGTCGCCGGCTATACTTCGGTCCAGTCCACGACCGATCCGAACCAGGTCTGCGATCTTCATCGTGAAAACCGCTACAGCCTGATCCTGCTCGATCTCCAAATGCCCGGAATGGATGGCTTCCAGGTGATGGAGGGTCTGGAGGAAATCGAAGCCGGCGGATACCTGCCGGTCCTCGTCATCACCGCGCAGCCGGACCATAAGCTGCGCGCGCTTGAAGCGGGAGCCAAGGATTTCGTCAGTAAACCGTTCGATCTGGCCGAGCTGAGAGCGCGCGTCCACAACATCCTGGAAGTCCGTTTGTTGCACCTCGCTTTGAAAGAGACGGTGCGGGAGCTGGAAGCCAGCCGGGAAATCGTCCGTCTTAAGACGTTGGAGGAGCGAAAGAAGATCGAGCAGGAGCTGGCTTTGGCGCAGGAAACGCAGGAAAGTCTGCTTCCTCGTAATTTGCCGAAGTTTGAGAATTTCCGCATCTATGCGTTCAACAAGCCCACCCGCTATGTGGGAGGGGATTTCTACGATTTTCTGCAGATGCGCTCGGGAGAATCAATGGGAGTACTGGCCGATGTCTCGGGCAAAGGGATGGCGGCGGCGTTGTTAAGTTCGATGGTGCTGGGAGCGCTCGGTACGGAATTTCGATCCGGTAGCGCTCCTCAGGACGTCTTGAACCGAGTGAACCAGCTCCTGTGCGAGAAATCTCTTCCCTATCAGTTTGTCACGCTCTTTCTATTTCTGCTCAACCCGGATGGCGCGGGACAATTTATCAGCGCGGGACACAATACGGCTTATCTGTTCCGACGCGCCTCGGAAACGATCGAATGGTTGGTCCCCGACGCATATTTCCTGGGAATGTTCCATTTTGCCTCCTATCAATCCAGGGCGCTTCGTATGGACAAAGGGGACATCCTGGTCGTGTATTCGGACGGCCTTACGGACGCAGAAAGCCCGGAGGGAGAAGTGTTTGGAGAGAAGCGACTGATTGAGATCGTTCAGCAAGAGGCCCCCTCGGGAAGTCGCTCGGTCGAACAGAGATGTTTGAAAGCCATCGAAGATTTCACCCAGGGCATGCCGCAAATGGACGACATTACCTTCGTGGTCGTCGAAAAACTCCATTAACGCAAATCGCGAAATCCCCGCCCTCACGGACGGGGTTATAACCCCTGGCGTGAGCCTGGGGACTTTTTCCACTCGCTCAACGAGCACGTTCTTCCGCAACGCCCACGCGGTAAAGTATGCTCTATGACCGAACGGCTTTATTACAAGGATTGTTACCTGCGGGAGTTTCGCGCGCTCGTCGTTGATGCGGCCGACGATGGGCGGCGCGTCTGTCTCGATCGTACGGCGTTTTATCCGACCTCGGGCGGGCAGCCCTTCGATTCTGGAACCCTCGGAGGGGCCGCGGTCATCGACGTTGTCGATGAGGATGGCCGCGTCGTCCATGTGCTGGATCGATCGATCGCCCCGGGTGAAATAGCGGGAGAAATCGACTGGACTCGACGGTTCGATCACATGCAGCAGCATACCGGCCAGCATCTGTTGTCGGCGGTGTTCGAGGAATTGTTTGGAATCTCGACCGTAAGTTTCCACATGGGCGCGACCGTGTCGACCATCGATGTGAGCGCTCCCGCGCTCGATGCGAAACAGATTGAGCGGGTCGAGGAGCGGTGCGCGGAGGTGGTGGCGGAGGCGCGTCCCGTGCTGATTACCTTTGAAGATGCCTCGGCCGACCTGGGATTGCGCAAGGCATCGGAGCGAACCGGTACTCTGCGCATCGTAGCCATTGATGGACTGGACCGCAGCGCGTGCGGAGGGACGCACGTACGGTCGACCGCGGAGATCGGGCCCATGCAGATCCGGAAGCTCGAAAAAATACGCGGGACAGTGCGTGTCGAATTTGTTTGCGGGTTGAGAGCGGTGCGCGCGGCGCGGACCGACTTCCGTCTGCTGTCGGAAATCTCGCGTACATTGTCGACCCCTTTTGAAGATGTACCGGCGCTGATCGCGGCGCAGATCGAGAAGGCGAAGACGCTCGAAAAGACCTGCGTGCGGCTGTCGACGGAATTGGCGAAGCGCGAGGGCGGGGAATTGCACGCGGCGACTGCGCCGGGTGAAGACGGAATCAGACGTTTGACCCAGCGAGGTTCCATCGACGATGCCGTGCGTGCGCGCGCGCAAGCATTCGCCGCGGGTGGGAAAGCGGTGTTTCTTGCGGTGAGCGACGATCCGGCGTCGGTGCTGCTGGCAGCCTCCGCCGATTCCGGAGTGCACGCGGGGAACCGGGTCAAAGAGGCGGTCTCGGCGGCGGGAGGCAAGGGCGGAGGAAATCAAACGCTCGCCCAGGGCAGCGTCCCGCCGGCGTCCCTTAAAGATGTTGTCGCGATGCTTGAGTTAGTGTCCTGAGCTAGTGTTCCGAACCTATCCGCTCCCTGACGGTCGCGGCTCTGTCCAAGCGGAGCCGCCATGCGAAAGCATGCGGGCAGGTCTCGGAATTGCCACGCCCCCATTAACCGAGCGCTAGTCTAACAGGACTTTTCCTAGGAAGAAAATCCGGTGCCATTTTGAACTAATCCTGCATCGGCACATGAAACAGCTATTCTGTCTCGCCTTCCTCAGCATCGCCGCGAATGCGACCATCATATATATCGATAGCGAAGCCTCGAACACGATCAACAATTCCGGTCATCCGACCGTGGATTTGACGGGAAGACTGCATCCGAATCCAGCGTGGGCGGAGCCTCTGTCCGGCTCCGACTGGATTTCCTATGGATCGACGGGCGATCACGCCGACCCGGGATATTTCAGCCCTCCCGACGGGTTAGTGGTGACGTTCACGACGCACTTCACGCTGATCGGAGCGATTACGGGCGGAGGTTTAGAAGTGTTGGCGGACGATTCAACGTCGGTGATTCTGAACGGACATAAACTAATCGCCGCCGATACCAAACCGGGCGCCAAATGCTCCAAAGCTCCCATCGGATGCCTTGTCTCGACCGAAGGCATCTTCACATTCGCGCAACTCGCTCCCTACCTGGTAGACGGCACCAATACGCTATCGTTCGGTGTCGAGCAGGTCGCGGGATCGAGCTTCGGCCTTGACTTCGCCGGCCATGTGGACGACGGCCCGACGCCCGAGCCTGCGACGGCCGCCTTCATCGGCGGTGGCCTGATCGGCCTTGTCGCGCTGCGCCGCCGGAAGTGATCTCCCCGAAGGGCATCATCTGGTAATCTGAGATCTGATGCCCGATAATTCTCGCCGATTCGAAGCTGGTCCCGATCCTTTTGGCCGGATCTGGCAAGTCGAATTTCGATGGTTGCAGACCGGAATCTCGATCCGCCACGCCGACACCGTAGACGTCAAGTTCGTTATCTGGACCGAAGGGGAAGAACGTCAGGAACGCGTGCTCGCGTTGCGGCATCCCGACCTTCTCGCTCTGAGCCGCGAGATCCATCATCCGCTGACCGATCCGTGGTGTTTGAAGATCGCTGCGTCGCATCTCCGGCGCATGATCGAATCCGGAGTGGACCTGGAGAAAGTGCTCGTCACTCTGTTGCCCGAGGATCTGGCCGCGGCCTCTCAAACTCCTCAACCGGCGTAACATCTTTCAACCCTCTATCGTGGTAGATATTAGATTTGCAGCAGATGGCGCAGAAGCCCGAGGTGCTCTGTGCATTTATTTGGGAGGAGGAACGGAGATGGTCAACTGTCCGCTTTGCGACGCGGTAATTGACGTCGATGAAGAGGAACTGGACGAGGGCGATTCCCTCATCTGCGAAGAGTGCGGCGCAAACCTGGCCGTGAGCGGAGTGTCTCCTCTGGAACTGGCGTCAGAGAAGGAAGAAGAAGAAGACGACGACGATTTAGACGATGACGACGACTTCGAAGAAGACGACGATGCCGCGGAGGATGAAGAAGAAAAGGATGAGGAGTATTAAGACCCTTCTTCGTTTCGCGGCATTGGCCGGCGGACTTGCCGCCTTGATGGCGGCCGGGGATAAGAAGAAATCCAGCGACCCCGACACCGTAATCGCCGGCACAGTATTCCGCGATCCCGGCTACGCGCTGCCGGAGGCGACCGTGACGCTAGTCCGACGCGACGATCCAAAACACAAAAAACTGGCCGAAATGACAACCTCCTTTCGCGGCGAGTTCGTCATCCATGTACCCGCGATCCCGTCCGTCTACGTCGTGAAGGCGTCGGCGAAGGGATTTCGCGCTGAAGAGAAAGAAGCTTCGGTGACCGGTCTCGATCGTGTCGACCTGATGTTTACTCTGGAACCGGAGAAAAAGAAATGACCCGAATCGCACGTGTGTTTTCCGCTCTCGCGATCCTCCTCGCGTTTTCTCTCGGTGCATCAGCGCAGACCGACAAAAAGAGCAAGAAAGAGGAAGCCACACTGCGTGCGGTCCAGGGAACCGTGTTCGACGCCGACGACAAACCGGTCGTGGGGGCGATTGTGCAATTGAAGGACGTTCGCACGTTGCAGATGCGATCCTACATCACGAAGACGGACGGCGAATATCATTTTTCCAGTCTCAAGATCGACGACGATTACGAAGTGGAAGCAAGGAATCAACACATGACCAGCGGCCCGAAGAAGATCAGCATTTTCGACAATCGGAAAATCGTGGTTCAAAATCTCAAAGCCGACAAGCCCGAGAAGCCGGAGAAAAAGTAATGCGTCTTGTTCTCGCGATGGTTCTTCTAATAGCCCTTCTTCCGGCGCAATCGAAACTCACGCCGCTTACCGAAGCCTCGTTCCCCAAAATGGTCGCCGCGCACAAAGGCAAAGTTCTTCTCGTCGACGTATGGGCCACTTATTGCGTACCTTGCCGCGCGGAAATGCCCCAGCTTGTCAAGTTATCCGAAAAGCTCCGTGCCCGCGGTCTCGATTTCGTCACCCTTTCCACCGATGAGCCTCAAAACGAAGGCGCCGCGTTCAAGATGCTAATGGAAAATGCCGTGGCCGCGCCGTTCTTTCTCAAGAAAGTCGCCGACGATGACAAGTTCTACAACTTCGTCGACACCAAGTGGTCGGGCGAGATGCCAGCGATGTTTATTTACGATCGCTCCGGCAAGCGCGTGCGTTCTTTCCTCGGGGAGACGCCGGTGAAGGACATCGAAGCGGCGATTCAAAAACTGCTCTAGTGAAACTGCTTTTTGTCGCCACGGTCTGCTGCGCGCAAACTCTAGTCATTCAGAACGTCACCATCATCGATGCCACTGGAGCCGATCCTCGCCCCGCGATGTCGGTCGGCATAGAGAACGGGCGGATCACTCTAATCAAGAAATCGATCAAGGCTCCGAAGGGCGCCGGCATCGTCGATGGCACCGGCAAGTTTCTCATCCCCGGCCTGTGGGACATGCACGTGCATCTCAACGGGCCGGACATTTTCTTCCCGATGCTCCTTGCCAACGGCATCACCGGCGTGCGGGAAATGTTCACCGGTATTCCGATCCGGACGATTCGCGAATGGCGAATGCGCTCGGGCGTCCCCCGCATCTACGCGGCTGGATTTCTCGACGGCCCGATGATGTTGAACAACGGACAGTCTCCGCCCGGCGCCTTCGCCGTCGCCAATCCCGCCCAAGCCCGGTTCGCCGTGCGATCGCTCGCCGAAAGCGGCGTCGATTTTCTGAAGGTCTACAACAGCATTCCTCGCGACGCCTATTTCGCCATCGCCGACGAGGCCCGCTCCATCGGCATCCCCTTCGCCGGACACGTGCCGGAGGCCGTCTCAAACGGCGAAGCATCGGACGCGGGCCAGTTGAGCGAGGAGCATCTCATCAACATGCTTCTCGATTGTTCCACCAATGCCGACGAGCTGCGCGCGGCCCGCATCGCGACCATGACCAGCGATAAAATCACCGGCGAAGCCCGTCTGCGCACCCTCGCCTGGCCCGACCCGGAAGGCCTGTTCGATACCTATAGCGAGGGGAAAGCCGCGCAGCTATTTGCCAAATTCGTGAAGAACGGCACCTGGCAAACGCCGACTCTGGTAGTTCTCTCCGGCTTCGCGCGCGCCCGGGACGAGAGCTTCACGCACGACCCGCGCCGGCGTTTTCTGCCCAGACAATGGACCGATTCCTGGGACCCTCGCGCGACATTCTATCTTCGCGACCTGTCCCCGGAGGATCACGATGCGCTCCATACTCGCATTGTGGCGCTGCTCGAACGCTATAAAAAACTGGTCGGCGATATGCGCAAAGCCGGCGTAGAATTTCTCGCCGGCACGGACGCGAGCGGCTGGAACCCGGTGCTCCCCGGCTTCGGACTGCATGAAGAACTGGCCCTGCTGGTCGAATCCGGCTTCACGCCGTTGGAGGCGTTGCAATCGGCCACCCGCAATCCCGCGCGCTACTTCAACAAGCTCGATGAAATGGGAACAATCGAGGTGAAGAAAACGGCCGACCTGGTGCTGCTAAACGCCGATCCGCTAGAGGACATTCATAACACGCAGAAGATCGAAGCGGTAATCCTGAGAGGCCGCTACTATTCGCGAAAAGACTTGAATGCGATGCTGAAGCCAGCGCAGTAACGGTGGGGCAGGTTCCCGGCCTGCCCGTTTTTAAACCGCCGTGTTCGCAAACTCCGTCACTGCAAACAACCACTCCCCACTACTTTACGAGCCGCGACCAAAGGAAGCGGTTTCTTGTCGGTGGCACAGACTTTAGTCTGTGAGCAGCCTTAAACCGGCCGATTCACCAGCGACAAAAACTCATCTCTCGTCGACTTGTCCGTCCGGAAGCTCCCCAGCATCGTGCTCGTCACCGTGCCCGAGTGCTGCTTTTCCACCCCTCGCATCATCATGCAGAAGTGCCGCGCCTCGCACAGCACGCCCACGCCGCGCGGGCTGATGACGCCCTCCATCGCCTCAGCTACTTCTTGCGTCAGGCGCTCCTGCAATTGCAGGCGGCGCGCGTACATGTCGATGATCCGCGGAATCTTGCTCAGCCCGATCACCCTGTCCTTCGGTAAATACGCCACGTGCATTTTGCCGAAGAAAGGCAGCATGTGATGCTCGCACATGCTGAAAAATTCGATGTCCTTCACGATCACCATCGAATCGACCTTCACGTTGAACAGCGCGTTGTTGACGATCTGGTCCAGGCTCGTGGTGTATCCGCTGGTCAGGTAGCGCATCGCCTTCTCGTAGCGTTCCGGCGTCTGGACCAACCCTTCGCGCGAAGGATCCTCGCCCAGTATTTCGAGCACGTCTCTCATCCGCGAAGCGATCGACGGCCCGCTGGGTGGCATGACTTTTACTACGGCCTTGTTCTTCATCATTTGGCTTCCAATTCAAAAATATTTCGTTCCGTCTCCGAGATGCGCACGCGATCGAGCTTTGCCTCGAGCGGCCAGCGATCCTTCAGCGCCCTCTCGATCACCACGGCGAGACTCTCAGTCGTCGCCACGATGCCTTTTAGCTCTGCAATGTCCGTGTTCAAATTCCGATGATCGAACTTTGCCAGAATCCGCTCCGCGACCAGCGCGTCAAGCGCCTCCCGTCCGACGATCTGCCCCGACTCATCGGCCGACCCCGCCACCGTGACGTCGAGCACATAATCGTGGCCGTGGCCGTACGGATTATTGCACTTCCCATACAACTTACGATTCTCTTCCACACTCAGCGCCGGTGTATTGAGCCGGTGCGACGCGGAAAAACGGTAGCGCCGAGTCAACGTCACGCCTCGCCCCCGTAGTCGACAAACAAATCGCCGGTTTCATAGAGCCGCACATTGCGCAGCGTCACTCCATCGCGCCCGATCCGCCCGGCCAGCCTCTTCCAAATCTCGATCGCGACATTCTCCGTCGTCGGGACGACCCGGTCGAACGGAGAAACCTCCTTATTCAGAAAGCGGTGATCCATCGGCTCGACGACTTCTTCATTCAGGATCTCTTTCAACTCGCGCAGATCGAACACCATGCCGGTCACCGCGTCCGGCTCGCCCTCAATGGTCACTTCGAGAACGTAATTATGCCCGTGACCGTTGGGATTCGCATTCGCGCCATAAACCGAGCGATTCCGCGCCTCGCTCCAGGCGGGATTGGCGCAAACATGGGACGCGGAGAATTCGGCCTTGCGAGTGAGAAGCATTGCCAGTGATTAGATGCGGCAAACCAGGTCCGCGATCCTTTAAAATGATAGCGTGAAACTATCGACAGACCGCATTTTGATGGTCGCGATCCTATTGCTTACAGTGGGCTTAGTGTGGACCGTGGCCGGGACGCTCCAGGTGCACATCACGGAAGCCGGTGATACCGCGCCCAATTTTTCCATCGTCACCGAGCATGGCCGGACGATCACCCGCTCCGATTTCGGCGGGAAAATCCTGGCCCTGAATTTCTGGGCAAGCTGGTGCCCGCCGTGCGTCGAGGAACTCCCCTCGATGAACCAATTCGCGCAGGAATATGCGAGTCAGGGCGTAGTCGTGCTCGGTATCAGCATCGATAAGAATGAGAATCTTTACAAAAGATTCCTTACGCAAAGGAATGTGGTGTTCGACACAGCCCGCGACCCGGAGGCCGGCATCAGCGCCAGCTACGGAACCTTCGTGATTCCCGAAACTTACATCATCGGCCGCGACGGCAAAGTGCTGGAAAAAACCCCCGACGCCTTCAACTGGATGGACCCGCAGTTTCTGGCGCGTATGAGTAGCTTGGTCAAAAACTAGTAAGCTGTCCCATTGATTTTGTTAGCGGGAATGCTCGCCTCTACCCGCATGCTTACGCATGGCGGCTCAGTACGCAGGCTGAACCGCCATGCGTAAGCATGCGGACAGACGCTATCAAATGACCGGGACATCTTACTAGACATCGCCTCTTACGCGCCTTTGGTATTCTAAAGTCGATGGAAGTGCATTTCAGCCCGGAGTTGCAAGAGAGGCTTTCTCGTGTTGCCGCTGAAAATCGCCGCGAGGCGGAAGACTACGTGCAGCAGCTCGTAGAAAGCTATTTGGATCACGATGCGTGGTTTCGGCAAAAGGTAACCGCTAGCCTGGGTCGGCTCGACCGCGGCGAATTTCTTACCCATGACGAGGTTGGCGCCCGTTTTGAAGAGAGGTTCCGGGGGTAAGTGCAGATTCGTTGGTCGCCTGACGCGGCAGCGGACCTGGACAACATAGTTGACTATATCCGTCTGGACAACGCGGTGGCTGCGCAGCGCGTCGGCCGTTTGATCTATGATCGTCTCAGCGTGCTTCGAGACTTTCCATATAGCGGTCGGGTTGGCCGCGTGGAAAATACTCGGGAATTGGCCTTGCCGCCGCTTCCCTTCATTGTGGTGTACCGTGTTCTTGAACACGCCGCCGTCGTAGAAATCGTGAATGTGATCCACGGGGCGCAGCGTTGGCCGCCGGCAGATTAATCCTCTTGCTACCCTTTAGCTTGCCCTCCGCTCTCCACGACCGCGTCGAAAAACTCCTCGGCCCCCGCGGCTACCTCTACAAACCCGAAGACCTGACCCTCTACGAATACGACGGGGGCGTCGACAAATCGCGCCCCGACCTGGTCGTGTTCCCGCAATCGACCGCCGACGTAGTCGCGATCGTCAAACTTGCTGCCGAGTACAACCTGCCCATCGTCGGACGAGGCGCGGGCACTGGACTTTCAGGCGGCGCCATCGCTCGCGCCGGCGGGATAGTCATCTCCTTCGCGCGCATGAATCGTATTTTGGAAATCGATCTCGCCAACGAACGCGCTGTCGTCGAGCCCGGCGTCGTGAACCTCGACATCACGTTGGCGGTCGAGGCCGACGGCTACTTCTACGCGCCCGATCCCTCCAGCCAGCGCGCCTGCACCATCGGCGGCAACGTCAGCGAAAACGCCGGAGGCCCGCACACTCTCTGCTACGGCGTGACCACCAATCACGTGCTCGGGATCGAAGCCGTGCTCCCCGATGGCAGCGTGATCGAAACATCGACCGAAGGCGAAGGTTACGATCTGACCGGCATCTTAGTTGGCTCCGAAGGCACCATGGTGCTGGTGACCAAAATCATCGTCCGCCTGATGCGCAAGCCGGAAATGGTGAAAACCATCCTCGCGATCTACAACCGTGCCGAGGACGCCGGCGCGACGGTCGAGAAAATCACCGCCCACGCCATCACTCCCGCCGCGATCGAAATGATGGACGG